>Ga0070699_100004798_pt1 | contig 11951 bp, 10 predicted proteins | sample KBSK1503metaG_FD_65473 | JGI IMG/M metagenome (GOLD analysis project Ga0070699, IMG submission 65473) | Corn, switchgrass and miscanthus rhizosphere microbial communities from Kellogg Biological Station, Michigan, USA - KBS K1-50-3 metaG | ecosystem: Host-associated > Plants > Roots >...
CGTGTAGCCGAGCGCGGCCGTCACGGTCGGAAAATACGCGGCGCGCGCCTCGCGCACGAGCGCCCGGGCCTCCCGGTACTGGGCCTCCGACACCGCGAGGTTCTGGTTCGAGATGCTGACCCGCGCCTCGAGGGCGTTCAGCTGCGGATCGTCGAAGATCTCCCACCAGGGGCCGCGGGCCAGGCCATCCCGGGGGTGGGCGATCTTCCAGCCGCCGAGCTCCTTGTAGGCGTCGGGGCTCCACATCGACGGCCTCACGTAGTCGGGCCCCACCGTGCAGGCGCTCCCGAGGACGAGCAGCGTCAAGGCGAGCACGAGCGGGCCACCGAGACGGCCGCAACCCGCCCGGCGCCTCACGGCTGCGGCCCTTCCGGGGACACCGCCGGCGCGAGTGGCCACCCGCCGGCGCGCCCCCGCGCCCACCACAGCCGTACGCGGTCGAGATAGAGATACACGACCGGCGTGGTATAGAGCGTGAGAGCCTGGCTCACGATGAGCCCGCCCACGATCGCGATCCCGAGCGGCCGGCGCAGCTCCGACCCGATGCCGCGCCCGAGGGCCAGCGGGAGCGCGCCCAGCAGCGCGGCCATCGTGGTCATCATGATCGGCCGGAAGCGCAGCACGCAGGCCTGGTGGATCGCCTCCGCCGGGCTCTTGCCCTCGGCGCGCTCGGCCTCCAGAGCGAAGTCGATCATCAGGATCGCGTTCTTCTTCACGATGCCGACCAGGAGCAGGATGCCGATCAGGGCGATGACGGTCAGATCGCTGCGGCATGCCAGCAGCGCCAGCAGCGCGCCCACCCCGGCCGACGGCAGCGTGGACAGGATGGTCAGCGGGTGGATGTAGCTCTCGTAGAGCACCCCGAGGACGACGTACACCGCGAGGAGCGCCGCGACGATCAGCCAGGGCTCGCTGGCCAGCGAGGCCTGGAAGATCTGGGCGGTGCCCTGGAAGCTAGCCTGGATCGAGGCGGGCAGCCCGAGCGGACGCACCGCGGCCTCGATCGCGGTCACCGCGTCTCCCAGCGCGACGCCCGGGGCCAGGTTGAAGGTCAGCGTCACCGCTGGAAATTGCGCCTGGTGGTTCACCGCCAGCGCGGTCTGGGTGGGCTCGTACCGGCTGAACGCGCTGAGCGGCACCATGCCGCCCTTGGCGGACGGGAGGTAGATGTCCCCGAGCGTCTCGGGACGCTGCCAGAAGCGCGGCTCGACCTCCATCACCACGTGATACTGGTTGAGTGGACTGTACATGATCGCAACCTGGCGCTGGCCAAAGGCGTCGTCGAGCGTGTCGTCGATGACCTGGGGGGTGATGCCGAGGCGCGACGCGGTGGCCCGGTCGATCACCAGGGACGACTGCCGCCCCCTATCTTGCTGATCGCTGCCGAGATCGGTGAGCTGCGGCAGCGCGCGAAGGCGCTCCGCCACCCGCGGGCCCCACGCGTCCAGCTCCCGCACGTCGTCACCCTGGAGCGTGTACTGGTACTGCGCGTTCCCCATGCGCCCGCCCGCGCGGACGTCCTGCACCGCCTGGAAGAAGGCGGGGGCCCCCGGCACTCCCGCCACACGGCCTCGCAGCCGCTTGATCACCTGGTCGGCGCTGATCTTCCGCTCCGCGAGAGGCGTCAGCATGACGAACAGGCGCGCGGTGTTGGTGGCGGTGCTGGGCCCGTTGCCCTGGCTGCCCGTGAACCCCACCACGTTGGCCACCGCCGGGTCGTGCCCGACGAGGTCCACGATCTCGGTCAGCTTGGCCTGCATCGCCTGGAACGAGATGTCCTGCGCGGCCTGGATGGCGCCCTGCAGCCGCCCCGTATCTTGCTGAGGAAAGAAGCCCTTCGGCACCGCCCAGAACAGGTAGCCGTTCAGGGCGACGGTCAGGACGGTCACCGCGAGCACGCCGCGCTGATGCCGCAGCACCCACGAGAGGCTCTTGTCGTAGCCGCGCCGCATCCATTCGAAGGCCCTCTCGCTCACCCGGTAGAGCCGGCCGTGCTCGCCCGCCGTCTCCCGGGCGAGGAGGGTGGCGCACATCATCGGGGTGGTGGTCAGCGACACCAGCAGCGAGATCGCGATCGCGGCGGAGAGCGTGATCGCGAACTCCCGGAAGAGGCGGCCCACCAGGCCGCCCATCAGGAGGATGGGCGTGAACACCGCCACCAGCGAGAGGCTGATGGCGAGCACCGTGAAGCCGATCTCCCGGGCGCCGCGGAGCGCGGCCTCGAGGGGCGAGAGACCGGCCGCCCGATGCCGCGCCACGTTCTCCAGGACGACGATGGCGTCGTCCACCACGAATCCGGTCGCGATGGTCAGCGCCATGAGTGACAGGTTGTCCAGGCTGTAGCCGAGCACGTACATCACCCCGAAGGTGGCGACCAGCGAGACCGGCACCGCCACCGCGGGAATCAAGGTGGCCCGGATGGATCGCAAGAATGCGAACACGACGAGCGTCACCAGGAGCACCGAGATCACCAGCGTCAGCTCGACGTCGTGCAGCGAGGCGCGGATGGTCTGGGTCTGGTCCATCACGACCGACATGGTGATGGCCGGCGGGATCGCGGCCCCGAGCTCGGGCAGCAGGCGGCGCACCCCGTCGACGGTGTCGATGATGTTGGCCCCCGGCTGGCGGAAGATCACCAGCAGCACCGCGGGCCGACCGTTCGCCAGGCCGGTAGTGCGGACGTCCTCGACCGAGTCCTCGACGCGCGCCACGTCGGAGAGTTGCACCGGCCGACCGCCGCGGAAGGCGACGATCACCGGGGCGTAGTCGGCGGCCCGGAGGAGCTGATCGTTGGACGCGATCTCCGAGGTCCGGGTCTCGTCGCCCAGCTGTCCCTTGGGCCGGTACTGGGTCGTCGCGGCGAGCGCGCTCCGGACCTCCTCGAGCGCGATGCCGTAGCGGTTGAGTGCGGTGGGGTTCATCTCCACCCGCACCCCCGGCAGCGAGCTGCCGCCCACGATCACCTGGCCCACCCCCGGCAGCTGGGACAGCTTCTGCTGCAGGATGCTGGAGGCCGCGTCGTACATCCGGCCGCGATCGAGGGTGTCCGAGGTGAGCGCCACGATCATGATCGGCGCGTCGGCCGGGTTCACCTTGCGGTAGCTCGGGTTGTTGGGCAGCGTGGGCGGCAGGTAGCCGCGGGCCGCGTTGATCGCGGCCTGGACGTCGCGGGCGGCGCCGTCGATGTTGCGGGACAGATCGAACTGGAGCGCGACACTCGTCGAGCCCAGATAGCTGGTCGACGTCATCTCGATGAGCCCCGCGATGCGGCCGAACTGCCGCTCGAGCGGCGCCGCCACCGACGTCGCCATCGTGTCCGGCTCCGCCCCCGGCAGTGTCGCGCTGACCTGGATCGTCGGGAAATCCACCTGGGGCAGCGGCGAGACCGGCAGCAGGCCCCAGGCGAGGATCCCGCTGAGGGCGAGGCCGATCGTCAGCAGCGTGGTGGCCACCGGCCGCCTGATGAAGGGGGCGGAGATGTTCATGCCGGTCCCGCCGGATCCCGCCGGAAGCGGCGCGCCAGCCCGTCGAAGGCGAGATAGATCACCGGCGTGGTGTAGAGCGTGAGTAGCTGGCTCACGATGAGCCCCCCCACGATGGCGATGCCGAGAGGCCGGCGGAGCTCGGAGCCCACTCCCCGTCCGAGCGCGAGCGGGAGCGCCCCCAGCAACGCGGCCATCGTGGTCATCATGATCGGGCGGAATCGCAGGAGGCAGGCCTGGTAGATGGCGTCCCGGGAGCTCAGGCCCTGCCCGCGCTCCGCCTCCAGAGCGAAGTCGATCATCATGATCGCGTTCTTCTTCACGATGCCGATCAACAGGATGATGCCGATCAGCGCGATGACGCTCAGCTCCTCCCGGCAGGCCAGCAGCGCGAGGATCGCCCCCACCCCTGCCGACGGCAGGGTGGACAGGATCGTGAGCGGGTGGATGTAGCTCTCGTAGAGCACGCCCAGGACGATGTAGACCGCTACCAGCGCGGCCAGGATCAGCAAGGGCTCGTTGGCCAGCGCGGCCCGGAACGCCTGCGCCGTCCCCTGGAAGCTCCCCTGGATGCTGGCGGGAAGGCCGAGCCGGTGGGTCGTCGCCTCGACCGCCGCGACCGCATCGCCGAGGGCCGCCCCGCGGGCCAGGTTGAAGGACAGCGTCACCGCCGGGAACTGCCCCTGCCGCGAGACCACGAGCGGGGCGGTGGTGGGATAGGCCCGGATCATGGTGTCGAGCGGCACCGCGACCGGCTGCGCACCACTAGTCCCGAGGGTGGTCCCGGTGACGTAGATGTCCCGGAGGGCTCCCGCGCTCCGGCGGTACTCGGGCTTGACCTCGAGGACGACCCGGTACTGGTTGAGCTGGGTGAACATCGTGGACACTTGCCGCTGGCCGAAGGCGTCGTAGAGGGTGTTGTCGATCGCCTGAGGACTGATCCCGAACCGCGAGGCCGTGCTGCGGTCCACCACCAGCGCGGTGCCGAGCCCCTGATCCTGCTGGTCGGTGCTGACGTCGGCCAGTTCGCGCCGCGCGCGCAGCGCGTCGATCACCCGGGGGCCCAGAGGTTGAGCTCGCGCCCGTCCGGATCCTCGAGGCTGTACTGGTACTGCGTGCGGCTCACCCGATCCTCCACCGTGAGATCCTGCACCGGCTGCATGAAAAGCTGGATGCCGTCCACCTGAGACAGCGCGGGCTGGATCCGGCGGATGACGTCCGTCGCGCTCACTCCGCCGCGCTGGGCGAGCGGCTTCAGGTTGATGAGGATGCGTCCGCTGTTGACGGAGACGTTGGTGCCGTCCACCCCGATGAACGAGGACAGGCTCTCGACCGCCGGGTCCTTCAGGAGCTCGGCGGCCAGCGCCTGCTGCCGCGCGGCCATCGCCGGGAACGAGACCGTCTGGGACGCCTCCGAGATGCCCTGGATGACCCCGGTGTCCTGGACCGGGAAGAACCCCTTCGGCACCACCACGTAGAGCACCAGCGTGAGCCCGAGGGTGGCGATCGCCACCGCGAGGGTCGCCGGCTGGTGGCCGAACACCCAGCGCAGGCTCGTGCCGTAGGCCGCGATGATACGGTCGAAGGCGCGTTCGGACCACCGGTAGAGCCGGCCCTGGCGCTCGGGGGGGGTGTGGCGGAGCAGCCGGGCGCACATCATCGGGGTTAGGGTCAGCGACACCACCGCGGAGAGGAGGATCGTGATCCCGAGGGTGATCGCGAATTCGCGGAACAGCCGGCCGACCACGTCGGCCATGAACAGGAGCGGGATGAGTACCGCGATCAGTGAGACGGTGAGGGACAGGATGGTGAAGCCGATCTGCGCGGCACCCTTCAGCGCGGCCTGCCGCGGCGGGTCGCCCGCCTCGATATAGCGCGCGATGTTCTCGATCATCACGATGGCATCGTCCACCACGAACCCGGTGGAAATGGTGAGCGCCATCAGCGAGAGATTGTTCAGGCTGAACCCGAGGAGCACCATCACGCCGAAGGTCCCCACGAGGGAGAGGGGGACCGCGACCGCCGGGATGAGGGTCGCGGGAACGGTGCGCAAGAAGAGGAAGATGACGAGAACGACCAGCGCCACCGACAGCATCAGCTCGAACTGGACATCCTTCACCGAGCCCCGGATGGTCGCGGTGCGATCGGTGAGGACCCGCACCTCCACCGCCGCCGGCAGTGAAGCCCGGAGCTGAGGCAGGAGCTTCTCGATGCGGTCGACCACCGCGATCACGTTGGCGCCGGGCTGCCGCTGGATGTTCAGGATGATCGCCGGCGTGCCGTTCATCCAGGCCGCCTGGCGCACGTTCTCCGCGTCGTCGATCACGTCGGCCACGTTTTGGAGGGTCACCGGAGCACTGTTGCGGAACGCGACAATCAGCGGCTTGTAGTCCCGGCTCGTCAGGAGCTGGTCGTTGGCCCCGATGACCGAGGACTGACGCGGCCCGTCGAAGCTGCCCTTCGCCTGGTTGACGTTGGCGGCCGCCACCGCGGCGCGCAGATCCTCCAGGGTGAGCCCGTAGGCCGAGAGCGCGGCCGGGTTGGCCCGCACCCGCACCGCGGGCCGCTGCCCGCCGCTGATGCTGACCAGGCCGACCCCGGGAAGCTGGGCGATCTTCTGGGCGAGGCGCGTATCGGCCAGGTCCTCGACCTGGGGCAAGGGCAAGGTCGCCGAGGTCAGCCCGAGGGTGAGGATGGGCGTATCGGCCGGGTTCACCTTGCTGTACACGGGCGGGTTCGGTAGGTCCGGCGGCAGGAGGGTCTGCGCCGAGTTGATCGCGGCCTGCACCTCCTGCTCCGCCACGTCGAGACCCAAGCTCAGGGTGAACTGCAGCGTGATGACCGAGCTCCCGCTCGAGCTGGTGGACGTCATCTGGTTCAGCCCGGGCATTTGCCCGAGGAACCGCTCGAGCGGGGCGGTGACCGACGACGCCATCACGTCGGGGCTCGCCCCCGGATAGAACGTGAAGATCTGGATGGTCGGGTAGTCCACCTGGGGCAGGGCGGAGACCGGCAGCAGACGGTAGGCGAGGGCGCCCGCCAGCAGGAGCGCGGCCATGAGCAGGGTCGTCGCGACCGGCCGCAGGATGAAAGGGCGCGACAGGTTCACGGGCCGTTCCGCAGTGCGATCGCCGCTCCGTCGCGAAGCCGCTCGGCGCCCTCGACCACGACCTGCTCCCCGATCGCCAGACCCCGCTCGATCGACACGTCGTCACCATCCGTCACCCCGACGCCGACCTGGCGTACCGCGACCATCCGGTCGGGCCGCACCACGTAGACGAACGGCCCCTTCGGGCTCGACTGGATGGCCGCGGTCGGCACCACCGTCGCGCCCCGCCGGGTCTCGAGCCGGAGGCGAGCGTTGACGAACTGGCTGGGAAACAGCCGGTTATCGGTGTTCGGGAACTGCGCCTTGAGACGGACCGTGCCGGTGGTCGGATCGACCTCGTTGTCGATGGTGAGCAGCGCGCCCTCCGCGAGCTTACTCCGCTGCTCCCGGTCGTAGGCCTCCACCGGCAATAGGACGCCCCGGCGCAGCTGCTCGAGCACGGCCGGGATGCTGTCCTCGGGAATCGTGAAGATCACGGTGATCGGCTGGAGCTGGGTGATGATGACGAGGCCGCCGGTATCGGCCGCGTGCACGATGTTGCCGGCGTCCACCAGACGCAGGCCCACCCGGCCGGCGATCGGTGAGGTGATGCGACAGTAGACGAGCTGGACCTTCGTGGCGTCGATCTGGCCCTGGTCGTTCTTGACCGTGCCCTCGAGCTGCTGGACGAGCGAGGCCTGGGTGTCCAGCTGCTGCCGTGGCACCGCGTCCGTCGTGACGAGCACCTGGAACCGCTTGAGATCGAGCCGGGCGTTGGTGAGCAGCGCCTGATCTCGCTCGAGCTGGCCCTCGAACTGGGTCAGCTGCGCCTCGAACGGGCGCGGGTCGATCTCGGCCAGCAGGTCTCCCCGGCGCACGATCTGCCCTTCCTGGAAGCCGACCGACATCAGCTCGCCGTCGACCCGGGTTCTCACCGTGACCGTGTTGAGCGGCGTGACCGCCCCGAGTCCGTTCAGGTAGACGCCCACGTCGCGCGTGCGCGCCGCCGCCACCGCCACCGGGATGCGCGGCGGCGTCGGGGGGCCGCCCTGCGCGCGCGCGGTGGATCGCCAGAGCATCGAGAGGGCCAGGATCCCTCCGCCCACCGACGCGATCAGGATCGCGATCGCGGCCCACAGGTAGACACGTCGCCTCGCGCGGCCTGCGATGCCCATGCCGCGCGAGAGCGGAGCCGGGTCCGGCGTCGTTTCGTCTCCCATGCTGCCTGTATGACGATCTCCGCCCTCCCGCAATCGGTCCGAGCCACTCTTCCGCAAGAACCGGAAAACTCGGAAGAACCGATTCCTCCGCGACGTCATCACATGGGCATGAGCCGGGATACTCCGTTCTTCATCACCGCGTCGCTACTCATCGCGACTCTCTCGCTGGCCCTGCCGGATCTCGACCTCGAGACCGCGGCGGAGACGCGGCAGGCGCAGGAGGGGACCGCGCACGGCGTCACCGGCGCCCGCGACGACGCGTCACGGGAGGCGAAGTCATGATTGGGATCAAGCAAGCTCTCTGGAGTGCGTGCTTCCTGACCGCGGTGGCCGCCGCCCCCATCCCGGGGCAGGCCCAGGGCCCGGGCGACGGCCCCTTGCTCCGTCTGCGCTGGCAAGCCGATCCGGCCCGCGACGGCATACAGGCGGTCTGCGGAGAGGTGCTCAACGACGGGACGCTGGCCGCCCAGCACGTCCGCCTCCTCGTCGAGGAGCTGGACGGCAACGGACGTGTGATCAACAGTCGGGAGCTCGAGGTCCTCGGGGAGGTTCCCGCCGACGGCCGCTCCTACTTCTGCGTGCCCGAGCCCGTCGGCGCCTCGACGTACCGACTGAGCGTCACCGGCGCCGATTCGATGTACACCCGCGGCCAGTAGCGAACCGGGTCAGGCCCCGCGGCCGCCGCGCTCGAAGCTGATTCACGCCCCGTCCGCAGCGTGCCACTGGCCGTACTGCAGGCCGACCCACCCCACAGTGGACACCACCCACACCACGAGCGCCCACAGCGTGCTCCGAAGCAGCGCGGCCTGGCCGACGTCGCGCTCCAGCAGCAGCCACAGCAGCCCCCCCGCGATGGAGATGACCGCGCCGACCCGGAGCCACTCCCTGAACCAGAACCGCATGCCTCAGGCTCCTCGCGTCGCCAACTCGTCCGCGCGGCGAACGGGGCTCGCGGGCCGCTCGACGGGTGCGCGATGGCCATTGCCCACTCCCCCTATCGGCATGCCGGGGGGCGCCTGCACGGGATACCCGCGCCGGCGCCAGCCGTGCAGGCCGCCGGCGAGGGGCCGCACCCTCTCGAACCCGACGCGGTACAGTCCCAGCACCACGTTCATGTGCGGCGTCGCCCGCGCGCCTCGTGCCCGTTTGAGGCGGCGACCGTACACCACCACCATGGCGTCCCGAGGGAGCGTCCGGAGTTGCCGCAGCTCGCCCGATCCCACCCAGAGCGCGCCCGGAAGCATGTGGGGGTGGGCCGCCACGTCGGCGGCGCCGCGGAGGTCGAGGATGGTGATCCGCTCGCCCCGGTCGAGCCGCGCCTTCAGGTCATCGCACGTGATCCGAGCCTTCTGCAGCATCCGCAGCATGCGATGCCGTCGGGCGCGTCGGACGACCAGGCAGAGGAGCAGGACCGCGAGCAGGAAGCCGGTCACCTGGATGCCGAAGCGCGTCGCGAGATCCACCACCGCGTCGCCCAGCAGGTACCCGAGGCCGGTCCACATCCCGGCCCACAGAAGGGCACTGACCGCTCCGTAGCCGAGGAAGCGCGCGACGCCTACCCGGGTCGCGCCGGCCAGGCCGGCCGCCACGGGATTCAGCTCGGGCAGGAATCGGGCGGTGACCTGGAACTTCCCCGCGTGAGCGAGGAAGCCATCCTGGGCCCGCCGGACGAGCGCCTTGGTTCTGGGCGAGAGCCGGCCGACCAGCGCCAGCACCCCCGCCCCGCGCCACCGGCCCAGGCCGTACCAGGCGAGATCCGCGCAGAGGGTGGCCACGACGGCGACGGTAAAGATCTCGACGATGCTCAACCGGCCGCTCGCAGCCAGCGCTCCCGCCGCGAGCAGCCCGGGAACGACTGGCACCGGCACGCCGCTCTGATTGACCAGCACCCAGCCGAACAGCACCCACTCGACATGGTCGAGGATCACCGGCATGTCCGCCACCCCCTTGCCGCTCTTGAGATGTCGTTGACCCCGCCCTCGTGTCAGGTCACCGGCCATCTCGCAAGAACGTGACAGACTTCTCAGCTCACCCCGGGTCGGTCGCCGCTTCTCGGTCGCGGTGGAACTCGCGCGCGATTCGCGCGACGTGCTCGGGTCAGCGCGATGCGGTCATCAGGGCCACGGCGCCCAGAGGTCCCACGTGCCGGTATCGTAGTCGAGGTGCTCCTGCATCGCGACCAGCTCGTCGCTCTCCCGGCGCTTCTCGAGCGCGAGCTGATACTGCTCCGCGGTCCCGACGTAGAGGCACTTGCACACCTCGGGGTCGGCGTAGAGATAGTAGAGGCGCCCGTCTCGCTGGTGGGCGACCATCCTTCGCGCCGGTGTTAGCGTCTCGAGATGGGCCGCCTTGGCCGGACTGTCCGCGACCATTTTCTGGAACCCCGCCGCGGCCAGGAACTCCTCCGTGGCCGCCGTCGTCCACGGACCGTCGGCCATGAAGTCGAACGATCTCACGGCCACCTGATAGACCGGACCGTTCCCCGCGACCCGCAAGTCGAAGAAGGTGCGGCCGCCGGCGCGGACGGTGTCCCCCACCGGCTGGACGACGCTCGCGCCCGGGCGCCCGGCCGCGTCAAGCTGGCTGATCCGCAGCTGGACGTTCACCGCGTCTTCCCGGTAGTCGTTGTAGACGTACCCGACGATACGGGACTGACCCGGCTCGGTGGCGCTCATGCTCCACTCGACGCGGATGAATCCCTCCGCCCGCGGCGGACCGTCGACCGTTCGATCCATCCGCGGCCCGTCCGGCATGCTCCCGGCGCGGGCCACACCCCGGCCCACGCCGGGCGCCAGCACCAGGCCTACCGCGAGCAACAAAGCCGTCGCTACCGTCTTATGGGTCGATGCCACGATGTGTTCCTCCTGTATTCGTCTCGCTCATCGAGCCGCGTGGTCCCGCTCGGCGGATCGCCGGGGTCTCGGCAGATCGGCCGCTCGCACCGGCCCCGCCCCCGCCCTGGTCCGCCCGATCGCGGACGTGATCTCGTCGAGGTCCGTCGGGGTGAGCAGGGTCGCGGCCGCTTCGATCCAGCCATCCACCTGCTCCGCCGTGCGCGCCCCGACGATGGCGCCGGTCACTCCCGGCCACGCGAGGGTCCACGCGATGGCGATGGCCGACACCGACGTGCCGTGCCGCGCCGCGATCGGCCGCAGCGCGTCCCGCAGGGCCAGGTTCCGTCCGAGCCGAGGCGGGCGAAAGTCGGGCGCGTGGCGGCGCCAGTCGTCAGGGGCGAGCGCGGCGATGCGCTCGGCGGTGAAGGTATTCGTCAACAGCCCGGACTGCATTGGGCTGTAGACGATGACGCCGGTCTCGTGGCTCGCGCACCAGGGGATCTCCCGCTTCCCCGCCGCGCGATTGATCATCGAGAAGGGGGGCTGCAGCGAGTCGACGTGGCGAATCACCTCGCACCGGTCGAGCCGCCGGGTGTCGAAGTTCGAGACCCCCGCCGCGCGAACCTTTCCTTCTTCGACGAGCTTGACCATGGCGGCCCACGAATCCTCGAGGAACGTCCCGGTCTCGTCCGGCCAGTGGAATTGATACAGGTCGATGCGCTCCACCCCGAGCCTCCGCAGCGACGCTTCGCATTCACGCCGGATCGACTCGGGCTTCAGCACCTGCCGGGGGGCCGCCATGGGATGCCGCTCGTCCCAGATCAATCCGCACTTGGTGAAGATGAGTGGACGCTCTGCCGGCGGGAGCTCGTGAACCAGCCGCCCCACCAGCTCCTCGGAATGCCCGAGCCCATACACCGCGGCGGTATCGATCCAGTTGATTCCCCTCTCCAGCGCGTGGCGCATGGTGGCAAGCGACTCCGCGTCGTCCTGCGGGCCCCAGCCGAACGACCAGCCGCCGCCTCCGACCGCCCACGATCCGAATCCAACCCGGGTGATGCGCAATCCGCTGCGGCCCAGCGGCCGCGTCGGTAGTGTGTTCGTCACGCCACTCTCCTTTCCTATCTTGCGATCGAGTGAGGGCCTCACCAGGGTCCCCAGGACTCCGCGAACAGGCTGGCGGCCTCGTTCTCCTCGGCCGCGGTCTGTCGCTCCCGCGCCAGCTTCTGCTCGAACCCGAGCCTCGCGTATTCCTGGTACTGCGGCTCGCTCCCGACGTAGAAGCATCGGCAGAACCGGGCGTCCGGCCACACGTAGTAGGGCTGAC
>Ga0070699_100004801_pt1 | contig 11947 bp, 24 predicted proteins | sample KBSK1503metaG_FD_65473 | JGI IMG/M metagenome (GOLD analysis project Ga0070699, IMG submission 65473) | Corn, switchgrass and miscanthus rhizosphere microbial communities from Kellogg Biological Station, Michigan, USA - KBS K1-50-3 metaG | ecosystem: Host-associated > Plants > Roots >...
ACCACGCCCAATCCTCTGGTGGCCACCATCAATCACGAGCGCATGCCGGTGCTGCTTACGCGCGAGGAAGAATTCCAGACCTGGCTTGGGGGCACCGCCGATGAGGCGTTCGCGTTGGCCCGCGAGTATCCCGCCGAGCGCATGGCGATCGTGCAGGAAGGATACGACAAGGAAGACCTGCTGGACGGGCCGCCAATAGAGCAGCGAACCGGTACACTGCTGTAGGTGGCTCAGCGGCTCGCCTCATGCAGGTTGGCGCTGCCGTATCCACATACCCGGCAGCGCAGGAAGGGGCGAATGTCGATGGCGGGTGTGTTCTCGCCAAAGCGCTCGATCAGTGCGGCCGGATAGAGCACATGCTGATGCTTGCAGCGCCGGCAGACGGCCACCAGAACCAGCTTCGCGCGCATGAGCTGTCCCAGGGTCTTGCGGTTATAGCGATTGTCGGCGCGCATTCATGATCGGGGGCCGGGGTCTGCAGGGCAAGCCAGCTGGGCGAGACGCATGGCAATGGCCACCCGCATCCGGTCAATATTCCTGGCCTGGGCGTCGAGTTCCCGGATCGTCCGAGGCCCTTCGGCCTGCAGCTGCGCCACTGCATGCAGAGCGCCGTTGACCCACCACCATTCCCGTTCCAGTCGGCGTTCCAGGCTGAGCAGGTCTTCAGGCCGTTCCGGCAGTTGCCCCAACGAAATCATGCGTGCCCCCGTGAGGACGATGTTCGCTTTTCGTTCTATCCGGCTGCGAGAGGCATGTCCACCCCCAGGGCACGGCGGGAGACACGCCAGGGCTTCTCTGGAAAGGCTTTTCCGAATATCCGATTATGCCTATAATAGGAATATAGTTTGCGCTCAAAAGGTAGCTGCAACATGGCCGATCTACCCGCTCACCGCATCGTCACTCAGGTCCGCGCCACGCGCGCCGAGACGGACGAGCAGCTCTTGGTGTCATGGCTCGACTCGCTTGGCTCGCCGCACACCCGGCGAAACTTTGAGCAGGTCGCCAGGCGGTTCCTCGCCGAGCTGCCGGCGGGCGGCATACGCGCCGCCACGGTCGAGGACGTGCGCGAGGCTCTGACCAGGGTTGCCGCCGGGCGCGCCGAGACGACAGCCCGGCAGTATGTGCTGCGGATCAAATCGCTACTCGGCTACGCCAGCCGGCTCGGGTACACGCAATTCAATGCCGGCGCCGCCCTCCGGGTGAAATCCGATGGCCCTCGGCGTGGCGCCACGCTGGCAAAGCGCATCATCTCCGAGGTCGAGGTCGGGCTACTGATCCGGGCCGCTCGGTCGAAGCGTGATCGCGTGCTGCTTGAAACCCTCTATGCCGGCGGCTTGCGCGTCTCAGAGGCCGTGGCGCTCACATGGTCGGACGTGCTGCCTCGTGGCGATCAGGTGCAGCTCTCCATACTCGGCAAGGGCGGCGTAGTGCGCCAAGTGCTCCTGCCTGAGATCGTCTCCAAGTCCCTCATGTCGCTCCGAGGCGATGCAGGCGCCAATGATCCCGTATTCGCCAGCCGCAAGGGCGGCGCCCGTCTCACAGAGCGCGCTGTGCACGGGATGGTCAAGCGGACGGCCGTCAAGGCGGGCGTCAATACGGCCGTCTCCCCACACTGGCTGCGCCATGCCCACGGCAGCCATGCCATCGACCGCGGCGCCTCCCTGCCGGAGGTGCAGGAGACGCTAGGGCACACCAACATCTCCACCACGTCCGCCTATCTGCACGCGCGACCGAACACATCGAGCGGCTTGAAGCTTGACCCAGGGGTGTTTCTTCGATGATGGGGAAGAGTAGGGGCGTCCTGACGTGTCTGGTCATGTCATGACACGTCAAGTCGCACAGCGGAGCCGGTCTGATGTTCGCCAAGCCCATTGCAGAGCAGTCTCTGGACGAATTGCGCAAATCCGGAAAACAGATTGCGCAATGGCTCCAGGTCGAGGCGAACGAGGCCAAGCGCGACGAACTCCGGCGCCAGCTTGGAGCCGTCGGCCAACAGCTCAAGAGGCGGCGGCGGCGGTAACGAAAGGAAACACATCATGGGCGACAGCAAGCGCGTGTGTTCTCTGTTCTCCAACGCCTCCAAGTCCGGCGGCACCTACTACAGCGGCAAGGTGGGTGAGGCCGTAACAATTCCGGCCGGCGCGCGCATCACGCTGGTCAAGTCGTCCAAGCTCGCCAGCAACGGCTCCGAGGTCTGGAGCCTGCTTGTCGATGAGCCCGGCGCCAGCGATCAGCGCCGTGTTTACGAGACGCGCGGCGATGTCGATCTCGACCGGCACCGCGGCCAGACTCCGCCGCCGTCAATCTCTGATGAGATACCCTTCTAAGAGGTGCGCGCCATGCAGTGCGATCACACCTGCGCCCAATGCGGTGCACCGGAGCGAGGTGATTGGGATGAAGCCCTCGCGGCTCGGCTTGCGACCGCTAGAGTGTGCCACGGCTGCGACTATTGGATCAGAAGGATTCTGAAAGTCGAGTTTGAAAGCTCTGGACTACCGCGCACCGAAGAAGATTGGTGCGCCATCCTCGCTCGGTTCGCGATGAGAACTGCGACCATCCCGCGGACCGAAGCTGGCATCATGGATCTGGCCGCGGAGATGGCCAAGAGCGGCTTTGCTGATAAGTTTGCCGCAGCCGACTACGGCAAGAGGTCGGCATGGATCGATATGTGCGAGCGTGCGCTGCGCAGCGAACTTAAGAGGCAATCCGCTTAGGTGATGGCATGCGGGGCGCGAACGCAGCAGGAAGATGCGAGATGGAAGTCGCGCACTCCGTACTAGAAGAGGCGCTGGATCGAGCGGAGCGCGCATCGTCCAGGGTGCGCGCGAGGCGTGCCCATCTCAGATGGGCGGGGAAACATTGAAACCGTCGGCGACCGGAGCCGTTTCCGCTGCAGCGTCGCCTAGAGGTGATTCAACTCACTCGTCGCGGCCATGGACCTGGGTGGGCGGCGATGTCGCTTCGACTGCCGTGAACTCGGTCAGAATGCGTAGGCGTGTTCGGCACCGGCCGGCACCAGCGCAACGCCGCGCGGCGTTGGAGATTCCTCCGCTACCGGAGGGATGCACATTCGCAGAATGCAAATCTCGGGTGCTAAGGCACAGACACGTTGGGGCCGAACTGAACTTGAGCCCACACTGCTCCAGGATCGTTCGGGCTATTGCTTCCCGATGACACGCAGAACCAGAGCTGCGCCCGAGACCTTTCCTTTTCAATGGGCGGAAGACTAACAGCCAGTAGGTCGCCCGCCACTCCGGCGCGCGGCAGTTGTGACGCCACGTCGCGATCACGCAATTTTTCCGGAGCAAGACAGACTTGCGGTACAGGGTCAGCGGCACTGAACGTTTGATTTGCGGTCCTTGGGATGTTGCCGGGTTGGCCGAACACGCCTGCTCGATTGGTCCTGGACGTGCCGAGCACTCCGAAGCCTTGATCGGAAACCCCGTTGACGCCGGAAACGATATTGCCATCGACGACCCCTGCCGAGTCACCATCAATGGCGGTACCTCTCACACCGGTGGGTCCGCGTCCAAACACCCCAGCAACAGGGCCGGTCCCAATGATACCTGTCGCTCCGACCCCAGCTCCGGTCCCTCTGACGCCAACGAAGCCGGTTCCCACAACGCCCGTTGATCCTGCGCCAGACCCTATTCCACTGACGCCAAAGGTACCGGTTCCAGCAACGCCGGCCGCAACGCCTATGCCGCTGACGCCGACACCGCCGGGCGGAACGGAGGAACGAGTAATCTTGTCGTTGCCGCTACCGGGGCCGGGCACGGCCATCAGCGCGGCGATTGCGGCTGGTCCTCCAACACCGTGCACGCCGCAGAGATTTCCAAAGACACCGACTCCAATCGGAAACCAATCACTAACTGAAAATGGAGCTGTCTCGAAAGCAACGATGGCCTCTCCGTCATCGTTTACGGCGATATACCGTTTCTCATCATCCGGCATCCGTTTACACTCCTAGGTACGCGTAACGGTCGTGAGCGGACAGAACCGTACGAGTACGGACGCAACTGGTCAAGCAATCCCCGCTAGGTCTAATTTGGAGGGTTAATTGGCTGGTAAAGCCCTATTGTCGGAACTGGTGGAGAACGCGGCTACCGCTGGCCACAGGAACGTACCGTACGCGGCGAGCTCGCCGCGGTCGTGCTCTCTCCGGCCGGCTACAATCGCCTGCGACGCGACAGGCACAGGGCCGGCCCAAACCTAACGGCTCTGTGGTCACGCCAGCTCAATGCACTGTCTGCCCCACCCCGCTCCAATACCAGGTGGCCAGCGTCCGTCACCGTCCACCTGGCGCACGAGCCCGCGCGCCAGAAGGTCTCCATGGCGAGCGCATTCTGAAGCGCCCCTTCGGGTGCGTCCAGTTAGCAGTCTTTCCGACCGAGGTCCCGCCGGCTCCAATCTTGCCAGACCTCGAACAGGGCAAGGATTGAAAGGAGCGAGCCGAGCGCCCAATGCCAAAGGCGAAGGTGGTTCTGATTGGCGTAGTGGAAGACGAATGGGGAAGCCGACAGCCAGAGACCGCAGGCGAGCTGGGCAGTTTCCTCCCATCGTCGCAGATGGACGAGTTCCAACTGAGCCAGCGCAAGCACCGCTAGCCCGGTTAGTCCAGAGTTCACGACCACCGCGGGCACGACAGGTTCGTCGTAGAACCAGGGGCTGAGGCCGATCATCAGACCCAGCGTGAGCCCCACGCCATCCTCCCACGTGCGGTGTGTCTTCAGGAGGTCCTTGAGCGTCATTTTTGCCTTCTCCCGGTCGCAGGTGTTTATTAGGCGCGTTGCTTTTCCTGTGCGATAGAGCATGCTCCTGAGCCCACCATTTGTCGCCCTCCTAGCGTGCTGCTGGATGCACAGCTCCACCTCGGGCGGCGGCGCCATTAAAACCGAAATCAACGAAAGACTGCGACAATTTGCATTTGACGGGTCTTTTGGGGGTCCTTAGTGGAACCTCTCAATAGATGCTCCCGACATACGAGGTGACGACGTGGCAAGACCAGTGCGTTCCATCATCAGACTGTTCGAAAAGCTGCCCTTTGAGGAGCAGAAAGAGGCCTTGAAGCAACTGCAGGCGGCACATGAACATTCCCGCTCAGCGAAGAGGGCCGAGCTTGAACAACAGCTGGCTGCACTGGGCGATGACGCACCAAAGATGCCGGCCCGAGCGAAAGTGCTGAAGAAGGCCAATGGCTTGGCAAAGGAAAGGGCGAACGGTGCGGCCAGGAAGAACGGCAGGGCTACTTCCCTGAAGGCCAAGTACCGCGATGGGAAGACCGGTGAGACCTGGTCAGGTCGCGGTCGGATGGCGAGCTGGCTCAAGGCGAAGCAGGACGCCGGGGAGAACATCGAGAAGTACCTGCTCAACTAGGTTTTGGAATGAGAGGCGGCGCCGACCGGATCAGCCGGCGCCGCCAGATGCGAAGGACAGTTATTCCGGCAGACCGTGGCCTCCTTCGCGGCTCAGGTCCGCGAGGCTGGCCCACTGCCGGCACAGAGCGGCGAACCGCTCCAGGTCCGTGGGCCGCGCCGCCTCCAGGTCGGAGGCCGTGAGACCCTCAAAGAGGGCTACGAGGTGGGCGATCATTCGGCAGCCTTCTCCTCGGCCCGCCGTTGATGCCTACGTGCGCGACCGCTTTTCACCCGGTCGCAGTACAGCGCCGCCGCTTCCGACGCCTTCGCGTACAGCCGGTCTAACGGGGTCAGCCCTTCCTCGCAGAGGTAGGTTTTGAGCGGACTGCTCGCAGGCCCCGCGTACTTCAGCCCCCGAATGATCGCATCCACGGCGCGTTCGAGTAGAGCTTGGCGGTCGCACTTCTCATCCTCTTTAACGCTCTCGGGGCTCTCGAAGATATCGTTGAGGTACATGGTCATCTGATTTTTGTAGACCAGAGCCAAGGACAGCGTTTCGTCCAGCGTCCTTGGCTCCATCTGCAGAATGAGATCCTGCAGCGTATTGGTTAGGTCATGCGTGCGGCGGTTGACATCCTGAAAAAGGAATTCCGCATCGGAAGCGGCCAGGAACTCGGGCGTTGGCTCTGTCTCCCAGTCCTTGTTTGCGCCGGCCGCGTTCCTGGCGCCCATGCCACCATTGACAGAGACGGCGTACAGGTCTTCCAGGGCTGCGAGTTGGTTGGCAATCTCTCCGAGGCACAGTCCCTCGTCTAAGCTGATCTTGCTCATGGCCGCACCTCCGCCGGAGCGAACTGGCCGATGCCGGCAAGCGAGAAGATGCCCTTGAGCACCTTGGTCACGGCATCGTCAGTCGCCTTGCCTCCGTTCATCGGCCCGGCGTCCATCTGGCCTCTTGCGTCAGACCCGTGAGGGTTAACGCCCGGCCATTGATACCAGAAGGCAACCTCGGCGCATGACAGGAGATCACCCCACGTCTGCACCGGCTCCGCGAGGATCTTGTCGGCCACGGTGTCAATGAGCACCATGTGCGCGCCCATGCGTTCCTCCTCGGCCTTCACGGCTTCGGTGTACCCACCATCAACGTGCCTGCCGGGTTCGAACTCGCGCATGTGCGTTTCGATCAGGCCTCGCCATTCGCGATGGTGCGCAGCGTGCGCCGCAGACATCGAGGTCGCAGGCGGCAGCCCTGGCGCACACAGGATGGCGTTGACGAGTTGAGCCACCGACTGGGTATCAAGGGAGGTATCGTGGATTTCGAGGCAGGCCTCGAAATCCTTATCTAAGATGGGGTCCTCCGGGTCCCACATCCAATACCGCGCCATCTCGGCGAACAGCACGATATCCGCCCACGTCTTGGCCCCGGCTCGCCAAGCTGCAACGGTGGCTCCCTCGGTTCTCGCGAGGATGGCCTCGGCCTCGGCGTCGCAGCGTTTGCCTTCCTCCTCGGTCCGGTCGCGTCCAGACGCCTTGAGTGCTTTGTATTCCTGTTGGCGCCGAGCGAAGGTGTCGCGCTCATCGCGTATTGCGCGCCACCAATCTGCAGCCATCGGGCTCACCAGAGGTGCCACGCCAGAAGACGAGGCGGCCCGCGCAACGATAGCCTCGATCTCCTCGGGGCGTGGGCTGTGCGGGCGAGAGTTGATGAGAGCGACGATTTGGGCCGCCGCCTGTTGAGTGGTGAGCGATAGCGGGTTAGATGCGGAATCAGCCTTAGCCATATGGGCTAACCTCCTGTTGGCTGGGGTCAGGGCCTCGCGTGGTGGTGAGGCACCCGCGAGGCCCGTTGAATTGCGGGCTCTACGCTGCCCGCCTTCGCGGCCGGCCGCGGGAGCTGGCCGGCAAACCTCTGGTGCCGCACTGGGCGGCCAATTCTTCTCGGATGGCAGCAAGCTCCGCTTCCTCAGCCTGCAGGATGCGCCACAGCTCTGTGTGGAGCGGGAGGCTGTAGTGCCACTCGCCGCGGAGCCCGTGGGCGCGCATCTTCACGCACACCTTGCGCAGCATCTCGACTATGGCGGCGCGGCCGGCTGGCGTGTCGTCGGTCAGATCGGGGAAGTCTGACGTGGGGCAGCGCTCTAGCAGCCATTGCATCGCCTTGGCGCGGTCGTAGGGGTGCGCGCGGCCGTTGCGGCGATTGCCGGAAGGGGATAGGCAAGCAGTAGCCTGGGCCATCGGCTCACTCCGTGGCTTGGGTTAGGCCCTTGTGGATGCGTCCAACATCCGCGGGGGCCGTTCTTGAGCTTGTATGGCGCTCCGTTATAAGAGCGTAAGCGTACCTGCTATAAAGCAGGCTCGCCACCATGTCAACTAAGCGTTATACAAGAGACTCAATGACAGAGAAAGAGACGAAGCGGGCGCCGTTTGCAATTCGCATGCAGCCAACCGTCAAAGCCGCTGGAGAGCGCGCAGCAAAGGACCAAAATCGGTCGTTAGCGTCCCTGATGGAAACGCTACTGATCGAGCATCTCAGAGCGAATGGCTACTTGCCGGAGACGAGCAAGCAGGCGGGGAAGAAGCGATGAGCGCGGGGTTTCCGTCGGTCGAGCCACGCCAATAGTGCTCTGCGGAGAGTGCGCAGAGACGCAATCTTGCCTTCAGCGCGCTCCACAAGATGCTGTGGGGAGCCGAACAATGCCCTGCGGTTGCGCTCGCCGTTCAACAGGAATCCGGGTAAGTGCCATGCAACGTCCACTAGCGTTCTGCGTTCCCAGTTCTGGAGACAGCAGAGTGCTTGGATTCCTCGCAATAATGGCAATCGCTCTTTGCGGTCTTGCAGGTGCGCCCGCATGGACGGTGCCGGTGGCAGCGATCTCCCTCGCCTCCCTATCCTACGCCCGGCACTACCTGCTGTTTCGGCGAGCTGCCAACGTCGGAATGCAGGAAGCGATAGATCAGACGCTCGCTCGCAGCCTCGTCAATGCACTGGTCGCTAGCACCATGGCATACGGTTGTGGTTTGGCGTTCCGTTTCCTTTCGATAGGCTGGCAATGAGCAGTGCCTGCCGCTTCTCGTTGAGGTTCATCAAGCGCTCGACCTGAGCGAGGCCGTGCTTGGCGCGCGCCCTAAGCTCAACGACGCGATGGCCAGCGAACTTGCCCTCCGTGGTCATCCACTTAAAAAGCCCCTTTCGCCGCGACCGAAGACTGCGGAGCAGGTCTCTGTAGTGTCCCTGGGCGAGGCTCAGCTGCTGCGGACCCTGCAGGGTCATATGAAGCCGAAGACGCGTGATAGCGTCGAGATGAACGGTCTCGGCGAGTTCGAGTAGATCACGATCCCTTGGCGGACCGAATTCGACCAACAAGTCACCGGCCTCTATGAGCAATACCTGTGCCGCTCTGGGAGCCATCGGATAACGGAGAATGGCGAGGCCCCGCTTCGCGCGAGCAAGCAATACATTCCGAGGTGGTGAAGGCTGCTGCTTCTCAATGGCATCGATGAGCCCGCGGTAGGCGTCGATCGCGGCTTGGCTCTGGCCGTCAATGCGCCGCAGCTGGTGGGCAATGAGTTCAAGTGCGGCCAAATCGTCTTTGTGCCCTGGCACCGAGAGCACCGCTCGGAATTGATCAAGCGCGTCCTGATTGAGACGCTGTCGCTCGTACGTTTCGCGTGCCTTAGCGGCTCTCGCCGCCGCGAACGCGCCCCGGATCAGATGAGCGGATGCAATCTCCTGCCTGAAAAGCGCCAGCCGCCTGAGGTGAGCCGATACCTTGCGGTCACACGTTCCGACTGCGGCCTGGAGCCTAGCGTCCACGGCCTGGGCAACAGCGAGAATTGAGAATGCTGGCGTCCATTTCCTGCGCGCCAGGATCAGCCTCAGAGCTTTCTCAGCGAACAGCGGCGGGCGGATAAGTAGACCGGGACCGGGGCGCATCATGATATCGACCAGGTCGGACCGAGCCTTGACGAGCTGCGCCTCGTGACCCTCGATCATTCGTTCGAAGTGCCTGAAGAGCCTAGCCTCGCGGCTCTCCCACCACTTCCAGATGCCCAAGCCAGTGCCGATTAGGCCGAATAGAGTCTGCGGACTCAGAAGCTCGGGATACTTCGCCCGAAGCTCTAAGAACCGCCGCACTACGCCAATCAAGGCAGTCGAGAGCAGACCAATGATCCAAGAGACGAAACCCAAGGCGCCATCGGCCCACGCACTTGCACCGAACTCCATAACATCCCCCATCAGCACAATGCTCAATTTCTAGACCGCGCAAGCGCAACTTGTACAGTCCACAAAAGCAGGTCCATTTTATCGCCGCCGAGCCGAGCGGGTGCACCTGCGAGCTGGCCGACTATGACGATGTCGGCCCTGGCTTGCAGGGCCAAGAAGCGGTAAGCCCACGTCGAGAGCCAATCGGAAGGAAAGGAAGCGGCGATGACAAAGACTGACATCGCCTCGTTGGTGACCGATCTGGGTGCGATCGTCGAAAAGTATCAGGCCCGAGTAAGCGACTACGACATTCTACGCGCCCTCATCACCGTGGCGGCGGCTGTAGCGGCGCGAGACGACGAGAAGCCCTACACCCGGACGCAGCGATGCCTTGAGGAAGCCCGCGACGCTCTCGCGCAGGAGGAGGGAGAACGCGGGTGACTCCCTCCGCCCACGCCACCTCCGACCGCGAGGCCCGCCTCCGCCGCTCTCTGCGGCGCCTGGGCTACGACCTCATCGATGCCGGAGCGCGCGGGCACTTCCACATCTGCCGGGAAAGCTCCAAGGTCAACGAGGCACCGGACCTGTTCGGGCTCGATCTCGCGGGTGTAGAGGCCTGGATCAAGGAGCGGGCGAAGGGGCGCAAGTAGCCCGTCGGGCGCACCGATCACAATGGCACTTGAGGCGAGTTCTTTGAGGAGTGTTCAGAATCCATGACCGACCGTCACACTAAATTTCTGCTCTGGATAATTGCGATCGGCGTGTGGGCGAATGTCTTCCACGTCGGCGCTACCAAGCCGACGATCGAGCGAACGTTGCGAGTGGTCGACAACATCGACAGCAACTTGGCCTGGGCCAATACGCACCTCAAGGCGATCAGGGACGCCAGGCCATGAGCATCTTCGACATCGACGTCGGCATCGTGCTCGTCGCGGTCGCGCTGGTCGCCCTCCTGTGGATCATCAGCGAACAGTTGGCCAGCATCTACCGGCTGCTCGGCAGGGCAGTACAGGAACCGGAGTGGCTGAACGGGAAAAGCTAGGTGCCTTCTCTTCTCTCGTTGCAGCCGCGAGTTCCTGGGATCGAGCATGATCGAAGCACTCAAACTGGTTCTTGCTCCTGCCATCGCGGCTGGCATCCTCATGCTGCTGTTGGGCTTCAGTGCCCTGGGCCGGCGGTTCCCACGCGCCATACGTGTGTTCGCGCAGGCGCAGGTGGTGACCCCTGCGGATCAAGACCGGCTTTCACCGCCTCGGAACCGTAGGTCTCGTGCCGCTTGAAGTGGCGGCAGGACTGACCTTCCTATTTGCTGCCTATACCCTGCTGACAAGCGCGCACGGAGTCAGGGACGCGCTAAGCATTGCCGGGATTGGCCTCGGTCTCCTCGCCTTCGGCGGCGTCTGGTACGCACTCTGCTGGGCGATCGGGTGGGTGGTCGCCGGATTCGTGGGCGACAACAAACAGGACGCCAAGCCGTGACCACCATCGTCGCCATAGTCCGCATCATCCACAATGCCGCCGTCCACCCTTCTGGTCGCAAGCGGCGGCTTCGTGGTCGCCTCCGTGGTCGCGCACCACATCGCCGGCCTCGAATCGTTGTCCGACGGATTGGCGAGCACCTACCCATGGAACTTTGCGCTGTCCGTCGTGCTCTACGCTCTCCTGGCCGTGCTGCTTGTCGGCCGGGGCTTGGCGGGGCTCATCACCTCCAGGCGCCGCGCGCAGCCATGAAGCATTACTTCTGGCCCTGGCTTCTGCTTTCCTGCGTCCTCATCGCGGCCACCAACTACATGCTGGGCTTCGATCTCGGCCACCTTGCCGGCTTCTACATCGGCGGCCCGTTAAGTCTGGCATGTCTGTGGTTCTTCTATCGCCTGTTCAGGAGCTAAATATGAAGGCGCTTCTCGCGCTCGACTGCCCCGAGACGTCCTGCTCTCGCCGCCTTCCTCGGGGCAATGGCCGCCACGGTGGAGGCCTCCAATCCGGAGTAGCTGGTGATGGGCACGATTCTGACCTTCGTGCTGCCTTGGGTAATCATTGTCGTCTTTGCGTGTATCGCGTCGCTTCTGTGCAGGCAGCTCATCCGGCCCGACGACGACTGGAAAGGATGGGATGACCCGAGCGTCCCCTACAAGCGGCCGCGCTGGGGTCTGCAGCCGAAGCCGCTGCTCAAACTCATTGCCCTTGTCGTTGCTACCTTCCTCCTGATCGATTGGATGAAGAACGACACGACAAGCCTCGTAAGCACCTGGGTCAGGGGTGACGATGTGGACTACTGGAAGAAGATCGTCTCCTCTGACTGGACGGCGATCCTGATTGGAGGGACCGCGGCCGTGGGTCTCTCTTGGCTCAACAATGCGGTCTGGCTGGATGGTCAGAAGGTCGG
>Ga0070699_100004802_pt1 | contig 11943 bp, 11 predicted proteins | sample KBSK1503metaG_FD_65473 | JGI IMG/M metagenome (GOLD analysis project Ga0070699, IMG submission 65473) | Corn, switchgrass and miscanthus rhizosphere microbial communities from Kellogg Biological Station, Michigan, USA - KBS K1-50-3 metaG | ecosystem: Host-associated > Plants > Roots >...
CGATGGTGACGGGTTTCCCGACCTCTACATCACCAATGACGGTCCCAACGCGCTGTATCGAAATCGCGGGGACGGGACGTTCGTCGAGGTCACGGCGCATGCTCGTGTCGGCGACCCTCGCTGGAGTACCGGCTGCGCGTTTGCCGATCTCGATCGCGATGGTGATCTCGATCTGTGGGTCGTCAACTACGTCGCTGCCGATCGGAAACACAGCCCGTATTGCGGCGACGCGCGAGCGGGCGTGCGCTTCTACTGCCATCCGCTGAAGTACGACCCGCTGTCGAGCACCGTCTACCGCAATGACGGCGGCGTGTTCACCGACGTGAGCGCCGAGTCCGGTGTTGGCTCGTTGCGATCCAACGGCCTCGGCGTCGTCATCTCCGACTACGATGCCGACGGCTGGCCAGATGTGTTCGTCGCCAACGACACGATGCCGAACTTCCTGTTCCACAACAGCGGCCAGTTCCGCTTCGTCGAGACGGCACTTCACACGGGCATCGCGCTGGCCGCCGACGGCAGAGCGCGCGCGGGCATGGGGATCGACACAGGCGACTACGATGGAGATGGCCGACTCGATCTCGCGATCACGAACCTCGACTTCGAGATGCACACGCTGCGTCGAGGGCTCGAGCGCGGGCTGTTCGCCGATGCGACCACCGAAAGCGGCATCGGCTTTCCGACGCTGCCGTTTGTGGGTTTCGGAGTGGCCTTCCTCGATTTCGACAACGACTCACAGCTCGATCTCGTCATTGCCAACGGACACATTCTCGACAACGCTCCTCAGTTTCGCGCCGGGTCCACCTACGCGCAGCGGAAGCTGCTCTTTCGGAACGCTGCGCCGGCTCCGCTTCGCCCCTCGACTGAGGCTCGGGGCGCCGTGAGCCCCGTCGAAGGGCGCGGCACCAGGCCCACGCGGTTCGTCGAGGTCGGCCGCGCGACGGGGCCGGCGTTTGCGGCGGCGAAGGTCGGCCGCGGGCTTGCCGTCGCGGACATCGACAACGACGGCGACCTCGACCTGCTGGTCACCAACAACGGTCAGGACGCAGAGTTGCTGCGCAACGACGGCGGCAACCGTCTGCATGCGCTGGTCGTGCAGCTACGTGGCGGATCGAGTAATCGCGATGCGATTGGCGCCAGAGTCACGGTCGCGTCGGCAGGGCGTCTACAGATACGGGACGTCAAGGCGGGGTCGAGCTATCTCAGTCAGAACGATCTCCGCGCGCACATCGGCCTCGGCGCCGCAACGATGGCCGACCACGTCGACGTGCGGTGGCCATCGGGACGCATGGAGCGCGTGGTCGGCGTCCCGGCGGATCAGATCATCACGATGGAGGAAGGCAAGGGCATCGTCGCGCGGCGCGCATTCTCGCATTGAGCGGGCAGCTGGGTAGCTAGGTTGCTGGGTCGGGTAACTAGGCAGACAGGTGTTCTTACCAAGCTACCCATCTGCCCAGCTACTCAGCTACCTGGTCCCGCGCCAACCGCTCGATCGCTCGCGATGCCACGACCTGGTAGGTCCGCGCGTACGCTTCGTGATTGCGCTCGAGATTGTCGGGCCGATAGACGTAGTTCACCATCAGGCCGAAGGCACGCTGAAGACCGGCACTCGAGGGGTCGCCCATCCAATTGAGCCGTTGCAACGCCGCGCCATTCGCCAGGTGGAAACGCGCCACCGGATCGGCGGGCTCGTTGTCGCGTTTGGCCTGGAGGAGGTACCGCGCGCACAGCACGGTCAGCTCGCGCTTCGTGGCGGCGGACACCGTGGTCGGATCGACGTTGGCCCAGCGCCCATCGCGCGCCGTGAGCCACGTGCGGAAACCCGTAATCGGTGACAGCGTGGCAAATGTCCTCAGGCGGTTGAACTCACCGCCAAGGTCCTCGACGACCTGCTTGATGAGGACGTTGCCGAACGAGACGCCGCGCAGCCCCTCCTGACAGTTGGTAATCGAATAGAACGTCGCGGTGTCCGCACGGGACGGATCGCTCACCGGCGCCTCGAGCGCCAGCAGCGGCCGTATTTCCCCCGGCATGCCGCTGGTCAACGCCACCTCGATGAAGATGAGCGGATCGTCCGGCAGAGCGGGGTGAAAGAACGCGTAGCATCGTCGATCCGCGGCGAGCCGACGCCGGAGATCGTCCCAGCCGTGAATCTGGTGCACCGCTTCGTATTTGATCAAGCGCTCGAGCACAACGGCTGGCGTGCGCCAGTCGATCCGCTGCAGGACGAGAAAGCCGCGATTGAACCACGATCGGAACAGGTGCATCAGGTCATCGTCGATGCGCCGGCGGGACGGGTGCAGGTCGAGTGTCGAGAGCAGCCGCCGGCGCAAAGAAATCAAGGCGGCGGTTCCACCCGGCGCCATGTTCCAGCGTCGAAACAGCTCCTGGAGGGGCGACTCGGTCGCCTGCTGCAGCCGCGCCAGGCCTATCGGCGACGGATCGCGCGTGAACGCGTCGGCAGCCGCCTTCACGGCGACCAGATCGGGAGAGAAGACCGTCACCAGGCGATCGAAGAACGCCTCTCGTTCCACATCGTCGAGGCTTCGGTATCGCTCGACGACGTCGGCCGCCAGGCGCGCGCCCGAGACGTCACCGCGGCGCGACATGAGCATCTCGCACGTCGCGATCAGCTCGTTCGCCTTGCCGCGCGCGGCCGGTCGCCGCGTGAGGAACGTCCACTTTTCACGTAACCGCCGCCACTCGGTGCCGAGCGTCGGCGTTTCAGTCGTGGTGGGGACGCTGACGCTCGGCGTCAGCGCGTTTGCCGTTGCACTGGTCGATACAGGACTCGCCACGCCGTTACCCTTTACGATCCGTCAGGAACCCCGTCTCTCCTGCCCGAGTTCGCGTCGGGCCTGCCGCGCCGTAGTCGTGGCGAAGGCGGGTCAACGGATCGTCACGTTGATCAGCGGTCCGCCGGGAACGCGGCTGAGTGCGTCGGTATCCGACAGACTCAATTCGAGAATGCGCCGCGCGATGAATGCGTGTTCGCGCGCCAGGTTCTCGGCTCGCGTCGCCTGCCGCCGCTCGATCGCTTCGACGATGCTGCGATGCTGCTCGACGGCGATGGCGAGCGTCGCATCGGACTGCGTCAGGATCTGCGTCGGAAAGACCATCGCGCTGGGTGAGGCGAACGGCAGCGAATTGACCTGATCCAGGTGGCGGCGCAGCATCTCGCTCTTGGCCAGATCGAGGACGATCGAATGGAACGCCTCGTTCATGTCCATGTAGTGCGCGAAGTTGTCGACGGTGAGTCGCTGGAGCGTTCCCATGTGGCGGCAGTTCTCGCGCAACGGCTCGAGCTCGCTGTCACTGGTCAAACGCTCGCACGCCAATCGCGCCGCGGTTCCCTCGAGGACGCCCCTCAGCTCGATCGCATCCAGGACATCCGCGATCGTGAATTCGCGTACCGTGAACCCGCCTGTGGCGCAGACGTCCAGCAGGCCGATGTGCGCAAGCCGCTCGAGGGCCAGGCGAATGGGCGTCCGCGACATCCCCAGTCGCGCCACCAGTGGCAGTTCGGAGATGCGCTCGCCGCGGCCGAACTCGCCGCGCAACAGCAGTTCACGAATCCCGATGAAGGCTCGCGCGGTCTGCGAGGCGACGTCGGCCCTGGGCGTGATTGGCGTGTCTATCTGGGCCGGTTGATTGGGCATGCCGCATCCTACCTTAACCAGCCACTGTGGCTCTGCCCTGCATACCCCCGCAGAGCCCCAGGCTGGTTGCTCGTCTCTTTCGCTGCGCTTCGCGCGGCTGGGACCGCTGTGCGACTCACAACGAGAACAAAATCCGCGCATCGAGCCGCGCAGCGGTCCGCGTATTTGCGGTGGCACAGCGGTGATGAGGCGCCGCTCTGTCGCATGCTGGTCTCGCGTCACTGCGAGCCAGGTGCATGCAATGACTCGCGAGGTCACGAAACCGCGGTCACATCACAGGCAAAACGTCTTTGAAATTATGGCACAGGAGGCGTGTCGTCGTGGAGACGTAGGGGGCGGTTGCATGCACGCAGAGGGTCGCTGCATTCACTTCGTTGCTGGTTGGTGGATCGTGGATTCGCGGTTGTCCAACTATCGACGAACCACCAACCACCAACGACCAACCACCATCCAGCTGATGCTTGAGTCATACAATGAACGGGTGATGAACAACCGGATTCGCGCGCGGCTCCCTCGCGCGGTGAGGCTGGCGGTGATGGCAGGTGTATTCGCGATGTCGACGCCGATCGCGGCGCAGTGGCTGAAGTATCCAACCGCTGATGTTCCGCGATTGCCGGATGGGAAGCCCAACATGGCCGCGCCGGCGCCGCGGATGGCCGATCGCAAGCCGGACTTCTCCGGTCTGTGGTTGACTGACGACGGCTTTCCTTGCGCGCCGGCGGCCGCCGGCGGGGATTTCATCGACTGCAATCTGGAGTTGCCGCTGTCACGCTATGGGCTCGACATCGGCATCGGTATGCCCGGCGGACTGCCGCGGCAACCGTGGGCGAGCGAGCTCGTGAAGAAGCGGACGGCGGACCAGTCGAAGGATGATCCGCATGCGCGTTGTCTGCCCGACACGTTCCTCCGTTCGTACGGCCTGCCTCACCTGCAGAAGTTCGTGCACGTGCCCGGTCTGCTCGTGATGCTCGATGAAGACAACGCCAACTATCGACAGGTCTTCACCGATGCGCGGCCACTGCCGCAGGATCCGGTGCCCGCATGGAACGGGTACTCCTCGGCGCGATGGGACGGGGACGCACTCGTCGTCGACTCGATCGGATTCCGCGATGACCTGTGGCTGGACATGGCGGGGAACTTCCTCACGAGTGGCGCAAAGGTGCGCGAGCGGATCCGTCGGCCGGACTTCGGACACCTGCAGATCGAGGTGACGGTCGACGATCCGAAGGCCTACACGAAGCCGTGGACGCTCACGGTCAAGCAGCGCTTCGTCGCCGACACGGAGCTCGTCGACGAGATCTGTCTCGAGAACGAGAAGTCCTCGCAGCGCATGACGGGGCAACCTGCCGGAAAGTGATCGGCCAACAGCTGCAATCGCGGCGCGTTTAGCGCGTGCCGCGGTTCTTTGCCTCGACGTGCCTGTCGATCCAGCCGATGACCAGCTCGGCGATCTGGTCGCTGTTCTTGTCCTGCATCAGCATGTGGCTATTCCCTTTGATCCCCATCGCCGGCAGATGCATCATCGTCGCGTCGCCACCCGCTTTCTTCAATTGATCGACGAGCATGCCGCAGCTGGTGAACGACTGCTGCCAGTTTGCCGGCCCGCCGCTGACGTCGCCCAGGTGATCGCCGAACACGAAGAGTGACGGGATCTTCGCCAGCGTGGCGAGTTGTTCGGGCGTCACCGGTCGGCACGGCATCTCGATCGAGATGATTCCGCGCACGCCCGACGGATCGATGAGTGCCGCTTCCTCGGGGAAGAAGCCCGATTCCGAATGACCCATGAGCACGGCGCCGTGAAGCTTCGTGCCCAGCGCCGCCATCTGCTTCCACGTCGGGTTCGGCATCGGCAACGTCGAGTTCACGTCGGGAATCATCTGCTTGTACAGCTCGTCGACCGATTCGATCGGAAACTGTCCGTCGGGAAACGCCTCACCGTACTTCGGGCCGAACCGGAAGACGGTCCAAGCGACCTGATGCGAGGCATCGAGGATGCCGGGCATCTGCGCCGCGGGCTTGTTGCCCTGACGCACATCGAGGAAACCGGTCGGATCGAACCCCGAGCGCGCGCGGGAGACCTGGTCGGCGAGATAGACCGATCGGTCGCGCCGCACGAAATACTCGTTCCAGCCCATACGGCCGTCCGGAGTCGTCTCCCACGTCTTGCTGCTCAAGCAGCAACCGTGGACCATCACCACCGGCACGTGCTGCGAGCCGCGCATCGGGATCTGGTACTGCACGTACATCTGGTTGATCGTGATCTCGCCCGACTGCGCGGGAATCGGCCCTGCCGCAGGTTGCGCCAGCGTCTTGTTCTCACCGCCGACGAAGAAGCTGCCCTGCTCGCGGATGGTGAGCGGCGTGTTTTTCTTGACCTGCGCCGACGTGCCGGTCGTCACGCAACCGATACACACCAGGAGGAACGCGGTTCGTCGTGTCATTGCGTATCTCCGCTGCCGGATGGTGGACGGTGGGTGGTGGTTCGTGAAATGTTTCAACGAACGACCCGCCTTTCAGAACGACGGATACTTCAGAATTTGAAAGTATTCCACAATGTGGCATTCGACGTTCGGTCGATGAATCGGCAATTGCGAGTCGGCCTTCCGTGCTGCGTCGTTCTCGTCATCTGCGCGTGTCCGCCGCTCATGGCGGCGAGCTACGACGAGCTCCACTCGGCCGCCGTTGCACGCTGCGCGGCGATCGATCCGTCCGCGTATCAGAGCGGTCTGGCATTCAATCCCGACGGATATCGGTCGTACTATCTGCGGTCCGAGTGCCTGCAGAAGGCGGCCGTAGATTTTCGCGATGAGTCGCTCTGTCGACAGGTGAAGCAGCGACGGTCGCTGTTCTCATCCAGCTGGGGATACTCGCCAGACAATTGTCGAGAGCTCGTACGTCACGGTGTCGCCGAGGACGAGAAGGCACTGCAAGGAATCAAGGCGGGCTACGTTCGCGGACCGATCACGCTGCGCGATTTCCGAGTGGAACGAAACGGAAACGGGCGCGACTTCGACATCATCCCGACGTTCGCCGGTGCGTACGCCCACGGGTATACGGTGACGTTCGAGATCCTCCGCGAGGGTGGCGCGTCACCCGTCGTGTTCTACTCGTCAGGGCATTACCTGGACGCGCAGAGCCATCTGCGGTTGTATGTGCCCCAGAGCGATCTTCGACAGCGATTCCCGACGCTGGTGCTGAACCGTCAGTACACGGTGCGAGGCACCGTAACGCTCGATGTCGGCAATGGCGGTCCGTCCGGATACTGGAGCAACGCGTTCCTCGACCGCCTCTTTCCCGCGCGCGCACGCGCGGCAACTCTGACGCGAAGCGTGATTCTGTAAGCCCCCAATTCCCAACCGCCTTCGCTGTGCCAACTTCCAAGCCGAGTTTGGGAGTTGGGAGTTGGTCGAGCGTCAGAAAGTCGGGAGTTGACGACGCTCTATGCCGTTGCCGGGTGTCGTAGTATGTCCCCGATGAAATTCACCAGCCGTCGTGTCTCCGCACTCGCAGCATTCGGTGTGCTTGTTGTGTGCGTCGTGGCGCTGCCGGCGTTCGCACAGTGGCCAAAACGCGTCGCCTCAGGTATTCCGTTGAACGCCGACGGCAAACCGAACCTCGAGGCGGCGACGCCGAAGGCCGCCGACGGCAAACCGGATCTGTCCGGCGTCTGGACGATTGAAACGCCGCGCGCGCAGCAGCCGCAGCAACCGGCGGTGGCTGCCGCGGGCACGGGCGAAATTCCGCCGGGCTCGCGCAACGTGTTCGGCAACATCGGGGCGCAGATTCAGGGTGGCGCACCGTATCAGCCGTGGGCCGCGGAGCTCGTGAAGAAGCGGATGGCGGACAACAGCAAGGACAATCCAGACGCGAACTGTCTGCCGATGGGCGTGATGCAGCTGACGTCGCATCCGTTCCCCAGAAAGATCATCCAGACGCCGACCGAGGTGCTCATCATCTACGAAGGATCGGGCACCACTGTGCGCGAGATCTTCCTCGACGGTCGCGCCCTGCCCACCGATGTCGAGCCGTGGTGGAACGGCTATTCGGTCGGCCGCTGGGAAGGCGACGCCCTCGTCATCGAAACCACCGGCTTCATGGACGAAGGCTGGCTCGACGTGCGGGGAAGTCCGCTGACGACCAACGGGAAGATCATCGAGCGATTCCGCCGCCCGAATGTCGGCACGCTGGAGCTCGTCGTCACCATCGACGATCCGAAGGCGTATACGAAACCGTTCAGCGTCAATATCCGCTATCGTCTGGTGCCCGATCAGCAGCTGATCGAGTTCGTCTGCCTCGACAAGGACGCGGCGCACTACGTGCCCGGCGAGAAGAAGTAGCGACACGATATGAGAGTGAATGGACGACCGGCGCGCTCTGGCTGGACGCTGATCCTCGCATGTGCGCTCACACTGCCCGTGTGGGCGCAATGGGATCCGCATCCGTCGAAGAACGTGCCGCGAACATCAGATGGCAAGGTCGATCTGAAGGCACCGCCTCGGCGCACGGCAGACGGGAAGATCGATCTGTCCGGAGTGTGGACGCCGACGTCGGTGAAGTACCTGCTGAACCTCGCTGCAGATCTCGAGCCCGGCAAGCTGCCGCTGCAGCCATCGGCCGCCGGGGTCTACGAGGAGCGGATCGAGACCAACGGCAAGGATCATCCGGGCGTCCGCTGTCTGCCGTCGGGGATTCCCGAGAAGTTGAGCGTGCCCGACGGCGTCAAGATCGTGCAGACGCCCGATGTGACGCTGTTCCTCTGGGACTCGCGGACGATCTTCCGCCAGGTGTTCACCGATGGCCGGTCATTCCCGAAAGATCCGCAGCCGACCTGGATGGGCTACTCGATCGGGCACTGGGAAGGCGAGACGTTCGTCATCGAGACGATCGGTCAGAACGGCAAGACGTGGCTCGACATGCGCGGTCTCCCCGGAACCGAATCGCTCCGCGTCGTCGAGCGTTACACCCGTCCGACGATCGGTCGCATCAACATCGACGTGACGATCGACGATCCGAAGGCGTACACGCGCCCGTGGGATGTTCGCCTGACCTGGGAGCTGATGCCCGACCTCGAGTTGATCGAGAGCGTGTGCGAGGAAAACAGCAAGGACCTCGAACACATGGTGGGGAAATAGACCGCCGCTTCATCGAGGGGCGCCTGAAGGCGGCCCCTGCGACTGCCCGAGCGGTATCGCCACAGCTCAGGCCACCGCGCGGTCTTCCGCGTCCAGCACGCCGGCGAGCGACGTCAGCGCATCGACCAGATCCCTCTGGAACAGGCCCCGCGTCGCGTCATCGCGCAGAATCTGGAATGCCTGTCCGTGGGACTGTGCGCCGCGATATGGGCGTGCGGACGTCATCGCATCGAAGCTGTCGACGAGCGCGATGATCTGCGCCAGCAACGGGATGCTCTTCCCGCGCAGTCCGTCAGGGTAGCCGCTGCCGTCGATCCGCTCGTGATGCGAGCGAATGATGCTGCGCACGACGCCCGGCGCCGTCACGCACATCGCCTCACCGAGGATCGTGTGCTGCTTCATGACGGCGAATTCCGCCGCCGTCAAAGGGACCGGCTTCAGCAGAATCGCGTCCGGGATGGCGCGTTTGCCGATGTCGTGCAGCAGCGCGCCCACGCGCAGTATCTCGCAGTCCCGCCGCGGGAGTCCCACCCGCTCACCCACGAGGAGCGCATACCACGCCACGCGTTCGGAGTGTTCCTCGGTCGTCGCCTGACGGGTGATGCGAGGCAGCCGGGCAACGATTTCACACGCACTCGAGGGAGGCGCGGTCAATCGCATCAACGGACTGGCGTGCGCACGTGGCATCATGCGGCCCTCCGATGGGGCCGGCTCGCGTGTGCGCGCTGCAGCCGCCGCCGTTCCAGCGCCGCTTCCATCGCGGCGCGAACCCTCGCCTCGTCCTGGCCCTCCACACACGCATTGGCGTCTGCAGCCGCGTCGTCCGGGATCGGTTCGTTCGCTGGTTTCCGACCGCGACGGGTCTTCGACCACTGATACGCCATCTCCGTGAACATCGCGGAGAACGTCGTGACCTCGTTCTCGGGTCTCATGCCGCCCTCCGGTGAGCGGTCGCGTCCTCGAGATGCCGAACGAGCGAGCTGAGCTCGCGCGGACATCTGAAAATCCGCGCGCCACAGGCAATCGCGCCGATGGCTTCGTCTTCATCCAACCCGCTCTCTCCCGTCAGGAGCACGAGCGGCGTGTACTGGTGGGCGGTCAACGAGCGCACCCAGTTGAAAAAGTGGGCGGCAGGAATGGTGTCCCAGGCTGCTGTCTGGAGAATCACTGCATCGATAGGTGCCCCGACCGTCGCGGCCTGCGCTTCGCAGAAACCTTCTGCGCGAACGGCGACCATGTCATTGAGGTCCAACAGCGGATCGAGCACGCGGCTGAAGTCACGGTCCTTCACGATCACCAGGATTCGGGAATGCATTTGGTTCGTGATTGAGCAGGAATCGCGCCGGGCGTGACGTCGCCTAATCGCTACTCGAGTGCGTTCGTTGCACGGCGGGTCGTGCGCGGGATGGGGTTTACGCCAGAGGGCTAGGGGAATTGTTCCCTAGCGCGGGCGCCAGCGACTCGAGGAGAACCGCGGCTGAACGGTCACGCATTTCGCGCGCGCGCCTCGAGATGGTGGGCAATGATGCGCGCCAGGTTGTCTGCGTCTACCGGCTTGTGCAGGAACGCCACGCAGCCCGATTCGGTGACCAGACGCTCGGTGCCCCTGCCGTCCAGGAAGCTGAGAGCGACGACGACCGTGTCGCGGTGTGCAGGGTCGGTCGTGACCAGCCGGGCCAGAATCAGGCCGCTCATGCCAGGCAGCACGAGGTCGACGACCAGCACCTGGGCGGGAAAGAGCTGCAGCGTGGCGAGCGCTTCCTCGGCGCTGTGCGCGACGCGCAGCTCACACCCTCTCAGATCGAGCTCCGCCACGAGCACCCGCGCGCTCGTCGGATCGTCTTCGACGATCAGCACGCGGACACCGCGAAGATCGACGGTGGCCGCACGAGCCGTGGAGCGCTTCTTCTTCGAGGGGAGGCCGCGCCGCTTGGGGCGCGGTAGCGCCACAGCGGGATTGCCAGTCTCGGGAACGAGTGAGCCGTGCATTTGAGCATCTCATTGCCAAATTCTGGCCACTGGCGGAAAACAGGCGCCACCCTCGAATCCCGCACGATCGGGCCTGTATCCCGCGCTCCGCTCGAAGGCGCTATGGTATCGTCCCCCCGCAACTCTGGCGCGCGCGCCATAGAGATAAGCGATATGAGTGGCACGCTGCTCGTGATTGACGACGACGAGGCGAGTTGCCGGCTGGTGAAGGCAACGTTTTCCAGCGAGGGCTTCGACGTCATCGCTGCGCACGACGGCCCGTCCGGTGTGTCCGCTGTTGCCGCAGTCCAGCCCGATGTGGTGCTGCTCGACCTCCGTCTGCCCGGCCTCGGTGGCCTGGAGGTACTCGAGCGCCTCAAGGCCGCATCACCCTCGTTGCCCGTCATCATGCTCACGGCCTCACGCGACCTCAAGCCCGCGGTCCGGGCGACGCAGCTCGGCGCGTTCGACTATCTGACGAAGCCGTTCGACGTCGAAGAGCTGTTGATCGTCGTCCGCAAAGCGGTGCAGACGCGTGCACTGGAAAAGGAAGTCGAGGAGCTTCGACTGCAGGTTGGGAAGAACGAGGCGCACAGCCTGGCAGTCCAGATGGGATCCAGTGTGTCGATCAAGCGCGTCATCGAGCAGGCGGAGCTGGTCGCGAAATCCGATTTCACAGTGCTGGTCCTTGGGGAAACCGGTACCGGCAAGGAACTGGTGGCGCAGGCGATCCATCGCCTGAGCGACCGGCGCAAGAAGCCGTTCGTCGCGCTCGATTGCGGCGCGATCCCCGAAGCGCTTCTGGAGTCGGAGCTGTTCGGGTACGAGCGCGGCGCGTTCAGCGGCGCTGATCGACGAAAGGCGGGTCATTTTCAGCTGGCCGACGCCGGCACCTGCTTCCTCGACGAAGTGGGCAACCTGCCGATGACGCTGCAGATGAAGCTGCTCCGGGTTCTCGAATCACGGCAGGTACAGCCGGTGGGCGCCGAACGCGCCACGCCGATCGACGTCCGATTCATCGCGGCGACGAATCACGACGTGCAGACGCGGGCTCGTGACGGGCAATTCCGATCCGACCTCTATTTCCGCCTCGCCCAGTACACCATTGCGCTGCCGGCGCTGCGCGATCGACGCGAAGACATTCCGTACCTCGCCCAGCGGTTTCTGGAGGAAGCGAGCATCGAGCT
>Ga0070699_100004803_pt1 | contig 11942 bp, 8 predicted proteins | sample KBSK1503metaG_FD_65473 | JGI IMG/M metagenome (GOLD analysis project Ga0070699, IMG submission 65473) | Corn, switchgrass and miscanthus rhizosphere microbial communities from Kellogg Biological Station, Michigan, USA - KBS K1-50-3 metaG | ecosystem: Host-associated > Plants > Roots >...
GCCCAGGCGATAGTGCAGGGAGTTACGTCGTACAATCGGGCCCTGCGAAGGAGTATGGCATCAGAAGAACTGATGGTGAAGCGCGGTGACAATCCTAAGCAAACTGCGCCCGACGGGGGAGCTTCAGTCTGGGATCCTTTGCGGCCGAATGTTTATACTCTCCCTGAAGATGGACAAAAGTGAGTTATTGCTCCAGCCGATAGGCGTGTTCGATTCCGGAACCGGCGGTCTTACTGTCGTTCGAGCTCTAAGAGATTTGTTGCCCTACGAAGACATATTCTACATTGGAGACACCGCTCGATTGCCGTATGGCGGCAAGAGCCGTCAAACAATTGAGCGTTATAGCATCGAGATCTGCGGGCTGTTACTTGCCGAAGGCGCAAAGATGATTGTGGTGGCGTGCAACACCGCCTCCTCCCTTGCCGTGCCGCGATTGCAGGAGTTGCTTAAGGTTCCCGTGGTAGGCGTGATTGCGCCGGGTGCGCGCGCCGCTGTCAAAGTAACGCGTATAGGAAATGTTGGTGTGATTGGAACCAAATCGACGATTCAAAGCGAGGCGTACGAACGCGCGATCCGCGCGCTCAATCCCGCCATTCGCGTCACCAGCCGGGCGTGCCCTCTGCTGGTTCCGCTGGTGGAAGAGGCCTGGTTGGAGGAGGAAATTACGAAAGAGATTTTGCGCCGTTATCTCGATCCGCTAATTGCAACTGGCATTGACACACTTGTGTTGGGTTGTACGCACTACCCATTGTTGGCGGGCCTGATTCAGGCAGTTGCCGGTCCCGGAATTCGGCTCGTCGATTCTGCGAAGAATTGCGCCGTTGCGGTTAAGCAGACATTGTTGGAGCGCGGACTTAAAAGCTTAAAGCAAACGGCTGGCCGCCTGGATGTAGCCCTGACAGACAGCTCAAATTCCTTTCTTCCAACTGCCGAACGCGTACTGCAGTTGCAAATCAATTCTGTGGAAACTCGGATTGTTCAGGGTGTGACATTGCTGGAACCGGCGCATTAGTGAGGGCAATCACCACAGAGACACAGAGCGGCGAAGCCGCAACCAAATCGAAAATCCTCGGAAAAAACAACATTTTGACCAATTGTAGCACAGAGGACACGAAGCTAAGAAAAGGCAGCGAGACGGTGCACTAGACATATTTCCAATTGTGCGCGTGAAATGTAACCGGTTGAGTTACACCACCTGATTGCAGCAATCCGGCCAGCCGATCGTAATTTTCAGCTACCTGCACATAAGAGTGGGCATCTGAGGCGGTCGTTACCGGTATATCGAGTTCAACCGCCGCCCTCAAGATCGAGGCGTGAGGATATTGCTCTCCAACAGGTTTTCGCCAGCCCGCGGTGCTGGCTTCGATCGCGAGTCCGGCCGTTTTTGCCAGTTGAAGGATCGGTAGAAAGAACTCGGCTGGATCGTAGTCATGTGGTCGCAATCCATGGATCTTAACGAGATCCAAGTGAGCCAGGCAATCGATCTGGCCCCTGGAAATGAGTTTCTCCAATTCCAGGACGTATTGTTCGAACGCGCCTGACAAACCGCGCGATTCGAACTGTTCCAGCTTGCCGACCCGATCAAGCATTTCAGTCTCGCCGGCAAAGAAATGCACCGATCCCAGAACGAAATCGAGTCGATCCCAATTGGCCTCGACCCATCGCAGGCCGCCAGCGGAAGTTGCGGGATCGTTATCCAGTTCGATTCCAGCCAGGATCTCAACATCAGGAAATTGTCCGCGCAGGGAATCAAGTACGCCGAAGTCAACGCCTGCCAGGTACCTGTCGTGGTCCGTGAACGCAATGCTTCGGATTCCCCTCGCGCGGCATCGTTCGATCCAGGGTCGTAGCAACTCAATCGTGTAGGGGCGGACCTCATGACCCTGAGGGTGCGTGTGGTAATCACAAATCAGATTCATAAGAAAAGCCTTGCTTTCTCTGCTGGACGAACAGCTTCTTTTAGGTCATTTGTTCAACGTTTTTCTGCCGGTTACGACTGATTCGAAGACGTATGAACGATGTCTTGCACAAATCAACTGTTCTCGTGCTGAATCGAAATTGGCAGGCGATAGACGTCAAAACGCCTGCCCAGGCTTTTTGCATGATGGCAAATGGCAATGCGACAGCGCTTGACATGCTTGGAGTCGGAGATATGCGGCCAGTCCGATGGCACGACTGGATTGCTCTTCCAGTCCGTGACGAGGACTATGCGGTGCGCACCGTGCGTGGTTTGGTTAGAATTCCCACCGTCCTTGTGCTGGCACGCTACAACAAGGTGCCGAGGCGACGCCCAAAACTGTCGGCGAAAGGGATCTGGGAACGGGACGGCGGTCGCTGTCAATATACGGGAAGGAAACTTGCTCCGAACGAAGGGAATATCGATCACATTGTTCCGCGGTCGCGCGGAGGGATAACATCGTGGGAGAACTGCGTTCTTGCTGATAAGCGAGTTAACAGTCTGAAAGGGAATCGCCTGCCCGAAGAGGTTGGGCTGCAGCTCAAAAAAAGACCACAAACGCCCAGAGAGCTGCCGGTGACCTATTTTATCCGCAATGCTCATAATGTCGCGGATTGGGAGCATTTCCTGATGCCGGCCGACTGACCTCCCTTGCGTCAGTCACGAGAATCCTTGAAAAGCAAAACTGATTGCAGATGAGTCAAGTTTCTTCTGTTTCCGCATATGAATCATTCGGCGGTTTCTATTGCGTCTTGGTTCGGTACGCATCAGATTCCGCTTCCCATGAGCGCCGAGATTTCGACCGCCTACGAACCGAAGTCGGTAGAGGAGAAATGGTATCGTATCTGGTTGGAAGAAAAATGCTTCCAGGCGGATCCAGACTCCCGAAAGCCAAGCTATTCCATCGTCATTCCCCCGCCGAACGTAACCGGCGTACTTACGATGGGTCATGTACTGAATAACACGATCCAGGACATTCTGGCGCGTCGCGCTCGAATGCAGGGGAAAGAAGTCCTTTGGCTGCCGGGTACGGACCACGCCGGGATAGCAACGCAAAACGTCGTCGAAAAGCGGCTTCGGGCCGAAGGAAAGACAAAGCATGATCTTGGGCGAGACGGCTTCGTCCAGGAGGTCTGGAAGTGGAAAGAGAAGTATGGCGGGATCATCATTGACCAACTCAAGAAGCTGGGATGCTCCTGTGATTGGTCTCGCGAGCGGTTTACGATGGATCCCGGGTATAGCCGAATCGTGCAGGAGACGTTTGTTGATCTGTATCGAAAGGGATACATTTATCGCGGCCGACGCATGGTAAACTGGGATCCGCTCTACCAGACGGCTTTGTCTGACGAGGAGGTGATTCCGGTGTCAACGGCCGGAGTTTTGTATTTCATGCGATACGAAGTCGTCGAGAATCCTGGAACATTCCTGGAGATTGCCACGACCCGTCCCGAGACGCTGATGGGAGACACTGGGGTTGCAGTCAACCCAACCGATTCCCGCTACAGCCGGTTTATAGGCAAGCATTGTTGGAGACCATTTCCTCGCGCAAAGATCCCGATTGTCGCCGATGAGGAGATTGATACGGAGTTCGGCACGGGAGTGCTCAAGGTCACTCCGGCGCATGACAAATTGGACTTTCAGATTGGCCAGCGCCACGGACTCGAAATCGTTGACGTATTGAACCCTGACGGCACCATGAACACACTAGCCGGAGAAGAATTCGTCGGGCTGGATCGCTTCGAAGCCCGCAAGCGCGCCGCAGAGAAGTTGGGCGAACTCGGGCTGTTGGTTCGAGAGGAAGCTTATCAGAACAACGTCGGGTACAGCGAACGCGGCAACGTCCCGATCGAACCGCGATTGAGTGAGCAATGGTTCCTGAGATATCCGCGCATCAGGGAAACTATCGAAGCGGTCTCCAGTTCACAGACACGCTTCCGACCGGATCGCTGGATCAAGACATTTGAGCACTGGATCGAGAATATTCAGGACTGGTGTATCAGCCGCCAGTTATGGTGGGGCCATAGAATTCCGGTCTGGTACCGTAAGAATGATCCTAATCGGGTCCATGTGGATATCGATCCGCCGGCGGATCCGGAAAATTGGGACCAGGATGAAGATGTTCTCGATACCTGGTTTTCGTCCTGGCTATGGCCTTTTGCGACCATGGACGAACCAACCCGTAAAAAGTTCTATCCGACCCAGGATCTTGTGACCGCGCCGGACATCATCTTTTTTTGGGTCGCACGCATGATCATGGCGAGCTTCGAATATCAGGGCAAGATTCCGTTTGAGAATGTATTTTTCACTGGGCTTATTCGTGACTTGCAGGGACGCAAGATGTCCAAGAGCCTCGGGAATTCTCCGGATCCGCTTGATTTGATTACCAGATATGGAGCCGATGGATTGCGATTCGGGCTGATGCGCATCGCACCCCAGGGCCAGGATATTCGCTTCGACGAGAAACAGATTGAAGAAGGGAGAAACTTTGCAAACAAGCTTTGGAACGCGTGCCGTTTTCGACAGCTTCAAGGTCCGCTGGTCGAAGGAGTGTTGCCGGAGAAAATAAGCGCATTTTCGGCATGTGTGCTGGACTGTCTGAATCGGACGGTCGAGCGCGTGGAAAACGGCTATGCGAACTATGCGTTCACGGAAGTAGCGCAATCGCTTTATGAATTCTTCTGGAGCGATTTCTGCGACTGGTACCTGGAGGCGGCCAAAACGGAACTGCAAAGCTCCGATTCCGCGGTCGTCGACAACTGCCTAAAGGTCTTGGATTTTGTCTTAGTCCGCGTGCTGAAATTGCTGCATCCGTTCATGCCGCATATCACCGAAGAGCTCTGGCGGCGAATGGGTTTTGGCAGCGGCAGCATACAATTTGCCGATCTCGGTAACCTTCGCGCCGATAACCGTCTGCTGGTTCCGTCCGAGATCTTGCTGGCAAAGCAGATCTATGAGGCGACGACGATCGTTCGGAATCTAAGAGCCGAGTATCGAATTCCCTCCAACAAAAAGGTGCGCATGGTCCTTAGGGCTCCTGCTCGAAACGACTTCAGAGTTTTCGCCCGGCTGGTGAACGCCGGTCCTTTCGAAGTCGACCCAGACTTTGTTGCCGGGCGGGGGATTCCGTTTGCCCTGACGCCGCTGGGTCAGGTTTTCATGCCGATTGAGGGAATAGTCGATCTGGCCGCGGAAAGAGAACGAATCGCGAAGGAAATAGCGAAGCTGGAGGCGGAACTGGCCACGGTGCGGGCCAAGCTCGCAAACCAAAGCTTTGTTCAGCGGGCGCCATCTGCAGTCGTGGCAGAGCATCGTCAGCGTGAGATAAATTTTTTAAGAAAATTGGAACAGCTCAGGGAGCGAACGGATCGATAGATGAAGCGTTGCCGGGAGCGGCAAATTTGAGTACGCTCAGGCGTGGCAACACCAAACCTAGCGCTTGTGCAAATCTTAAGGGAAACAGCTGATCGGATTGAAGGGGGTGCAGAATATCAATGGAGCCATTTCGGCAAATGCAATTGCGGCCACCTTGCTCAAACGGCTACCCGGCTTACCGCTGTTCAGATCCACCGAGGCGCGTTCTGCAGGCTCGCCGAGTGGAGCGAAATTCCGGACGATTTCTGCCCACAGACCGGCGCTTTGCTTGACCGCGTCGTGGATGCACTCTTCGAGCTTGGCCTCAATGCAACCGATCTGCGCAATCTCGAGGATCTTACCGATGGGGAGGTCTTGCGAAATTTGCCGGACGGTTTTCGTTATTTGGAAAGGAATCAACGTCAGGACGCAGTCGCCTACATGCGGTCCTGGGCAAATCTGCTTGAGGCCCAGTTGTACACTCAGTGCGCCGATCCGATCGAAGCCGGCTGGCTGGCTTTCGAAGCCTCGTCCGAGTTGCTCCCAGCGCGATCTTAATACCCTTACACCTCCTTGGTCTGGGCGCGGCCTCGCTGGTGTACACAAATACCTGCGGTTTTGTGACTTGTGCAAGGAACTTGGGATTGGTCGGTGTACAAGCGCGGTAGGGGCAGATCTCCGAGCTGCCCGCCGAGAATAGCGCACTGGCCTTGCGAGTCTGCCTTATTAGAACGGCCGGCTCGGAGATCCGGCCCTCCAATCATTGACAGCTGGTCCTGTTCTAATCAAAAATCAAGCTCCATCACTGATCACTGAACGCCTAACTCTTTGCCCATCAAGCGCTTCCACCACCAGTTCCTGAGTAGACACCTGGCTGCGAGAAAACGGAGCGTAGGATGAAGCTTCGGCTGCTCTGCGTCCGCGCGAGGGGAAAATTCATGCAATCGCATTGATTTTGTGTATTTTCGTTTCTCCCTCAATGCAGCATCTTGAGAAAATCCTCGCACACGCCGAACGAGAGCTGACATCTGAGGGAAGCAAGCGCTTGAGAGAGCGGCTGGATCTCTACAAAAAGTTCCTAAAGATCGAAGAGCACCGCATCCGGTTGAAGCATTCTTCGGGAGCGAGCGGTCTGGAGATTGTCCGGGATCGCGCGGCCTTGCTGGACGTCATTCTACGTCACTTGTTTGACGGCGCGCTAGAGGGATCCGCATTCGCGGAGCGCACGCCGCCGGTGGCCTTGCTTGCAATTGGCGGTTTCGGCCGAGCAGAACTGAATCCCTATAGCGATGTCGATATCCTGTTCCTGCACGATAGCCATCGCCTTGCAGCCGAGATTACAGAGATTGTCGAACAGATCCTGTACATGCTGTGGGATGTGGGGTTTAAGGTGGGGCACTCAACGCGCTCTATTAACGATGCGATCCGGCTCGCAAATTCCGACGTAGTGACCAAAACCTCCCTCCTGGAGTCTCGATTTCTTGCCGGGGATCATCGTTTGCATGCGAAGTTCAGGCGCGATTTTTTTGAACGATGCGTCAGGGGGCAGGTGAAGAGTTATTTGGAATGGCGTGTGGAAAATCAGGACGAACGCCATCGCAAATACGGGGGTTCAGTTTTCATGCAGGAACCGAATGTTAAAAACGGATGCGGCGGTCTGCGTGACTATCATAACATGCAGTGGATCTGTTTCTTTCGAGAAGGTGTTATGAGTACCTCGAAGCTGGTGGAACGTAAATACATCAGCGAAAGCGATTGCCGCGCGATTGATCGCGCGTACGACTTTCTTCTGAGGGTGCGCACCGATCTTCACTACCTGAGCAAGCGTCCTTCCGATGTTTTGACGCTCTTTTTTCAGGGCCAGATCGCTGGCAGACTGAATTATCCCCAGAAGAATGTCTTGCGCAGAAGCGAAACTTTCATGCGCGACTACTACCAGCACGCGCGCACGATCTATCTGACGACACAACGGGTCACCGAACAATTCCTTTTGCCGGCAATTACAGAGAAAGAGGAAAAACCGGTATTCGGTTTTCTAGCGAACCGAAAACTCAAGACGGAGCATTTTGACGGGTTTTACAGCCATGAGAGACTGATCTATTTTGAGAATCGGGAGATTTTTCATGAAGACCCATTTCGCCTGATGCGCGTCTTCCTGTACGCGCAGCAGCGTGAGATGGAACTCAGTTCAGATCTTCAACAGCTGATCCGGCGCAGGACACGCTTGGTGAATCGCACCTTCCAGTACGCTCGCGCGGCTCGTGAAACATTCCAGGCGATTTTATCACGCAAGGGCCAGGTCGGCCATATTCTACGAATGATGCATGAGGTTGATTTTCTGGGTAGATATCTTCCGGAGTTTGGCGATCTGACTTGCCTGGTGCAACATGAGTTCTTTCACCGGTACACGGCTGACGAGCATACGCTGGTCTGTATTGAGAAGCTTGATCTGCTGATAGATACTGAGGATCCGAAGCTTGCGCAGTACAAAACGCTCTTCCGAAATCTTGAAGATCCCTATGTGCTTTATCTCGCGCTTCTGCTTCATGACACCGGCAAAGCTTCCGGGGCGCGCCATCACGCAGAGGCCAGCGCTCTGAGTGCGCAAAAGGTCGCGGCGCGCCTCCAGTTATCCCCGGAGCGCAGGCGAAAGCTAATCTTGCTGGTTGATCATCACTTGACGCTTTCCGAGATAGCGCAGCGCCGAAATTTGGAAGATCCAGCGACGATCGCCGATTTTGCAGAAATTGTGCGAAGCCCTGAAAATCTTGATGCGCTAATGCTATTGACCCTTGCAGATGGGCAGGGAACGGGTGGCCAAAATTGGTCGGATTGGAAGGAAACACTGGTCTGGCATCTCCATCACGCTACGTCCAGTTATCTCCATGATGGCCGAAAGTACTTCGCCGAACGGAGAATTGAAAGGAATGACCTGCAGGAAGCTGTTACCAAGAAAATGGCCAAAGATTTCGAAGAGGAAATCGAGGTTCATTTTCATTCGATGCCGGATCGCTATTTTCAAAGTCATCAGATCAATGAAATCATCGGGCATCTCCGGATGTTTCGGACTTTTCTCGAGTCCAGATTTCGCGATCCTGCTCCAGGCCTTGCGGCGGTTGTAAGGTGGCATAGCAAACCGGACCAGGGTCACAGTGAATGCTGGATTTGTACATGGGATCGAGCTGCGCTGATGCCAAAAATAGCAGGCTCTTTCGCAGCGGCGACGATCAACATTTTGAGCGCTGATGCTTACACCCGCGTTGATAATCTGATGTTAGGAGTTTTCAGGGTGTGCGACACCAGTTTTCGGCCGGTCACCGATGAGCACGATCAAAAGCTGGTCGAATCCGTGCTGCAGACTTCACTTGAAAACATTGATTACGATTTTGGTCCGCTTCTCGAGAAAGCCCGTAAGCGTACGGCGTTCCATTTGCCGCTGGGAATGGATTTCCCAACGAAGCTTGTCATATCTAATCAGATTCATCCCAGCTATACTGTGATCGATCTCCAAACTGCAGACCGTCTTGGCTTGCTATACGATGTACTTTTCCGCCTCTCGTGCGCGGGGGTCAATATTGCGCTGTCGCGTGTCGCGACAGAAAAGGGGGCGGCCTTTGACAGCTTCTACGTGACCGGTCCGGACGGTCGAAAGATTACCGACGAAGGATTTCTGCAAACACTGCAGAGTTCTCTGCTTGCCGCAGCCACGGGAGGAGAGTACGGCAAAAACAGGTGAGGTTTTTCCTTGAGCATGTCGTCCGGTATGCGTTGAGACACAAGGTCCTTGCTGCGATAAACATCCTGAGCATCGCTCTTGGTATCGCGGTCTATCTGGCGATTCAGATATCAAACCGAAGCGCAACATCCGCGTTCCGAGCGAGCGTGGACGTTGTCGCGGGAAGGGCAAATCTTGAGACGAGTGGAGTGATGGACGATGCGCTCTTCCCTACGCTGCAAAAAGTCGATGGCGTTGCTGCGGCAACGCCGGTCGTTGAAGGGCTTGTGACTCTTGCGGACTATCCGGGAGAATATCTGCGCATTTTGGGCGTTGACCCACTGACAAACGGCGCATTTGAAAACTCCAGAATTGATGGGTCCGACACAGAATCATCGAACGGCGACGCCTGGTTCAGTGATCGTGCGGTTGTAGCGGTTACCAGTCAATTTGCCGAGGCACATCATTTGAGTCGGGGCGATACGCTTCGAATCAATGTGAACGGACGCGAAGCCAGGCTTGTACTGCGTTTTATCTTGCGGCAGAGAGATGGAGAAAGCCAGTTCGCCGCAATGGATATCGGTTGGGCCCAGGAGTTACTCCAACTGCAAGGTAAACTGACCAGGGTCTTGTTTCGAGTTAACGATCCGGCCGATCCGGGACCGGTTCGGGATCGACTCCAAAGGCTGCTGCCTCCGGATGTTCTGGTCCAGGCTCCCGAAGAGCGCAGCAGGCAGGTGGAGCAGATGCTGGCAGGATTTCAATTGAATCTCACTGCTCTCAGCATGGTTTCTTTGTTGGTGGGTGTGTTTTTGATCTACAACACGGTCGCTGCCTCTGTTGTGAGGAGGCGGAGCGAAATAGGGATTCTCCGAACCCTGGGAGCAAGCAGGCAACTGATTCGCTTCTTGTTTCTCGGCGAAGCAGCGCTTTACGGGGTGCTGGGTTCGACTATCGGCTGCGCCGGTGGAGTGTTGCTCGCAAACGTGTTAGTGCATTTCGTTTCAAAGACTGTGACTAATCTTTATGTACTTGTGAGTATCGAGCATCTGTATCTCCCGGTGTGGCAGATTCCCTGGGTCTTTCTGCTCGGCGTGGTCACTGCAATTCTGGGGGCGCTAGTCCCAGCCAACGACGGTGCCAACCTTCCCCCGCTTCGAGCGTTAAATCTTGGATTTCTGATCGAACGAAGCCAGAAGCCTCGTTTGATTTGGATTTTGCTGAGCGGTGCGAGTTTGTTGCTGGCCTTCGTGACTGCTCAATTCGCCTTGAATGGCTACCGCCCCGCAGGATTCGTTTGCGCCTTTCTGACGATGGCGGGTTTCTGTTGCCTTGGCCCGCACGTCACGCATAGGTGCGGCATTTGGGCTAGTCGCATCTTCAAGACGGTCGTTCTGCTGCAACTCGCTTCGCAGAATTTCGTCCGAGCCTCTTATCGCCATGCAATCACGGTCGCTGCTTTGGCTTCGGCGCTGGCAATGCTCATCAGCATTTCGATCATGATCTACTCGTTCCGGAAAACAATCGATCGCTGGGTTGACAGGCGTCTTGTCGCCGACCTCTTTATCGCCCCTGCGGCGAATGAAACTATTGGGTTCGAGAACTTTATTCCCGAGGAACTGATTCAGGCGGTCGAAGCCCGGCCGGAAGTTGAGATGATCGATACCTATCGTGGGCTCACAGTTCTAGTGAATCGGGAACCGATTTCATTAGGGGTAGTTGTTGGGACGAAACGCAATATCCCAGAGTATCTGGGCGGGAAAAATGCGGAAAAATATGAGGCTTTCCGCAAACCGGATGCGGTAACCATTTCGGAGCCGCTTTCCAGGCGCTTAAGACTTAGGGAGGGAGATTCAGTTCCAATTGCGACTCCTAGGGGAATCCGTGCCTTTCACGTAGCCGGAGTCTTTTATGATTATACTCGCGATTCTGGCGTCATGCTGATGCAGAGGAGTACATTCGAGCAGTATTGGCACGATTCCCGGGTGAATTCGGTGGCTCTTTATCTGCGTCCTGGAACCAAGGCTAAAGCCGTGGCCGACAGCATCCGAAGAAATTATGCGAAAGCTCAAGACTACAGGTTTTCTTTGAATCGTGATCTCCGACATGCTGTCGTTGAGTTATTTGATCAAACCTTTGCTATTACGCACGTGCTTCGCGTAATCGCGGTGTTCGTCGCGGTGATAGGGATCGTTTTGAATCTTGCGGTCTTGGTAGACGAGCGAAAACGTGAGATTGGGATGCTGCGTGCGGTGGGCGTGACCCGAAGCCAGGTCCGTGGCCTTATTATAGCGGAGTCGCAGCTAATCGGGATTGCGTCGCTGTCGGTGGGCCTTCTTGGCGGATGGGCGCTATCCCTGGTGTTAACCGAAGTCATTAACAAGGCTTTCTTCGGATGGAGTATTCCTCTTCGAATGCCTTGGGAGCAGCTACTGTTTACACCAATCTGGCTCTTGCCCATCGCCGCGTTGGCAAGTTTGTTGCCTGCCAACCGGGCGACCAAATCGAACATCATCGAATCAATCAGGATGGATGCGTGATTGTGAGAGTGCTCGTCATTTTGGTCCTTTGCGTTGCCTGCTTATCCGGAAGAGGAGAGGAGGCCAACGCAGACGGGTGGAGTCTTGCCGTTCCAGGTTATCAAATCACACTTCCTCTAGATCATCTACCGCACTACGGTTTTAGGACAGAATGGTGGTATTTTACCGGAAATCTCCGGGGGAAAGATGGTCGAGAATTTGGTTATCAAGTTACGTTTTTTCGATATGGCTATCGACCGCTGCGCGCGCGCATTCCGGTGCGTTCGCGTTTTGTCATGGATGACCTGAAATTCGCCCATTTTGCCGTGACGGACATCAATAACAAACAATTCTATTATGATAGTCGCGTTAGCCGCGGAGCGTTCGGAGAAGCCGGGTT
>Ga0070699_100004805_pt1 | contig 11938 bp, 6 predicted proteins | sample KBSK1503metaG_FD_65473 | JGI IMG/M metagenome (GOLD analysis project Ga0070699, IMG submission 65473) | Corn, switchgrass and miscanthus rhizosphere microbial communities from Kellogg Biological Station, Michigan, USA - KBS K1-50-3 metaG | ecosystem: Host-associated > Plants > Roots >...
CAAGTTCAGGACGATCTTTTCCCACATTTCACGATCAACGTAGGCGTTATCCGGCAACTGGTCGCAGGTCACGACAAACGAGAGCCCGGCGTGCTCGATGGCAGAGCGAAAGTTCGCCGCCAGCTCCGCTGTTAACGCTGTCAGATCGACACGCTCGTACACTGCTTCGATACGGCTGGCTTCGATACGTGAAAAATCAAGCAGACTGTTAACCAGCTTGAGTAAACGTAAACTGTTGCGATGGGCCAACGATAAACGCTCGTGTACCTCCTGCGGCAGAAATGGGTTTTCGATGACGTCCTCGAGTGGGCCGAGCATCAATGTCAGCGGCGTGCGAAATTCATGTGAGACGTTTGAGAAAAACGCGATCTTCGCGCGATCGATTTCGGCCAGCGCTTCGGCACGCTTTCGTTCTTCTTCATAAGCACGCGCGGTTGCTACCGCGGTGGCGACCTGAGTTGCAGCAAGTTCGATGAAGCTGAGATACGAGTCGTCAAGCCGCAGCCGTGAGCTTATACCTGCGATTAAAACACCGGCGGGTTGATGAGACACATTCGAACTGATCAATGTCACGACTGCTTCTCGCGGTGGATCCGACCATGGACCAGGCGGAACGTCAGCGCCGAACCGGGCGGCAAGATCGTGGACGATCTGCGCAGTCTCAGATTGCAGCGCGTCTAACAAGGGCCATGGTTGTTCATCTTTGAGGTTGATGGTCAGAGGACTGAGTGAGGTTCCGGCTCTGATTCCGGCTGCTCCTGCCAATCGCAACTGCTGTGCGTCGTTGTCGATCAGATAAAGCAAAGCAAACGGAATGTCTTTGGAATGACGCGCCAGGGTTGTGGCGGCACCGGCGCAAGCCTCTTCGGCAGTCTTGGCCTCAACTGTTCTGGTACCGAGATCTCGGAGGACCACGATGCGGCGCTCGCCGACGACCTTTTCGCTGATCTCATGAACGGTGGCGAGCACGCCGCCGATACCGCTGGCCACTGTCTCATCCGGCACCGGACTGTATGCAATGGTGAAGTGAGTTTCTTCAGTAAAGCCGTAGCGATTGAGCTCGAGCTGGATGTCTTCCATCCAGGTGGCTGGTCCACCGTTGAACGGCGTCTCGATCAGCGGGCGTAAGATGTCCCAAATCTCAGACCAGCATTCGTAGGTTGGGCGGCCCAGAAACTGTGGATGCTTGGTGCCGAGAATGGGGCGATAGGCGTCGTTGTAGAGCTGGCAGAATTGCGGTCCCCACCAGAGCAGCAGTGGAAAACGATTGACGAGCATGAAGCGCGTCATCGTCTTGAGCGTGGGCGACCACGATTCGATTGGCCCAAGCGGTGTTTGTGTCCAATCGAGTGCGCGCATGTGCGCGCCCATTTCACCGCCTCCAACCAGCCAATCGGGAGTTGATGTTTTGGCTTCGCTACTCATAGAGATGCTTAGAGGGGTTTGGTCTCCGACGATTGCGCTGAGTCGTTCAGGGCAGACGCAGCCTGTCGTGAGGTTCGCGGGGGTTTGACTGGGGATAAAACTACTAAGGGAACGAACGGCCCTATTACACCACGGTCGGCGGGTAATTTCCAGTGGCCTGACGGTAGACCTCGAGGGTCTTGCGGGCGGCGCGTTCCCAGGTAAATTGCGCGGCGTGTTTGATACCGGCGCGTGATAGCGATTCGCGGGCAGCGGGCGTTGTGAGGAGTTCGACGAGGTGTTGAGCCAGGGCGCGAGAGTCAGCCGGCGAGAAGAGACGCGCGTTATCGCCCACCATCTCGGCGATCGCGGGAGTATTGGTCGTGATCACGGGCGCGCCGCAAGCCATCGCTTCCAACGTCGGTAAGCCCGCGCCTTCATACAACGCGGGATAGACCATCACTCTGCACGCCGAATACAGCGCCCGCAATTCGTCGTCGCCGAGATAACCGGTGAGACATAAGCGATCGCCGAGTTTTGCCGAGTCGATGTAGGCGAACAACTCGTCCGTGAGCCAGCCTTTCTTGCCGGCAATTACGAGCTGCGGCCGCAACGACGTCGAGCGCAACACCTCTTCGAAGGCTTTGACTAACGTGATCAGATTCTTGCGCGGCTCGATCGTGCCGACGTAAAGAATGAACTCTTCGTCGAGACCAAGCTGCCGCACCGTCGCAGCCGCTTGCTCGAACGGCATTGGCTGAAAACTGCGACGCGGCGCTTCGTTAACAACGACAACTTTCTCGCGCGGAACTCGCAGGTGCTCGCAAACTTCAGACTTCACGGCTTCAGTCGGCGTAATGATCCTGGTGGCCCGCCGCGACATTACCGGCAGCCGCCGGCGCGCGCGTTTGACGCGGCGTTCTTCGTGCGTTGCGGGAAACAAGAGCAGCGAGAGATCGTGAATCGTGAGTACAGTCGGGCAGCCGCCCCAGACTGGAACGTCATAGTTGGTGCCGTGAAAGAGGTCGAGTCCGGCGCGCCTGATATAAAGCGGCAGTCCGATGGTCCACCAGTGACGAGTGGCCTGATTCACGGGCTGTTTGATGAAGGTCAGATTGTCCGGCGCATTGAGATCTTTAACGGCTGCGTGAGCAAAAGGCAGGTGCGAAAGGATCTGAAAAGAGTCTGACGGCGATTGGTGTGCGAGGCCAAGCGCGATCTCGAAGGTGTAATGCCCGACGCCCGTCTTCAGCTCCGCGAGCGGTATGCCGTCAATTCCGATTTGCATCGCAAGGAATTTAGCCACAAAAAGGCACAAAAGGCACAAATAAGATAATTCATTCAACGAGGATCAAATTAGTTCTTTTTTGTGCCTTGTGTGCCTTTTTGTGGCTACGTTTTAACTGTCTTTCCAAATTGCGCCGAGGCCCGCATCCCACAAGCGCTTATTGAACGCCGGAATGTCCTTTTCGAGAAGCTCGGAGCCGCGCGCTTTCAGGCCCGACCACGTGGCGTTGAGCTCTTTCATCCGGTCGAATGACGGTTGATTGACTTTCGGAATGTCGCTCTCGGTCTGGTTGATCAGGAACAAGTAATTCGCAGTGAACTTGTTGGGAAAATTTTCGACGTCGTCGTAAGCCTTTGATTTGCGTTGGACCATGTCTTCGTCCCACGCCTTCAGCTTCTTCAACAGCGTCTCGCCGTCCTTCTTGATCGCCGCGAACTTCTCGCCGGCCGGTAACGAACCGAGCAGCGACTCCAACTGTTTCTGCTTCTCGTAAAGACTATTGACCATCCGGTGCATGGCAGTCAGCTCAGTCTCCATGCTCAACATCGTCTGATGGTATTCGCTGAAGGTCGCAGGAGTCGTCGGATAGAGAGGATTGGCGAGAATCTCAGCTTCCGTTGAGACCGTTTGCCCGCCGAATTTCAAGGTCACGCTGTACTTGCCCGGCGAGGCTTTGTGTCCGGCAAAACCGCCCTCGATCCGCACACCCGGCACGCCGGTCAACGTCGGATAACGCGTGTTCCACACAAACCGGTTCAAGCCTTTAGCTTTCGGCAGCAGCGGATCCGGCTGTGGGCCGGAATCGTACCTGACAAACTTCTCATCCGTCTTGGAAGAAAAGCTGTGAACAGTGACACCCGCCGCATCTTTGATCTCGAGCGCGATTTCGTCAGTCTTTTTAAGTTCGGGTAACTGATAGTAGAGCACTACACCGCTCGCGGGGTTCACGCCACGGAACGTATTAGCTCCGGTAAACTCATCGTCAGTTCGATCCAGCTCACTCGATCCGTTCGCGTAGTAAGCGGCATCAGGCCGGTAGATACTGAACGCGGGCGCGTCTTTCCGGTACTGCCGCAACACGCTCAGGTCGTCGAAAATCCAATACGCTCTGCCCGACGTTGCTGCGATCACGTTGCCTTTATGAACGCGCAGGTCAGTGATCGGCGTGATAGGTAAATTCAACTGAAACGGCGACCAATCACGTCCGCCGTTCCACGACAAAAACAACCCGAGCTCGGTGCCGGCAAACAGCAGGTCGCGGCGCACATCGTCTTCGCGCACCACGCGCGTGAACGCATTCGCCGGTAGGCCATTGTTGATCCTGGTCCACGTGGCGCCGTAGTCGGTGGTTTTGTAGAGACCGGGTGTGTGGTCGTTGAACTTGTAACGAGTAGTCGCGATGTAAGCAGTTGCCTTGTCGTGCGGCGAGACTTCGATCGCGTTGATCAGGCACTCGGCGAGTCCGTTTGGCGTTACGTTTTTCCACGTCGCACCACCATCACGCGTGAGATAAACCAGACCATCGTCGCTGCCGGTCCAGATCACGCCCTTCTCAAGCGGCGACTCCATGATGTAACTCAAGGTGCCGTAGTTCTCGGCGCCGACGGCTTCGTTCGTGTATGGACCACCACCCTTGCCTTGTTTCTCCTTTTCGTTGCGCGTGAGATCGGGAGAGAGCTCCTTCCACGTGCGACCCATGTCGGTGGTCTTCAACACGTATTGCGCGCCGTGGAAATAAGTGTTGGGCGCGTATTTGCTCCAGACGATCGGCGCGTTCCAGTTGAAACGATACTTGATGTCTTTCGCGTCCATGCCGAGATATTGAATCGGCGCCGCCATGACGTTGGTGCTCGCCTTCGCGTTGATGTCGAGCACCTCGATCGTTCCCTGGTAACTGCCGCCGAGCACATATTTCGGATCGTTGGGATCAAACGCGACAAAGGCACTTTCGCCGCCCGCGGAAGGCGTCCAGCTCGCATTCGAAATCCCGCCGCCGCCCAACTCACGACTCGCAATCGACACGGACGTGTTGTCCTGTTGCCCGCCGTAAATGCGATACGGAAACTGATTATCGACGTTGATGCGATAAAACTGCGCCGTCGGCATGTTGCTCTGTGTGCTGAAGCTCTTGCCGCCGTTGAAAGTGACCGCCGACCCGCCGTCGTTGGAGATGATGAAGTTGTTGGGGTTATCGGGATTGATCCAGAGGTCGTGATAATCGCCATGCGTGCCGGAGAGTGTCTCCCACGTTTTGCCCGCGTCGTTCGAGCGCATCGCTGACGCACTCAACACGTAGATCGTATTTTCGTCTTTCGGATCGATGAACAGCTCGATGTAGTACCACGCGCGTTGCACGAGGCGATGATCGTTCGTGATGCGGCTCCACTTCTTGCCGCCATTGCTCGAGACAAACAAGCCACCGGCCTCTTTCTCCGAGTCGCTTTCGATAAGGGCGTAAACTTTTTCGGGATTCGAACGGCTGACGGCGATCGACATCTTCCCGAGTTCTTCGGGCAAACCGTCTTTCAACTTGTCCCACGTCTCGCCGTTGTCGGTCGATTTGTAAAGACCGCTGCCGGGACCGCCGCTAATCACTTTCCACGGCAGGCGTCCATGCTCCCACATCGCCGCGTAAAGGACGCGGGGATTGTTCATGTCCATCGAGAGCTCGGTCGCGCCGGTCTTGTCGTCCACGTACAAAACCGACTTCCACGTCGCGCCGCCATCGACAGATTTGTAAACACCGCGTTCTTTCGACTTGCTGTACAACGCGCCTTGCGCGGCGACGTAAACGAGGTTGGGATTTTTCGGATCGATGACGATGCGCGCGATGTGTTGCGTAAGGTCGAGTCCGATCTTTTTCCACGTCTTGCCGGCGTCAGTTGATTTGTAGACGCCGTCGCCATGGTGCGTCATCACACCGCGCACGGCGTGTTCGCCCATGCCGACGTAAACGACGTTCGGATCGCTTTCGGCAACCGCGACTGCGCCGACCGAACCGGTCTTGAAGTAACCGTCGGAGATGTTGCGCCAACTGAGGCCCATGTCGTCTGTTTTCCAGAGACCGCCGCCGGTGGTTCCCATGTAATAAGTCTTCGGATCGCCGACGACACCGCAACCGGCGACGGAACGGCCACCGCGAAATGGACCAATCGAGCGCCACTTCAGCGGTTTGAAAATCGTGTTGTAGTCATCGGTGGTTTGCTGGGCGACTACGTTGCCGAGACACAGGCAGAGCAGAAGGATCGAGAGAAGGGTTTTGGTCATGGGCGGATAATATACCGGGGTTTTAGGTTTTAAGCCGCAGATTTACGCGGATAAACGCAGATCTGATCCGTGTTCATCCGCGTAAATCTGCGGCCTCAAAATTGATAGATTCGTACGTAATCGATTTCCATTCGCTGCGGCCAGATTTTCTCATCCACGCCGTCTGTGCCGCCCCACGTGCCGCCAACCGCGAGATTGAGCAGCAGGTGAAACGGTTTGTCGAACGGCCACTGGTTAAAGTCGGCGGCCGGATTCGTCACGCGTTCGTTCTTGAACGTGAAGTACAGTTGCTTATCGACATAGCCACGAATCTCGTCCGGCGTCCACTCAACTGCGTACACGTTGAAGCCGCTGCGCGCGTTAGCGACTTTAATCTTGGCAGTCTTCTGTGTGTTGATCTTGTGATTGTAGGCGCGCGTGTGTACGGAGGCGTGGACCATGTCCGCGTCGAAACCGACGTGCTCCATGATGTCGATCTCACCACTGCTGGGCCAACCGCCGTACTCGCTTCCCGTGGGAAGCATCCAGATTGCCGGCCACGTGCCGCGACCCGAAGGCAGTTTCGCTTTCACTTCGAAGCGGCCGTAAGTCCAATCACCTTTATTTTTCGTGACCAGGCGCGCCGAAGTGTACTCGTGACCTTCCCAGGAATCACGGCGCGCCTCGATGATCAGTAAACCGTTTTCGACGCGCGCGTTTTCTTCGCGACGTTCGGTGTAGAACTGCAACTCCTTGTTGCCCCAGCCGTGACCACCGACGTCGTAACTCCACTTCTTCGGATCGGGCAGACCGTTGTAGTTAAACTCGTCTGCCCAAACGAGCCGCCACTGAATGGTTGATTTGTGCTTCTGTAAATCGCCGGGCGAGATGCTGACGCTGAATGCGAGCAGCGAGCCCAAAGCGCAGATGAGCACTGATTGGCTTATCATAAGAGTAATGTCGAATTTGAGCGCCAACGAAAAGCGGCGATTTGAGTTTCTCAGTCTATCACTTTTGCTGGGTCTGACGGCCGCGATTGCAACGTTAATTTTCTTTGGCTGGCTGACTGACGAGGTGCTCGAAGGCGAGACGCGTCACTTCGACGAGGTCACCCGCGCTGCCGTTCATCAGCTAGCTTCACCACCGCTCACCACAATCATGCGCGCCCTTTCTTTCGTCGGATCGACCCTGGCGCTGACTATCGGGACGATTCTCGTGGTGGTTCGCTTCGCGATGTTGAAGTGGGGTCGCGAAGCAAAGTTGTTCTCGATCACGATGATCGGCGCGGGGCTGTTGAATATCACTCTCAAACTCGCTTTCAAGCGTCCGCGACCGGTGCCGTTTTTCAATCTTAGCGCACCGGAGACATATAGTTTTCCGAGCGGCCACTCACTGACGAGCGCCTGTTTCTTTGGTGCGCTCGCGGCAATCCTGACGGCGCGACTGAAGTCGAGACGCTGGCGAGTGATCGTGTGGGTTGTTTGCACGTTGATGTTTGTGCTGATTGGTTTCTCGCGGATCTATCTCGGCGTGCATCACACGACCGATGTGATTGCCGGGTTTGCAGCGGCGTTGATCTGGATCTTAGTGGTTAGATTTGTGGAAACTGAGTTAACGCGCCGCAAGCGACGCAAAAATAGACAGGATGTTCAAGATGCTACAGGATGAACAAGATTATTATCCTGAAAAATTCTGTAATCCTGTCTAAAGGTTTAATTAACTGAATTCAGGTTCAATCGCATCTCGACCGACAATCCGCCGCCCGCGGCATTCACGGCCTGCACCGATCCGCCATGCATTCGCACCGCGCGTTCAGTGATCGCGAGACCGAGTCCGGTGCCGCCACCGCTCTGGCGGTCGCGCGCATCCTCGGTGCGATAGAACGGGCGAAAGATTCGCTCGAGCGCGTCGTCAGGCACGCCCTTGCCGCGATCTCTCACGCTGATCACCGCGAAATTATTGCTGCCATTCTGCTTGCGCAGCGCCACTTCGACCGCCGTTCCTTCGGGCGTGTAACGAACCGCGTTGCGCACCACGTTCTCAACTGCACTACGCAAGAGTTCCTCGACGCCGTTGATCGAACAGTCGTCACTCGAAACCACTTGCACCGAACGATTCACACTGCGCGCTTCGAAGTCAGCATCGTCGGCAACCTCGCGCACGAGCGCGGCAAGATTGACGTCAGTTCGCTTGCGACTATCGGTGCCACTCTCGAGCCGCGTCAACGTCAGCAAATGGCTGATCATCTCGTTGAGATTGTCTGACTCGCGTTCGATGCGATCGAACGCACCGTTTGCTTCCGTACCGGAACGCTGTCGCGCGAGACCAAGCGCGACTCCGAGTCGCGCGAGCGGCGAACGCAACTCGTGCGAAATGTCGCCGAGCAGTCGTTGCTGCGCCTTCACCATCGACTCGAGCCGCTCGGCCATCACGTTGAAATCACGTCCGAGTTGGCCCACTTCATCACGTCGCTTGACCAGCTTGGTCGCAACGCGCGCCCCGAGATTTCCTTCGGCGAGCTCGTTGGTTGTGGTCCGCAGTTTGAGCAACGGCGTGGTGAGATAACGCGCCAGCCAGTAACAGAAGATGCCGCCAATCACGAGCACTACCAGCAATCGCAAACCCAATGTTTGAAAACTCGGCTGGAACGGCGGCCGCGGAATATGCGCGACGTACATGTAACGCTGACCCTTCGTGCTCACTACCGGACGCGCTACAAGTGTGTTCTGTCCGGCAAAATTAAATTCTATCTCCCGACTCTCAACCGCCTTCGCGATCAAATCGGGCGCACCCGGCGGAACGTTGCGTCCGGAAAGTTCTTTGCCGTTGTCGTCGAAGAACGTAGCGCTGACGCCGCTTGATTTCTCGGTTGCATTAAGCGCGGCGGTCAAAGCGCCTGCTCCGGATTGTTCGTAGATCTCCGCAGCCTTTTGCGCGTTTGGTCCAACCTGGGTGAGATCGCGCCACGATCGCCTGGTCGGCGTTGGGCGAGTAACTGCAAACGCCGCAAACAGCACGACGTTGATGATGATCATCGCCAGCCAGAACCAGATGAAGATCTTCAGATATAAGCTGCGAAACGAAATCTTCATTCAGACTTCTCAGAGGCTGCGCCGTAAATGTAACCGACGCCGCGAATGGTCTTGATTCGTTCGAGACCGTTCAGTTGATGGCCCAACTTCTTGCGCAGGTTACTCACGTGCATATCGATGCTGCGGTCGAACGGCGAGAGCTCGCGACCCAACACTTCCTTAACGAGGTCTTCGCGCTTCACTATCTGTCCGGCGTTACGCAGCAAAATTTCGAGCAGGTCGTATTCGACTCCGGTGAGCTCAACTACTTCGTCCGAGCGGCGGACATTACGCGTGTTGCTATCCATTTCGATGTCACCGACACGAATCGTTTCACGCGCTGAAGTAGTTGACTCAACGGGCTGGGCGCGCCGCAATACCGCGCGAATGCGAGCGACGAGCTCGCGAGGGTTGAAAGGCTTGGGAAGATAATCGTCCGCGCCGATCTCGAGACCGACGATGCGGTCAACGTCGTCGCCGCGGGCAGTCAGCATCAGGACTGGAATGCGTGAGCGAGCGCGGATGCGTCGCAGCACATCGAAACCGTTCGTGCCCGGCAACATCACGTCGAGCACCACCAGATCGTGTTCATCTGAAAGGGCGCGATCGATGCCGCGTTCGCCGTTGTGAATCGCTTCGACGGTATAGCCTTCGGGCTGGAGATATTCTCCGACCAGCTCGCAGAGGCCGACATCGTCGTCGATCACAAGGACGCGTTCCATTGGCTGTTTCTCTGCAAGATTGAAAGACATATGACGACCTTAAGGCAAGTCGGCGAAGATCCTACATGAATCGCCCATTTTCGTGCGTAAAGAAGTGTCAATCGCGGAGTTCATGGCACTGACAAAACTTTACAATCCGTTGACAGACTCTTTACGACCAGTTTCGATACAATCCCGCGCTTACAAAGGGGTGGCCACGGAGTGCCACCCCTACAATAACGCCCAATTCTTTAACAGAGGCGAGTGAGATTGTAGGGGTGGCACTCCGTGGCCACCCCTGCCGAAATTTCAAGCCGGCGAAGGAGCCATTCGGAATGAAGAAAATCGTCTTGGCAATTACCCTGTACGCGAGTCTCGCGGGACTGGTGGTTGCACAGCAACGCGCGGGTGCTTTGCGAGGACAGGTGCTGGACGAATTGGGCGGCGCGATCGTGGGCGCGAGCGTGACAGCGATCGACGGCAAGGGCGTTGAGAAGACAGTTGTTACAAACGATGGCGGCAGTTACACGATCAACGGCCTCGCTCCCGGCAAGTACACCGTGCGCGCGATTAACGCCGGTTTCGCAATGTTTGAAACTCCCGATGTCGAGGTTACGAGCGGCAAGCCGGTGCAATTCGACATCACGCTGAAGGTCGCGATTGAAGAACAGAAGGTGACGGTTGCCGCAGACTCCCGTGAGCTGAGCACTGAACCCGATAACAACGCGGGGGCAGTGATTTTGAAAGGCGCTGACATCGATGCGCTGCCTGACGACCCGGACGATCTGGCAGCGGCGTTACAGGCGTTGGCTGGTCCATCCGCTGGTCCAAACGGCGGACAGATCTTCGTCGATGGTTTCACTGGCGGGCGTTTACCGCCGCGCGCTTCGATTCGCGAGATCCGTATCAATTCAAATCCGTTCTCCGCTGAATACGATCGACTCGGCTTCGGCCGGATCGAGATTCTCACTCGCCCCGGCACCGATCGTTTTCGCGGTCAGGCTTCGTTCAACTTCAACGACGATGCGCTGAATTCGCGTAACCCATTTTCGACTTCGGCGAAACGGCCACCGATTCAAACGCGCCAGTATGGCGGCAACTTCGGTGGACCGTTATCGAAAAAGAAAGCGTCGTTCTTTGTCGATTTCGACAAACGCGATGTTGACGATGAAGCACTGATTGTCGGTCAGGTGCTGGATGCAAATAACAATATCGTTGGGTTTGGTGCCACCGCTCCCATTCCGAGCCGCCGCACATCTTTTAGTCCGAGAATCGATTATCAGATCAACCAGAACCACACGCTGGTCGGGCGTTACAGTTACACGAAGAATACTCGCGTTACTGGCGTTGGCGGTTTTTCACTCCCCTCGCGTGCTTACGACACCGAGAGCACCGAGCAGAACATCCAGCTCACCGAAACCGCGATCATCAATAAGACGATTGTCAACGAAACACGTTTCCAGTTTGAACATCAGAAGTCGGCGCAGAACGCCGACAACTCCATTCCGACGGTCGAAGTCCAGGATGCATTTACCGGCGGCGGATCGCAGGTGGGCCAGTCGCACACTGACACGAACAACTGGGAGCTCACGAACAACACTTCCTTCGCGCTTCGTAATCATGCGTTGAAAGCGGGCGCGCGCGTCCGCTCGGTGGACATCACACAGTTTTCGCCGCAGAACTTTGGCGGAACTTTTACGTTCTTTGGCGGCGGCTTTGCTCCAGTGCTTGACGCTAACGATGTACCGACCGGAGCGATAGATTCGATTACCAGTATCGAGCGTTATCGCCGCACGCAGGTTTTCCTGGCCCAGGGATTAACCGGCGCGCAGATACGATTGCTTGGCGGCGGCGCCACTCAGTTTCGTTTGTCGTCCGGTAATCCGGAGTCGAAAGTGAGCCAGTGGGATTTTGGCGGTTTTGTTCAGGACGACTGGAAAGTGCGACCGAATTTCACTCTGAGTGTCGGTCTGCGTTACGAGAACCAGAAGAACATCGATAGCAATTTTAACTTTGCGCCGCGCGTTGGTTTCGCATGGTCGCCGGGCGGGCAGCAGTCAAAGACGGTTCTGCGCGGTGGTTACGGAGTTTTCTACGATCGCGTCAGCGAGAATCTGACGATGACGGCAGAGCGCTTGAACGGCGTGAACCAGCAGCAGTTCACAGTGCTGAATCCTGACTTCTTCCCGCTGATTCCGACGCCGGACCAGTTGCTCGCCTTCTCAGTT
>Ga0070699_100004807_pt1 | contig 11928 bp, 11 predicted proteins | sample KBSK1503metaG_FD_65473 | JGI IMG/M metagenome (GOLD analysis project Ga0070699, IMG submission 65473) | Corn, switchgrass and miscanthus rhizosphere microbial communities from Kellogg Biological Station, Michigan, USA - KBS K1-50-3 metaG | ecosystem: Host-associated > Plants > Roots >...
CTGCGAAACCTGATGAACACCGCGCTTCTCGCGTTGGAGGTTCTCAAAACAGGAAACGTGGGCGTGGCCGGAAGCACGGGCCAGGTGCTGCATCGGAGCCTCGTTGGCGCACGGGATCTCATCGGCCGCTCGCTGGCCGAAGTCCGTTTGACTCAAGGTATCGAGAATCGCGAACGGATCGAGATGTCAGATTTCATCGAAGGGCTGGTGCCGGCTGCCACACTCGAGGCACACGTGCGCGGCCTCACATTCGAGGTCGTGACCGTGGAGGAGGGCATCGCAATCGAGGGCGACCGGCAGGTGCTCGCCGCCGTCATCGTCAACCTATTGCAGAACGCCTTCAAGTTCACACACCCGCATACGACCGTCACGCTCCGAGTCGGCGCCAGTGCCGAACGCGTGCTCGTCGAGATCGAGGATCAATGCGGCGGCCTCCCCGGCGGGACTATGAACGACGAACTGTTCCGGCCATTCGAGCAACGAAGTGCCGATCGGACGGGTCTGGGGCTCGGCCTCGCGTTCAGCCGATGGGGCGTCGAGGCCAACCACGGCCGGATCTACGCGCGCACCGTGCCCGGGAAGGGATGCATCTTCACCGTTGACTTGCCGCGGTGCCTGACACCGGCTGCGGCTGTCGTGTTGGCGAAAAACTAATCGAACTGGCGGCGATCGTGCGCATGCGGCTGATTCGCCTGCCGGCGCTCCGGGAAGAAGGGGCGATACTCCCCGAGGACCGCAGCCGCAATCTGCTTTCGTAGTGTTACGGCTTCCTCGATTAATTCATCGAGCCGTCTGAGAGCCGAATCCCTGTCAACCTTGTCGTCCATGGAGTGATGTATTGCAATGAACACTCCGCTACCCGTACAGGAACTTCATACAAACCGCCGATGGGCCCGGAACCAATTTGCCGGATAGACTGGGCAACAACGTCTGTCCCGACAAATACACTTGCCGCTGTGTGCAGTATTGAACGTCGCGGATGCACATCCGGCGTTATTCTCCTGATCAGAACGGCAAGGCGGGCTGCTTCCGCAGGGAGGATGAAGGTGGACCATCCCAAAGCGGTGAACGACGATACCCTGGCCGGGCTGCACCTCATGGCTGCCCGATTGACAGAACGGATCGGGGAAGGCCAGGACCTTCGCGCGAGGCTGACCAAAGCCCTCGCGGCTAACGCTTGGCCTGATTCGGTGCCCCCATCTCAACATCCTCCACCCGACGGTTGCCGCAAGGACTGACGTGCTGCGCTGCCATGATGGCGAGAGAGTCGAACCGCACGGCGGCGTCGTGCACGTTCGCGTGACATACAGAATCGAATGGGAGCCGGAACCAGCGACGCTGAGATTACGAGTTTACCCTCCGAAAAAAGCCGTACTTCTCAAGGCGTCGGCCGCTCTTCGCTAGCACAACTGCACGGCCGATACTCGATTCCAGCTGTCCCACCACCCTATCGTGAAGGGTACACTCGTCACCTCGGCCGGCACGGCAATTTGATCCGGATTGGCCACGACCTTGACTCTTGAACCAACTCGCGCGCCGGTGAGCGCCCGGCGGTTTGAGGCTTCGGTGCGACGCCATCTGTTGCTTTTGGGAGCAATACTCGTGTCGCCGGCACCAGCGTTTGCGCAGGGCCTTGCACCGACGAGGGCGTTGGTCGTCGTGGCAGGGCCTGGCGTTGCGCGGTACGAAGGCACGGACAGAACCTTCAATGTCGGAGTCGGCGGAGAGGTCGTGTGGCCTCGTGGTCCGGGTGTTGGTGCTGATTTCACCGTAGCCACCAGTCGCTACCACTGGATCAAGCTCTTGTCGCCTGGCATCTCCTATCACTTTCGCGCTGGCATGACGTTGTCCCCGTATGTACGTGGTGGTTACACGCTTGGTGTGGCGGTTGGCTCCGCGAACATGATTCACCTCGCGGCTGGCGTCGACCAGACGCTGGGCAATCGACTCGGTTTACGGTATGAGGTTCGCGATCATGCGTTCCCGGATGTTCACGTTACGGAGTTCGTTGTCGGGTTCGTGATTCGCAGTAGATGAAGGGCGAGTCTCTGGGTGGATACTTCGCTCAATTGGGCCTGGTGGAGATCAGCACTCGACCGAGCTCCCAGCCAAATCGGGCCACTGCAGATCTTCTGATCAACTGATTCAACGCGTCCTTTGTGCGTCGAGCGCCTCGGCGAGCGTCTTCGCCGCCTCGCCCGCTCGCGCGTTCGCGGCCTGATCCAGCTTCCCGGCCATGCGCTGCGCGTCTTCGATGCTCGCCAGCGCCATCTGTACTCGCGCGACCTCATCGTTTCGGCCGAGGCTCTTGAGACGCTCGTCTGCGCGACCGAGCAGACCCAGAGCGTCTTGCAGATGGCCGCTTGCCTCCCCGAAGTTGAGGCTGTAGATCGCCACTCGCGCGTCGAGGGCCGCGGCTCGCGCGCCGAGCAGCTCGTTTCGTAGCTCGGACGTCTGGAGCGCGCGGGCGACATCAGATCGACCGCCTGCTCCCCACAACCATCCGCCCAGCAGAGCGACCATCAGGCCTACAGCGATTCCAAGAACCAGCTTCGCCTTCATCATCGGGCTGCCTTATATGGACGGTAGGTCGCGATACGCAGGAAATGGGTGTGATCGGACGTGAACCAGCCATCCACCGCCAATCGACGCGCGAGTTGGCGACCGGTCTCCCACCCATCCTCGTAGCGGACGTCGCTCAGGCGCGCGAGGGAGGGGACCACAGAGATTTGATAGACATCCGCACGCGCGGTCGGCCGGGAGACCAGCACATCGCCCGCCTGCATGCCGGTGCTGCAAGCAGGCACGAACGCCGTGTCGCGACTGAGCGGAGGTGTGGGTGCTGTAGGCATGCGACTACTTGAAGGTTCGCCTGGATGCACGCGGCGCCCGAAACTGGAGGCGCCGACGGAGCGAGCGATCACGCGAGGGTAACGCGAACGCTGCGCCGTCGCTGTTCATTACCGCACATCGAGATCTCGGGCATTCGGGTAGCGGACGGCGGATGGTTGTGCGAAACAGAACAGGCGGCACGCCTGGTTTGCGTCACCATGGGGGATGACCACTCGAGCGCAACAGATCTCGCATGCCATCGCCGTGATGGTCTCGTGCGCGTCCGTAGTCTATGCGCAGGCGCCGACGATACACGACCGGCCGGACAACCCGGTGTTCAGGGTGCAGGCGTGGGGTGTCATCGCGGCTGACTTCAGCGAACGCGTTTCGAATTATGTCGAACTTCGGAGCAGCCTCGAGAAGGGATTGCCTGTTCTAACCGCGACAGACCATCCAGGAGAGATCTTGACGGCGCAGCGCGCGTTGGCGAAAAGGATTCGTGTTGCGCGCGCGGGAGCCAGACAAGGCGACATTTTTACATCGACCATCAGTGCGGAGTTCCGGAACGTCCTGCTCGTTGAAACGAGCCCCGGCACGATGGCGGCCATCATGGACGACAACCCGGGAGACGTGTCGCGTCGCATTAACCGCGCGTACCCGACAGGGAAACCGCTCGCCAGCATGCCGGCTGGCATCCTCGCTGTCCTACCGAGGCTTCCTGATGAGTTCCAGTATCGTTTTCTGGGGCGCGCGCTGATCCTGATCGATACGAGGACGAATCTGATTCTCGACCGGATGCCTTGCGCGATAGGATGCGCCGCGCGGGTACCTGCGCTCGCCGGGACGACGGGCGAACGCGGCCACGAAGAGCCGTAAGTGGCCCCGAGTTGTTCATGCACGCTGCGGACGAGGTCCTGTCCGCGGCGACACCCTTCGACGAACGACGCTGTTCACAACAGAACAGACGCACGACGCTTGCGTGCCTAGGATGGTCCTGCTCGTAGTTCGTTTCCGGATTTAGTCCCGTCCGTCTCTGGAGCCGCCAATCTGGAACCGCATAGGACGACGTGTGTCAGCCGCGGACTGGTGCTTGAACGGCGTCCAGACTCACTTATACCGATCAGGAGAGCACGCATGAAAACCACATTGAACGTCATCGCGATCCTCGCGGTGCTGGCGATGGTGCCGGTTGCACTGTCTGCGCGCAGCGCCACGGCACCTCAAGGCGCGGGCGAGACCATCAAGAAGGGCGCCACGAAAACCAAGGACGGCGTCGTCAAAGGCGCAAAAGTCGTCGGCACCAAGACCAAGGACGGCGTCAGCAAAACCGGCGAGGTCATGACCGACGCATGGATCACCTCGCGGGTGAGCGCGCGTTTCGTCAACGAGGACACGCTGAAAGACAGCAACATCAATGTCGACACGAACGACCATATCGTGACGCTCAAGGGTACGGTCGTCACCTCGGCCGGCCGCGCGAGGGCAGGCGTGGTGGCGAGACAGACCGAGGGCGTCCGACGCGTCGTCAACAACCTGACCGTCGGCTCGAAGGGCAAAGGTTAACCCGATGAACGAGATCACACAGGAACCCCGCGACCACCGGTTCGTCTTGGGACTCTTCACGGGAACGTTTGTCGGCGCCGGCCTCGCGATGTGGCTCGCCCCACACGCTTCGGAGAAATACCAACAGGCGAGCGCTCACGTCGGCAGGAAGGTAGCCGATTTCACCCAAAGGGGTCGGGATGTGCGCGACGACATTGCCGGCGCGGTCGCGCGCGGCGCGCACGAGGTGGCCCATGGGGCGCTCGAAGTCGAGCGCGTGGCCATAGCCGCGACGAGCCGTCGGGCCGTCAACGCGACGCCCCCCGTGTCGGCGAGAACGCCGTGACGACGAAGACCGTCGACAGACACGACATGGCTCACGCTGCAAACGATCTGATTGTGAGCGACATCATCCGTGTGAACGAGACGGAGGTCTGGTTCCTCGCGCAGCATCTCGTCGAGGCACCGCTCGTCCGCGCAGATCGATGAGCAGCGTATCCCCGCAGACACGCGCCGTGGTGCGCCTGATCGTCATCATCGCGGGCGTCGCCGTGGCCGTGCTGGGACTGCAGAAGCTCGCCGCCGTCGTCCTCCTCTTGGTTTTCGCGGCGTTGTTCGCGTACGTCCTGGCGCCGCTGGTGCACGTGGCACAGCGTCCGATTCACATTGCCTCGCGGAGGCGTCGCTTGCCCCGCGGGGTCGCCATCATGCTTACGTACGCGCTGATGTTCGCGAGCGTGTCAATCGCTGGCGCGCTCGTGCTGCCCAGCGCCGTCGAGCAGGTCGACGACATGATCGCGAGCGCACCGGCGTACGAGCAATCCATCGCCGCGTGGGAGCACGGCTGGTCCACCTACTACGAGCGCCTCAGCATTCCGGCCGCGGTGCGACGGAGCGTCGATCAATCCGTGGTTGCGGCGGGTGAGGGCGCCGTCGAGACGGCGCGGGCATCGCTCTTGGCCCTCGCCGGGGCTCTTTCAGATCTGCCATGGCTCATCCTGATCCCGATCCTGGCGTTCTTTCTGTTGAAGGATGCGGCGAGTTTCCGCCGCTCTTTTCTCATTGCGCTGCCGCACCGCCTGCGTCTTCGCGCGCACCGGCTCCTGGAGGACTTGAATGCGACGTTGGGAGCCTATGTGCGAGCACAGCTTCTCGCGTGTGTCCTCGCCGGCGCGGCGTGCGGCATCGGGTTCGCGCTGCTCGGGGTTCCTTATCCGGTCGTGCTTGGCGTGTTGGCTGGCGTTCTGGAATTCATCCCGCTGGTCGGCCCACTGCTGCTGGCCATCGTCGCGTCGATCGTGGCCGCGCTCCACGCTCCGGTACTGGTTCTCTGGACCATCGCGTTTCTCGGCGTCTTTCGTCTGGTCGAAGACTACGTGATTTATCCTCGCCTCATTCGCCGCGGCATCCCGCTCCACCCGTTGGCGGTGATCCTCGCCGTGCTGGCCGGCGCCGAGCTGGATGGCGTTGCGGGAATGTTCCTCGCGGTTCCAGTCGTGGGGATTCTCTCGGTGGTGTATCGCCACACCGTCGAATGGCGCGGCGGAGACGGCACGCATCGCGCCGCTGCCGTGCTGGTCACCAGCCAGCCGGCTGACGTCTGAATCATGAGATCGCGCGCCGGGTCAGCTCTCGTTGCCAACATGGTCGTCATCGCTCTGGCTGCCGCGATGGCGTTCTGTGCGGCACGGCCTGCCGCGGCGTATTCCGTGCTGGCCCACGAGGCCAACATCGATGCGCTCTGGGACAACACCATCAGCAAGATGCTGCTGGCGCGGTTTCCGAGTACCACGCCGGAACAACTCCTCGACGCGCGCGCGTACGCGTACGGCGGATGCGTGATCCAGGACCTTGGCTACTACCCATTCGGCAGCCACTTCTTCAGCAACCTTCTCCACTACGTCCGCACCGGCGATTTCGTGAAAGCGCTCATCGACGAAGCGCAGGACGTCAACGAGTACGCCTTCGCCCTCGGTGCGCTCGGGCACTATACGGCGGACAACAACGGGCATCCGCTGGCTGTGAACCGTGCGGTGCCGCTGATGTATCCGAAGCTGCAGGCGAGGTTCGGCAACGCGGTCACCTACGCGCAATCGCCGAAGAGTCATGTCCTGGTCGAATTCTCGTTCGACGTGGTGCAGGTCGCCGCGGGCGCGTATGCGCCGGCGGCGTATCACAGCTACATCGGCTTCCAGGTCGCGAAGCCGGCGCTCGAACGCGCGTTCCGCGAGACCTACGGGATCGAGATGAAGGATGTGTTCTTCAGCGAGGACCTGGCGATCGCGACGTACCGTCATGCCATCGCGACGACCATTCCAGAGATGACGAAGGTGGCCTGGAGCAAGAAACGCGGGGAGATCCTGAACGTCGCGCCGACCATGCAGCGCCAGACGTTCGTCTTCAACCTGCAACGCAAGGACTACGACAAGGAGTTCGGCGCCGACTACGCGAAGCCGCACGGCTTCGCGCGCGTCCTCAGCGCCGTGTACCGCATCGTGCCGAAGATCGGTCCGTTTCGATCGCTCGGGTTCTCGGTTCCGACCGCGGCAGCCGAGCGTCTCTTTCTGGCGAGCTTCACCGAAACCCGCGAGCGTTTCCGCGAGTCGCTCGATGCCTCGCGTGCCGGCCGCCTGCAGTTGCCCAACACCGATTTCGACACGGGACAATTGACCGTCCGTGGAGAGTATTCGCTTGCGGATGCGACCTATGACGATCTCCTCGGCAAGCTCGCCGCACGCGATTTCTCCAGTGTGCCGGCCGCACTCCGGGCCAACCTGATCGCCTACTACGGCGCCACCGATCCGTTGCCGGGGAACGTCGCTGATGAGGAGAAGCGATCCGCGAGAATCCGCTTGCAGCTGGCGTCCCTCGCCGCCTCGCAGACGTCCGCAATCGGCCGCTGAGCGAGCCCGGCACGGTCCGAACCCTGTTGACGAACGCTCCGTCGCTGTTGCAACGGAGCGTCGACAATCTAGTTGCAGCCGGCGTTGGAAACCGTGGCGTTGGTCATCGTCACCGCCGTGCCGAATGTCACGGCACGCCCGGTCAGGACCACGTTGGGAAGCCCACTCCACCACAGGTCGCGCCGCCCGAGAGACTGATCGCCGAGGCCCCGCCCGTCATGATGAAGGTGTCGGATCAAGCTATCCGGGCGCGGGGCGGTGTTGGGATCCAGTCATCTGATCGGCCGAGCGGCAACGACGATGAATCACTCTGATATTCGCGAGTCGAGACCGCATGACCATGATTCGTCGGGAGCTGCCTCGCTCTCGAGGGGGCGCGAGTTCGAGACCGGAGTCATCTATCGCATAAAAGTCCCGAGGGTTCTCCTTTCGACGTCGGCCGATCAGATCACTGGGTCAAGGTTGCCCAGAGGAAGCCGGAGAGCTCACGTGCGATGGCCGTGACGATGTGCTGCTTGGGTTTGCCGCGCGCGGCTAGGCGGCGGTAGCGACGATGGAGACGGTGCTGCGCATGCCACGCGTGGTCGATGATCGCGGGGGTGCGCCCTGTTGGCGCAGGCGCAGCGCGCGGCCGAGAAACGGGTGATGGCGGTAGTGCCAGGCGGATTCGACGAGCACGCGCCGAAGATGCGCGTTGCCGGTTTTGGTGATGCGGCCGCGTGCCCGGGTGGCCCCGCTGGAGTACTCGGACGGGACGAGCCCGGTGAAGGCCATCACGCGTGAGGCCGAGGGAAAGCGGCGCGCATCCCCGAGTTCGGCGGCGATCGTGAGCGCGGTGAGATCGTCGATGCCGCGGAAGCAGCGGAGGCGTTCGACGCGCGCGCGTAACGGTTCGATCGTGAGGCGTTTTTGGTCGCCGTAAACCGGCGACCGTGGCACGACCGACCGACCTCCTTTGTATGCGGCTCTGCGTTGAGCGGTCCACGCGCAGCGTAACCCGCGCTTTGCAAAGCCGAGGTCGGTCTTTCCATGTTGTCTAGGCGGTCCGACGGAGCGAGGCGATCACGCGAGGGTAGCGTGGATGGCTGGGTTGGTCAGCTCTTCGGGCAGGAAAGGTCGCCGCTCTCAACCCTCCGCCGCTCTAGCTGTCTAGGAGGTCCGTTCCGGTTCGGGAGTTTCGCCGATTCCGCCGCGTCGCGTGCGGAACAACCAATGCCGATGGTCTCCTGGCACTTTCTCGCCTTCGTTCTTGCCATAGGGAGAGGCGTGCTCAATTGCGGCGTTCAGCTCCGCGCCAATGAGTAACACCAGGCCAGACAGGTAGAACCACATGAGCACGACGATGACCGCGCCGATCGCGCCGTAGGTCTTGTTGAACTGTCCGAAGTGCACGACGTAGAAACGGAATCCCAGCGAGATGAGCAGCCAGAGTAACGTCGCGAATCTGGATCCAGGCATGATCCACGGCCAACGCTGTTCAGCATCCGGTGCCAAGAAATAGACCAGACCGAACCCAACGGAAATGAGGACAAACACCACCGGCCACTGCAGGATCGTCCAGGTCCACGCAAACGTCGGCCCGAGCCCCACATGCGCGGCAATCGTCTGAGCGATCTCCGGTCCGCTGACCACGAGGGTGAAGGAAACGAGGACGAACACGCTCATGACGATCGTCAGGATGATCGCGAGCAGTTGAATCTTCCACCACGGTCGTGCCTCGTTGACGCCATACGCGCGATTCAGCGTGTCGATGATCGCGCTCATCGCGGACGAACTGCTCCACAGAGCGCCGAGAAGGCCGAAGGTGAGGAGGCCGGCGTGGCCGCTCCGGGCTATTTCTTGGATCTGGCTTCTTACGATCTGCAGCACCTCTGGCGGCGTGAAGGCACCGAGCCAGTCCAGGATGTTCCCGAGCACATTTGACGGGAACAAACTCGTGAGCGCTACGACGATCAGGAGCGCAGGAAACATCGACAGAAAGAAGTAATACGCGAGTTGAGCGGCCATTCCTGCACAGTTGTCGGCGAGGGCGTCGTTGAGCGTTCGTTTCAGGAGCGCTCCCCAACCAAGGGGAATATCAAGCGGCATACGCACGAGACAACCTCGACCGTGTAAATTGGGCGCCATCCCGCGCGGCCCGTTCGTCCGGCGCGGTTAGAGCGTTCGGAGAAAGGCGACCAGATCCTTCTTTTCTTCTGCGTTCAAGCGAAGCTGCAGCACCAGGTTGAAATACTCAATCGTGTCTTCAAGGGTGAAGCAGCGCCCATCATGCAGGTAGGGCGGCGAGTCCTTGATCCCGCGCAGCGGGAATGTCTTGATCGCGCCGTCGTGGGCCATCATCATGCCGTTCGCCAACTCCTGCGTATAGAACCGTTCGGCTCTCAGATCGTGCATGTTGTTGTCGGTGTAGTACGGCGCTGGATGGCATCGGGCACATTGCCCCTTGCCGTTGAAGAGCGCTTCCCCTCGGCGTTCGCCATCGGTGGCTAACGCGGCATCGAGCTCGCCATACAGGTTGAGCCTGGGAGCGGGAGGAAAGTCGAGGATCTCCAGAAACTCCGCCATCGCCTGCACTTGTGACCCGCGCTCCAGCACGTTGGCGCCTTTCTTGGCCGCCATCACAGGATCGCCGTCGAAGTACGCCGCTCTCTGCTCGAACTCTGTGAAGTCTTCGACGGTCTTGATCGCGCGCTGCGATCCGAACAGCCGCTGGACGTTCACTCCGCGCAGCGACGGTGTTTCGATGCGGTGACGGAACTCCTGCGGGCGGATATCTCCCACCAGGTGCGCGGCACCATTGGTGTGGCCGTTGGCGTGACAGTCGAAACAGGTCACGCCGAGCATGCCCTCGGGCCGGTCCGTCCGGCGGTCTTCGGTCGAATTGAACTGTTGCTGCGGGAACTGCGTGACCAGGAGACGCAGCCCTTCCAGCTGCTTCGGGCTCAGGATGCCATTGAACAGCTCATAATAGTTGTTGATCGTCACGAGACGTCCCTTGGCCACATCGCCGAGGTCGGGGCGCGTCGTCAGATACAGGGACGGGACCGCGTCGGGCAGGACATGTTCCGGCAGATCGAAGTCCAGATCGAACCGCCTGAGTCGTGGCAGCAGCGTCAGCATCATCTCCGGGAAGAGCATGCCGCCCTCGGCATGGTCGGCAAACGGCAGGGGCTTGTATGGGAATAGGCCCTTGTACCTGATCTGCTCGGGCGCCATCTGTCCGAGCTGCTCCCAAGTCACATCCGCGATCTTCGCAGTTGGCCCAACGGGAAGAGGTTTCCCGCCGGACATTGTCTCGCTCGGGTCAGCCCTGGCATCGAGTACATACCTCGACGAGAGCAAGTCTGCGTGAGCCCTCGCTCGCGAAGCCTTCACGGCGATGCGACGGGCCTTGATCTGGTCGAACGTTTCAGTTTGATTGGTCGGGCCGTAGCTCGACGTCACGGTGGCGTGCTGCGCGGTAATGCCGGTCGCGATCAGCACTAGCCACATCGACACGAACCATGTGGTGCGGCGTACGCTCGATGAATTCATCGCCTGCATTTTGTGCCGACCGCGTGATGTCCCACCGTTCGGTTGGAACGCGCTGTCGGTCCGCAATTGGTCGCGCCGCGGACCACGCGCGTTCTCGTCGATTTACCCCAACCTTCAAGTCGTCGTCGTGTTGTCAGTCCCCGATCGTGGTTTCGCTGACGACACGGAAGCACGATTCCCAAACTCGAGCGCCACCTTCGTCATCGAAGGGACGGACCGTTTGCGATAGTACAGTCTGGCCATGAGCGGCGTCTGTTCTCTTATGCACACATCCTCGGCCGCAGTCGCTTACAAGAATCTTGTGATTGGTGTGGTCGTCGAACCTAAGAGCATACTTCCCGGTTTTCGATGAGACATGACTATGAAGAGCGATGCTGCGCGTGCGAGGCAGATTGCGAAGAGGGTGCTTGAAGGTCAGTACGATCCACTCCTCGCATGCCGAGAGCTCGTTGACATCAAAGAGGAACGCGGAACTCGATCGCCGCTGGAAGAAGGCCGACGCCGGTGCACCCACCACCGGAGACGAGCGTGTCGTCCGGTGGTTACGCATGTGGGGGTACGCCGGGCTTCCGCCCGTGGCGGGCTCAGTAGATCTACGCGCGCACCCTTCCCGGGAAGGGCTGCATCTTCACCGTTGACATGCCGCGGTGCCAGGCACCGGCCGAGGCTGTCGTGTTCGCGAACAACTAATCGAACTGGCGGCGTTCGCGCGCATGCGACTGATTCGCCTGCCGGCGCTCCGGGAAGAAGGAACCGCATCCTCGAAGCCGACAACAGCGCCACGAAACGACGTTAGTCTCGGCGTCGGTCGTCGGCGGAAAAGTGCGGCGAGGTAGTCCGCACATCGGGCCAGGCGTTCGCCTTGAGTGCTTCGATCAACCGCGCGCGCACATCCTGGGATTCTTGTATGCGTTCTGTCAGACGGGCCGTGAGGGTCTGAAGTCTGACGAGAGTGTCGTCGAACACCGCTCTGGGATGATCCACGGTCGTACCCCCGGTTGAGGCGGGCATTCACGCAAATACGGATCGGAGGATAACGCCGGATGAGCGGCGGCGATGTTCTCTTCTGCACAGGTCCGGCAGGACGCTTTTCGTGGATCCGCTGCGGCGGCGTCCG
>Ga0070699_100004810_pt1 | contig 11922 bp, 10 predicted proteins | sample KBSK1503metaG_FD_65473 | JGI IMG/M metagenome (GOLD analysis project Ga0070699, IMG submission 65473) | Corn, switchgrass and miscanthus rhizosphere microbial communities from Kellogg Biological Station, Michigan, USA - KBS K1-50-3 metaG | ecosystem: Host-associated > Plants > Roots >...
CGCGCTGCACGCCGGGCTCGCGGGCGGCGCGAACGTGATCCTCATCCCGGAGCGGCCGTTCGACATCGAGCGGGTCTGCGCCTACGTGCAGCACCGGTTCCAGACCCGGTTCGCGCCGATAGTGGTCGTCGCCGAGGGTGCCCACCCGGTGAGCGAGGACCTCGCCACCGCGAGTGAGCAACTCGACTCGTTCGGGCACGTGCGGCTGGGCGGCGTCGGGCAGATGCTGGCCGACGAGATCGAGAAGCGGACCGGCAAGGAGGCCCGCTGCACGGTGCTGGGCCACATCCAGCGCGGCGGCACGCCGACGGCGTTCGACCGGGTGCTGGCGACCCGGTTCGGCGTGCACGCGGTACAGGCGGTGCACGACGAGGCGTTCGGCGTGATGGTGGCGCTGCGCGGCACGGACATCATCCGGGTGCCGCTGGCCGAGGCCACCAGCCAGCTCAAGCTGGTCCCGCCCCAGCGCTACGCCGAAGCCGAGGTCTTCTTCGGCTGACCCGCCCCCCGTTCCTGCTCCCTCACCCAACCCCCGCCCGGGCCCCATTCATACCGCATGGTTGCCGCGTTCATGCAGCTCCAGGGGCGCGTCGGTTATTTACTCGCTGGCTTCCGCGCGTAGTCGCGTGATCGTGGATCGCTGCACCCCTGATCAGGGGTGCAGCGATCCACGATCCTGGCTGCCGCCTGGCGGTCACCTCAGCCGTCACGCCAGCCCCGCGGGAACAGGCCGGTGCGGCCGGGCGGATCACCGAGTGTCACAACACCGCCATGGGGGTGCGGTGACCTGAAATCACGGGCGCCGTGACAGCTGCGGTACCTGATGCGGGCACCCTTGCCCGGGAACGACGCGGGTTATTTCCTTACGCGCCCCGCGACCTTAGCGGCATCCATGCGCTAAGCCTCTGACACGGGTGGTGCCGCAGAGGCTGAAAGGCTTTCTGCGCCCCGCTTGAAGTTCCTCGTGGGACATCGCCAGTCGGCACCGGGCCGCCGGGGGAGCCCGGCGGGAACCGCCGACCGTTCGGAATAGGGGTTGCGGGCGGCACGCGCCCGTGCGTATACTCGTCTACGAGTACTTGAGAACGAGTCCTCGGACACGGAGACTCGGATACGAGGAGATGCCGGAATGGCCCAGCCGCGGAAGACAGCGCGGCGCAAGGTCAGCAACCTGATGGCGCTGTCGTTGCTGTCGCTGTTGACGGAGCGGCCGATGTACCCCTACGAGATGGCCTCGAAGCTGCGCGAGTACGGCAAGGACCAGGCCATCAAGATCAACTGGGGCTCGCTCTACACCGTGGTCCAGAATCTCGAGAAGCACGGGTTCATCGAGGCTGTCGAGGTGGGCCGGGAGGGCAGGCAGCCGGAGCGGACCACCTACCGGATCACCGAGGCGGGCCGCGCCGAGCTGAAGGACTGGCTGCGCGAGCTGCTCAGCGAGCCCGAGCGGGAGTACACCAGGTTCGAGGCGGCGCTGGGGGAATGCGGAACCCTGTCGCCCGATGAGCTGATCGGCCTGCTGCGGCAGCGGCTCGAGGCGCTGGAAGAGGCCACCGCCGCGCATCAGGAAATGCTGGATGCGATGGAGGCCCAGCTGCCCCGGCTGTTCCTGATCGAGTCGGAGTATCAGCTGGCGTCGCGCCGGGCCGAGACGGAGTGGGTGCGCGGGCTGCTCACGGAGCTCACCGACGGCACCTTCCCCGGGCTGGAGGCCTGGCGGCGCTACCACGAGACCGGGGAGTTCCCCGCGGAGCTCATCCCGTCCCTGAACCAGGAAGGAGAACCGGCGGCAGGCGGCTAAGCAAACGACCCCGGCCTGGTGCGGCAACACCGGCGGCCGGGGCCGTCAACCTCAATCGATCCCGCGACACGCGAAACCCGAGGTCCCACCTACTACAGTAGCCGGGTTTCTCCTCGCGGGCAGGATAGCAAGGAGACACCAGTGAGCACGACCGACTGCGCCATCGAGGCGCGTCAGCTAGTCAAGACCTACGCCGTCCGTGGCAAGAAACACGGCATCCGGGCGCTGGACGGGCTGGACATCAGCGTCCCGCGCGGCATGATCTACGGTTTGCTCGGCCCGAACGGCGCGGGCAAGAGCACCACCGTCAAGATTCTCACCTCGCTAGCTAGGCCAGACTCCGGCGAAGCACGCGTCGAGGGCGTCGACGTGCTCGCCCGGCCGGGCCAGGTCCGGCACATGATCGGCGTCGTGGCGCAGCGGTCCGGCGCCGACCCTACCGCCACCGGCCGGGAGAACCTGATCCTGCAGGGCCGGCTGTACGGGCTGCGCGGCGCCGCCGTGCGCGCCCGCGCGGACGAGCTGCTCGCGCACTTCGGGCTAACCGAGGCGGCGGAACGGCTGGTCAAGACCTATTCCGGTGGCATGCAGCGCCGCCTGGACGTGGCCTTCGGGCTGATCCACCGGCCCGCGGTGCTGTTCCTCGACGAGCCCACCACGGGCCTGGACCCGGAATCCAGGGCGGCTATGTGGCAGGAGATCGCGCGACTGGCGGGCGGAGAGGGGATGACCGTGCTGCTGACCACGCACTACCTGGAGGAAGCGGACCGGCTGGCGAGCCGGCTCGCGATCGTGGACCGCGGCCGGGTCGTCACCTCGGGCTCGCCCGACGAACTCAAGGGCGAACTGCGCGGCGACGCCGTGCAGGTCGAGCTCCCGGCCGACGCCGACCCGGCCCGGGTCCGGCAGGTGCTGGCGGCCCTGCCCGCGGTGCGGGACGTGGTCATCGCCGGCCGCGACGTATCGGCCCGCAGTGACGATGGCGCCGCCGCGGTCCCGGTCGTGCTGGCCGAACTGCAGCGGGCCGGCGTCAACGCCGCGTCGGTGGCCGTGGCGCGGCCGTCGCTGGACGACGTGTACCTGCGGCACACCGGTCGCCGCTACAGCGAGTCGGAAGGCCCCGACCGCGCCGGACATGCGAACGAGCTCGAGACCGCAGGGGTGAGCAAGTGATGACGACCATACAGATCAATCCGGGCCCTTCGACCCCGCAGGCCCCGCAGGCCAGGGGGCGATTCCGGGCGGCGCAGCCGAACACCGTGCCGTTCGGCACCACCATCGCGCACACCTGGTACCTGACGGGCAGGAAGCTGCATGCCCTGGTCAGGCAGCCGTGGGTGCTGGCGTTCAGCGTCATCCAGCCGGTGATCTGGCTGTTCCTGTTCGGTCAGCTGTTCCGCCGGGTCATCGACATCCCTGGCTTCGCCTATCACGGCACCTACCTGGACTACCTGGTGCCCGGGCTGATCGCGATGAACGCGATGTCCAACAACATGTGGGCGGGCATGACGATGATCGAGGAGATCGACCGCGGCACGCTGAACCGGTTCCTCGCCGCCCCGGCCAGCCGGATCGCGATCATGAACGCCTCGGTGGCGGAGCAGGCGGTCAGCACGACCGTGCAGACGCTGATCATCGTGGCGCTCGGCCTGGCCGGCGGGGCGCGCTACCACGGCGGGGTCGCCGGGGTGGCCGTCATGGTCGCGGCGTCGATCCTGGTCGGCGTGGTGTTCGGCGCGCTGTCGAACGCGGTCGGCATGACGCTGCGCTCGCGCGAGGCCATCATCGGCGTGTACACGTTCTTCATGCTGCCGCTGATGTTCCTGTCCTCGGCGTTCATTCAGACTGACCTGATGCCGGGCTGGATGCAGGCGATCGCGTCGCGCAACCCGCTCAACTGGGTGGTGCAGATCGGCCGCAGCGCGGTCTCTGCCCACCCCGACTGGGCCGCGATCGGGGTGCGCTGCGGCGGGCTGCTGGTCCTCGCGGTGGCGTGCGTGGCCGTGTCGGTGGCGACGTTCCGCTCGTACCGCAAGAACGTCTGAAACCCCAGGCCGGAACGGCGGGTACCACGGGGGCACCCGCCGTTCCGGCGTCGCGGACCCGTTACCCGGGAACGGGCCCGGGCGACAGGCGGGGAACGGCTTCCAGGGCGACCTGATCCTCCAGGGTCTCCAGGGCCACCTGATCCTCGGCTGGCAGAGCGCCGCGGCTGGTCCGGATGTCGCGCGGCAGCAGGGCCAGCGCGGACGCCACGACGATCGCCGCGGCCGCCGCGTACTGCGCGCGGGAGATCCCGATCGCGGCGCCGAGCGGGCCGGCGATCAGCGCCCCGGCGGGCATCGCCATGACCGAGCCGAGGACGTCGTAAGACGAGACCCGGGCCAGCTTGTCCGGCGGGATGTTCCGCGCCATCGTGACCGTCCACTGCACCATCATCATCTCGACGAACACGCCGAGGCCGAACGAGGCAAGGCACACCGCGGGCAGCGGCAGCACCATCGCCAGCGAGAGGGGGGAGATGGCGATCGCGCCCCCGGTGAGCACCACGAACAGCATGGGCCGGCGTGGCGTGAACCACAGCGAGGCCAGACCACCCGCGATCAGGCCGAAAGCATCCGCCGCGGTGATCGCGCCCCAGCCGGCCGGGCCGCCGAGGTGCTCCCGTGCCACCACCGGGCCGAGCACGGAGAACGCCCCGTACCAGGCCATCATCACCACGCAGAACTGCGCGACGATCACCCACAGCCAGGTGTGCGAACGGAACTCCGACCAGCCCTCGCGCAGTTCGGTCAGCATGCTCCGGGCGGCGGCGTTCGTCCCGGCAGGCGACGAAGCCTCCCCGGTCACCGGCTGGGAGCCCCGGATGGCCAGCAGCATCGGAATGGTGCTGACCATGCCGATGCCGCAGAGCACCAGCGCCCAGCCGGCCCCCGCGACCGCCACGAGCAGGCCGGCCAGAGCCGCGCCCGACATCTGGCCGACGTTCATCACCAGCCGGCTGATCGCGCTCGCCTCCTGCAGCAGGTCACGCGGGACCAGGCGGGGGAGCAGCGCCTGCGAGGCGGGGTAGAAGATCGCCACGCCGGTCCCGGTGATGGCCTCCAGCGCGATCATCGCCCACAGCGGGGGCTTGCTGGTCAGCGCGAGGAGGCCGAACGTTCCCTCGCCGAGCGCCATGAGCAGGTTGGCCGCGACGATGACCCGTTGCGGCGGGAACCGGTCCGCGGCGACGCCGCCGATGAGCGCGAACACCAGCGACGGCGCGATCTGGGCGGCGAGCACGTACGACAGGTCGGCGGCGGAATTGGTCGCCTTGAGCACGGCGAAGGAGACGCCGACGATGGAGAACCCGACCGACGCAGGCGCGATCAGCCGGTCGGTGAGCAGCAGCCGGAAATCCCGGATCCCGAGCACGGGGAACCGGCTGAGGAACCCGCCCCGCGACATCGGCCCTGCCCCTTCCAGCTAGCCCGTGACCTTCCGGGTTAGCGCCTGGCCAGACCCCGAGACCCCGATAGCGTCGGCCGGTCCGGCCGGCCATCCGACGCTAACCAGCGGCGTAGCGCGCCGGCAACTTCTTTTATTCCGCCGGGCCAGGGTCAGCAGAGCTGATCGATCCGGGTCCAGACGCCGGGCGGGTTGTCGTCGCGCGGCAGCCACAGCAGCGGCTGCCTGCCTTCGTACTTCAACTGGAACCCCGGGTCACCCGGATAGCGGTCCCGGCGATCGGGCCAGACCACCTGCAGGTAAGGCGGCCTGACGTAGCCGTGATACCGGTCAGAGACCGCGAACATACTGGTCATCCGCCAGCTCTCGTGCACCGGCCGGATCGCGAGCGAGCATGGGCAGATGCCGTCGATCAGGTCTCCGGCCTCGATCGGCGTGCCGTGGGCGATGCGCTCGCCGATCGAGTTCAGGATGACCGTCATGTGCTCGACCGGAAGGCCGAACATGGTCAGCTCGGGTCCCAGGTGACTGAGCCACAGTCCTACCGTGTAGGCCCAGGGCGGCGCGATCTCATCGCCGAGGACGGCGGAGACCGACCAGCCGACAGTGCGGATGTCCTCGGCGACCGCCTGCATGCAGGCCTCCGGGTCGAGGTCGGCGCCCTCGGCCAGCGCCTCGCACTCCGCGCACCTGCACCGGCCCTTCGACCCCTTGGGTCCCAGCGACTCGTCCGCGGGGTTGGCACGGCGTCTGCGTGGTGGGTTCATGGACCACACATTACGAGGGGGGTACGACATTTCCGGCGTCCCCGGAATCCATGCCGGCTCATGCCAGGCGGGCCCGGAACGCGGCGGTCTTGACCCGGTTCTGGCATGAGGTCGAGCAGTAGCGCCGGGTGCCGTTGCGCGAGATGTCCACGTAGACCCGGTCGCACCGGGGCCCGGTGCACACGCCGAGCCGGTCGTACCGGGAGCCGCCGAGAACGACCGCCAGGCCGGTGGCGCAGCCCGCCGCCCAGCCGTTCGGCAGGGACCTGTCGGCGGCGTGGAAATGCAGGTGCCAGGGCTCGCCGTCGTGCCGTTCCAGCTCCGGCCGGGCGCCGGTGCGGAAGAGCAGCGCGTTGACCTGGCGGGCCGCTTCGTCTACCGCGCCGGTGCTGACCGCCTCGAAGACGCCGCGCAGTTCCGCCGCGACGAAGCAGAGCTCGGCGGCCTCCTCCCAGGTCGCCTCGCGCCCGCCGGCGTCGCGCAGCACCGCGCCGGCGGCCGCAGTCCGCTCGTCTCCCTCGGGCGGAGCGTAACGGCGCCCGCGCTCCTCGCCCGGGGTGAGCAGGTTGACCAGGTCCACGGCCACCCTGATCACGATGTCCATGTGACTGTTGAAATTCACTTGACCAGTTACATTTCCAAATCTAGGGTTGTGACTGTCAAAGGTAGTTTAGCCAGTAACTGCCCGATCCAGGAGGCGATCCCATGCCCGAACTCGACCGCGACACCGCCCGGCAATGGATCGAGCGCTGGGACCGCCAGCAGGAGGAGAGCCTGCCGGATCGCGAGGACAGGTTTACCGCGCTCATCGACGCGGTCGAGGAGGGCACCGGACGACCCGACCCGCTCGTCCTCGACGTCGGCTGCGGGCCCGGCTCGGTGGGGGTCCGGCTGCTCGCCAGGCTCCCGCGCGCCACGGTCATCGGCATCGACGCCGATCCGGTGTCGCTGAGCTTGGGCCGGGCGGCCTACCAGGACGTGCCCGGCCTGCGCTTCGACGACCTGGACCTGCGCGTCCCCGGCTGGGCGGCGCGACTGGGCCTGGGAGACAGGGCGCCGGACGTCGCGGTGAGCACCACCGCGCTGCACTGGCTGCCCGAGCCGGAGCTGCGCGCCCTGTACGCCGAACTCGCCGCGGTGCTCCGCCCCGGTGGCCTGCTGCTCGACGGCGACCACTTCACCCTTGACGCCAAGGAATCGCCGGTCCTGGCCCGGCTGGACCAGGCGCTGCGCCAGCGCGAGGACAAGCGGCGCTTCCCGGGCGGGCATCCGGAGAACTGGCACGACTGGTGGGACGCCGCGGCCGCCGATCCGGTGCTGGCCGGTTACGTGGCCGAACGCGCCCGCCGCCGGGTGGAGGCCGGGCACCACGAGTCGCAGTCGAGCCTGCTCGCCACTCACGTCGAGGCCCTCAGGGCGGCCGGCTTCGCCGAAGTCGGCACCCTCTGGCAGCGCGGCGACAACCGGCTCCTGTGCGCCGTCAGCCAGACGGCGACTGCCTGAGCCGCTGCTCGATCGCGGTCAGCCGCGTCAGGGACGTCGGGCGTAGGCGACGTTGATGATCGCGATGGCGACCCAGATGAGCAGGATGATGAAGCCCCGGCCGCCGACAGTGGCGGCGTGCGCGACGATCGCGGTGGCCGCGACACCCATCGCCATGGAGCCGAGCGCGGTGACGGTCGTCGCCACGTTTCGCGCTCCGACCTGGGACGGTCGTACCGGCGGCGGGCCCAGCTGATACCCGGGCGGCAGCACCGGCCCCAGGTAACCCTGGTACCCCTGATAGCCGTGGTATCCGGCGGGGCCGGCCGGCGTAGGGACCCCTGGCTGGGCGTCGGCCGGCCCCGCCGGCCCCTGGTAGCCAGGAGACTGGTATCCGGGAGACCCGGGAGCCCCCGCAGCGTCAGACTGCGCGAGCCGTGCGTCTATCCGCTTGTCGATTTCCGCCCCGATGCGCTCGACCAGCCCCTCGGCGACCGCGTCGTCGTAGCCGGGACCGAGGTCGGCGTGCGCAGCCACGGAAGCGCGGATCTCCGCATCCTGGTCGCTGCCCATGAGCGCACGCTACAGCGTGCCGGGGATCACCACAAACATGCCCCGGATAACGCCCGGTACCGGGCGTACGCGACGTTGACGACCCCGATCACGAGCCAGATCAGCGCGATCAGCACCGCCGCGCCGCCGCTGACATGGCCGGGTTAGTCGCCCGGATGCAGCACGGTCGCCGTGGCCCCGATGGCCATGCCCATCGAACCGAGGCCCAGCACCACGGCGCCGAACCCGATTCGTCCCGGCACCGGCTCACGACGCAGCCGTGGCCGCGGCGGCGGAGCCTGGTAGGGCGCCGGCCGTACAGCCGGGCGTCCACTCGCTTGTCGATTTCTTCGCCGATGCGCTCGACGAGACCCTCGGCCACGGCGACGTCGTAGCCGGGGCCGAGATCGCGGTGTGCCGCGGCCGAAGCCCGGACTTCATCGGAGATGCTCACGGGCCCACGTTAACGGCGGGCGGCCAGGGAAACACTGGGGCTAGCACCCGGTTCTCAGCTCCGGCAGGCCCCACGAAACCCGTATCTGCTGGCAGACTAGGGGAGTGCCAGACTTCCCCGCCGCCGCGCAGCGCCCTTATGAGCACGGCGCCGATGAGCCGTGCGTGCTGCTCAAGCTGGGCGAGATCGTGCTCAAGGGACGGAACAGGCAGCAGTTCGAGCGCATCCTGCACGGCAACATCCGCGTCGCGGTGCGGGACCTCGGCGTGCCGGTCCAGCTGTGCCAGCGTGAGGGGGTCATCCTGCTCCGCGTCGCCGACGGCGAGCAGCGCGGCGAGACGGGCTGGGCGCAGGCGGCGGGCCAGATCGCGGAGCGGATGCAGGACGTGCCCGGCATCGCCAGGGTGTGCGTGCCGGTGCGGGTGGCCAAGACGCCCGAGGCCATCTCCGCCGCGGCGATGGCGCTGACCAAGGGCAGCTCGGGCACGTTCGCGGTACGCGCCCGCCGCAGGGACAAGCGGTTCCCGCTCACCTCGTCCCAGCTGAGCGTGCTGATCGGCCGGGAGATCCAGGAGGCGCACGGACTCGGGGTCAACCTGTCCCGCCCGGACACCACGGTGTTCATCGAGGTGGACCAGGACGAGGTGTTCGTCTTCACCGAGGGCATGGCCGCCCAGGGCGGGCTGCCGGTCGGCATGAGCGGCCGCGGGGTCGTGCTCATGTCCGGCGGCATCGACTCGCCGGTCGCCGCCTACCGGATGATGCGTCGCGGCCTGCGCTGCTTCTTCCTGCACTTCTCCGGGATGCCGCTGACCGGCCCCGAATCCATCTACAAGGCCTATGCCCTGGTCCGCGGGCTTGACCGGTTCCAGGGCGGGTCGCGGCTGTTCGTGGTGCCGTTCGGCAAGGCCCAGCAGGCCCTGAAGTCCTCCGGGGCGGACCGGCTGCTGATCGTGGCCCAGCGGCGGCTGATGCTCAAGACCGGCGAGGCGCTGGCCCGCAGGCTCGACGCCACCGCGCTGGTCACCGGCGACTCGCTCGGCCAGGTCAGCAGCCAGACGCTCACCAACATCACCGCGCTGGACGACGCGGTGAAGCTGCCCATCTTGCGCCCGCTGATCGGCTGGGACAAGACCGAGATCATGGCCGAGGCCCGCCGCATCCGCACCCTGGCCATCTCCGAGCTGCCCGACCAGGACTGCTGCACGCTGCTCACCCCGCGGCGGGTGGAAACCCGGGCCCGGATCGAAGACCTGCGCCGCATCGAGGTCAGGCTCGACGCCGGGGTCCTGGCCGAGGAACTGGCCGCGGGCGCGCAGGAATACCGCCAGTCAGAACCCTTCTAACCCGCTAACCCCTCAAATCGAGTCAAGCCAGGGCGGGCTCGCGCGGGACGGCGGGGGCCGGGGTGAGGGTGCGGCCGACCAGCGGGGACAGGTGCGCGGCCACGGCGGCCAGCTCGCGCAGGTCGGACTCGACCAGCGCCTGCGGGCCGTCGCACAACGCGGAGTCCGGGTTCGGGTGGACGTCCACGATGACGCCGTCCGCGCCGACCGCTATCGCCGCCCGGGACAGCGGCAGCACCAGGTCGCGGCGGCCGCCGGAGTGCGACGGATCCACGATCACCGGCAGGTGCGACAGCCGCTGCGCGACCGGCACCGCGCTGATGTCCAGGGTGTTCCTTGTCGCCTTCTCGAACGTCCTGATGCCGCGCTCGCACAGCACGATGTCCAGGTTGCCGCGCTGGGCGATGTACTCGGCGGCCATCAGCCACTCCTCGATGGTGGCGTTCATGCCGCGCTTGAGCATCACCGGCTTGCCCACCCCGCCGACCGCCTGCAGCAACGGGAAGTTCTGCATGTTGCGGGTGCCGACCTGCAGCATGTCCGCGTAGCTGGCCACCAGGTCCACGTCGCCCGGGTCGACCACCTCGGTCACCACCGGAAGGCCGGTCGCCTGGCGCACCTCGGCGAGGATCTTCAGCCCGGTCTCGCCCAGCCCCTGGAACGCGTACGGTGAACTGCGCGGCTTGTACGCGCCGCCGCGCAGCAGCGATGCGCCCGCCGCCCGGGCCATCAGCGCGGCCGCCATCGTCTGCTCGGCCGTCTCGACCGCGCACGGGCCGGCGATGACGGTCAGCGTGTCCGGTCCGATCGGCACGCCCGCCACCCTGATGACCGAACGCTCCCTGTGGTGCTCCCGGCTCACCAGCTTGTACGGTGACGAGATCCGCACCACGTCGCTGACCCCCGGCATGCCCCGCAGGTTCAGCGTGTCCAGGTGATCCACGTCGCCGACCAGGCCGACGATCGTCCGCGACATGCCGCGGCTCACGAAGGCGTCGCCGCCCGCCGCCCGAACCCGGTCGACGACGCCGTCGACTTCCGTTTCCCCGGCCTCCGCCGTCATCACCACGACCATCGTCCGCCTCCAGTCATAAAGAAAACCCCGGGCCTGCTGGCCCGGGGTTCCCGTCAAGTCGCTTCCGTCAGAGCAGGGTCTGGCAGGCGACCGTCCGGGACCCGGGCCGGTAGCCAAACCAAAACCAGAACTGCTGACGCATGACGGCCATGGTAGCGCATGCCGTCAAGCCGAGGGGCGCGGATCAGAAGCGGATCAGAAGCGGATCAGAAGCGGATCAGAAGGGGCCGACGTCAATGGTGATGGTACTGCCGGCCGGCGCCTCACCCACCGGGCTGAAGTCCCACACCTTGTTGGAAAAGCCGAACCTGGTCACCTTGACCTGGAACCCGGCGTTCTCGAGCAGCCGGGTGGCCTCCTCCGCCGTCATGCCGATCGGGTCCGGCACGGGGACCAGCTGGGGACCGGTGGACACGTGGACGATCACGGTCTGGCCCGGCTGGAACGTAGCGCCGGCGTCGGGCTGCTGGCTGGTGATGATGTTCGCGGGCTGCTGGCTGTTGCTGTCCGGCTGCTGCTGCAGGCTCACGTTGTGCTGCTGCGCCCACTGCTGTGCGGCACCGTAATCCATCCCGACGAAATTAGGCAGCGGCGGTCCGTCTGCGACCAGGATCGTGACCGTCTTGGTCTGCGGCCAGGTCGTGCCCGCGGGCGGGTTGGTGCCGACCACCGTGCCCACCGGGGCATCCGAGCCCACCTTCTGGATGGTGGAGACCAGATGCACGTGCTGCAGCGCGGCCTGCGCGGCGCTCTGCGTCTCGCCCTTGACCGTGGGCACCACGGAGGTAAAGGGCCCGGCCGAGATCAGCAGGCTGATCGTGGCGCCCTTGGACACCCTCCCGGTCGGGCTGGTGCCGACCACCATGCCCTTGGGGATCGTGTTGCTGTGCACCCGGTCGCCCTGCCTGACGGCGAAGCCGTCGCCGGTCAAGATGGCGGTGGCCTGGCCGACGCTGTCCTCGGCCACCACGGGCACGTGCGCGAACCGGCCGGAG
>Ga0070699_100004811_pt1 | contig 11917 bp, 8 predicted proteins | sample KBSK1503metaG_FD_65473 | JGI IMG/M metagenome (GOLD analysis project Ga0070699, IMG submission 65473) | Corn, switchgrass and miscanthus rhizosphere microbial communities from Kellogg Biological Station, Michigan, USA - KBS K1-50-3 metaG | ecosystem: Host-associated > Plants > Roots >...
TGGACGCCGCTGCATCAGATCGCGTGGACGCGCAAGCCGCCGATCCAGCACGGCCTTCCGCCGGCTGTCCCGACCGGCACGATGGACAGCCTCGCGCTCGCCGAGAAGCTCCTTCAGTACGGCGCGGACCCAAACGCGCTCGTGACGAAGGAACCGGCGGACGGCGCGCGAAACATTCTGAACCGGATCGGCTCGACGCCATTCCTGCAGGCCGCAAAGCTCGGCGACATCCCCTTGATGAAGCTGCTCGTCAAGTACGGCGCCGACGCGGGCATCAAGACCGCCGAAGGCGCAACGCCGCTCATGGCTGCCGCGGGCGTGGGCATCTGGCAGGTCGGCGAGAGCGCCGGGAGCAATGAGGAGGCGCTCGAAGCGGTCAAGCTGTGTTACGAGCTGGGCAACGATGTCAATGCCGTCGACGCGAACGGCGAGACGGCGCTCCACGGCGCCGCGCATCGCGGTTCGAACGACATCGTGAAGTTCCTCGTGGAGAAGGGCGCGAAGGTGAACGTCACCAACGTGCTCGGATGGACGCCCTGGATCATTGCCGACGGCGTGCTCTATCCGAACACGTACAATCGGCGCCTCGACACGGCCGCGCTCCTGCTGCAGCTCGGCGCCGATCCGAAGCTCGGTTCGCGGCGTCCGGAAGATCTCCCACCGAGCGAATCCAAGTTGAACGCGCCCGCGCTGAAACGTCCCTGAGAGGGGCATGCTGATACGGGCGCCGCGCAGGCAAACGCTTCGGATCTTCGGAGCAGCCGCTGCGGTTGTCGCGTTGTGCGCCGTCGTGCGCACGCAGACACGCCAAGCGCTGAATGTCTCCTTCACGAACGAGCGCGGCACGCTCGCCGGCGGCGGACAGGCCGGACGCGTGCCGCTGCCGATGCCAAGCTACCACCACCTTCACGTGAACTCAGTGGATCCGGACAGATCACTCGCGTGGTACTCGCAGTACTGGCCGACGGGGAAGATCACGAACGTCGCCGGCTTTCGGGCGTTCGAGGGCGGGAACGGGTTGGTGTTGCTCTACACGAAAGTGAGCCGTCAGGCGCCGGGCGGATTCGACCGCACGCTTCACCGTTCTGTTCCGCAAAGCGCGTTCTGGACGTTCGGATCCGGTGTGGTCGATACGGCGGGGCTGGTGGACAGGCTGACGAAGATCGACCCGAAGCGCTTTGCATTCCTGCCGGTGTACTCCGGCCCGGACGACAAGATCGGCGTGATCCGATCCGCGCTGGCGCCGCAGGGCGATCAGCTGCTGACAGTATCGCAGCTCAGAGAACGCGCAGCACGCGAGCGCGACGCTCCACCCGCGCAGCGGCCGGGAAACCAGGACTTCGGGTACCTGGTCGATCCCGACGGAATGCTCGTGGAGTTCAATGTCGCGCGCGAAGACCATTTCTGGTCGCACAATCATTTCTGGCACGAGAAGCCGCTGTGTGCGGCCAACTGGTACGTCGAGCATCTCGGCATGCGGCTCCCGCCGACGCGCGATCCGCAGAGCGGGACCGAGGTCGTGCGAGACCGCGTCGATCCCTGCGACGTTCCGATCGGCGAGGTCGGGTATCCGAGCTTCATGCCGCAAGGACAGCTGCGGATCCCGATCGGGACCGTCCGGTTCGCGAACGGAAGCTGGGCGTGGTACACGCGGCAGTGCCGCGACGGCCGGTGTGGATCGGGCAACGACAAGCCTCTGGTGCGATCGAGCGGACAGGTGGTGGACCACGTCGCCCTGGCCTATCCGGATCTCGATGCGGTCATCGCGCACCTGCGCGCGACCGGCGTTCCGCTGATGAGAGGACCGTATCGGTTCGGCGACACGCGGGCCGTCCACATTGAAGATCTCGATGGTCTCGCGCTCGAATTGATCGAAGTGAAGCCGCAGTAGCCAGCACGTTCACTTGGGCTGCGTTGCAGCGCTCCAACGGCGACGCGCGTCCTGCAGCGCCGGCAGATCCGGATCGGCGTTTCCCCATTTCCCGACCGCCGCTCGAAAGTGTGTTGCGGCCGCGGGCCGATCGCCCTTGTGCTCCGCAACCAGTCCAAGCTCGTACTCGGTGCCGGCATACGATCCGTCGTCCATGCGCATGTCGTCCGCAAGCTCGCTGGCCAACTCCCAGTCGCCCACCTCCCGAGCGGTGCGGGCGGCCGCCTCGAGGCTGAAGAGCGCGTGTGCCCAGGCGTCGGGTCCCGACTGCGCCCGCAGTTTCTCGACGCCGTCGCGAACCATGGCTCGTCCTCCCTTCGTGTCGCCACGGCGCGACAGGAATTCGCCTTGCGTCACCTGGAACTCGGGCACGAGGACGCCGCCGAGTGGGCCGGCGGCCCGCATGTGCTGAAGGGCGAGGTTGCCTTCCGCTGCAGCATCCTCGTGCCGTTTCTGCGCCTGCAGCGCGCGGCTGGCGAGCAGGTGGCCGAGCGCCTGCAACAGCGGGCTGGAGCTCGCAACGAGCGTACGCGCTGCGGCGAGCGACTCGCCCGCGCGCCCTTGCGAGAGAAGAAAGGCGGGCCACTCCGTCCGGGTCAGATCGTCGGCCGGCGGTACGGCGGTGTCGAGCTCGAACGCACGCCGCAAGGGGATCGCTGCGGCATTCATCCGGCCGACGTACTGATAGGCCATCCCGAGCAGGTTCAGGTTGTGCCGGTAATGCCAGTCGTACTCCGCCGGGATCGCCTCGCGTCGGAGATATGCCGTTTCGATCTCGTCGGCTCTGACGAATTCCGCGATCGCGTCCTCGATCCGATCGAGTCGCCGCAGCATGTGTCCGAGCATGTGATGCGCGTGTGAGATCCCGGTCGCGTCGTGTGCGTAGCGCTCGGCGTGCTCGAGCGCGAGATCGACCCTGTTCATGTTCTCGTACGCGTGCGCGAGGTAGTGGTGTACGGCGAAGTAGTCCTTCGACCGATCGAGCGCCTTCCGGTAGAACGGCAGCGAGCGGCTCTCGTGGTCGAGCCCGTGACTGGCGAGCGGTGGATCCTGGGCCTGTCCGACGAGCAGGAGCAATTCGACGTCTGATGGAAACTTCGCGAGGGCGTCTTCGAGCGCTTTCGCGTACGCCGATTGTGCGGCGGCGCCTGGCCTTTGATCGGCAGCCTCCAGCTGGCGCGCACGGATCTGGATGCGAAGCCGCTCTCTGTCGCTGACAGTGGCAGCGAGCCGTTGGGCAGCTCGACTCGACGCGCGCGCTTCGTCGCCGAGCCCGAGCTCGCCGAGCGCGTAGCTCAGGCCGAGATGCGCCATCGCGAGATCGGAATCGGCGCGCAGCGCTTCGGTAAACGACCGCGCGGCCTCGAGCCAGACGTACGAATGCAGATAGGCAAGACCCTGGTCGTAGAACGCTTGTGCCCGTGGGATCGAAGTGGTGACGGCCTCGTGCGACCTGCCGATGTCCTCGCGCAGAGCAGGGGATCGGCGCACGATGTCCTGCAGCGACGGACGCGTGTCGGATGCTGACGCGCGCTGGACCGTCGCGGCACGCAGGGCAGCGACGCCCGCGCCTGCGGCGACCGTCAGCGCGAGCGCGTCGACAGCCAGCCTGCGGAGCGTCGGATGATGTGCTCGTGCTAAGAGCACGTTTGAAAAATACGCCGTGCCCTTTGCCCTGTGCCCTTTGCCCGTCAGCAGAAAAGGGTCGGCTACTTCGCGAGCGGGTTCGGGCGCATCTGGAACTTCACCGCCTTGGGAAGCGTTCCCTTGCCGCCTTCGATGTGCCACGACGCGTACGTCGAGTAGTTGGACCAGAGCCCTTTGCCCTTCCATCCGGTGTTCGGGTTATCGACTCGCCCATTGGCCGACCGAACGAAGTAAGAGAGCGGATACGGCACACGCAGCGTCACGAACTGTTTCGTGTTCGACGAGAACACCTCCATCGAATCGGTGTTGATGGAGTTGTACATCGGCGACTCTTTCCCCAGACCGAGCGTGTCGAAGGAGTCCATGTAGACGAGATAGCTCTCCGTCGACTTGTACGGACTGTTCGAATACGTCGGTTCATTCGTGTTCCGGTAGATCGTCCAGCCCTCCGGGCAGCTCTGACCGTCGGCCTTCAGATCCTTGGTCGACTTGCACTTGCTCCGATCGAAGGCGGTGAAGTGACCGCTCACGCGCCACGCATCGTAGACGATGCCGTTGCTGTCGGACTCGATTCCGCCGGTGCCGATCAGTTCGAGCGCCTGACCTGTCGGCGGTTCGTAGAGCTCGGCGCGGCACGTCTCGGGAGGGTTCGGTCCTTTTTCGAGACGGACGAGCCGCTTGTCGCCGCTGCCGATGCCGGAGCACCACAGGCTGCCGTCCTTCGGGTTCACGGTGATGGCGTAACAGCCGAACGTGATCCGATGATCTTTTGCCGGATTCACGGGCTCGCTCGGCTCGGTCCAGCCGGGCGTAATCTTGCCGTCGCCGTTGGTATCGATCACGGCCGGACACCAGCCCGTCGACTTTTCCGAATCGTGAGTCTTGTCCCAGGTGTCCATGTCGACCCAGCCGACCGATCCGGTCGTTCCGTAGTAGATGAAGTTGTCCTTGCTGAACTGGTTGTGATCGACGGTGAAGCAGGTATCCACGTACTCGAACTTCCGAGTGCGCGGATCGTAAACCGCGACCTGCTTGCCGCTTTGACGCAGCGGGTAGTACTTGCCGAACTTGTTCGCGCCGTCGCCGTTGCACCACGCCGGCTGCTTCTGGTTCTCGCGTGTCCGCACCGTGAACCACACGCGGCCCTTCGAATCGACCGCGACGCTCCGGGGATCGCCTTGCCGCTTCCACATGTCGGCCCCGAAATTCGGCGACGGTGTCGGCGAGGCATTGAACCCCGAGACCATGGGCGGGGCAGTGGTCGGCACTTTGATGATCGTCGCCTTGTTCTCTGCGGCGTCCAGCACGTTCAGGGCGTCGTTCATCTGCGAGACGCCGTATACCGGTCCATTCGCGTTGACGTGCCCGTCACGTGTGTCCGACGCGGCCGCGTCGGCACGGCCGTCGATCGGCGAGCCCCAGTCCCATTCGGTGATGACGAGATTACGCTCGATGCCCTTCGGTCGCGGAGGCGCGCTCTTCGGATAGTCGCCGGCTTTGATGTGATCGGTCCAGTCCGCGATGATCTTTCGGTCCTCGCCAAGTTGTGTGAAGAAGCCGCCCATCGACGGTCCCGAGGGTCCGAATCTCGTGCGGCGATCCCACGCTTCGAGGCTCGATGTGGCGTCGCTCAGGTACGGGGCGAATTCGCGCGTGGCCTTGTTTCCAAGCTGATGACAGTCGAAGCACTCTTTCATGAGGCGCTGAAACTTGAGCTGGTCGGCTGGTGCCTGTGGCAACGACAGCATCGAAAACCACCAGGCCGCGGGGTAGAGGGCCGCGGCGCTCCTGGCGTCGGCGGTCTCCGCCCGAAGGTTCACACGCTGTCCGGGTTTGCCCGCCTGACGGGGAGAGTCGACGAGGCCGTACCCTCGCACGAACAGCTGATACGTGGCGCGCGGCAGATCCGGCACGACGTACCGTCCCTGGTCGTCGGTCACGACGATGCGTGCGAACTTCGTAGGCAATTCGGTTGTCTCGGCGACGACCCAGACGCCCGCTTCCGGGCCCTTCGCGCTGCTGACGATGCCGCCGATGTCGTCGGGATCCAGCGCGATCGCGGAGCCTTGCTGCGCGCCGACCCAGGCCATGGATGTGAGCATCAGGGCTGTCGCGGCTCCCACAGCGAGCCGAACGCGCAAACGTGACCTCATGGCTCCTCCAGTTCGGAAGGCGACGGATTATATGTGCATTTGCAGTCGTGATCTAGGCTGAGATCCAAGAGCGATCGCGCCGCATCGACGGGACGGCTGATCCGCCTTGAATTCGACGCGCGCCTCGCCTATCGTTGGGGCGCCGAGCGAAGCGGCGAGAGCGGCGCGGGTGCCATGATCACGGTACTGCTGATTGTTCACGGATTGCTCGCGGTTTTCCTGCTCGGCGCGATCACCCACCAGGCGATGAGCGTCGTCAGACGCTCACCGGGATCCGCACCGCGCTCGTTCGTCGACAAATTCAGCGGCGTCAACGCCGCGTCGTACACGACGCCGATCATCGTGCTCTTCGTGGTGACTGCGGTCGGCGGTGCGTTTCTGTACCCGCAATACCGCGTCGACGTTCGGCCGACGCTGGAAGATCTCCAGATGCGCGCCGCAAACGGTATTTTCGAAATCAAGGAGCATCTTGCCGCGATCGGTCTCGGGATGCTGCCGGTCTACGCCGTTGCATGGAGCAGGCCTCTTGAGATGGAGCAGGCCGCGGTCCGCAAGTACGTGACGCTCATTCTTGGATTCCTCGTGTGGTGGAGTTTCCTCGCGGGCCACGTGCTCAACAACATCAAGGGACTCGTCCCATGACGCTTCCCCGCGCGACGCACGTGCCCGTCGATCATCGTGTGGCCGCGCCGGCCGGACCGTCGTTGATCTTTTCGATGCTCTTCGCGGTCACGTACGCGTTGTCGTTCTATTTCAACTGGCCGTTGTTCGCCTACTACCCGCAGGTGAACGAGTTCCACGTGCGCGCCGATCTGCAGAATCAACTCGGCCCTCCGATCCTGTGGTATGGCTGGCTCGCGACGGCCGCCATCGTGAGCGCCGTTCCTGCCGCTATCATCCCGCGCGGTGTGATTGGCCGCCTCTGGCCGGGTCTGGCGTGGGCGGTCCCGGGCGCGGTCATTGTCGCTATACTCATTTATGAAAAGCGCTGGTTTTTCTGAGCGCTTCATCCTCACCCGTCGGATTCACGACAGAAACGAGAGCCAGATGTCGCTCCAACGACGACGTGCCGCGTGGGTCGGGTCCGTGGTCTTCGGAACGGTGCTGTCGGTTTCGGGGCTGGCGTGGGCCAACGGCCAGGAGTTCTTTGCCGCACCTTTCGGAAAGGTCGATCTCGTGTACACGGGTCGCGTCCGCAATATCAGCGGCCGCTTCCTGCAGCATGCGCTGGTCGTGATCTGGTCCGAGGAGCTCGGCTTGACGTTCCCTTCCGTGTCTGACGACTTGGGCCACTATCGGAGCCCGGACGTCGGCGCGCACATCAAGGAAGTGACGTCGGCGGCGACCGTCGATATCAAAGGGCTGAAGGCGGCGTGCTCGCTGCCGGGATACGAGCAGGTGCGCCCGATCGTGATTCCGAAGAAAGCGCATGGAGCGGTCGAACTGAACTGCACGCTTCGTAAAGTTGGTACCGGCGGAAAGCAAGACGCCGCGCAAACGGACGTCGCACGAAAGGCGACGCCGGGTCTCTTCTGGCTCGTTCCCGTCGCGATGGTCCTCGTCGTCATCGGAGCGGCGGTGCGTAAATGAGGCCGCCCGCGGTCCACAACCTGTTCAGACGGCGGTCCAGCTGAATTGAGCTCTTCGACCCGAGGTTTCGATCGAACATCTCTCCGTAGTTGCCGACCGTCTTGATCACGTCATAGGCCCATCGTTCGTTCAGGCCGAGCGCGCGGCCATTTCCGGGCGTGACGCCAAGCAGCCGCTTCACTTCTGCATTCTGACTGCTCGTCATCCGATCGACGTTTTCCGATGTGACTCCGAGTTCTTCGGCGTCGATCATCGCAAAGACGGTCCAGCGGAGAATCTTGAAAAGATCCACGTCCGCTTCTCTGACGACCTGCGCCAGCGGCTCTTTGGAGATCTCGCCTGGAAGGATCTCGAACTCATCACGGTTCGGGAGCCGGCTTCGAATCGCGCCCAACGCAGAAAGGTCGGCGGTATACGCGTCACACGAACCGTCGGCGAGGCTGCCGGCTATGTCGCCGGGCGAGTTGAGCAATCGCTTGTTCAAGACGATTCGCTGCGCAGTGAAGTACGAGCTCAGGTTGGACTCGAAGATGGTGCCCGCATCGACGCAGATGGTCTTGCCGGAGAGCTGCGTCGCCTCGTTCGCGTGCAGCCGCCTCGACACGAGAAATCCCTGCCCATCGTAGAACGTCACTGGCCCGAACAGGAGGCCCACACCCTCGCGCGCCAGCGACCACGTCAAACGGCGCGACACGATATCGATCTCCTTCGATCGAAGGAAGTCATCGACCGACGACGCCTCGACGTATCTCACTTTTTCCGGATCGCCGAAGATGGCCGCCGAGACCGCACGACAGATGTCCACATCGAGCCCGATGTGGCGACCAGTCGGATCAACGCTGGAGAACCCATCGACCCCCGTTGCAATGCCGCAGATCAAGTGACCGCGCTGCTTGACCGTCGCCAGTCGTTCTGCGTCCGGGTTCCCGCCGCACGCGGAAAGCGCCACGACGACGGTCACGATTCCGCGCGTGAAGTGGGCGTTTGCGTTCAAGAGAGCGTTCAGAAATTGCGCTTGACTCGTCCTGGGGCCAACTCTATAGTCGCCGCCGATCTAAATTTGCTCAATCTTTAGCGAGAGACGCGATCCCTCCGTCAGAGAAACACGACGCGACTCGAATCCTCGACGATCCGTCGCCGCGACGCCGCCGGTCAAGACACAGGAGGCGACATGCCGAAGCAGGTCGGTCTAGCAGTTCTCGTCCTGTTCGCTGCCAGCAACTGGGCATTCGCTCAGGCGACTTCCACCATCAACGGGCGCATCACCGACCAGGCGGGGGCCGTCCTTCCCGGCGCGACGGTCACGGTGACCAGCGTCGCAACCGGCGCCACGCGCGAGACCATTTCAAACGCCGAGGGGCTCTACACCGTTCCCGCCTTGAACGCCGGCATCTACACGGTGAAAGCGCAGATCACCGGCTTCACGACGTTCGTTCGTGACCGGATCGAGCTGCTGACGGGGTCGACGCTCACCGTAGATGCCCAGCTCGGAGTGGCGAGTCTGCAGGAGAGCGTGACGGTCAGCGGCCAGGCGCCGCTCGCCGAAGCGACGCAGGCGACCCTTTCAGCGTCCATCCGCCAGGCGGAAGTCGTCCAGCTGCCGATGATCAATCGCAGCATGGCGTCGCTCATGAATCTTCTGCCCGGCGCGCGCGAGGTGGGTGGCGCGGTGTCGGCGCACGGGAACGCACAAACGTACGTGTCGTTTTCGGGCGGCAGCGGGCAGAACTACAACATGCTGGTCGACGGCATCGACAACAAAGAGGATCACTGCGGGGGAGCGAGCATCGTCTACAGCCTCGAGGGCATCCAGGAGTTCAAGACGATCTCCACGGGCGCTTCCGCTGAATACGGCAAAGGCACCACGACGGTCCTTCTGGCGACCAAGTCGGGCACGAACCAGCTTCGCGGCTCCGTGGCCGCCTACGGTCGCAATCAGGACATCATGGCGATCGACTATTTCTCGAAGCCGGAAAATGGCGGCACCGGCAAGCCACCGTTCAATCGCTATCAGTACGGCGGATCGATTGGTGGCCCCCTCGTCAGGGATCGCGCGTGGTTCTTCGGATCGATCGAGCGCACGCAGCAGGATTACACCGTGATTCGGCCGGACAGAGTCACGAATGAATTCCGGTATCTCGTTCCGTTGAGCATCGGCGTCGTCGCGGCCAACACGATTCCCCAACCCTCGCGCGATCTGATGTCGCAGTTCAAGGTCAATTTCCAGCCGCACCACGACCACAGCGTGTTCATCCGGTACTCGTCGGAGTACGGGTTCGTCGACAACGATTTCATCGGCACGAACGCCGCGTTTCTCGATTACGCGAACGGCGTGATGGATCACAACCAGCAGAAGCTGTGGAACGTGTCCCCGGGTTGGACGTGGGTCGTCAATCCGACGACCGTCAACCAGCTCACGGTGCAGTACATCACGTGGACGCACGATCAAAGCTACCCGGACTGCAACCTGTCTGGCACGAACGCGTGTCTGATTCAGCGGCTCTCGTTTCCCTCCGGCTACACGACCGGTCCGATTCACGCGTTTCCGAAGTGGTACAACTTCGAGCAGAAGTATGAATTCAAGGACGACTTCACGAAGCAGATCTTGCGTCACGCGTTGAAGATCGGCATCGACTACACGCGGATGCCGGTGTACGGCGGCGTCTTCGGAAGCGGCAGCCCCGGGAGCATCGCGTTCTTCGACGATCCTTCCGTCATCGCCACCAATTCGAACGGCCGATATCCGCGGGGATTCCAGACGCCGGGCATCGTGCGAACGATCACCGTGTTCAGTCAGCCGATCGGCGACTACGGCTCCGACGGCAACTGGAGTGTCGGCGCCTACGCACAGGACGACTTCAAGGTCTCGTCGAAGCTGACCCTGAATCTCGGCCTCCGCTATGACGTGTACGAGTTCATGAACCAGCCGAACCTGGAGAGAAACCGGATGTATCACGTGCTCAAGGCCATCGGCAGTCCGTACGGACAGCTCCCGAAGACCGACACGAACAACTTCGGACCCCGAGTCGGCCTCGCGTGGGACATGACCGGCGACGGCAAGAACGTGATCCGCGGCAGCTACGGGCTCTATTACGTTCAACAGATCAAGAACACGTACTACCAGCGCAACTACCTCGAGAAGCCGACGATCTTTTTCTCCACCGCGGTGACGGACTCTGCGATCGGTGTCGGGCCGCTGGCGAACTTCGTCTACGGCGCGACGCCGCTGCCGCCGACGCCGGTCGACCCCGGATTCTTCCCGCCGGGCCAGCGCACGATCGGCTATTGGTACGATCCAAACCTGAAGGACGCGCAGACGCACAAAATGCACGCCGGCTTCTCACACGTGTTCCCGCACGAGACCGTGTTGTCGGCCGATTACACGCACGTCCTGCTCCAGGACGGGTGGCGGAACATCGATGTGAATCCGCTCCTGCCCGATCCCGCCAATCCGAGCGGTCCGCGTGTGCGTCCGATGACGGCCGATTTCCAGCGCGTCTACGGCGACCCGAACCTGATTGGCGTCGTCAATCTTGCCGCGTCAGTCAATCGCGCCCTGTACGACGAGGTGGCGATCCATTTCGAACGTCGCTTCTCGTCGAACACATCGCTGCAAGCCAACTACACGCTCGCGTGGGCTCGCGGGATGGGCGGCGCGCTCGATGGCGCGCTTCGCAACGCCTCCGACTACCCGCAGGTTCCGTCCGCTCTGGGCGGCGACATCTACGCGCCATGGGAATGGGGCCCGGCAGCATATGACGAGCGCCATCGCCTCACCGTCGCGGGGATCTTCAAGCTGCCTCTTGGATTCGACGTCTCACCGTCGATGACGGCAGCCACCGCGCGCCCCTATACGCAGATCAACGGCGTCAACCCGAGCGGTGACGGGAACCTGCAGGTGAAGGACGCCGACGGGGCGCCGATGGGCATTCGAAACGCACGCGGCATCCCGTTGTTCGACGTCAACGCGCGCGTGACGAAGAACGTCGCGTTTACGCCGAATCGGACGATTGGCGTGTTCGTCGAGCTGTACAACCTGACGAACCGCGCGAACTTCGGCAACGTCTTCGGGGCGAATCAGGCGGCCCCGGCGACGTACGGGAAGCCGACCGGCTATCTCGGTGGTATCGGGGCCGTCTCGACGATCCCGAACGCGTTCCAGGTGCAGCTCGGCGCTCGGTACTCGTTCTGAGGCCGGAGGTCGTCACACGCGCTCGGCGCGCTAGCGGAGGCGGTCCATGAGATATCAGCCGGCGCGGTCGGTTTCAATCTTCCTGACATCGCTTGCGGTCGTCCTGACATCCGCGGAAGTATCTGCACAGAATTCGACCGGCATCGCCGGAATCGTCAAGGATGCGTCGGGCGGCGTGCTGCCTGGCGTCGCTGTCGAAGCCGCAAGCTCCGCGCTCATCGAGAAGGTGCGCACGGTCACGACCGACGAGCAGGGTCAATACAAGATCGTCTCGCTCCTGCCGGGCGTGTACACGGTGACGTTCACGTTGAGTGGCTTCCGTACGATGAAGCGCGAGGGCATCGAGCTGCAGGCGAACTTCACCGCCACGGTGAATGCCGAGCTGACGATCGGCGGACTCGAGGA
>Ga0070699_100004812_pt1 | contig 11914 bp, 10 predicted proteins | sample KBSK1503metaG_FD_65473 | JGI IMG/M metagenome (GOLD analysis project Ga0070699, IMG submission 65473) | Corn, switchgrass and miscanthus rhizosphere microbial communities from Kellogg Biological Station, Michigan, USA - KBS K1-50-3 metaG | ecosystem: Host-associated > Plants > Roots >...
CGCGCCGCAGCTGCACGCGGAAGCGCCGAACAACATTGCTTTCAAATGGACGGTTGCCGGTGGCGACGTCGATGCGGCATTCAAGACGGCGGAAGTCGTCGTCCGCGACCGGATCGTCCAGCAGCGCCTGATCCCGACAGCCATGGAAACGCGCGGGGCGCTGGCGCATTACCTCCCCGCGACGGGCGAGCTGACGCTCTGGAACACGACGCAGAACCCGCACATCGTGCGGTTCATCATGTCGCTCGTCAGCGGCATTCCAGAAGATCGCCTCCGCGTGATTGCCCCGGAGGTTGGCGGCGGCTTCGGCAGCAAGATTCCGCAGATCCAGGGCGACTTCATCACGGTGTTCTGCTCGATGAAGCTCGGTCGACCCGTGAAATGGATCGAGAGCCGATCGGAGAATTACCAGTCGACCACACATGGCCGCGATCACGTCCAGGATGTGGAGCTGGCGGCCACGAAAGACGGGCGCATCCTCGGGCTGCGGTGCACGGTGTGGGCAGGCATGGGCGCGTATCTCTCAACGGCGGCGCCAGGCATTCCGACGATTCTCCACGGCCTGATGCTCTCGGGTCCGTACAGGATTCCCGCCGTCAAGGAAGACGTCTACGGTGTTTACACGAACACGACACCGGTCGAGGCGTACCGTGGCGCCGGACGTCCTGAAGCAACGTTCATGCTGGAGCGCATCATCGATCGTCTTGCCGACAAGATCGGCATCGATGCTGTGGAAGTGCGGCGGCGGAACCTGATTCCTCCGTTCGACAACGGCTTCGACGTGATCACGGGACTCAAGTACGACAGTGGCAACTATCAAGGTGCGCTCGATAAGGCGCTGGGTCACGCCGGCTACGAGAAGCTGCGCGAGGAACAGGCGGCGGCGCGGAAGAAGGGCCGCTACCTGGGCATCGGCGTGTCGGTGTACGTCGAGATCTGCGGTCTCGGGCCGTCGCAGGTGGCGGGCGCCGTCGGTTTCCAGGGCGGCCTGTGGGAGAGCGCCATCATTCGCTTCCATCCAAGCGGCAAGGCGCACGTGTTCATCGGCGCGTCGCCGCACGGCCAGGGCGAGGAGACGACGTTCGCGCAGATTGTCGCCGACGAGCTCGGGGTCAGCGTCAACGACGTAAAGGTCGTGCATGGTGACACTGACATCACGCCTATGGGATGGGGCACGTATGGAAGCCGCACGACGGCCGTGAGCGGCGCGGCGCTGGCCTTGGCGACACGAAAGATCAAGGAAAAGGCAAAGCTGCTCACCAGCCATCTGCTCGAAGCCGCCGTCGAGGACATCGACTTCGCCAACGGGAAGTTCTTCGTCCGCGGTTTTCCCGAACGCAACAAGACGATCCAGGACATTGCGTTGATGGCGAACGTCGCGTGGAACATGCCGCAGGGCATGGAGCCGGGACTGGAGGCGACGACCTTCTACGATCCGCCGAACTTCGTCTTCCCATTCGGCGCGCACGTGGCCGTCGTCGAGGTTGATCCCGAGACCGGGCACGTCGAGCTGAAGCGGTACGTCGCGGTGGATGACTGCGGGCCACAGATCAACCCGATGATCGTCGAAGGGCAGGTACATGGAGGCGTCGTCCAGGGCATCGGCCAGGCGCTCTGGGAGCACGCCGTCTACAACGACAACGGCCAGCTGCTCACCGGATCGCTGGCCGATTACGCGATTCCGCGAGCCGACGTGCTGCCGGACATCGAAGTGCTCCACACCGTGACGCCCTCGCCGCACCATCCCCTCGGCGTCAAGGGGATCGGCGAGGCGGGCACGATCGCGTCAACGTGCACGGTATATAACGCCGTGCTCGATGCGCTCGAGCCGTTCAACGTGCAGTCGATTCTGATGCCCCTCACGCCCGAGCGGGTCTGGCGGGCCATCGCGGGACAAAAGGGAGCCTGAGCATGTATTCCGCAGACTTCGACTACCATCGCGCGCGTTCGCTGGCCGACGCGCAGCGTCTGCTTGCTGCGCATCCCGGCGCGAAGCTGCTGGCCGGTGGCCACAGCCTGATTCCGCTGATGAAGCTCCGGCTGGCCATGCCGCCGGCGGTGATCGACATCGGCAGGATCCAGGAGCTGCGTGGCATTTCCCGAAGCGGCGACACGATCCGCATCGGCGCATTGACGACGCACGCGGAGCTGGCGGCATCTGCCGATCTCCAGAAATCGGCGGCGGCACTGGCGGAGGCTGCGGCGCTGGTCGGCGATCCAGCCGTGAGAAGCCGCGGCACGATCGGCGGGAATATCGCGCATGCCGATCCTGCGTCCGATCTGCCGACTGTGCTTGTTGCGCTCGACGCGAGAATCACCGCGATAGGCCCGAAAGGGACGCGCGCGATTTCAGCCGAAGACTTCTTCACCGGGATCATGAGCACCGCGCTGGCAGAAGACGAAGTCGTATCGGAGATTGTGCTGACGGCGTCAACGCCTGGACAGGGATCCGCGTACGTGAAGTTCTCGCATCCCGCGTCTCGATACGCCGTCATCGGCGCAGCCGCGCTCGTGTCGATGGAAAAGGATCAGTGCCGCGCCGCGCGCATCGCGGTCGGCGGCCTCCTTCCACACGCCACTCGGGCAAGAGCGGTGGAGTCCGCGCTCGTGGGCAAGGCGGGCACGGCGACGACGATTGAGGCCGCTGCCGCGCAGCTGCACGCCGATCTGGGAGACCAGGTCAGCGGCGACATTTACGCGTCCGCTGAGTACCGCGCCGCGGTGTCACCGGTCTACGTCAAGCGCGCCGTGGCCGCGGCGGCCGCGCGCGCCGGCCTCGCGTGACCCTGGGACCCGGCTCAGCTCCCGCTTCCGTCGACGCGCTCCAGCAGGCCCTCGCCGAGGAGCAGTACATCGCGGAGCGCGCCCTGGCCGTTCCCATCTACCTCGCCTTGCGATTGAAGCGTCCGTTGTTCCTGGAGGGAGAAGCGGGCGTCGGCAAAACCGAAGTCGCAAAGGCGCTGGCCGCCGCGCTGCACACGTCGCTCATCCGCCTGCAATGTTACGAGGGCCTCGACGTGAGCCATGCCGTGTACGAATGGAATTATCCGCGTCAGCTCCTGGAGATCAGGTTGCTGGAGACGACGCCCGATCTCGATCGGACCGCGGTCGCTCGCGAGCTCTTCACCGAGACATTCCTGATCAAGCGTCCGCTGTTACGCGCGCTCGAGGAGACGGGCGATCGGCCGCCGGTGCTGCTGATCGACGAGATCGATCGCGCGGATGAAGAGTTCGAAGGGTACCTGCTGGAGTTCCTCTCTGATTTCCAGGTCACAATTCCGGAGCTCGGGACGATCCGCGCGTCCCAGCCGCCCGTCGTCGTGGTCACGTCCAACCGGACCCGAGAAGTGCACGACGCCCTGAAACGCCGCTGCGTCTACAGCTGGATCCCCTATCCGGACTTCGAGAAGGAGCTCACGATCGTGACCTCGAAGGTACCGGGCGCGTCAGCGCGGCTCGCCAGGGAGGTAACGGCATTTGTACAGGAGCTTCGCACTGCAGACCTCTACAAGTCGGCCGGAATTTCAGAGACGCTGGACTGGGCCGCTGCGCTCGTCGCACTTGACCGGGAGGTGCTCGACGCGGACGTCATCGAAGAGACGCTGGGGCTCCTCCTGAAGAACCAGGAGGACATCGATAGCGTGCGCGGAGAACGGATTCAGACGTTGCTGGCCCGTGCGATGGATCTTGCCGCACGGTAGGGCGGGTCTTGCCTGCCTCGCCGAAGCCGCAACCCGGCGAAGGCGGGTCAGACCCGCCGGAGCGAAGGAATGACCGCGCTCGTCACGAATCTCCTGCTGTTTGGCCGCGTCCTTCGCGCCGCAGGACTGCAGGTTCACCATGGCCGGTTGGTCGACGCGATCCGGGCACTCGAGTGGACCGGCGTGGGCAGCCGGAACGATGTCCGGGCGGTGTTGCGGGCGCTGCTCGTGCATCGGCACGACGATCTCGCGATCTTTGACGAAGCCTTCGACCTGTTCTTTCGCGCGCACGGCTCGTCCGAGCTGAATCTTCCGCTGTTCTCGCTGGGCGAGCGCGCGCGCGTCGTCGCGAAGCGGGAAGCGGGTGTTCCTCCGCGCGTCGAGGTCGAGGACATCGCAGGAGGCACCTCCTCCGCGGCGGCGTTCGCGGTCGGCGCCTACAGCCCTGTCGAAGTGTCGCGCAGCAAGGATTTCGGCGAGTTCACGGCGGGAGAGCTCGAAGCCGCACGGCGGCTGCTGTTGCGCATGCCCTGGGATCCCGGCCTTCGTCGAACGCGGCGATGGGAGCGCGCGACGCAGGGGCCGATCGATCTCCGGCGGATCCTGCGACGCAATGTGATGCGCGGCGGCGCGCTGGTCGATCTTCCGCGCCGAGTCCGTCGCGAGGCGCCTCGCCCGATCGTGGTCCTTGCGGACGTCAGCGGCTCCATGGACAGGTACAGCCGGGTGCTGCTGTATTTCGCGTGCGGTCTGGCGCGCAGCGCCGGACACGTGGAGAGCTTCCTCTTTGCGACGCGTCTGACACGGGTCACGCGCCGGGTCGCGGCACCTGGTGGACACCGCGCCGTCACGCGGCTCGTTCGCGAACTCCAGGACTGGGGCGGAGGCACGCGGATCGGGGAAGCGCTGCGGACGTTCAATACGACCTGGGCGCGGCGTGTGATGCGCCATGGTCCGGTGGTGTTGATCGTGTCGGATGGCTGGGACCGCGGCGATCCGGCGCTGCTCGATCGAGAGCTGGCCCGCGTCCGCCGCAGCTGCGCCCGTCTCATCTGGCTGAATCCGCTGCTTGGATCGGCGCGGTACGAGCCGCTGACGCGCGGGATGCAGATGGCGCTTCAGCATGTCGACGACTTCCTTCCCGTTCACAATCTGACCAGCGTCGAACGCCTTGCAACGCATCTTCGACGCCTGCCGCAAGGCCGCCATGGAACTCACCGCCACGTATAAGTTCGCAGCGGCGACCGCGGACGTCTGGAATCTCTTCATGGACCCCGCCGCGATTGCTGCGTGTCTTCCCGGTTGCCGCGAGCTGCGTCCGTTGGGCGATGACAAGTACGAGGCTGAACTGACCATTGGTGTTGCCGCGGTCTCGGGAACGTTCAAGGCCAGCATCGCCCTGCTGGAAAAGGTCCAGCCGCACTCGTACCGGCTGCAGGTCGAAGCGACCGGCAAGCCGGGCTTCGCCCGGGGAACGGCGGCCATCGTGCTCTTGCCCGAAGAAGGCGGCACCGCGGTGACCGTGACGGCCCAGGCGGAAGTGGGTGGCCTGATTGCGCGCGTCGGGCAACGGATGATCGAAGGGGTGGCGCGCATGACCATGGATCGCTTCTACGGCTGCCTCGCGAAGCGGGCGCGCGGCGATCGTTGAGCTCGCGGCCAGCGGGGCCTGGTCGCAGCCTCGGACGCGTAACCGCAGCAATACGACACGACATCCGAAATGACTCGACTGTCGGCGCAAGCCGGGTTGCGTCTTGCATTCCCCGTCCGAAGAGATGGCGCGCGGACGAGCAGTAGCGGTCGTGAAGGAGTACGGCACGCTGGCCATCATCGCTACGGCGTTGATGGGGGCGGTTCTGGTTGTGCGCGCTCACAACACCGAGCTGACGAGGTTCGTCGACCAACGGCCCCTCGTTGGGGGATCCGTTTACCTGCTGCTGAATGTGTTCGACGCCGTGCTGGCGCCCGGTATTACGCTGCCGCTCATACCGGTGGCCGCCCGTGCCTGGGGCCCCATGCCGGCCGCCATTCTGACAACTGTCGGATGGACGGCAGGCTCGCTCGTGGCGTTTTTGATCGCGCGACGCTGGGGGTATCCACTCGTCAGGAAAATCACGTCGATCGAACGTGTGAAGCGACTGAGACGGTACCTACCAGAGGATCTGTTCTGGAGCGTGGTGCTTCTGCGCATGGTGATGCCGATGGACGTGATCAGCTACGTGCTGGGATTGTTCACGGACATGAAGTGGTCACGCTATGTGGCCGCCACCGCACTGGGCGTCGCGCCGTCCGCGTTCGTGTTGGCGTTTCTGGGCAAGCTCACCCACGGGTACGAGCTGATCACATTCGGAATCGGCGGCGCGGCCATCGTCTGGATCGTGATCTCGTCCCGACACCGTGGCCGCCCGCCGGCGATGCGCCCCTTGGGGCACGCGCACACCAATCGTTGAATGAAGTAGCTTCTTCGTGTGTTTCGTGATTTTCGTGGTTAATTCATTTCTGAACGCTGGCCATTGACGCAGCGGGGTAGCGCTGGCCTGCCGCCGCGCCTTTCGGTACCGCCGCATTCAGTGCTTCCCGATCGCGCGAGTCGAGCGTGATGTCGACGGCGCCTACGTTCTCCTCGACGTAACGGCGTTTCTTGGCGCCGAAGATTGGCACGATGTCGTGGCCCTGCGCGAGCACCCATGCCAGCGCAAGCTGCGCGAGCGTGCACGTGCTGCCGGGCCCGGAAGGCCCCGGCCTGCTGTGAGCGATCGATTCAAGGCGACGGACGATCTCGAGATTGCGATCGAAGTTCTCCTCCTGGAAACGCGGGAAGATGCGACGCCGATCGTTTTCAGGGAGATCGGACGGGGACGTAAAACGGCCGGTGAGGAAGCCGCGCCCGAGCGGACTGTACGGCACGAAACCGATTCCGAGCGCCTGGCACGCCGGCAGCACGTCGTCTTCCACGTCGCGCGACCAGAGCGAGTACTCGCTCTGAAGCGCGGTGATGGGGTGAACGGCGTGGGCGCGCCGAATCGTGGCGGCCGAGGCTTCGGAGAGACCAAGGTACCTGACCTTTCCGGCCTGCACCAGCTCCGCCATCGCACCAACGGTCTCTTCGATCTCGACCTTTGGATCGACCCGGTGCTGGTAATACAGATCGATATGGTCGAGGCCGAGCCGCTGCAATGACGCGTCGCAGCTCGCGCGCACATAGTCCGGTGACCCGTTGACGCCGAGGAACGCGCCATCTTCGCCGCGGACGTTGCCGAACTTCGTGGCAACCACCACGCCAGTGCGTCGATCGCGGACGGCTCGCCCCACGAGCCGTTCGTTCGTAAACGGCCCGTACATGTCCGCCGTGTCGAAGAACGTGATGCCGAGGTCTATCGCGCGGTGGATCGTCGCCACCGATTCCGTGTCGTCGAGGGGGCCGTAAAACTCTGACATTCCCATGCATCCCAGGCCCAGCATGGAGACGGTCAGCCCCTGTTTTCCCAGCGCACGAGTCTGCATTGCGTGCTCTTCTCCTCTGTGTGAGCATAACCCCAACATCGACACCGCGATGAACGGCAACCTGTGCCGATGCGCGACGTATCTCCATCCGCGAAGCCATTCACCGCGCTGCCGGCATCAACATCGGGAGTCGGGAGGTGGGAGTCTGCGCGTCGAACAAGCAGCGACAAAATTGATGACATGATTTGGATCTATGACATAACTGTCGTAGATCTTGTGGCCTTCAAAGGCCGTGCGGCTTTGATGCGGCGTGCGTTCACGGAAGTGACGACATGATTGTCTTGAATCTAGCGTCATCAGACAAAAACGTGTTTACGATCGTTACTCCGTTCATTCGCGTCGTGCAAAAAGCCCAATGTTTTCTCCAAATCAGGCACGATTCTCTGGCACCTTGCTTGCTCAGTCGGGTGCCGGCACGCCTTCCCGACAGTTGTCCGGCGCCCGCGACTGGAGCACTCCTGCGGGCGTCCCTAACGCAGGTGACGCATGAATCAAGCTGATACCGCATGGATGTTGGTTTCGACGGCGCTGGTGCTGCTCATGACACCGATGCTGGCGTTCTTCTACGGGGGCCTCGTGCGCTCCAAGAACGCGCTCAACACCATGATGATGAGTTTCATCTCGCTCGGGTTCGTGGGCGTTATCTGGGCCCTGATCGCCTACACGCTGGCCTTCGCGCCGGGCAATGACTGGATCGGCGGCATGTCGCGCGCGATGCTCAACACCGTCGGGATCGAGCCGGTCTCGCAGGCGCCGACGATTCCGCACATGCTCTACATGTCGTACCAGGCGACGTTCGCGATCATCACCGCGGCGCTGATTTCCGGGTCGATCGTCGAGCGGATGCGCTTCTCCGCGTACCTGGTCTTCATCTCGCTCTGGGTGATTGTCGTCTACGCGCCGATCGCGCACTGGGTGTGGGGCGGCGGCTGGCTGTTCAAGATGGGGGCGCTCGATTTCGCCGGCGGCACGGTCGTGCACGTCAACGCCGCGATGGCGGCGATTGCCTGCGTGTTCGCGGTCGGGAAGCGGCAGGAGTATCCCTCGTCGTCACTGCTGCCGCACAACGTGCCGTTCACGCTGCTTGGCGCCGGGGTCCTGTGGTTCGGATGGTTCGGGTTCAATGCCGGCAGCGCGCTGGCGGCCAGCGGCATCGCGGGTCTCGCCTTTACGGCCACGTTCATGGCGCCTGCCGCGACGCTCGTCGTCTGGACCTTCCTCGACTACTTCCGGTCCGGAAAGCCGACGGCGGTTGGGGCGGCCACGGCCATCGTCGTCGGCCTCGTCGCTGTCACCCCCGCGGCCGGATTCGTCAGCCCGATGGACGCGATCTGGCTGGGTGGCATCGCGGCGATCCCGAGCTATCTCACGCTGCAATGGCGGGCAAAGACGAATCTCGATGATTCACTCGACGTGCTTGCGGCCCACGGGGTCGGCGGCACTGTCGGCGCGCTGCTCACCGGCGTATTCGCACAGAAGGCGTTCAACGGCGTTGCCGACGGGCTCCTGTACGGCAACCCCGGGCAGCTGGGCATCCAGGCTACTGCCATCGCCGCCGCGGCGATCTACAGCTTTGTCATCAGCTTCGCGCTCGTGAAGATCGTCGGCCTCGTCATTCCGCTCCGTCCGTCGGTGGAGGACGAAATGACCGGCCTCGACATCAGCCAGCATGGCGAAGAGGCGTATCTGCTGGGCGACTAGTGGACTTGCAGGGGGACGAGGGGGAGTACCCTTGTCCCCTTGACCGCTCCCTCCTTCAATAACCTTCGCGTCCTGACGCTCGAGAGCCGACGTGGCAACGAGATGGCTACGCTGATCTCGAACTACGGCGGCCGGCCGCTTTCGGCGCCTGCCCTGCGCGAGGTGCCGCTCGAATCCAACCCGGACGCACTCGCATTTGCCGATGGGCTCGTTCGCGACGAGTTCGACCTCGTGATCCTGTTGACTGGCGCCGGCACGCGGGCGCTCCTGGCTGTCGTCGACAAGCTCCGCGACCGCTCGTCATTCGTCGCGGCTCTTTCGCGCACCCGGGTGGCATCCCGAGGGCCGAAGCCGGTGGCCGTGCTGCGCGAGCTCGGTATCACACCGTGGCTGACGGCGCCCGAGCCGAACACGTGGCGCGAGCTGCTGAGCGCACTCGACTCGAAGGCGACCGAGCAGCCGCTGCAGGGCGCCCGCCTGGCGGTGCAGGAATACGGCGTGTCGAACCAGCAGTTACTCGAAGGCCTCCGCGCGCGTGGCGCGCGCGTCACGACCGTTCCGGTCTACCGGTGGGCACTGCCGGAGGATGTCGAGCCCCTGCGCGTGGCGGCGCGAGGGGTGGCTGGTGGGGAGGTTGACGTCGCGCTCTTTACGACCGCCACCCAGGTGGTGCATCTGCTGCAGGTGGCCCAGTCGATCGGCCTCGAGCCGCAGGTGCGCGAGGCGCTTGCGTCGGTGGCTGTCGCGTCAATCGGTCCGACCACATCCGCAGAGCTGCGTGAGCAAGGGATCCCAATCGACATCGAAGCGTCTCATCCAAAGATGGGCTTCCTCGTGCGGGAAGCAGCCGAGCACGCCGCCGATGTCCTCCGGACAAAACGCAACGGGGGCACATTACGATAGTCAAGGGTTAGGGGTTAGGGGTTACGAGAATTCTTTCTAACCCCTTCCCCCTAACCCCTATCCCCTTCAGGAGCAGCTGATGACACCGCCTGCCAGTGCCACGTCCCTTCGCGATCATCTGACCGACACCACGCTGTTCAAGGAATCCGCCTACATCGGCGGTGAGTGGGTCGGCGGGCGTTCAGCGATCGCGGTTCGAAACCCTGCAAACGGCGAGACGATCGGCCACGTGCCGGACCTTGGCGCCGAAGAGACGCGCCGCGCGATTGCCGCCGCCGGCGCCGCGTTCCCGCAGTGGCGGGCGCTTCCGGCGGGGAAGCGAAGCCAGCTCCTCGAAGCGTGGTACGACGCGATCGTCGAGCACACCGAGGATCTCGCGCGCCTGCTGACGATCGAGCAAGGGAAGCCGGTCGCCGAGTCACGAGGTGAGATCACCTACGGCGCCGGGTTCATCAAGTGGTTCGCCGAGGAAGCGCGCCGGGTGTACGGCGAAACGATTCCCGCGCCGACGCCGGATCGCCGGATCCTCGTGCTCAAGGAGCCGGTTGGGGTGTGCGCGGCAATCACACCCTGGAACTTTCCCAACGCGATGATTACGCGCAAGTGCGCGCCCGCGCTGGCCGCCGGCTGCACCGTGGTCCTCAAGCCGTCCGAGCTGACGCCGTTTTCCGCGCTGGCCCTCGCGGTGCTGGCCGAGCGCGTCGGCTTTCCGCCGGGCGTCATCAACATCGTGACCGGTCAGCCTGGGCCGATCGGCGAGGCGATGACGTCAAGCGACATCGTGCGCAAGCTGTCGTTCACGGGCTCTACACGAGTGGGCAAGTACCTGATGGAGAAATCCGCCCCCACGTTGAAGCGTCTGAGCCTCGAGCTTGGTGGCAACGCGCCGTTCATCGTGTTCAACGACGCCGATCTCAACAAGGCGCTCAAGGGTGTCATGGCCAGCAAGTTCCGCAACGCCGGCCAGACGTGCGTCTGCGCGAATCGCATCCTCGTGCAGGACGACATCTATGACGAGTTCGCCGCGCGCTTGACGAAGACGGTCTCCGGCCTTGTTGTCGGCGACGGCCTCGACGAGAAGGTGACGATCGGCCCGCTGATAAACGATGCCGCGGTCGAGAAAGTGCTGGGACATGTCGACGATGCTCGCGCCCATGGCGCGACGGCGACTGTTGGCGGCGGCGCGCATGCGCTTGGCGGGCATTTCTTCGCGCCAACCGTGCTGACCGGGATGACGCCGGCGATGCGCGTCCAATCGGAAGAGACATTCGGCCCGGTGGCACCGTTGTTCCGCTTCAAGACCGATGACGAGGCGATCGAGATCGCAAACGGCACTGTGTTCGGCCTCGCGGCCTACTACTACACCGAGAACATCCGCAGATCGTGGCGCGTCGCGGAACGCCTCGAGTTCGGCATGGTTGGTTTGAACACGGGCAGCATCTCGGTGGAAACGGCGCCGTTCGGCGGCGTGAAGCAATCCGGATTCGGCAGGGAAGGATCGCACCACGGCATCGACGAGTACCTGCAGATCAAATCATTTCACCTCGGAGATATTTCTTAACCACGAAAGTCGCGAGGTCACGAAGAAAACATTTTGCCTTCGTGTCCTTCGTGTCCTTCGTGGTTAGAGTAACAGTCATGCCCACGTCAGAAGAACTCCTCGAGCTTGCCGATCGCTGCGCGCAGAAGGTCGATCTCGAAGGCAAGCTGCGGCACGTGCCATCGTTCTCAGACGCCGAGGAGCAGTGCGAAGATGAGTACGAAGCGCTGCTCGAGGCGATTCACGAGGACGAGCTGTTCGCGCCGGTGGATATCCTGAGGCAGGAAACGCTGGTCGAGCAGATTGCCGCCGCCCTGCCCGAAGAGAAGCGCGTGATGATTGTCGAACTCGCCGACAATCACGCGCGGCACATCTGGTTGCAGCAGGAAGGCGCCTATCACCTTGGCCTGGCCGTCGGGCGGCGGTTGCGCCTCCGGCGCGAGTCTTAATCCCTAAACCCCCGCACACCGCCGAGCGAAAAATGCGTGATGTGCTCGGCAATGGCATCGAGCGTCTCGGGAGCGTTCTCCGTCCCCATGGCGAGCGTCGGCATGATCCGGTGCCA
>Ga0070699_100004815_pt1 | contig 11912 bp, 9 predicted proteins | sample KBSK1503metaG_FD_65473 | JGI IMG/M metagenome (GOLD analysis project Ga0070699, IMG submission 65473) | Corn, switchgrass and miscanthus rhizosphere microbial communities from Kellogg Biological Station, Michigan, USA - KBS K1-50-3 metaG | ecosystem: Host-associated > Plants > Roots >...
CGGCGTTTGGGAACGAGGAGCGATTCCCGAATGTGGATCAGCTGATTCCATTGTGGCCTCAAGAGGCGTTTCAACAAATCCCCATCACCAGATCAACAGCCATCGCAATGCTGACTCATGACCCCAAACTGGATGATCCTGCCTTGAAAATTGCCTTACCCAGCTCGGCGTTTTACATCGGCGCGTTAGGAAGCAAAACCACGCAAGCCAAACGCCGCCAACGTCTATTGGACGAAGGTCTTACCGAATCGCAATTGAATCGCCTGCATGGACCGATCGGACTCGAAATCGGTGCAGGGACGCCTGAGGAGATTGCCATGTCCATTATGGCAGAGATTGTAGCGGCGCGGAACAAGGCAGAGAAAGTTGTAAATCCGGATCTTGAAAAGATACGTACTTAAAAGTAGACACAAGTTATTGAATATGACATCGCCAAATCTTGACGAAACACAAGCAATCAAATAACATACAGTTGTCCTAATTTTATACACAAACAAGTTCATAGTTATCAGGATGCCGTTCATCTGTTGGAGTAGATATGTGGTTCAGCGGCTTACTAAAAACTAATTCATTGGTATTGGCGATCTCGGATTGATCGTAGTACAAATGTTTTGCGCGTCTGCATGGCGCGCATTTTCGTTTTGTTTGTTCCCATTTGCAGCGGGAGCAGTGCAAAGGAGGTATCTGGTAAACAGCTTTTTGATTCAATTCATTCAATGCGATTCCTATTCGAATCTTTTAGGAGACCCGTATGATCCCACCATCATTTGATTACGTTGCGCCAAAAACACTTTCAGACGCGGTCGCGGCATTGGGAGGTAATGAAAATGCCAAAATACTGGCTGGCGGGCAAAGCCTGATCCCATTGATGCGTTTCAGGCTGGCAGGCCCTACCCTACTTGTGGACCTCAACCGCGTAGAAAGCTTGTCATATATTGAAGAGAAGAACGGCTGGCTCAGAATTGGGGCGATGACACGTCAGTCCACTGTTGAGTTTTCAGATATCATCAACGCAAAATATTCGCTGCTGGCTGATACCGTCAAGGTACTTTCGGATCCGGTCGTGCGCAACCGTGGCACAGTCGGCGGGAACGTCGCGAACGCCGACCCGATCAACGATCAACCTGCCACCATGCTGGCTTATGGAGCGGAGGTTGTCGCAGTCGGTCCCAAGGGCGAGCGCGTTATTCCCATCACCTCGTTCTATATCGACCTGTATCAGTCTGCCCTTGCCCGCGATGAGATCCTTACCGAAGTAAGAGTCCCTGCCTCCAAACCGCGCACTGGTGGCGCGTATCTGAAACTAGAGCGAAAAGTCGGTGATTACGCCACCGCCGCAGTAGCCGCCCAGGTGGAGTTGGACGCGAGCGACAACTTCGTATCCATCGGCATTGGTCTGACGAACGTCGGGCTGACCGCGCTCAAAGCCACAGCCGCGGAAGATTTTCTCAAAGGCAAAGCTGCCTCAGACGAGAATATTAAAGAAGCCGCCAAACTCGCGGCCGCCGCGGCACAGCCCATTGCCGATGTGCGCGGTTCTGAAGAGTATAAGCGCTCCCTCGTCAAGACGTATACCGTACGAGCGCTGCGAATGGCTGTCCAGCGTGCGAAAGGAGGCTGAAATGAGCACCCATCATATTAGCATTACTGTCAATGGAAAAACCCACGAAGCTGACGTCGAGTCGCGGTTGCTGCTCGTCCACTTTCTGCGTGAGAACCTGAACATGACCGGTACCCACATCGGATGTGACACCACCTCCTGCGGAGCATGTACCATCCGATTGAACGGCACACCCGTCAAATCGTGTACGGTCCTCGCCGTGCAAGCCGATGGAATGGAAGTCAAAACCGTGGAAGGTCTTGTTGAGAACGGCGCACTGCATCCGATTCAGGAAGGCTTCCACGAGAAGCATGGTTTGCAGTGCGGCTTTTGCACACCCGGCATGATGATGACTTCATCGGCATTGTTGGAGCGCAATCCGCATCCGACGGAAGACGAAATCCGTCATGCGATTTCAGGCAATCTTTGCCGCTGTACTGGCTACATGAACATTGTCAAAGCTGTTCAATACGCCGCCGATAAAATGGCAGAAAAAGTAGAGGCATGAAATGACTGAAATACATGGCTTGGGTTCTCCAAGAAAACGTGTGGAAGATGCCCGCTTCATTCGCGGTCAGGGTAACTACATTGACGATATGAAACTTCCCGGCATGTTGCATCTCGATATCGTCCGTAGTCCGTACGCTCATGCGAAAATTAAGAAAATCCATACTGAAAAAGCGCTGGCAACGCCGGGTGTGCTCGCCGTGATTGATGGACCCACGCTTCAAAAATACAACGTCCACAATATGCCGACGTTGATGAGCGATACGCAAATGGTTCTGCCGATTGACACGGTCAAGTATCAGTATCAGGAAGTTGCCGGCGTGCTGGCTACAGACAGGTACACGGCCGCAGATGGTGTAGCAGCCGTCGAGGTGGATTACGAACCGCTGCCCGTTGTGGTCGATCCGTTCAAAGCGTTGGAACCCGGAGCGACAAAAGTCCGTGATGATAAAGAGAGCAATCACATCTGGCATTGGGAATGGGGCGATAAGGAGAAAACGAACAAGGATTTTGAATCTGCAGAAGTAACCGTCAAGGAAAACATCTACATCCCGCGTATTCACGTGTCATCCATTGAGACCTGCGGTTGTGTCGCCAAGTGGGATGCTACCAACGCTCATCTCACATTGTGGATGACCACGCAAGCCCCGCACGCAATTCGCACCGTCGTCGCGCTCATCACCGGTCATCTCGGATTATCGGAGGAGAAAATCCGAGTCATCTCACCGGACCTCGGCGGCGGCTTCGGCGGAAAAGTCCCGGCGTATCCCGGATACGTGATCGCGGTCGCGGCCTCGATCGTGACCGGCGCGCCCGTCAAATGGATCGAAGATCGCACAGAAAATTTGGCGGCTGATTCATTTGGACGCGACTATCACATCACCGCCGAACTGGCAGGCACGAAAGATGGAACGCTCACCTCGCTGCGCTTCAAGACGATAGCTGATCACGGGTATACGGACGCCGCCGCGCAGCCCTCAAAATTTCCCGCCGGGATGTTCCACATCTGCACAGGCTCGTATGATTTCAAGAGCGCCTTTGTCGAAGTGGACGGTGTGTACACCAACAAAGCACCGGGAGGCATTGCTTACCGTTGTTCCTTCCGAGTAACTGAAGCTGTTCATGCCATTGAACGCATGACAGATGTGTTCGCGCAAAAGATTGGTATGGATGCGGCTGAAATCCGCATGAAGAATTTCATCCAGCCTGAAGCCTTCCCATATACATCAGCGCTCGGCTGGGAATATGACAGTGGTAACTACCCACTGGCGCTTCGCAAAGCGATGGATATGGCTGGTTACGAAGAACTACGAAAGGAACAAAAGGAAAAACGCTCCCGCGGAGAATTCATGGGCATTGGCATCTCATCCTTTACTGAGATTGTCGGTGCCGGTCCTTCGAAGCATTTCGATATCCTCGGTTTGAAAATGTTCGGCTCCTGTGAGATTCGCGTCCATCCCACCGGCAAAGCCATAGCCCGCTTCGGGACCAAGTCGCAGGGACAGGGTCACGAGACCACATACGCCCAGATCATCGCCGAGGAACTTGGCATCCCTGCCGATCATATCAAAGTGGAAGAGGGCGATACGGATACGGCTCCGTATGGCTTGGGTACATACGCCAGTCGCAGCACGCCAGTAGATGGCGCTTCCGCTGCGGTGGCTTCGCGTAAAATTCGCGAAAAAGCCAAAAAGATTGCCGCCCATTTGCTTGAAGCGAATGAGGATGATCTTGAGTGGGAGCGTGGGCGTTTCTTCGTAAAGGGTTCGCCTGATCAAGGCAAGACGATTCAAGAGATTGCCTTTGCCGCGTATACAAACCATCCTCAGGGTATGGAAGGCGGACTCGAAGCAGTGAGTTACTATGATCCGCCAAACCTCACCTATCCATTCGGCTCATATATCTGCGTTGTAGACATTGACCGTGGAACGGGCAAAGTGAACATCCGTCGTTTTATTGCTGTGGATGATTGCGGTGTGCGCATCAACCCGATGATTGTTGATGGTCAAATTCACGGCGGACTCACCATGGGTTTCGCGCCTGCCATGATGGAAGAAATTTCCTATGACGAAAACGGGAACATTCACGGTGCCAACTTTATGGATTATCTCCTGCCGACCGCAGTCGAGACCCCGAAATGGGAACTTGGGGAGACGGTGACTCCTTCGCCTCATCATCCGATTGGCGCGAAGGCGATTGGCGAATCGGCTACTGTCGGTGCACCCGCCGCTTTTGTCAATGCCGTGGTGGATGCGCTCTCACATCTCGGTGTAACGACCATCGATATTCCCATGACACCGCGCAAAGTCTGGGAATTGATGCATAAACACGGCGCGACATTGGAAGAATAAACTTACTTATTGTCATTCTGAGCGAAGCGAAGAATCTCTTTTAGGTATGAGAGACCTTTCGCTATCGCTCAGGGTGACATAATCGAAAATAATGCAAACAGACTTTTACGATAAATTTCAAGAACTGCTCAATGCTGGTAATTCGTTTGCAGTGGCAACGGTTGTGCGCGCAGAGAAGCCCACTTCAGCAAAAGTGGGTGCAAAAGCCATTGTCACTGAAGACTCCAAACTCAGCGGTTGGATTGGCGGAAGTTGCGCTGAGCCGACAGTGAAACGCGAAGCCAAGAAGGCGCTTCAAGATGGACAGCCGCGTTTAATTCGCCTGTGTCCGCCGGAGAAAATGGGACAAGCTCCGCAGGAAGGCGTGACTGAGATCGCCCTGACCTGTATCAGCGGAGGCACATTGGAGATTTATATCGAGCCACAACTCGCACAGCCGCATCTGGTGGTAATTGGTCATCTCGCGACGGCAGAGGCACTTGTCAGGTTGGGGAAAGGTTTGGGTTGGCGTATCAGCCTCATCGGTTTGGAAGTGACGCGGGAGCGTTTTCCTGATGCAGATCAACTGATTGATAAACTCGATTTTGCACAGGTGAAGGTCTCCAAAAATACGCATGTCGTTGTGGCAAGTCATGGCAATTATGATGAAGATATGCTGGTCGCCGCACTCCAGTCTGAAGCGCCGTATGTCGCATTCATAGCCAGCAAGAAACGCGCGAGTGCAATTCTCCAATATTTGAACGAATCCAATTTAACGCACGAACAAATCGCAAGACTCAAATATCCTGCAGGCTTGGATTTTGGAGCAGTGACTCCGGAAGAGATTGCGCTGAGTATTTTGGCTGAAATCATTCAGCGGAGGCGGCAGTCTCCAGTCCCCAATTCTCTAGTCTCCGATTCTCCACGCGAAGTCGGTAAGCTCGAATTACCAGTTACCACTTACCAATTACCAACCGAAGCCCTTGACCCAGTCTGTGGCATGACTGTCGAAATCGCCACCGCTCACTTCACCAGCGAATATAATGGAAAGACATACTATTTTTGCGCGGCGGGATGCAAACGCTCCTTTGATAAGGAGCCGGGGAAATATGTCCAGACCGAAGCGTCCGCTGGGTAAGTTATTTGTTTTGAGAACAAGAATATTGTGAACTGTTTTTGATGGATCAAAGAGGGGAGAAAATGTAGAGACTCCAATGCGTTTTTGGTGTTAAGATTTGCATAGCTGGTCATCCCCTGTCCCAAGGATTCTCGATGAAACCTGCGCCTTTTGAATATTACGCTCCTGATACCCTTGAACAAGCTGTAGAGTTATTCAGTCAATATAATGGTGAGGCGAAAATTCTCGCAGGCGGACAAAGCCTGGTGCCCGCAATGAATTTTCGTGTGGTTCAGCCGAGCGTGTTGATTGACCTAAATCGTATTGGGAAATTGAGTTATATTCATGAAGAAGGGGATGTGATTCGTGTTGGTTCCATGGCGCGCGAACGACATTTGGAATTTGACTCTTCCATCGAAAAGCGCACGCCGCTTTTGCATGAGGCGGTTCCCTTTATTGCTCATCCACAAATTCGCAATCGCGGCACGGTTGGCGGAAGCATCGTCAATGCCGACCCAGCTGCAGAGTTGCCAGTGCTGATGCTGGCACTGGATGCCCGCCTGAAAGCGAAAAGCGTTTCAAGGGAACGCTGGATTGCTGCAAAAGACTTTTTTGTGGGGATGTTCACCACAGCACTTGAACCGGATGAAATCCTGGTCGAGATCGAATTACCATTTATGCCAGCACGTACTGGCTGGTCGTTCATGGAGGTTGCGCCACGTGCAGGCGATTACGCCATGATGGGCGTCGCTGCGCTGGTGACATTGGACGAATCTGGGAAATGCACCGGGGTGAGATTGGTCTATTTGAACGCAGGCGAAGGACCGATAGACGCGAAGGAAGCGGCAAAACTTTTAGAGGGTGAAAATTTGAGCGATAAAGTGATCGAAGAAGCAGCCATGATGGCAAGTGAAAAGGAAATCAATCCATTCGGCAACATGCATGCTTCTGTGGATTTTCAACGTCATCTGGCAAAGGTGTTAACACAAAAAACATTACGACTGGCAACTCAACGCGCGGGAGAATTGCAATGACCCAATCCATTTCCGTTACCGTCACGGTCAATGAAAAAGAATACACACGTGCAGTTGAGCCGCGCATGTTGCTCAGTGACTTCCTACGTCACGAGCTCGGACTCACTGGTACACATGTTGGCTGTGAACACGGTGTTTGTGGAGCTTGTACGATTCTCTTCGATGGCGAGTCGGCGCGTTCGTGTTTGATGTTTGCAGTACAAGCAGATGGTCATAATATTACGACAGTCGAAGGGCTGGCAAAAGATAAAGACAACTTGCATCCACTGCAACAATCTTTTTGGGAGGCGCATGGATTGCAATGCGGCTATTGCACGCCGGGCATCTTGATGACCATGATTCCGTTCTTGAAACAGAACCCAGACCCCACAGAAGAGGAGATCCGTCATGCGTTGTCGGGAAATCTATGTCGTTGCACGGGCTATCAACATATTGTCGATGCTGTGAAGTTAGCGGCTGAAAAGATGAAGTAAGGAAAGAAAGATTATGATGCGATATTTATTGATTGAAGATATGCGTTCGGGGCAGTTACTGCTTCCTGATTTTCTCTCACAAGTTGAAGCGAGATTTTTGGAGCGTGAGCCTGCTGTCCTTGCGCTCCTTCCTGAGGAGAATCGCTTCACGCGTTTGCATGATGATGCCGATACACTCGTCCTCGCTTATTCTGATTTGATCAAGCGACCCGTCTTGTTTGGCGCATTGGTCGGTGTGAAAGACATTTTCCAGGTGGAAGGCTTCATCACACAAGCGGGTAGTCGTTTGCCATCCAATTTGCTCCAAGGTGTTGAAGCCGCAAGCGTTACATGTTTAAAAGAAGTTGGCGCACTTATTTTTGGCAAAACGGTCACCACTGAATTTGCCTACTTCTTTCCTGGTCCCACTCGCAACCCGCACAATTCTGAACACACTCCAGGCGGTTCGAGTAGTGGTTCCGCCGCGGCAGTTGCCGCGGGATTTTGTCATCTTGCCCTCGGCACTCAGACGATTGGCTCCATCATCCGCCCCGCTGCGTTTTGTGGTGTGGTCGGCTTCAAACCCACCTATGATCGCATTTCACGTGCTGGTGTGATTCCGCTTTCGCCCTCGCTCGATCACATCGGATTTTTCACGCCCGATGTTGAAACAGCAAGATATGCCGCAAGTGTGTTGATCGGAGATTGGAGACTGGAGATTACGGATCGAAAGCCGACTCTCGGGATTCCCGAAGGACCTTATCTTGCCTGCGCTTCAGACTATGCGTTAGCCTGCTTCAACGCAATTTGCCAATCCCTGTCTGACGCAGGATACGAACTATGCCGCGTCCCGGTCATGGACGATTTTCAGGAGATTCGAGATCGCCACGATGTCATCATGTCTGCCGAAGCCGCTCAAGTCCATGCGGAGTGGTTTATGCAACATCAAGACCTGTACTCACCTAAATTCACCGAACTCATCAAACGTGGACAATATATTACCAGTCATCAATTAAAGGATGCCTTCACTGCCCGCGACGCGTTCCATGACCAAATGACACAAACGATGCACGACAATCATATTGACCTATGGGTTTGTCCACCTGCCGTTGGACCGGCGCCAAAAGGGCTCGATAGCACCGGCGACCCCGTCATGTGCCTCCCCTGGACTCAAATCGGCTTTCCTGCGATGAACCTGCCCGCAGGCAAAAATGATCAAGGTCTGCCTATGGGATCCCAAATCGTTGGCAAATGGAACTCAGATGAAGAGATGCTCCGTTGGGCAAGCGAGCTTGAGAGAATTGTGAGAACACTATGACCGTTACGAAATGGAACGTCCGCGCAGGTGCCTACTACGATTCAGTTGTCTTGATGCAACTGCAACGCGGCTTGCTTGGCTTGCCTGGCGTAGAGGATGCAGGCGTTGTGATGGCAACTCCTGCAAACCGTGACCTGCTTGCGGCGAACAATCTTCTCCCTGAATCCATCACAGCCAACCCTGATGATTTGCTCATCGTCGTTAAAGCGAATAACGAGACTTCAGCAAATGAAGCCATTGGTAAAGTTGATGAACTGCTTGCCCGCCGAAAATCTTCTAGCGTTTCGCAGGATTTTCGCCCGCGCAGTTTAAGTGGGGCAGTTAAACAATTGCCAGAAGCAAATTGGGTATTAATTTCAGTTCCAGGTCGCTATGCAGCGGGTGTTGCGCGTGAATCACTTGACCTAGGAAAGCATGTTTTTCTTTACAGTGACAATGTTTCGCTCGAGGATGAAATTGCCTTGAAGAAGACTGCCCGTGAAAAAGGCCTGCTCGTGATGGGACCCGATTGCGGCACAGCCATCATCAATGGCATTGGGCTGGGATTCGCCAATCGTGTTCGCCGCGGGGCAATCGGGCTAGTTGGCGCATCGGGAACGGGATTGCAAGCCGTGACCAGTCATATTCACAACCTTGGTGGCGGCATTTCGCATGCCATCGGCACGGGTGGGCGCGACCTCAAAGCGGAGGTTGGTGCGATTACTGCCTATCAAGCATTGGATCTGCTGGCGCGTGACCCGGAAACAAAAGTGATCGTGCTAATTTCCAAACCTCCTTCATCAGAGGTTGTAACCGCGCTTCTATCGGCTGCACAATCCATACCGAAGCCTGTAGTGATCGATTTCATTGGCTATCCACCGCCGGCTCATACATTAGGGAATCTGCATTTCGCAATCAGTTTGAATGAAGCAGCTGAAATGGCCGTGCACTTATTACAGAACATTGAAGAAGGATTTTCGATCCATAAACAGCCGAATCATGGGTATTTGCGAGGCCTATTTTCTGGTGGTACCCTGGCATATGAGACAATGCTGGGTTTCCAGGCAACGCTCTCTCCCCTTTACTCGAATGGCCCCATCACAAGCAATCAAACACTCAAAGACCCATTGCACAGTGAAGGTCATGCGATCATCGACCTGGGCGATGAGTTCTTTATGGTGGGTCGTCTGCACCCAATGATCGATAATGATCTACGCATCCGCCGGATGAGACAGGAAGCTGCTGACCCGGAGGTAAGTTTGATATTGTTCGATGTTGTGTTAGGCGAAGGAGCACATCCAGACCCAGCAAGTGAACTGGCTCCGGTTATCGCAGAACTGAAATCGGAACGTCCGGAATTGGAATTTGTGGCGATTGTAATTGGCACCGAGGATGATTTTCAAAATATCGATGCTCAAATTAATCAGTTGACAGCTGCTGGTGTGGTTGTATATCGAACTCTGGCGAAGGCGATAAACCTGTTAAGTATGGTCTTCGGTCAGGTGGTGACGAGTGCTGAGGTCTCTGTAGACCTCGAACAACTGACTCGTCCTCTCGCCGCCATCAATGTCGGATTGGAATCTTTTTACGACAGTCTCGTCTTGCAAGGCGCGCAAGCCGTCCATATGGAATGGCGCCCGCCTGCGGGTGGGAATGAGAAAATGGCGGCGTTACTAGCGAAGATGAAGAAATAAGGTAATTGGTAAATAGTAATTACCAATTACGAATTACTTTGGAGAAATTATGGACATTGACCAAGCCAACACCACCGCTGTCAACCGCCTAATGGAAGCAAGACCCATCTTGAAGGGCGTCGCTACTGCACGAGATGTTATCCCTGGCATGAAAGACAATCTGTTCCTCCACGCGGGTCCGCCGATTGAATGGGCGCGGATGTCAGGTCCGCTACGGGGGGCGATCATTGGGGCGATACTGTTCGAAGGGATCGCCAAATCGGATTCCGAAGCAACCTCCATGGTAGAGAGAGGCGAGGTTGAGTTTGATTCGTGTCACCATCATGGCGCGGTCGGTCCGATGGCGGGAGTCACATCCGCTTCGATGAAAGTCTATGTCGTTGAGAATGCGGAGCATGGAAATAAGTCGTTTTCGAATCTGAATGAGGGATACGGAAAAGTTTTGCGTTATGGTGCGTTTAGTGAAGACGTGTTGAAGAAATTACATTGGATGAACGATGTGCTTGGAATGGCACTGGCCGATGCGCTCGCAAAGTCGAATGGGCTCGATATGCGCGCGCTGATCGCGGAAGCGTTGCACATGGGCGATGAGGGACATAACCGTAATAAGGCGGGCTCGCTGATTTATTTGAAATTGATTTCGCCGCTGATTGCGAAAGTTATGAAAGATGAGGTGGCTGAATCTGAAGTGCTTCAATTTATCGGTGACAACGCATTGAGCGTATTGAACCCCGTCATGGCGGCGTGCAAGGCAATGACCGACGCGGCGCATGGCGTGAAAGGCAGTACGATTGTCACAACCATGGCGCGCAACGGCACGGACTTTGGAATCCGTGTCAGTGGTCTCGGCGAGAAAGAATGGTTTACTGCACCCGCCGAAATTCCAGTTGGTCTATTCTTTTCGGGATTCACTCAGGATGATGCGAACCCTGACATCGGCGATAGCGCAATTACTGAAACCGCAGGCATCGGTGGATTTGCCATGGCGACCGCGCCCGCGATTGTCACATTTGTAGGAGGCACGCCGAAGGACGCGATAAACGCCACGCTCGAAATGTATGAAATTACATTTGCTGAAAGCAAGTTCTTTACGATGCCTTCCCTAGATTTCCGCGGCACGCCGACAGGAATTGACATTCGCAAGGTCGTTGAGTTGGGAATCACACCGCGCATCAATACAGGGATTGCCCACAAGAACGCGGGCGTGGGTCAGGTAGGGGCGGGGTTGGTGAGACCACCGCTGAAAATATTTGAGGATGCATTGGTGGCGTTTGCCGAAAAATACAATTTGTAGGTAGTAACTGGTAATTGGAGGAGCGTGAAATCTGCAAAGTTGAAAAATGCTTCTGTCCCTGTATATCTCTGCATGGTGATTTTATTTTCAATAGCCTGTGGGACGTTTTTAAATCCAAATACCAATCCTGATATCCCAGTAGAATGTAAAGACAAGGAAATCGCATTCAGTTCCAATCGCGATGGCAATCCTGAAATATACACTATGAAACTTGACTCATCAGAAGTGACTCGTTTGACAAATAATTCTGTTTATGACGGAGAACCTGCCTGGTCACCCGATGGGACACAGATCGCTTTTACTTCGACACGGGATAATAATTCTGATATCTATGTAATGAATGCGGATGGATCTGAACAAACACAACTGACCCATGCCGCTGGCAATGATGGGGATGCTAATTGGTCGCCAGATGGAACGAGAATTGCATTTGCTTCGGTTGAAGCTGAGAATTCTGATATCTTCATTATAGATTTAGATGGTTCCGGCGAAACTCAGTTAACAATTAGCCCTGCTTTTGATGGTGGGCCAGCCTGGTCGCCTGATGGAGGACAAATTGCATTCGGTTCCGAACGTGATGGTAATGC
>Ga0070699_100004821_pt1 | contig 11905 bp, 6 predicted proteins | sample KBSK1503metaG_FD_65473 | JGI IMG/M metagenome (GOLD analysis project Ga0070699, IMG submission 65473) | Corn, switchgrass and miscanthus rhizosphere microbial communities from Kellogg Biological Station, Michigan, USA - KBS K1-50-3 metaG | ecosystem: Host-associated > Plants > Roots >...
GAGCCCGTCGACTCCGTTGGTCCGGACGATCATGTTCCAGTTGGCCCAATAGGGATAGTCGCCGCAGCGCAGGTCTTTCAGCCGCGCGCTGTTGGCCGGCAACGAGCCATCAAATACCTGGAAGCCATTGATCTTCACGAAGTGGGCGCCGGACGCCGCTATGAGGCCAAGGCTATCGCTGTCGATATAGCCGAGGGACATCCGGTTGTTCGGATTCACCCCTCCGGTGTTGTTCATGCAATCCACGATGTTGCCTGAGGACGCATTGTTCAGGTTTCCGGCTGCTCCGAGGGCCGGCGCACCAGTGGCTGGGTTCCTGGTCGGATTGATCGCTGCCGGTCCCTTTCTCATGATCGTCTGATCGAGGGTCGCTAAGGTCCCGGAGCCGACTGTCCGCTGACAGACGGTGATGTTGGTCTGTCCCGCTGTGTCGGTCGTGTTTCCAATACGGGTCCAATTGGTGACCGTGCCAGACAGGATCTGCTGGAGGTCAGAGATGCTCAAGTTGTCCAACAGGCCTGGACCGGCGCCCTGGCGCACCCCGCCACCCACCGCAATCCCGAAGGGGACGGTGTTGATGGGCAATGTGGTCAGATCCACCCCTGCGGCGATCACGGGAGGCGTGACGCTCGCACCGAAGGCCGACTGAGTGAAGGAGGAACCTTGCACGTCAGAAGCGCCATAGTGAATCGGCAGGTTGGTCAACAGCGGTTGGGTGGAGGGGCATGAGATGAGGGTGACATTAGGATGGCCGCCGAACGCGCGGGGATTATTGTTCGGTGCGGGGTTATTGGGAAGTGTAGTGCAGCCGGCTACCTGTGTGTTGAAGTACCCTTCCGTGTTGAGCAACACACTGGTGCTGTTCAGGCTGCTAAAGCCTGCCAGTGAATTCGTGCCATGGTAGCGAAGCACGGTGGTCCCAGTGGCGCCAGCGACGGTGCAGCGCCACTCCGACCGCGTAGACGGCAGAGCCGGATCATTGGTGGCGTTGGCGGTAAAGTAAAACGTTGCAGGCAAGGCGTTATTGCAGACTTCTCCGGTCGTCTGGCCCGCGAAGTTACGGCCAGCCGAGGAGCCCTTTCCATTGAGGTCGATGGCCTGGGCGGACTCGGCCGCCGCGATCAGCCCCATCGCCCCAACCAATGCGAGGGCATAACGTGTAGAGAATTTCATATTGAACTCCTTGTTCATAAGTAGAGATAAACTAGCATTCGTTCGATTCGACTTCTACGACTGCGCGTACTTCCGGCGCGCGAGGCCCACAAGGGCGACCAGGCCTGACCCAAAGAGCACGACTGCGGCTGGTATCGGCACCGGCGCAACCGACGAAAAGGTGAACTGCCCGGCGCCCGTTGCTGCAACCAGAGTCAGGCCCGCCTGCCCCAACGCGCTTTGTGCCGTCTGCGTGCCGAGGGGCGAGAAATCTCTCTCCAGCAGGTAGAGCGCGCTGTCGATGTTGGCCGACATCCGGAGCGGGAATGCGGCATTCAGCCGATCCGCCGTCCCAAAGAAGGAGCTGAAGGACCTGCTGTCCGACGAGGCAAGCACACCCTCGCTTCCCGTGATGGTGCCGACCTGTCCGGCCCAACCCACGATGGTGTTCCAATACTGTTGCTGGTTGATTGATCCGTTTCTGGCAGCAGTCCACCCCGTCGTCACGCTGACATTCGTGCTCGGAATCGCGCTCCCCTCGAACGTACTGGTGGGAGCGGCGCCGAAGTTGGCCGCATTCCCGCCGAGGATCGTATACTCGATCACATTGGTTCCACCGAGCTGGCTCATGAAGCTCTGGTCGATGGTGACGTTCGTCGGTATGGACGATGACGAGCCGAGATTCCGATAGTACTCGGATCCGTTGCCGTAGAGCACGAGCACCGCGTCGCCGGCGTTGAACGTCAACGCCTGCGCCTGTTGGGTGATTCCCCCGAGTCCGGTGACGGCCAGCACGCCTGCGACCACCATAGCTTTGACTGCAGATGTTCGTAATGTCATCTCAAGACCTCCCTGTTGCATATTGCTGTTCACTCACTCTCGTTTCGACTGTTCGATCGATTCAGATTCCACTCGCGTGCACAAACCCGCTATCTTCGTTACCGGCACTTGAACCCGCCCCACCTCCTTCCGGTTGATACATCCCCCTTCTACAGAATCCCTGTTACGGATTGCTCAGCGAGGAGTTCATTACCCGTAAACAATGTATAAGGACATCCACGCCTGGCCATCCGGCTTCACCGGCTCGGGCATCGACGATCACGAGCGCAGACTACGCGCCATACATTACGGGGCGATCAGGGGGGCGTGGGGAAGCCGTAAACTTTTCATGAGGATTCAGTGAACGGACGTGCGAACCGGCGAGGGATCGGCCATCTTCAGGCAGGCGGGAAGAACTTGACGGTAACCGTAGGGTCCATGCCTTCCGGCGGAGGACGCACCTGCGTGACCTTCGACAGGGCATCGAGGGCAGATTGGTCGAAGAGGAGACTGCCGGAGGAAGTCAACAGTCGGTATTGCAACACACGTCCGTCCTTGTCGAGGATCAGTTCGCAGAGGACGACATACTCGAGACCATCTGGTAGATCCGGCGGTTGTTGATACTTGGATTGAATCGAGGCGGTGACGATGTCCGCATAGCCCGCGAATCTGCCTCGGCCCTTGCCGATTGCAAAAGGATTCGCATCCACGGGCGGAGGTCCAGCCGGTGCATCCGACGCTTTCGGCGGCGGCGCTTCGGCTAGCGGCGGTGGCGGGGGTGGGGCTTCCTGAGGCTTCGGCTCCGGTTTTGGCGGTTCTGGTTCCGGCTCCGGTTCCGGCTCTTTCTCAGGCGGAGGCAGTGGCTCTTCTTTTTTGAACGCGTTGAGCTTGTACACCTTGATAAGATTCTGCCCCCAATCGGTCTGGGATACCCAATAGAGACCCGCGCCAATCCCAAGATGGATCAGCCCGACGATCAACAGTGTCGTGCCGAGTTTACTTTTCTTCTTTTCAAAGCCCTTGTAGCCTGCCATCGCGCCAACTCGTGAAAAGTTAAACGTGAAACGTGAAACGCAAGTTGGAAGAGAAGACCGAAGTGGGGAGATACGGCGTCAAGTGTGAACGGTTTATCTCTTGTATCTGACGATGGTGTCGAACGCGTCGAACGCTTTAAGTTGGACGCTCAGCATTTCCCGCTCCTGACAATGTTTCACATCTTATTACGTTTCACGTTTAACGTTTCACCTTTCACGTACCGCTTATGGTTCATTGATCGGTTTCGTGGCGATCGCCAAATCTTCGACCGGAATCCGCTGGAGAATGTCCAGCACCGCCACGACATGCTTGTATTCCACGCCGGAATCGCCGCGGAGCACGAGCGGCAGCTTGCCGCCCTTGGCCGCTTTCAAATCCCGAATGAGCTTTTCCAGCTCGTTGAGCTTCACCCGTTCCTCGTCCATGTAGATATCGCCACCCTTTTTTACTGAGATGGTCGGCGTGTTGGTTTCCATTTCAGTTTCGTGTGGCGTGGCTTCCGGCAACTTGAGCTCAATCCCCTGTACCATCGCCGTCGTCGTGATGATAAAAATCACGAGCAGCACCCAGGCCAGATCGAGCAGCGGGGTGATGTTGATGTCCGACACCGCGCCATGGCTCTTTCTCGAAAACCGTCTCATGGGTTCATCCTATCTCGTCTCGTGGGATGCTCAAAAAGCCCGTCCAGCAAGGCCGCAGCGAGCGAAGAGGCGAGGCGTACGCTGCGGTACGTTGAGCCTCTGAGCGATGCGAGAACGACGCATGGGAAAAGGCGCGTCTCGGCGCGCTGGGGTCGGGTGGGTGAGAAAAGCGACTTTTTCAGCATCCTGCTAGTGTCCGGTCGCCGCGCCAGACGGTTCCGCCTCCTGGCGGTGCCCGCCTGGTCGATAGTCTTCAATATCTTCACCCGCCGAACCCGCGCCGTTCTTCTCGCGGAGATACTCTGTCATGAATACGGTTTCGAGATGGGCCGCAAAGTTATCCAGTTCCATGGTGAGCGTTTTCGTCTTGGTTACCAGAAAGTTGTAGCAAAAGAGCGAGGGGATCGCGACCATGAGGCCCGCGACCGTGGCGATGAGCGCCGAGGCGACACCGGGGGCCATGGTCGTGAGAGTGGCCTGCTGGGCTCTGCCGATGCCGGCAAATGTGTCCATGACCCCCCAGACCGTCCCGAGCAAGCCGATAAAGGGGCCGCCGCTGATTGCCGTCGCCAGTACTATCATCCCTGATTCCAGCCCCACCGCTGCCTCCCCGAGGACCCGCTCCAGCGCGATCCTCACGGCGCTCATGCCGTGATTCGGCACCTTGTCGGTCCCATATTTTTCCTGTTGTACCTTCAGCTCCTCGCACCCTCCATAATAGAGATCATACATGGGAGAGCCCTGGAGCTGCTTGATCGGTCCCTTACTAAAGATTACCAGCGGGCTTTTCGCCTTTGAATAGAAATTGAGAAAGGTCCCGTTCCGCTTCTTGGCCTTCGCCAGTTGGCGGAACTTGTTGATGATGACTGTCCAGCTGACGAGCGAGAACAACAGCAACACCGCGATGGTGATCTTCCCCTCCAGCGTCGCGTGATTCAACGCAAACGCGACTCCACCTGAACTCATATCCATAATAGAGAGTCTCCCTACCCGCCTGATTGCGGTTTCACGTCCACTTGAATGATGACACCGTGCTTCATCTTGATCGACTGGGCAACGGTGGTCCCTTTCTTGTCCTTGTCGTTCGCCCTGGATGCGACCTGTTTCGCCTTGGCATCGGCCCCCTGGCCTGATGCATCTGTGGCGGCTTCCTGCGCGGTTTCGCTCGTCTTCACGGCGGTGCTCGTCGTCGCCGCAGTCGCGGAACTGGAGGCGGCGGAGACGGAACCGGTTGCGCCGGTAATGCCGCCCAGCGTGCCGCCACCTGCGCCGCTGGCCCCGCTCACGCTGCCGCCGCCGCTCGAACCGGAGACCGTGCCACTGAAGCTGCCGCTCAAACTGCCTGCCACAGCCCTGGCTGCAAAACGGGTTAGCCCGGCGATGACACCGCCCTGGAGATCCAGCGTCCCGTTCGGCGCCAACAGGTCGATGCGGCGGCCCCGGATCCCTGCCACAGGCACCACAATATTGCCTTGGCGGGCCACCAGTCTCACATTCCCCAATTGCTTGCCGACGATGAAATTCTCGAACACCTGGGTGAAGATCGGCTCGCGTTCCGCGAGCAGACGCGTCTCCTTCGCCCGGAGGGCGGTCGTATCTCGACCCAAGAACCCCAGCTTGTTAATTTCAGCCCGCAGCGCATTGATCTCCGGATCGTCGAACCTCGGGAAAACCAGCAGGTCTCCCCTCTTCTGGTCGCTCCCGTGATAGGTAAAGATGCCACTCCCTGGTACATCGACATCGACAAATGTACTAGGCAAAGGTCTTCCAGTCCCCGGATCGACCTGCTTAATTTCGATGGTCTGCGTGATGACCTCGTTTCTGCCACCGCTACCGGCGCTGATGTTGCCCTGGACACTCACCAGATTGATGTCCCCCGCCTGGTACGGCTGGGCCCCGGACTGGGGAAATGCCAGCGTGGCGATGCGCGATTTATCGACATCGATGTTGCCTGTCGATTTGACATCGATCGCGCCACCGAAAGCCGTCACGATCCCTTTCAGGTCTCTAGGGCCTCCTAGATCGACCACGTTGGATCCGACCTTGATCCCGCCCCCGCTGGCCCCCACTTCGAAAACGCTCGAGGCCTGAGCCAGCACCACTGTCCCTCCATCTCGCACGACCGTTCCATCCGGCTGCACCCTCACCTCCGGCTTCACGAGGACCAGGTCGCCGTTGTAAATAACAACCTTGCCGTCGACGCGGAGCACCTCCACCCGGCTGCCGTCGCGTGTGACCAGCTGACCATTTTGTTCCACAAGCGCCACATGCACCGTGAGCGGCCCGGCCAGCCGTTCCTCCGTTCCTGTCAGCGTCAGCGTCTTCCCTTCGAACTTCACCACTTGGGAGACGATCTGGCCGTCCGCATTCATCGCATTGACGAAGATTCTCGTCCCATCGGCACCGACCACCCCGGTCCCCACCAAGGTATCGGCGATCCCGCTCTTGGTAAGACCATGGATCGAGATGGAAGCCCCGTTATAGGTCGCGATCCGGGACCGATCCATGATAATGTCCCCCCCGACCGCAATATCCAGAAACCCTCCTTGATTCTGATCGGTGCTTCCCGTGGGAAAACGCCGGAACCGGATTCCCTCGCTGGAGCCGAGATCGAGATTGCCGCCGACGCGGATCCTGCCTGTCCCAGTTCCCGCAAAGGCGATCTCCCCCGTTCCACTGGCCAGGTTGATCGTACCGCCGACATCCACGAGCGACTCCACTCCTCCAGGCGCTGCCAGCGTGGCGGTGAAGGTCTCTAGACTGTCAGGCGCCGAGATCGTCACCTTCTTCTTAAAAGGGAGGCTCCCGAAGTTCAGCTTGAGCCCCTTGATGTTGCCTTCACCGGCGATGTGGGCGAGACCTGCTTCAAGACTGACGGGAACCGGAGCATGGTCCGCAATAATGTTCGTCTCCTGAAAAAATGGATTCAGTAGATTATCGAGCGTAAACCCACCGGGGTTACTGGGGTTGCTCGCAGAAGGTCTTCCCCCGTTCAAACGCGCCGGGTCGGCCTGCAGCAGCGTGATGCTCCGTTGCGCGAGAGGCGCAGGACCTACCGGAAACGTGATCGGGCTTCCCACAGGAACCGGCCTTGGCGGAGCACCCTGCGGAACAGCTCGTGTCAAATAGGGGGCGAGATAGGGATTGAAATTGAGCTGGGGATCGAGCTTATTGACGACGACCCACTGCCCTCCTCGACCCACCTCGCCCACGAATACATACTCAGGGTTGTTGGGGATTTGATCCGATAATGGACGCTCGGGAACTTGGAACCCCAAGGGGGCCGGTGGGTTTTTGTCGAACGTATAGACGAATGGGGACAGGAGCGGATTCTTTACGGCTTCAGCGATTTCGACCAGCACCCAGGCTCCCCCTTGACCGACCTTGCCGACAAAGATGTACTTGAACTGGTTTGTCAGGAGCGGGGGGGTCCCGAGCGCGGTCCCCTGGATATTTTTCCCTGCTTGAAAGGTCACCTTTCCGGCGGGCGATCCCCAGAAGGAGATATTGTTTTCGACGAAGATATTTCCCTCCGGTACGATAGCTTCAAACGAAGCTGGATAGACCGTGACCCCGGGATTCTTGGTACTCACTGTAAACAGCGACGTCGGATTCAGGAATAGGTCCCCTTTATCGACTCGCACCGTCACCTTGTTGTTCGGATCGACGGATATCGTCTTGACAACGTTCGATTCCAAATCTGTCAGCCCCTTGTCCTGGATCCGGCCGAGATACACATTCCCCGTCGTCGCATGCAGCGTAATCTCGCCCGAGGCCATCGTGAGCTGCGCGTACGGATCACCCGAAGTGTCTTTGACCAGTGGCCCTCCGATTTGCTGCGCGGTAACCACGGCCTTCCCATTGGTGAGAACAAAACCGGGCCCGAACAACCGGCCATTGATCAGCCCTCCACCGACAAAGTTCTTGCCGGCAGTGATGGTCAGGTCCCCGATCCCGTCGAGTCGAATTCCTCCAAACCTGTCTAAGGTGGCATTTCCCGACGCAAGTCTGCCATCCTTGACGAACACGCTGGGGCTAATGACGTCTTGCCCCGCTGTCAGCGTGATATTGCCTCCGGCTTCTGGCGTGCGAATCGTCGAGAGGGCTCCCTGCGTGACCAAGCTGCCGCCGGTATTCGTCGATTGCATGAGGCTGATACTGCCTCTGGTGGCGGTGAATTCCATGTTCCCGCCGAACCCGGTCTCAAGGTACGATTGATTGAAGCGCACGTGATTATCCGCCGTGCCGACATAATCCCAGGGAACGCCGGAGCCCCTGTTCGTGAGCGAGAAGTTTTGGAAAAGGAGGTCGTCGCTCGAGGCGGTGAATTTGATCGTCCCGCGTTGGCCGGCCGGGAGCTGCCATTCGCCCGCAGCCAGGTCATAGGCTCCTGTGACCGTGAGGCCGAAACCGTCAGCCGACCGAAATTCCACCAGACTTGCGCCACTGTTGGCGAACGAGTGGATCTCCGCCGCATCGACGGAACAGGGACTGCCCGCCACACAGGAGGGGTCGATGAGGAAGCGGCCTCCGGCATAGCCCTTCGATGCCCGCCCGTAAAATTGGCCGCGGAGACTGACGCTCGCCGCACTGATCTCCGCAAAACCGCCGTGCCCCCCGCTCTTGCCGCCTGAGACATCGACCACCGCTCCCTTTTCGAAAGTTGCCTTCCCGTTCTGGAGATTCGCAAGAGCGCGGATCGTGCCCCCGGACGAGACACCCTGGTCGCTCCCCCTGGCGATGGTGCGGCTGCCGTCTTTGAGGGTCACCGCGTTTGTGGCCAATAACTCGATCGTCCCGCTCCGTTCCTGCACGCTGTTGGCTTGAATGAGCCCTTCTTGATTGACAACGTACCCGGCCAGCGTCACGCGGCTTCCATCCGCAATGAGATCCTTCACGTTCACCGCTTTTCCGGTCGGCGCGGTAATTTCCGCTAAGAAGCCGCGCCCGTCAGGATGGTTCGACAGGAACGCCGACTGGCCTGCCCCGAGCACGATCGTGCCGCCCGGTGCTGTCATGACGCCGCTGTTTTCGACGTTCTGCGCGAGGAGATACAAGCCGTCCGTGTTGGCCACCATGGTCCCGGCATTCTTCACCATGCCCTCGACCTCGGCTCCTTCGAAAAGATAATGCCCCCTGAGAAAATTCGCATCTGATAAATAATGCGTCGAAGCGATCAGCCCTCCCACGTTGACCTGCGCAGTGGGGCCGAACATGATCCCGTTTCGGTTCAGGAGGATCACGGTACCATTTGCCTCCAGCCGCCCCAGGATCTGGCTTGGATTCTGATCGAAGATCCGATTCAGGGCGATCGCCCGGACGTTGGGCTGGATGAAATGCGTGACTTCGTTCGGCGCAATGTTGAACGACTGCCAGTTGATGATGGCGCGTTGAGAGGCTTGTGCGATGGTGACACGATCTGTTCCCAGGCCCGCAATCTCCGCCTGCCCCGCAACGACCGCAGGCCCCGTAGGATTCGCTACAGCCGGCGGCACTATGGTTGACTCTGCGCACAGCGAGAGCAGCGTGAGGATGGCGAATCGCTGTTGCCATGTCAGTCGCATAGTCGGCCCCGATTAGAAAGTAAGATTGACGGAAAAATGCACGAACACATCGCCCCGCTGTGTCACGCCCGTTTGGCGCAAGGCCCAGGCTTGATCGAGCTTGAGTTCGCCCAGGTCTTTGGGAAACTTCACGCGAATACCGAGCCCGGTGCCCTCCAAACGGAACGCGCTGGTTTGTCCCGGCTGGGGCTCCGCCACCCACAGGTTCGCGACATCGTAGAAGCCAACCGCCCGCAGACGAAACACCCAATCTGCACTTTTCTTGCGTTGCCAGAAACGATCGATCGGCACCTGAAACAATTCAGGAGTCGTCAGCTCGGCGCGGCCGCGAATTGAATGGTCGCCCACCGCTTCGAAGTTGTCGTACCCGCGCACTGTATCCATCCCGCCGGCAAAGTACTGTTCGGCGGGAACGAGGGGCTGCGTTCCCCATTGTCCGTCCGCATGGAGGAACAAACTGAAATCCATCGGCAAGAGGTGCACCCGATCGACCCCGCCTTGCAGGACCGCGAATGTCCCTGTCGAGCCGACTCGCGCCTGGCCCGGCTCATTGGGATCGTTCGGATCGCCCACAAAATCCCTCTTCCGTCCCCCTGGAATCATTCCTGCCACATAGCCCTTCGCCGTCGTCGTCAGCCTGGTGTATCCCCAATCATCGTACAACGCCCCGGTGTAGTTCACGGTGGCCGGGGTGTATTGAATCGGGCTCAGCACCACGGCGGTGCCGAGATCGCCCGGAAACTTCGCTTCGGTTTTCTCCAGCCGCTTGTAATCCACTCCCAGCGACAGCGAATGGGTGCCCGGAAGGCCTTTCGCGATCGGCATGAGATACCGGAATCCCGCGATGGTGGCGTTGCCCGAGATCGCCACATCGCCGCCGCCGACAAACACCGTCCCGCCCGCCAACACCGATTTGCTGATGGCTTTCGACGCATACAGGCTGAGCAAGTGGTCGGGCCATACGATGGGGACAACGAGGCTCGCACTGTAGTTTTGTACTTGCCCCCATTCGGTCGGCGTCTGCACGGTACTGACCGTGAGGATTTCATCTCCGCCGAACAGGTTGGCATGTTGCACCTCGGCGACCAGGCGGTTTCGAGGGGTTGTGATCGGACCTTTGTTGTCCCCCTCGATCTTTCCGTGGACCGGAAGCCGGTCTTTCACTTTCAGTTCGAGGTTGATTAAGCCCTGTTCTTCCCCTGGTTTGAGCACCGGGACGATCTTCCGATCCGGATGAACGTTGAGGAGATCCAATTCTTTTATGAACGTCGGTTCATAGAGCACTTCGCCATGCTTTAACGACGGCAGTCTTTCTAGGATTTCGTATTTCTTGAAATACTCATTGCCGGTCACGGAAATCGATCCGATCCGCCCTTCCACCACAAGAAGACGAACCGTTCCGCCTTCGATCGTTTGTTCGGGAATCGTGACCAGGACGGTCGGATAGCCGGCATCACGATAGGCCTTCTCCAACTCATTCTTGGCCTGTTCGATACCTTTCAGCGTCAAGCCACTTCCTTTGTGCTTCGCCAGAATGGCGTCGATCTTCTCTGCCGACAGCAGGCTGTTCCCCTCGACGAGGTACCGATCGACCGTGAAGCCCGATGATTCGGTCTGAGGACTGGGTTCTTGACCCCGAGCGGGGCGCGATTCTTCCGTCGAACCGGACGAAGCGGCTGCTGTCGCGTCGCGCGACATCGGCCGGCCCTCGGCTTGAGCAACTCGAATACCCGAAGCGGGCAAGGGAGCAGGCGACCGGATTTCCCGTGCACATGAGGCGCTTGAAAAGACAACGGCCTCACTCATGACCGCCCCACTCAGCATCACGACAACGATCCATGTGAACAACTCCCTCGTCTCCCATCGCTTGGTAGAGCGAACGCAGATACCAGCCTCGGGATATAGCTACCGGGAGGGTGTTACGGAAGTGTTATCGATCGATTCGTGCGCTGTTAACTTCACGAAACGCGCCAATGCCGCCGCTCGGTGAGAGATAATTTCGGGTATGATCGCTTCCTCTAACCGCCAACCGTCAGCGGGGGACTCCGAAGATGATTCGGCACATGTGGATACGACGCGCGATGCTCGGCGTCTATGTCATGTCGGTCACGTGTGTGCTCGCGCATTCCATCAATGCGTTTGTCGCCCATTCGCTCACGGCATCGATGGACTCGACCCTACCGGTCATGGTGCCGCACAGGGCATCGCCGGAGACATACAACGCGAGGGCTCTCGCGGAATCTATTCTGGCCGCTCGCCTGTTCCCCGTTCCTGCTGGTGCAGGCTCGCTCTCGGCAGACGGCCAAGCAGCCCCACCGCCGCCGCCACTGAATGTCGCCAAAACAATTCTCCTGCTCGGCACCGCAGTGAATTCGTCCACGGGCGAGTTCGCGATTCTTGAAGACCTCTCATCAAAAAAACAGACGCTCTACCATCTTCTGGAGGCCATCCCCGCCATAGGGATGATTGCCCAGATTGAAAAGGACAGAGTCCTCTTCCGTCAGGGATCACAGGAAGAATGGCTGAGTCTTGCTATCGGAAAACTCAGCCCCGGTTTCGAGCGCACGCTTTCCGCTTCCGCACAACCTGCTTCCCCACGACCTGCTTCTCCACCACCTTCGCAGGTGTCATCGAGAGACAGGACGCCCGTAGACCGCCAGATCTTGATAGACACGGCAAATGATACCTCGCGGT
>Ga0070699_100004823_pt1 | contig 11904 bp, 12 predicted proteins | sample KBSK1503metaG_FD_65473 | JGI IMG/M metagenome (GOLD analysis project Ga0070699, IMG submission 65473) | Corn, switchgrass and miscanthus rhizosphere microbial communities from Kellogg Biological Station, Michigan, USA - KBS K1-50-3 metaG | ecosystem: Host-associated > Plants > Roots >...
GCGCTCTTCTTGTCGACCAGCCATTGCCCGTGCGCGCCCTTCATGTCGGCGAACGGGAACCCGAACAGCGCGCGCGCGGCAGCGCTCGTCTCGGGGTTGTCGTCGCGCATGCGCAGCGGCGTGCCGCCGGGCGGCGGCGGCGCGATGTCGACATCCGGATCGTCGGGCAACGCCGGATGCGCGTGGTGATCGAATAACTTGATCTCCTCGATCTGCGGCAGCAGGCGGGCGTACACGGGCGCCGCGGCCGGCGCGACGAGCGGACGCGACTGAGATTGCAACACGGCAGCCGAACAGACGATCAGAAGTGCGGCGACCACTCGATTGCGCATGCTGTCGCCCGCGATTCTACGTGCGGGCGCGCTCCGGGCGCCAGCGGTGATCGACGAAGACGAAGCGCGTCTCGACGGGCGCGTCACGCGGCGGCGGATCCGGATGGAGCGGATCGCCGGGCAGGACGAGCATCCGCCGTCCGTCTTCTTCGACGAGCTCCGGCTGGCGGCGCATCACGTCACGCCGCTCGGCCCACGCGAGCGCGGCGTCGACGGACCGAAACGGTTCCAGCTCGCGCAGCGTCGTAAACGTCGGCGGCGGCAGGACGATCGCGCTCGCCTCCGATTGCCGAATCGCATCCGACGGGGTCATCCAGCCGCTGTGCGTCGTTTCCGTTTCGTCGTGCGCCGGCGTTTGTTCCGGCGGCACGCGTGTGAGGAAGAAGCGGGTATCGAACTGGCGCGTGTCGATCGGCGGCGTCACCCAGTGCGCGAACAGCATCAGCGAATCGGCCGACAGCCGCAGCGCCTCGCGCTCGATCATCGCACGCAGTGTGGTCACCCCCTTGTGAACGTCCGAACGGTACTGCTTGAAGCGCGCGTGCGCGTCGGCGCCGGCGAGCGACACGAATCGGCCGCCCGCGCTGCGCGCGAGCAGGACGCCTGCTTCTTCGAACAACTCGCGCGCCGCCGCCACGTGATACGCGAGCGCTTCATCGGCCGTGAGCGAGCGCAGCTGCCGCTGCGCGTGCTCGAGACCATCGCACCAGGTCGCGTCCGCGTGATGATCCGACGCGTCGACGCGTCCTCCAGGAAACACGTGAGCGCCGCCCATGAACGCCGTCCCTTCGTGGCGGCGCACCATGAACACTTCAGGACCGTCTGCGGTATCGCGGAGGACGACGACCGTCGAAGCCGGACGGGGATCGACGGCGAACTGGGTCGGCACGTCGCACAATACTAATTGATGGCCCGAAGCAGCTCAGGCATGGACACGAACAGCGTCATCGCGAGCCTGCTGCGCGATCTCGCGTCGGTGCAGAAGTCCACGCAGAGCAAATGGGGATACCAACGCGCCGCTGCGGCCATCATCAGCCTCGACGAGCCGATCGAAGCGTTTCTTCAACCCGGTGGCACACTGAAGAAGATTCCACAAGTCGGTCCTTCCTCGTCGCAGGTCATTCTGGAAGTGCTCCGCACCGGGTCGTCACCGACGGTCGAACGGGCGATTGCGGCGAGCGGACGGACCGGCGACATCGAGAAGAGCCGGCAGCTTCGCGAGCACTACCTGAGCCGCGCGCAGGTCGTCGCGGCGCTGCGCAACCCGAAGCTTCGCGCCGTCAGACGCGACGAGTATCGCGGCGACCTGCAGATGCATTCGGTGTGGAGCGACGGCAGTCAAACGCTCGAAGACATCGTCGAAGCCGGCATCGCTCGCGGCTACGATTACTGTGCCGTCACGGACCACTCGTACGGATTGCCGATCGCGCGCGGTGTGTCGATGGCAAAACTGTTCGAGCAGCATCGCGAAATCGACCGGCTCAACGATCGCTATCGCGGGCGTTTTCGGCTGATCAAAGGGATCGAGGCCAACATCCACGCCGACGGTTCGGTCGACATGCACCCGACCGAGCTGAGTCGGCTTGAGCTCGTCGTCGCGGCGCCGCACTCGGGGTTGCGGTCGACGGCGGATCAGACGGCCCGCATGATCGCGGCGGTCCGGACGCCGGGCATTCACATCCTCGGGCATCCGCGAGGAAGAAAGTACGGATCGCGCCCCGGCGTTTCTGCCGACTGGCCAACAGTGTTCGAGGCGGCGAAACAGTCCGGTGTCGCGATCGAGATCGACGGCGACCCGACGCGGCAGGATCTCGACTATGACCTCGCCCGGCGCGCCGTGCGCGCAGGATGTCACATCGCGCTCGACAGCGACGCCCATTCGACGGGTGAGCTGCGCTATTCAGAAACAGCGATTGCGCACGCACGCCTCGCGGGCGTTCCCGCGGAGGTCGTCATCAACACGTGGCCGGTCGACCGATTGATTGAGTGGCTAGCGCGGCGATCCACCTGAAGACGAGCACCACAGAGAACGTCCGGTAATCTCTCCGTGATCCAGACCGGCGGCGCGATCGAGCTTCGCGACGATTGCCGGCAGCTCGGTGCGAAATCGCCACTCGTCGGCGCGTCCGCCGGTGGACTCGACCTCGCGCCGCCATCGACTCCACCAGCTCGCCACGTTCCCGGCCACTGGTTCGACGATCAACAAGGTGTCGCCGCGTTTTGCGCGCGCGATCAATTGCGTGAGCAGCGCCTCGCGGGCGCTCTCTGAAACCTCATTCAGCGTGAACGCCGCGAGGAGCGCCGCCGGTTCCTTCGGAAGCCGCACGGACGCGATGTTGCCTTGGCGCGTCCGCGCCTCAAGACCGAACGCCCGGTACGTCGTGGCGGCTTCGCCGAGCGCCCACGCATTGCGATCGAAGCCCACGATGAACGGCCGCGCCGCACAGGCCGATCCCCATGCCGCGCCGGAAGCGCCGGTGCCGCATCCCAAGTCGACGAGCGTCCGAAACGTGTCGGTCGCGCCAGGAATGGACCGGACGATGTGGTTGACCAGTAAGTAATGAAGGGGTGCGTAGAACAGCGCGAACGCCGCGCGTTTGCCCCTGCCCGACAAGGCAGCCCCTTCACCCAGACGTTGGCGTCGTTCGACGTACGTCGACGACAGAGCTCGCAGGGCGCGCGAGACCTCGGTGAAAGTGAGCTCCTCGAGATGGCGTGTCTCGAGCGAATCGATCCAACTTGCGAATAAGCGATCCGTGGCGTGATCTTATCCGGCGCAAGGCCGCGGCTGTTGAGCTTCAGGCCCAGCGACCTACGCTCATCGGTATCGAGATTGCTTCGGCGATTCTACGCCCGAAGGAGGGTGACGATGTCTATCGCTCGCAAGTCGCTCGTGTTCCCACTGGTCATCCTGATGGCCGTACCTGCGACGGCACAGCACGTGGTACTACCTCAGCAACTCGCCGCGACGATCGCCGAACAGATGACCCGGCAGGATGCCGACCGTGCGGCCGTTCGCGAGGCGCTCGCGCGGCCTGAAGTACGCGCTGTCGCCGTGTCCATGAAGATCGACCTGGACAAGGTCATGACGACCGTGGACACGCTGTCGGGCGCGGAGCTCGCACAGGCTGGAAACGCGGCGCGTCAAGTCAACCAGCAACTCGTCGGTGGCGCCTCGACCGTGGTCATCTCGACGACGACGATCATCATCGTCCTTCTGCTGCTGATCCTGCTCATCGTACTCGTCAAGTAGATGCTGGCCTCCATCGCCGTCGCTGTCGCGCTTGCGTCGTCGCCGACGCTCGACGTGCCGTTCATGGCGCAAAGCGATGCACTCTGCGGCGGGGCGGCGGCGGCGATGGTCTTCCGCTATTGGGGCGACACGCACGCCAGCGTGCAGGATTTCGCTGCGCTCGTCGATCGGCGCGCCGGAGGCATTGCCGACGATGTCCTCGTCGGTGATATCCGAAGGCGCGGCTGGAATGCCGAGCGGCTCGAAGGATCGATCGCGGTACTCCGCGAACGACTCGATCGGCGTGACCCTGTCGTCGTGCTGCTTGCGGATCGCGGCACGCGCTATCACTACGTGGTCGTCATCGGCCTGACCGACGACGGCGTCATTGTTCACGATCCGTCCTGGGGACCGTCGCGGACGATCCGCGAAACGAAGTTCCTGCGGCTCTGGGAGCCGGCACGTTTCTGGGCGCTCGTCGTTCGTCCCAGCGACGTCCGCCTCACGGCAAACACCGTCGGCCCTGGCCAGACTTCTCCTCCCGATGCAGCCCCTCCAACTTCAGAGCGCGACCGTTGCGACGCGCTGCTCGATGGCGCGATCGCCGACATCTCAGCACGCGGACTCCCGGCCGCTGACGGCATCCTCGCCACCGTCCGCGAGCAATGTCCTGAGTCGCCGGCGCCTCTTCGCGAGCTCGCCGGCGTTCGGTTCGCCGAACGGCGGTGGAGCGAAGCGGAGTCGTTCGCGCTGCAGACGCTTGCGCGGAACCCGCACGACGCGTACGCGCTCGACGTGCTCGGGTCTGCGCGGTTCATGCGCGACGACCCTGTCGGTGCCCTGCAGGCGTGGAATCAGATTGGCAAGCCGCGGATCGATCGCGTCCGCATCGAGGGACTGCGCCACGCACGATTTCAGGCAATCGTCGAAGCGCTGGATCTCCTGCCCGGCTCGATGCTCACGGCCGACTCGTTTGCGCGTGCGCGGCGCCGTCTCGACGAACTTCCAGATCGATCGACCGCTCGCCTCGCGCTGCGCCCCGACGCCGACGGCTTCGCCGTTGTCGACGTCGTGATCGTCGAACGCGCAGGGGTGCCGCGGCGCACGGGAGATTTCGCCGCAATCGCCGCAGGCGCCGCGATCGATCGTGATGTGACGCTGTCCCTTCCAGGCTTCACTGGCGAAGGCGAAGTGTGGAAGGCCAGTTGGCGCTTCTGGTCGAATCGTCCGCGCGTCGCCGTCGGCTTCGTCGCGCCGCGACTGTCGCGATTGCCCGGAATCTGGAGCGTCGACGCGAGCTGGGACGTGCAGACGTTCGCGGTCGCCGATTCGACGTCGTTGCTGCGCGAGTCGCGCACGCACGGCGGCGTGGGCGTGACCGATTGGATGACCGCCACGCTGCGCTACTCGCTCCGCGGGGGTCTCGATCGCTGGAACGGCCCACGGCGCGCCGCGTCGATCGGCGGGACGCTCGAACGCCGGTTGCTTCGCGATCGCGTGTCCGTCGTGCTCGACGGGGAGCGTTGGGTCTCGATTGGAGACGCGCCCGATTTCGGAACGGTCGGCTTGCGGGCGGCGTGGACGTCGCCGCTCGCGACAGACGGCTGGGCATACGCGGCGGGTGGCGGTATGCAGCGCGTCAGCAAAGGCTCACCGGCGGGATTGTGGTCCGGCGCCGGCGACGGTCACGCGCGATCCGAGCTGCTGCGCGCGCACCCCCTGCTCGATGACGGCGTGATCAATGTAACCGCCTCGACGGTGTTCGGCCGCCGGCTGATGTTCGCCAACGCCGAAGCGCAGCGCTGGCTGCAGGGTCCGCTGCCAGCGCGGTTCGGCGTCGCCTTCTTTGCCGACATCGCGAACGCCTCTCATTCGCTCGACGCGATCGCGACGCCTCTCCAGGTCGACGTCGGCGCGGGACTGCGTCTCAAGATTCACGCGGTCAATCGCGTGCTGCGCGTCGACGTCGCGCACGGCTTGCGAGACGGCGCCAATGCCGTGACCGCGGGCTGGGTATTCTGACGCTCGCCGCCTAGCACGTTTCATGCTGATCCGGCAGACGGAGCGGCCGCTCCTCCTATTGCGGCCGAGCGAATACAGAATCGGTCTGCCCGGAGGCAGATGTTTGTCAAATGAGCGCACGACCTTCGCGAATTCGATCGACCGCGTCCCTCGTCACTGCGGTGATCGCGTTCGCGCTCACAACGTCACGCGTCGGTGGCCACAGCAGAACGACGCAGGTCACGTGGACCGTCGACGTCGCTCCGATCGTCGCGTCGCGTTGCGCAACCTGCCACACGAAACACGGCTTCGCCCCGATGCCGCTGGAAACGTTCGAGGAGGCGCGCGCGTGGGCGAAGGGAATCCGCGAAGAGGTGCTCGCCGGGCGAATGCCGCCGTGGCCCGGCGACCGCGGGTTCGGCGATTTCAGCAACGACAGCAGTCTGAGCGCAACGGAAACGGATCTGCTCGTCGCGTGGACCGGTGGCGGCACGCCGCTCGGCCCGCCGGTCACGTCGCGCCGCATCGAGCGGGCACCGCTGACGAACGAACGCGCGCTGCGCCTCCGTCTGCCGGCCATCGAGGTGAGCGGCGGATCGATCGAGCGTTTCGAATTGTCGCCGGTGATGGACGATGATCGGTGGATTACCGCGTGGACGTTCGAACCGGATGCCCGCGCGCTCGTGGAGGAAGCGGCGGTCCGTGTGGCCGATGCGCGGCTGGGATCGTGGACACCTCTCGAAACGACCATCGCATTTCCGAATGGTGTCGCTCAGAGGCTCGCGCGCGGCGCGAACGTCACAGTCGACGTCCGGTACAGGAAGGCCGCCGTGCCGCAGACCGACGCGAGCACACTCATCTTCTATCTCGGCCCGCGCCCTGCTCGCGAGCTGCGCCATCGTTCGGTCGCGTGCGGCGGCGTTGAATTCGACCGGCCCGTCGATGTCCTGGCCGTTCAGCCGCGCGCCGGGGGAGGCGAATCAATCGAGGTCGTGGCGCGCAATCGCGACGCCGCCGTCGAACCGTTGTCGGTCGTGTCGCGGTACGAGCCCGAATATCCCGTCACGTTTCGATTGCGCCGTGCGGCACACCTGCCCGCGGGGGGCCGTGTCGACGTGTCGTCGCCCTCGCGGGCGTGTTACGCGAATCTCGACTACGTCGAACGCTAACCCGCAACGGGGATCGTGAAGCGGACCGTCGTCACGCGGCCCGAGTGTTGAAACTGCGCCCATAACCGATACATTCCCGGACGCGGAAACAGAATTTGAAAGACCACGTTCGGGCCGGATGGTGACGAGACAGCGTCGACGGGGTGGCTGTGGAAGGCAACCGCCAGGTCGGCGCTCGCCACAAGCAGATGCCCCGTTGCGCCGAGATACGGTTCGAGATCGGTGATCGGCGCGCCAGTCGCTCGATTGCGCAGCTCGAATGTCAGCAGTTGCTCGCGTCCGGCATGGACGTCCGGGGGGACGAGATGGACGGTCAAGTCGCGCTCGATCTTGTCGGCGACGTCGGCGACGAGCGCCGGTGGTTGCGCAAACGATCCTTCGAATTGCCCGGTCGCGAACGCGCGCTGGACGAACTGAGGCGAGCCGCCCGACGGCAGGAAATCCGCAATCAGCTGGTAAGCGCCGGCGCGCGGCACGACGACTTCGGCGTCGAGCGATCCGTCCGGATGCAGCGACGGGTGCACGTGCGCGAAGAACTCGAGATCGCGGCTGACGATGAACAGGTGGAACACGCGCTCGTGAACCGGCTCGAACCGCTTCACGATGGCTCCCGACGCGGGATCGCGAACGACGAATCGCGCTCGTCCCTTCTCGCCGGGGCGCAGCGCCCGCGGCGTCAGGTCGACGTCGAGGTGGTATGGGTGATAGTCGGCCGTTGCGGGCACCAGGGCCATCCCGCATTTGCCGCAAACGTCGCCCGCCGTGCCACGCACGTCGGGATGCATGGGGCACATGTACTGTGCGCTCTGCGCGACGGCAGGATCGCCGCCACGAGTCCCTGCGGCGTCAATGAACGAAGCAACGGCAAGAATGAAAATCGCGCAGAAGCTGAGCGTTGAGACGCGGCTCACCGATCCATCTTAACGGCGCGGTCCGCCTGACGTGTCGTTTCACGATTCTGCGCAGAACACAAAGGCCGTTGTTTCACACCTTGGGCAGCCACGGGATCGCCTTGCTGGCCCAAACGCTAGACGGGTAGGTCCTCCTGAGTTCTTCGGCGACTCTGGTCAAGATGGTGTGGTCGTGGGTCGCGCCGTAGCGGGCCACCGCCCGCCAGTACATCGCGCCGGGTGCGGAATGGGATTGGCCAAAGCGCGTCACCGCCTCGTCGTAAAAGCGCTCCGCATCGGCGTGCTTCTTTTGCGTGAGCGCGATTCGGCCGAGACCACTCGTCAGAGCCGCCACGAAATCGATATTCGGCAGATACCCTTCGAGACGCACGCGCTCCTTCCCGTCGCTGTCGAAGAGAAGGATCGTCGGCGTCCACACCGCCTCAAATCGGTGAAACCATGCCGGATGCTCTTTGATGTGGGCTTCGACCGCCACGAAATGCTCGTTGATGAAGTCGCCCGTTTTGCGGTCCGCGTACGACTCGGCTTCCAGCCGAGCGCAGGCGCCTCAAGCCGGCGCGGCACTGAAATCGAGCAGGACAGGGCGATTCTGGTCCTTCGCGGCGGCGAACGCCTGATCCACGTCTCTGCTCCAGTTCACTGCCATGTTCACCTCCAGCACTATGGTACGTCCAGGTTCCAGCAGCGGTGACGCGCTGCATGAGAACTGATCACCTCTCGGTACGTTCCACTGATGCTCAGCACCTGCGCTCGCACACAGGTTCGAACTCTTTGATTTCGACTATAGTCGGCCTCGCGACGAGCGAGCGAAATCGCGACAGCGGTCGAAACGCAAGCGAGGCAGTCATGCCACGATTCACGTCCGCCTTTCGAATATCGAGCGCGCTGCTGCTGACGGTTGCGATGGGCGCGCCTGCCACGCCCCGATCGCAAGCTCAGACGCAACCCGCCGTCGCCGCACTGCCGCCCGCGTGGGTGCTGCCGCTGCCGGCGCAGCCGCAAGCGGCGGAAACGGTCGCAGTCCGCGCGGGAAGAATGTTCGACCCTCGCTCGGGCACGGTGCGGACGAACCAGGTCATCGTGATTCGCGGCGATCGAATCGCCGATGTCGGACCGAACGTGCTAATCCCCGCCAGCGCGCGCGTCATCGATCTCAGCCGCGCGACCGTCCTGCCTGGCCTGATCGACACTCACCTCCATGTGATGGACGGCAATCCGCTGACGGCACCGGGCGGACCCGGAATCGCGCCGGGCACGACGGGCGCGGCGGCGCCGGCGAGCCTTGGCCTCCAGTATCGCGAGCTCGTTGCGCTCGTGAACGCGCAACGTGATCTCGCCGCAGGGTTCACGACGGTCGTCGATCTGATGACCCACGGCGGCTGGTACGGCACGGTCGATCTGCGCAACGCGATTGAGAACGGCCTGGTCCAAGGACCGCGGATGCAGGTCGCCGGCCCCGGGATCGTGGCCACCAACAAGGCGAACGTCACGTTCTCGCTGCTGAACGGCGCGCCGATCGCGAACCTTGGCGCTCAGCTGGCGAACGGGGCTGATGCGGTTCGCGCAGCGGTCCGCGAACAGGCGCACTACGGTGTCGACTGGATCAAGATTTACAGCACGCAGGAATTTCACTTCGCACCCAACGGCACAATGGTCAACACGCCCACCTTCACCCTCGAGGAAACTCAAGCCATCGTCAACGAAGCACATCGTCAAGGACTGAAGGTCGCGTGTCACGCGTATGGCGGCGAAGGACTGCACAATTGCATCGAAGCCGGCGTCGATGTGCCCACGCACGGCGTCGATCTCGACGAAGCGTCGTTGAAGATGCTGTTGCAGAAAAACCTGCCTCTGACATCGACGTTGTTCGATTTGAGCATCGACGACGCACAGGAAATGCGCCGCTGGAACAACAGCCGCTGGCGGATGATGGAGAAAAGCTGGAAGAAGGCGTTCGCCGCCGGCGTCAAGCAACCGTTCGGCAGCGGCGCTGGACCGTTTCCGCACGGCACACAAGGCGACATGTTCGCCTACTTCGTGAAGTGGGGCATGACGCCGATTCAATCGCTTCAGACGGCGTTGACCGTCGGGGCCGAAACGATTGGCTGGCAGGACCGCGTGGGTACGATCGAGAAAGGCAGATTCGCGGATCTCGTCGCGGTCAACGGCGACCCGCTCGCGGACATCACCGAAATGTCGCGCATCACGTTCGTCATGAAAGGCGGGCGGATCGTCAGGAACGACGTGAAGTAGCGACTGAAATTTGGCGGAGGGAGAGGGATTCGAACCCCCGGTACCCTTCCGGGTACAGTGGTTTTCAAGACCGGTCCCCACTGGGAGGAGCATCAGCTCCTCCCAATTCAACCCAATAAAGTGGCCTCGTCGAAGCGTCGGCATAGGAGCCAGTTGGGACGTGTCTACGTGTCGACACGGACAAAAAGCGGACAGCGGCCTCCGTCCGCGCGCCATCAGCTCTCAGGCCGTGGTCCTCGTGCGTGCCTCCTCAATCTCGTCGGCTGACAACGCGATGATCCAGGCTGCCGATTCTGCCAGCTTTGATTGAACAGAACCAGGGAAGCTCGTTTTCGGTTTTCCCTTCTCGTCTGTCGCTAACGTGAAAACCAGACCATGATTTATTTCACTCGGCACATCATGCCGGCAAATCCCCAGCGCCAGCGAGCGAACGTATTCGGCCGTCCAACCAACGAGTTTCGTTCCTGCTTGTTTCCCAGCGATTGCGGCGGCGGGCGTTATGCCTTTTCCGAGAGTGATTGACATCGGATGCTTCTGGCCCGTCTCAGGATGCTTGTTGTACTGGAAGAGGCCAGACTTCGGCTGAACCTGATCCTTGTTGTGGTTATATGTCCATTGACCGGGCGAGACTCGCCGCCAGATCGGATCGCCGGCTTCAATAGACGTGTCGTCGACAAAGACGTCTTCGCCGCCGCCGTCCGTCATGGATTGTCGAGAAGCCGCTTTCTGATCCTTCGCAGGCGACCGTCAGAGGCAGGTCCAAACGACGGCTCGCTGCCGTCAATCAGGTCGTGATAGTAAATGCATGTTTGTTCATCTGAGGCAGAGAACGTGATTGTGACGTCGACTCCTTTGATGTGCCACTCAACTTGTACGCCCCCATCACCGCTGGCGAAGACGTCCGGCGGCGGCACTCCCTGCACCGCGAACCACTCGATCAGTTCCTCTGCCAGACCGACAACTCGAGGATCCGCTGGAAGACCCCCATAGGTATCCCAATCGAGAGGAAGTCCCACGAACGTTTTGAGCCGATTCTTTACGCGTCCAAACCAGGCAGGTGAAACCGCCGGCTCCAAATGCTGACGCGGCGTCCAAATGCCGCGGGCCGAGATCAAGTATTCGACCTCTGCGGGAACCGCTCGCCGTTGCCTTGCCTTCCATTCGACGAGTTGCGTCTCAGTGCTGAATGTCGATACATTGCCTGTTGCGGCATTTGCACCGAGGACATCACGTTCCGTCAGTGTCGCTGTCGTCATTGTTTCCGATCCCATTTCGCATGCATTTCCGCAGTCGTCAGCTCAGTGAAACCGCGGACGATCCATTCATGCCCAATCTTCAAAAATCGAAACGCTCCGTCCACGTCCGGCGAGAGCGGCCTTCCTCGCGCGATCATGTTGAGGTTGAGAACCTCTGCGCGATCAGCTGTCAAATACCCAGGTTGAAGTTCCACGGTGAGACGACCGCGAAGCTCCTTCGACGTTTCGATAATTGGATATCTTGCTGCGTAGTGCACAACATCTTCAGGCGCCGGCAAAAACCCCTTTGTGGACGCGTGTCGAAAGAAGTTAAAAACGCGATCGACGGCGCTGTGCGGCTCCCGAATGTGGTTGACGTACGTGAGCTCCGCTTGTGTGACCTCAATTCTTCCTAGACCCTCTTTCGCGACAAATTCCTCAAACACAGGTAGCGTCTCGCGGAATCGCCGCTCGACTTCGTCGTAGCTTGGATAATGGTGATCCCCGGCGCCCTTCTTCCAGTTGTAAGCGAAACGATTGTTTTGCAACTGCAATAATTGTGTCTTGTCCGATGAGTGAAACCACGTTCGGATGCGTGGTCGTTCCATGAATTCGAGACGCGGGGGTACAGCAGGGCCGCCTGGTTCCTCAATCGTTGGAGGAAGTTCCGGCACGTCCTCTGTCACCGGATATCTATCTCTGATCCGTTGCCAGAACAAACCGGCGTGTGCCGATCGATATCCCGGCAGCGTTTCAAACATGATCGAAAGC
>Ga0070699_100004825_pt1 | contig 11902 bp, 18 predicted proteins | sample KBSK1503metaG_FD_65473 | JGI IMG/M metagenome (GOLD analysis project Ga0070699, IMG submission 65473) | Corn, switchgrass and miscanthus rhizosphere microbial communities from Kellogg Biological Station, Michigan, USA - KBS K1-50-3 metaG | ecosystem: Host-associated > Plants > Roots >...
TCGGTCACCGACGTTACCGCAACTCATCCCATAGCCAGGCGATGGCCGCTCCGAATCCGAATATCAGGGCGAGGGCGAACGGCACTCCGGGCTCCCAATAGCCCTTAAGGCCGAGAACGACCAATCCCGCTGAGCCGATAATCATTACCCCGGCCAGCGTGCGCGAAATTGACTTGCGCCACATGCCGGCGCTTGCTCCCGTTAAAGTGGCTCCCGTTGCCTCCAACACTCCGCTTGATACTCGGTGGGGCCCTGGGACGTTTCTAAGGCAACTTTGTGGATCGAAAACTTGCGTTCGGATGGAAAGCCATGAAAGCCGAACACGAGCCAGCAATGCGGGCATTCACGAAAAGCTGGCGGCGGGAATGAAAGCAGCTATCCGCTCGATCTGAGCGCCGCCATAGAATGGCCGCACCACCCTGGCACAAGGCTGCTTGTTAATGTCGATCCCCTCATTCTAGCCCCGCGCTGAGCGCGGCTTTTTCTTTCGGCACACCACCCCGGCGGCTATGAAGGATTGGGCGCGGGCCACCGCGTACTCCCGCAACTTAATCACTGCATCCTAACGAACGCCGCACACCGTCTTCCACGCCGCGCTCAAGCGCACGGACGCACTCTTGTTGAAGGCGAAGGCGGGCACCAACGTCGCTCTTGCCTGTCTTTTCGCGCTCCTCGCGGGCTTTGTCTCGGCGAGCCTTCGCGTCCGCCAAGTCATTCTCGGCCGCAGGACTTTCCTCATATTGGTAATAAAAGTTCGCATTCGGGTCATAATACCGGTTGTAAAATTGCGCCGATGCCGTCTGCACTGAAACGAGTAACGAACTTGCAACAGCCGCCACCTTCATTTTCATTTTTCCATCCCCCATTCGCCAGGGGGGAGCCCACAGGCGGGCAGTATACGCCAAAAAGGCCACAGTCTGCCGCGCGGCACGGCCCGGAGGGGCGCGGGCATGAGGGGCCGGCGCGATCAAGGCATTTTATGCGCAATCCATAGAATCATTCCCAGGAAGGCGAGGGCCGAGAGCGCGGTCGAGTAGACTGCGATCCGGCTAAACATTTTCATGGGCACTGCCGGACGACGGCGCTTTTAATCTCCACACCCATACGAACGCCGCACGTTATCCTCGACGCCGCGCTCGATCGCACGAGTGCACTCTTCTTCAAGGCGAAGGCGGGCACCGACGTCGCTCTTGCCGGTCTCTTCGCGCTCAATGCGGGCTTTGTCTCGGAGAGCCTTGGTGTACGCCAAGTCATCCTCCGCCGCAGGAGAGCCCCAATAATATTGGTAAAAAAAGCTATTTGGGCCCGAATACGGGTTCACATAGTAATATTGGGCCGATGCTGTCTGCACTGAAACGAGCAACAAACTTGCAACAACCGCCACCTTCATTTTCATTTTTTTCGTCTCCATCGCCCAGAGGGGCCTCCTGTCACTTTTTGCAGCTCCAAACGTTGCGCAATGCTGTTTGAGTATCGACGAGCATGTAACGCTGGACTTCGGTGGCTCGTTCCAAGGCCGGTTCGATCCAACTCACGACCACCTGAACCATGTCTTCGTACCCAGCGCTTAGCGGAATACAAATCTCATTGCGTGATTGCATTCCCTGCGCAACGCCGATGACATATCCGGTGCATACGCCGGCGTGCCCTTGCGCAATCTCCTCTTTGCAGATCGGCAACATCACCTTGGGATCAGAAATCATTAAGCCAGTAATTTTGGCTTGTACTGGCGCCACCATAAGCAAGCTCGCGCCTAAGAGCGCCGCGAAAAACTTAACCTTCATCTTTAACCCCCAATTCATCGAACTGCATTCGGTCCCGCAGCCAGATGCCAGGATATAGAATTGGGAGGGATCAGTCAGCGGCATATTCGATTCGACTCTGGCCGCCGCGTGCTGCATTTATCGCGCCCATGTTATGGCGTCTGCGTGCCTTTCCCGACTTCTGCGAGCCGTGCCTGCCAAGCCCGGTCACCTACCCGCCTGTCGGCAGCGATTGGATTCACGAAATCAAGCATGATGGCTTTCGGCTCTTGGCGCGGCGTGGAGCCTCGGGGGTGCGGCTTTTCACACGTAACGGGCACGACTGGACCGAACGCTTCCGCTCATCTTCCAGGCGCTGAGCGCGCTCGAGGTCACCACATGCTTGATTGACGGCGAGGCGGTCACCTGCAACGAAACCGGCCTTGCAGATTTCGAGGGGCTGCGCAGCCGTCGTGGAGACGTGCATCTCTGCGCGTTCGACCTTCTTGAACTCGATGGGCACGATCTGCGACTTGAACCGCTCGCGAAACGGCGGGGACTATTAGCCCGGCTCGTTCGAAAGCCTCGGTCGGGGCTCGTACTCAACGCTCAATTTGAACAAGATGGGCCGCTCGTGTTCGAGCACGCGTTCCTGCTCGGCTGCGAGGGCATCGTGTCGAAGCGCAAACACTCACGCTATCGTTCCGGCCGTTCGCGCGATTGGGTCAAGATGAAAAATCCGAATGCGCCGGCAGGGAAACGGGAAGAGGGAAGAGGAAGAGGATTGGGGACGATGACCGACATCCTACTGCGAAAAGCTCAAGCGGTTCGCGCCGGTGCTCAAGGCGATGAGGATTACGACGTCATCGGTCCTGCCGCCGGTGCTTGCGCGAAAGCCGCGAACGCAAAGGTTGTCGACAAGATTTTCGTAGCGAGGAAGAGAAACGGGCGCATGCGCAACTCCAAGGCTTAGGGAGAGAATGAAGACTGAGGGACGCCCATGACAGTCATGTGACGACCGTTGCGTCGGTCGCTTTCGCGTCCATGCCAACGGTTAGGATCGCGTTGCTCCGCCAGCGCGTCACCTGGGGCCACTACGCCCAGCGCGCTGCGCGTCAATCGAGGGGCGCTCCGCCCCGAGCAACTGCGCGATCTTCGGCCCCCCACTGATCGTTGCAGAGATCGTCCGACGACATCTCGATTCGCGCCGCGAGGTAAGTCCCTAGGACACGATAGCCGCTCTCGTTCAGATGGTTCCAATCTCTCGGACCATGAAGCGGCCGTCGGGCTGCTGCCGCTCGCAACGTTGGCCGTGTGTCGATAAACCCGATACCCTGGGCGACAGTCACATTCCGAATTTTTTCGCAGATCTTTTGGCTGTTGGCGTAAACCGCAGCGACTGGGAAAGGCCGTCCGTCAACCAGTACTTCGGGACGTTCGGGAACCGCCGCCGCAACCACATCAGGGACCGCTCGAAGACCAGTACTCCAGCGTCGATTTGATCTTCGGTCAGCGCCACCGAAGGAACGCTGAGTCGCCACGCGCCCCGAGCGCTGCCGTTGACCAGAATTTCTTGCAGCGCCGGCTGGTCAAGAAATTGAGCGGCATAATTTCGATACTTGATCAGGTATCGGGCCATCCTGAAGATGGTGTCGCCGAAGTGGCCGTGGCATCTCCAATTGGATACGACCCCATACTGAGTTTCCAGGAACCTATCAATCTGAAGGCGGAGATCAGATTCGTCTGGGCGAACTTGATGGTCCAGCAACATATAATTGTCATCGATGTCATTGCCTTCATAGAAATAGATCAGAATCCGCTTTGGGTCTTCGATCCTTGGGAAGAGGTAACAATAGCTATCGCCAAATACTCTTGTGACCCTGAGCACTAAGGCCTCCGCGCTACCGGACGCCGCTCGTCCGAGCGTGACCACGTCGGTGCCGAGGAGCTGGTGTAGGACGTCAGCGGAGTGGTGAGGTTTCGCTGGGTTGCCCCCGGTCTCGAGCAGCCAGTCACCCATGCCCTGTGCATTCGAATCGCCGACTAAGGCAATGTAGTCGCGCGGGACATATTCGGTCTTCGAACTTTGCAGGAAAAACGCAGCACGATCGGGAAGATGCGGCAGCAAATTCAGCGACATATACGGCAGCACTAGGCGGAAGAAAATAAGCTCGGCAACCGCGTAGGTCACCAAAATTGAAATCGTGAGCAACAGCGCGTTGGCCAAGCCGGACTTTGCATACCTAATCGTGGTCGAAGCAACCATGACAACTCCAATCGACAACCCCCGATCTGGCCGTCTGCGGTCACTGTCGATCACGAGATGGCACCTAGGGGGCTGCTACAATCGAAACTGAGACACGACCCGCTGCTGGCAACACCGATCGTGAGCTTGGCAAGTTATGCAGGGTCGCGCGGGTTAAGGCGTTCGGGGGCATAGAGGTTCACTGTAACAGCAAGAGCCAAGTCCATATGACGCCGCCGGTGAACAGGACTGGCAGCTTGGGCAGGTTGAAAAGAGCCCCTGCGAGCAGCGCGATAGCAGCTGCTGCCGCCCATCCAGCAATCAGAAGCAGTAGTCGAGCCCACACCCCGGCCATCATGGCTGGACTCAAACTTTGTCGTTCAGATCAAGCACACGATCGCCTTCGTTTATGGGCGGGTGCGCGGTAAGCATATGCGCGAGAAAGGGAGCGGAAGAATTAATTCTCCATAAAAAGAATAGGCGCCGTGTAATCTAAGAGCCGATCCAGGAAGTTGTTGAGTCCGCTCCTGAAGCAAAGCTACAAAGCGCTCAAGCGTGATCGTTCGCCCGGCGCCTTCTTGATCGGTTTTCGACCGGCGAATAGTGACCCGTAAGCCGGCCTCGGTGGTCCTGTCGCGGAGTTGGTTGGAATTGAAGGTGGCGTAGTCTCCGGGGTGTTCAACCTCGAATCATCCGGCGTAGAAGCGCCGGATAGGAGACCACGCCATGAAGAGCATTACCACGAAGCATGATTCCTCGCAGCCTGTCGCTGATACGGCTTATCTTTTCGACGATTGGTTCGACCCGATTGAAGCCGTGGTTCGTGATCGGGTGCGCGGCTTCATCCAGGCCATGATCGAAGGCGAGCTGGGCGTAACCCTGGAGCGACCCCGATACGGACGCCACCCGCAATCGTCGAGCAGCGCCAGCGATGGCAGGGTTGCAGTCATCGGTCACCGGCATGGCCATCGCTCACGGTCGTTGATGGGCACCTTCGGTCGCATCGAGATTGAAGTACCACGCGCGCGGCTGAACGGACCAGGCGGCAAAACCACGGAGTGGAACAGCCAGGTGTTGCGGGCCTACCAGCGCCGCACGCTGGCGGCCGATGCGTTGATTGCCAGCACCTACTTGGCCGGCACCAACACGCGCCGGGTGCGCCGCGCCTTGAAGGCGCTGTTCGACGGCGCCGTGGGCAAGGATACGGTGAGCCGGGTCTGGCGCAAGGTGAAGGCCGATTGGGACGCCTGGAATGCTCGCTCGCTGGCCGCCGAACCTTCCCTGCACTACCTGCTCAATACGATCGACTCGGCATGCCGTCCGGAGGCACAATCGAAGCCGCGCCCGCCATCCGGTTGGTCGATCGCAAGCCGGAAGGCAACGTCTAACCCTCAAGCCCCGAAGTTGTCACCCCCGCACCTCTGCGCGCAAGCCGCGTGAGGAACGCCGTCTCCCCGGAAATTCTGATTCTGTGCAAGAGTCCGCGCGCACGGCCGGCAGAAAAGCGCGCTTTGAGTGCGAGCAACCTGAAGCTGCTTGTGGGGCGGCGAGCAGCCGTTGCGGACTGGCGTTTGGGGTGAATGTGAGCGTGCATGGGGCAGCAGGAGTGCCCAATGCCGTCGCGACGTCGATCAGATTGCGATCTTGGGGATTTGGACCGGCTCTCGCGATCCGCGCTTCGCCACCTGTGGCGGCAACAGTTCGGCGGAGAGCCGCCCTCGTCGTTCGGGGGTGATCTGCTTGCGCTCGCCATCGCGCATGCGCGGCAGGAGCGCCACTACGGCGGGCTTCCAAAATCGGTGGCGCGCGAGTTTGACCGGCTGTTCGATCGGGCGCTCCCGGGATCGAGCGGGTCTGGTGGGCAGGACGGCACCGGTGCCCACCGCGCTGCGCACAAGCGCAACGGCCAATCGCCGAAGCTCACCCGGCCCGGCACCATCCTGGTGCGCGAATGGCAAGGCACGACGCATCAAGTGACCGTGATGGTCGATGGGTTTCTCTGGAACGGGCGCGCCCACAACAGCCTCTCCGGCATCGCCCGCGCCATCACCGGAACGAAATGGAACGGGCCTAGGTTCTTTGGGATGCGGGAGCCGAACGATGCCCTCTGAGCGGCGGGTGCTGCGCTGCGCCGTTTATACCCGCAAATCCTCCGAAACCCCGAAAAATTCCGGCGGCAGTTTGCTGTAGTGTCCAGCGTGATCGTAATTTCACTCTGACAGTGTGAACTAGCTCACATTCGGCAGAGGCCGGACGTGCGCTAAAACGCCGCTAGTTCGAAAAAGACTAAGTTTTTGCGAGGCGCCGGACTTGCTTTGGGTGGTTTGCGAGCTTGAGTTGATGGAACGGATCCAACCATGAATGGCCAGCTAACGCTTTACCGCGATCAATACGGCATTGTCCCGGTTGCGGTGTCCCTAGGGGCAATCCTTTGGACCACCATGGTTTTAACCGCGGTCCAATCCAATTTGATGGCTGATGACCCGGAGGCTTTGGCGCTCGCCTATCTGTTGCCGACGATCTTTATTGCAGTATTTTTCGGCAGTGCTCTCGGGGTTGCAAGTTCATTCGCAAGCGGGCTTGCCGCTGCCTATTTTATCTACCCGCCGAAATTCAGCCTTTTCATTGCTGATCCTCGGCACGTCGCGGAATTAGGTTTCATCCTGTTGCTGGCGGTGACAGCGAGCAAGGCGGTGGGTGTCCTAACAGATGACAAGCCGCCGAAAGTCGCCAGCGATGAAAGGTAACCCGCCCAAGAAGAACGGGGAACTCCAACTTCAATACAGGACCTATCCCACCCGGAGCAATCGCTGGCTGATGTCCGCTTCTCTAATCGGCCGTCTGAGTCAAGCGCTTTCAGGCTATCCACCACTCAGTGTCGATGTCGCTCGCGGGCTCGCGCTTCTCTTCGGACTCGGCACCAAGGCCCTTCCGTCATGGGATTCGAGGATCAGGCGGAACAATCTCTACCGCGGCCTTGCCGTGAGATACGGCCGACCCAAGCGGACATACGAACTCACCTCATCCATCGTCCCGCGAGGGACAGCATTCCACCGTTAGGTGGATTCCTTGGACAGTCTGACCCGCAGATACCGTAGGAGTCGCCCTCCAATCCCATTAGATTCCGTTTATTTTGATGGCCGATCCGGCTTGGCTGATGCCACAAGCGCAGGACAAAATTACAATGCGGGCCGAAGGTTGACGGCACCGACGTCATCGAATTCAGGACGGCCGCGCGGACTCGGTCCCGGAATTCACCACATGTTGCACAAAATTTTTGACTATTGCAGCAACCGCAAGAGGGCGCGGCCCGCCCGGTTGCTCAATTCCTTGGCGTCCAGCGTTCCGTCGTTGTCGGGATCAGCCGCTTTGAAACGCTGCTCGATGACGGCGAGGTATTCATCCTTGGTCAGCGTTCCATCCTTATCAGGATCGGCGGCGGCAAATTCCTTGGCGCTCAATCTGCCTCGCAGTTCGCGCCTGTCGAGAGTGCCGTCGTGATCACGATCGAGCTTGTCGAAAAGGGCACCCCCTGCCTTCTTGACCTCATTGAGATCGAGGGTGCCGTCGTTGTCCGTGTCGAATTTTTGTATCGTGCTTGGGCGTCGCGCCTCTCCGAAGGCCGGAAAGCTGGCACCAAGCACGCTACCGAGAACCAAGATATTCAGAAGTGCTGTGCGTCGCGATATCATCTCGATATCCTCCTTGGACGGTCTGACCCGCAGATACCGTGGTAGCCACCCACGGTGATGAACTCGCGCTTCTTCATTCGATCACCTCGGCGGCGGCGGCCTGCAGCGTCAGCGGCAGGGTCAAGCCGAGCGCCTTGGCGGTCTTGAGGTTGATGACCAACTCGAACTTGGTCGGCTGCAGTACAGGCAGGTCGGTGGGCTTTTCGCCCTTAAGAATCCGCCCGGTGTAGGCGCCGAACTGACGAAATGAGTCCGTGTAGCTGTTTCCGTAGCTCATCAATCCGCCGGCTGCGGCGGCTTCGCGCCATGGATGGATCGTCGCCACCCCATGGCGTGCTGCGCGTGCGACAAGTTGATTGCGTCGACTGAAGAAGAACGCATCGGGGGCGATGACCAGCGCGCTAGCTCGCAGTTGGGCGAGGGTGGCGAAGGCCGAGTCGATGTCGTTTTCAGTACTCGCGCTCAGGAGATGGAGCTGCAGCCCGCGGACGCGGGCCGCCACTCGCAGGCCTTTGGTCGCGGATTCGGTAACATTTGCGTTGGTCGGATTGGTGAGAACGGCGATCGTGATCGCTTGGGGCACGAGTTCGTGCAGAAGCTCCAGCCGCTTCGCTCCCAGTTCGGCGTTGAGCCGGGTGACCCCGGTGATGTTGCCGCTCGGCCGGTTCAGGCTGGCGACAAGTCTGAGGTCAACGGGATCAAAGCCCGTCTCGAAGATGATAGGAACCGTTGAGGTTGCCGCTTTGGCCGCGAGCGCCGCCGGCGCGTCGTTTGTTGCGATTACGGCCACCTGACGGCGAACCAGATCGGCCGCCAGCGCCGGCAGGCGATCGTAGTGACCTTCCGCCGATTGGTATTCGATCGCCACGTTCTGGCCCTCAATGTAGCCGGCTTCCCGCAGGCCTTGGCGGAAGTGGGGCATCAGGAAAGCGACGGGTTCCCGCGACCCGCCGCTAAGGAATCCGATCACCGGCAGCGCCGTTGCCGGTCCCATGCCGCCGAATTCCCGATCAGCTGCCGCCTTCCTGCCGGGACGGTGCCGGTCCCCCCGTGTATTGTCTCGTCGTGTTACTGAGGAGCAAGAGACATGGGGGAAGCAGTCGGACTTGGAAGGACACAGCCCGACGGAGCAAAGATCGTCGAGCTGCGGAAACGGAGCAGATTGAAACAGGAGGCTCTTGCCAACCAGGCGGGACTGTCGGTGAGGCTCCTGCGCGAGATTGAGCGAAGAAACCATTCTGTTCCTTTAACGACTATCACCGCTATCGCGACCGCACTGAAGGTTCCCCCCGACCAGATCACACTAGACCCGGACATCTCGCGAAACACACAATACCCACAATACCCCAACCTCAAATTAAGACCCGTTCGGTCTGCTTACGAGTTGTGTCATTTAGCCGAAGAGGCACACCAATACTATTGGGATCTAAGTGTGACTCCTACCGCCGCGACCGCAAAGGAGATGCAACAGTTATTGCGAATAATTCGCCGCCTTGTCGAGAGGTTTAGCGTAACTGACGAGTTCGACAATGAAGATGCACCTAAACCAAAAGCAGACCCTCCCAATGATCTTGGATATATCCCAAGATTAGCCCGGCTCCAACAATCCCTCGATACGCTGTGGGCGGGTGGCGTGGGCGTCCTTGCAGGCTCTTACTACCGGCAGTCGCTGACGAGCAAGAAAGACAAGAGCCCGGGGATGAGGCTCCCCAGGTTGCTGACGAGCAAGGGGGGCAAGAGGCCGCGAATTAAGTTTCGCGGCAACAGCAAGCAGATCTGGATCATTCAGGGGATCCTCGAGATCCGTTTCGTGCCGGGCGAGGTCAATGAAGAGGAGATCTGCATCGACATCGGAATTCCGCCGGATCACCCCGAGAGCCTTGATAGTGAGATGGAGAGCCTTGAGAGCCAGCTCGAAAAGCGTAAATCGCAGAGGTCGCCACATGCTCAATCACAACAGGGGGCGCGCGCGTCCAAGAACAAAGGCAGCGATCGTGGCAGGAAAAGTTAAACCGGCGTCCCGCTTGGTGCTTGGCAAGCAGATCAAGGCGCAGTTTGGCGACGGCAAATGGCACTCGTTCGAGACGATCGTCACTAAGACAGGAGCGCGGGCGAAGAGAGTGTGGTCGACCCTAGATCTCATGTGCAGATGGGGGACGTACAAGACCAAATGCGAACGCAAGAAAATTGGGATGGACTATCACTTCCGCCTATCGCCCAAAGACAAACAGATCAGTGTTCATGAGCTAATCGAGAAACTCACACCCATCCTCAAGGAGCTGGAAGTTCAAGGTCGAGCAAACGCAGCGACGATGTCACCGCCGACTGTGCGCATTATGACCGCGAAGATCCAAAAACTCCTTGAGGAATGGGCTGACGACCGACCTGCCGGCCAAGGGACACGGCGAACTCGGTCCTCTCTTACACGTCCCTTATAGGAGGGCCTGATGGCCCATTCAATAGAAGACACCAGTTATCGGTTGGTGAAATCAGAGGTCCGTGACCTGACGCCCGAGCTGGCGGACGAATTCCGCAACCTCGAACCGTCACCCACGGAGCGCGAACTTAACCCGACGAGGATAAAGCACCTCAAAACCAAGGCGGAAGCCGGCCAGCTTGTCACGTTTCACTGGTCGGTCGCCAGATTGGGCGACAAGCGACTGCGCATGAACGGGCAGCACAGCTCGAACATGCTGTGTGGCCTCAATGGGAACTTCCCAAAGGGCCTTAAGGTCCACCTGGACGAATACGAGGTGCCGAACAAGCCATCACTTGCCCTGTTGTTTCGGCAATTCGACGATCGCAAGTCCAACCGGTCCCCGAGCGACGTGGCGGGCGCATATCAGGGCTTGTACGAGGAGCTGCACGACATTCCCAAGGGGCCGGCTAAGATGGCTGTCGAGGGGGCGTGTTGGTATGATCGATATGTCGAAGGCCTGCCGGCACCAACTGGCGACGATCAGTATGTTCGGTTCGGCGAACCGACACCGGAGCTGCGCCGGCAGACCATCGTCGCGGCAATGTACGGCACCTGGGTCAAGAACGAACGCGAGGCCAGGAAATTCTGGGTCGAGGTCGCCCGGGGTGGGGAAGAGTTCGCCGAGAGCGCACCGACTACGGTCCTCGATGCGTGGCTCAAGGCAATGGTGGAGAGGGGGGGAGTTAAGAACGAACTGAAGCCCGCCAACTATTACCAGGGCTGCGTTTATGCCTGGAACGCCCATCGCGAGGGGAAGTCGATCCAGAACATCAAGCATGACCCCAAAAAGGGTCTTTACGACGTCCGCGAATAGCAACGTCGCCCGCATAGGCCGGTCCGCAAGGACCGGCCTATGCCGTGACCGTGAAGGTATAGGGAATGATGCCGATCACGTTTAGCACGAGAATGAACATGAACAGCGAGAAGACCAGCGGGAAGAATTTCATGCCTTCCGTGCCGGCAGTGCTTTGCAGCGTGGTTGCGACGAACTCGTAAGACATTTCGGCGACCGATTGCAGCCGCTCGGGCACGAGGGCACGCGAGCTGGTCGCGCCAAGCATCAGCAGAAGGATCAGGAGTAGCCCGATCAGCATGAACAGCGCGGAATTCGTGAAGGCGATCTCGATCCCGCCGACGCGAATGATTGGAAACAGGTTTTTGATCTCAAACTGATGGATGGGATCCATGAGGGATGGAGTCCTTCGTCAGCGTCGCCGCGCGACCGCTTCAGGCCGGCGGAGCGTGTTCATTGCTTCGGGTCCGATGGGTTGCTCGGAACCACCCCCGCCGCCCGCATCACATTAAGAACGCCGGCCGCGAAGCCGAGAAGCAGAAACACGATCATTCCCCAGGGCGAGATTCCCAACCAGTAATCCAACAGCCAACCGATCGCCGCACCGACCACAACCCCGGCGACGAGCTCGGTCGAGAGCCGAAAACCGCGGGCAATGGCCGACGGATCCGCGGCCGGAGGTCGACCCGCACTACCTTCCGAAGGACCTTCGGGATGGACGTTGCCGAGCTGCTCGCCGAGACGCTTGAGTCTTGCGGAGAGCGCAGCCTCGTCGGGGGGCAGTTGTTCGCGATCACCTTTTTTCGCGTGCGTCGGCATAATCACCCGAAACTCCTGCGTTGGTGCGATCGCTGCTCACAGGGATTTAATCGCCGTAAGTTTCTGCTCATGCATCGCTCTTTCTCGGAACCCAACCTTCGCACATCGGCAAATAACGCTGGTAGCGAGCCC
>Ga0070699_100004826_pt1 | contig 11900 bp, 6 predicted proteins | sample KBSK1503metaG_FD_65473 | JGI IMG/M metagenome (GOLD analysis project Ga0070699, IMG submission 65473) | Corn, switchgrass and miscanthus rhizosphere microbial communities from Kellogg Biological Station, Michigan, USA - KBS K1-50-3 metaG | ecosystem: Host-associated > Plants > Roots >...
GAAGACCTGGTGATCGGCACCGGCAAAGGCGGCCGGCTCGGCGTCTTCCGGAACGACCGGGGCCGGCTGGTTGCCGAGCCCGGCGCCGGTCCGGTCGCGCCGGCCGACTTCACTGGCGTGCTGGGGCTGCCCGGACAGGGGGGCTCGCGGCTGGTGGCCGGCGTGTCCACCTGGGAGGCGCGCACTCTGCCGGAGATGACCAGGCAGCCGGCGGTGGTGAGCCTGCGTGCGGCCGGCACCAGGCTCACGGGAAGCGCCGAGGAGCTGGTGGGAACCCACGAGTCCGCCACCGGACCGCTGGCGCTGGGCGACTACGACGGCGACGGAGACCTCGACCTGTTCGTCGGCTCCCGCGCCATCGCCATGCGCTATCCGGTGGCCCCATCCTCCGGCCTGTTTCGAAACACCGCGGGAAGGTTCGAGCTGGACCCGGAGAACTCGGCGTTGCTCCGGGATATCGGCATGGTCTCGGCGGCTCTCTTTGCGGACATCGATTCCGACGGCGATCCGGACCTGCTCCTGGCCCGCGAGTGGGGCTCGATCCGGTTGCTGCTCAATCAGGCAGGCCGGTTCGCTCCAGCCCCGGCCTCGTGGGGGCTGGAGAAATGGACCAGCCAGTGGAACGGTCTCGCGGCCGGCGATCTCGACGGTGACGGCCGGCTGGATCTCGTAGCGACGAGCTGGGGCCGAAACACCGTCGCGCGGGCGGACAGCGCCCGCCCGCTCCTCCTGGTCCACGGACCATTCGGCGCCGCCGGTGAGGAGGAGATGCTGCTCGCTCGCCAGGATCCTCGGGTTAACGGTCCGGCGGCGCTGACCAGCTTCGCCCAGGTCCGGGTCGCGGTCCCGGTGATCGCGACCCGCTTTCGCAGCTTCGGCGCCTACGCCGACGCCACGGTGGACCGTCTGCTGGAGCCGGTGGCGAACCAGGTCTCGCGGCTGTCTGTGGTCACCCACGACCACATGCTCTTCCTCAATCGGGGGAGCCGCTTCGAAGCCGTGCCTCTGCCTGCCGAAGCGCAGCTTGCCCCGGCATTTTACGCTGGAATCGCCGACTTCGACGGAGATGGTTTCGAGGACCTGTTCCTGAGCCAGAATTTCTTTCCCACGGCGGTCGGGACGCCGCGGTACGACACCGGACGGGGGCTCCTGCTCACCGGCGACGGGAAAGGCGGACTGCGACCCCTGTCGGGTGACCGGTCGGGGCTCAAGATTTATGGCGATCAGCGCGGTGCCGCCTACAGCGATATCGACGCCGACGGCCGCCTCGATCTGGTGGTCTCGCAGAACGGCTCGCCTACGCGGCTGTACAGAAACCGCGGGGCCACAGTCGGGCTCCGGGTGCGGGTGGTGGGCCCGGCGAATAACCCGGACGGCGTCGGCGCCCAGGTCCGGATGGTCTATGGTGATCGTATGGGACCCGTGCGGGAGATCCACGCCGGGTCGGGCTACTGGTCCGAGAACGGGGCAGTTCAGGTGTTCGGGTTGTCCGGCACGCCCACGGCCGTGTTGACCCGGTGGCCGGGTGGAGAAGAAACCAGGGTCCCGGTGACCGCCGGGGCTCGCGAGGTGGTTGTCAAACGATGACCCCAAACCAGTCAGGCATCATGGCGCTCTCCCTTCGTGGGCTCCTGTTGCTCCCGGCGTTGGCGATGGCGGGCTGCGGCAAGACCGGGGCTGGTGAGCGCAATCTGCCGATCGTCGTGATCAAAGGCGGATTTGCGACACCGGAGTCGGTACTGCACGATCCCCAGCTGGACATCTACATGGTGTCCAACATCAACGGCAATCCGTCTGAGGCCGACGACAACGGATTCATTTCCCTCCTGGCTCCGGACGGGAGGATCCTTGCGCTCAAGTGGATCGACGGCGCATCGGACTCGGTCACGCTGAATGCGCCGAAGGGGATGGCAGTGTCGGAAGGGAGCCTCTACGTCGCGGACCTCACCGTCATCCGGAAGTTCGACCGGAGAACCGGATCTCCGCAGGGAGAGATTCACATTCCGGGAGCCACCTTCCTCAACGACGTGGCCGCCGGTGAAGACGGCGCGATCTACTTCACCGACAGCGGCCTCAAGGCCGGTGCCAAAGGGCTGGAGCCGTCGGGCACGGATGCGGTCTATCGCCTCTGGCCCAACGGCACCCTGGACACGCTGGCGCGCGGTGACTCCCTGGGACGGCCGAACGGCATCGCGTTGTCCGGAGATTCGGTGTGGGTGGTGTCGTACGGGTCCGGAGAGCTGTACCGCGTCGCGGGGGGCGGGAGGGTCGACGTCGTCAAACTTCCCAAGGGGAGCCTCGACGGCCTGGTGGTGGTCTTCGGAGAAGTCTTCGCGTCGAGCTGGGAGGGCGAGTCGATCATTCGCGGCCCCATCGGAGGTCCCTACCGCGAATTCCAGCTGCAGCTGCCGGCCCCGGCCGACATCGGGCACGATATCTGGCGCAACCGCATCCTGGTGCCGCTGTTCAACGCCAACGAAGTCCGCATTCTCAAGCTCGCCCTCTGACCGACCGAGCCCGCTGGATCGGCGCCGCCGCGGTTGCCATCGTGGCGCTCGCGGCCGGCGTCGCCGGCCTTGGCAACGAGTTCACCCAGGACGACGTCGGCCTGATCCTCCAGAACAGCCGCGTCCACCAGCTGAGCAGCTGGCGGGACGTGCTCACCTCCCCGTACTGGCCTCCGGCCTTTCATCAGGAGCTCTACCGCCCGCTCGCGTCGCTGTTTCACGCCCTGCAGTTCGACCTGGGCGGCGGAAGCCCGCTGGTGTTCCGGGTGACGAGCTACCTCCTGTACATGCTGGTGAGTGTCGCGGTCTTCCTGCTGGCCGGGCGGCTGGTCCCCCGTCCCGCAGCCCTGGCGGCGGCCCTGCTGTTCGCGGCCCATCCGGTTCACGTCGAGGCGGTTGCGCTGGGCGTAGGCCAAAGCGAGCTGCTCGTGGGTCTGCTCGCCGTCTGCATGGCGATCCGCTACATCGACGCACGGCGCCGCGGCGCGCTCACCGCCAGGGACTGGGCCATCCTCGCCATCCTCTATCTCGCGGCGTGCCTGACCAAGGAGCAGGGGATGCTGCTGCCGCTGCCGCTGCTGGCGGCCGAGCTGTTCCTGCTGCCGGGTGCTTCCACCCAGCGAGCCCGCCTGTTGTGGAGGGGATTTGGATTCCTCGCCGGGATTGCGGTGCTGGTGGTCCTGGTTCGCCGAGCCGTCCTGGGCGGGCAGTTTGCCGGGGTCCTGGTGGCGGAGGCGCTCGAGGGTCTGGACGTCGGCGGGCGCGCACTCACCATGCTTCGGGTGGTTCCCGAGTGGGCCCGACTCCTCCTCTGGCCGGCCCAGCTCCAGGCCGACTACTCACCGCAGGAAATCGTGGCTTCGACCTGGTTCGGACCGAGAGAGGCGCTGGGTTTCCTGCTCCTCGCGGGAGCCGCCGCGGCCGCGTGGGCTGCGCGGAGGCGGGCGCCGGTCTTCTCCTTCGGCACCGCCTGGACCGCGATCGCGCTCATCCCGGTCAGCAACGTGCTGGTGCCCACCGGCATCGTGCTGGCCGAGCGGACGCTGTTCCTGCCGAGCCTTGGGCTGATGATCGCGCTGAGCGGCCTGGTGGGAGCCCTGTGGCCCCGCGTGGCCGGCGTGGCGTGGCAGCGTAAGGCGTTGGGAGTTGCGTGCGCGGTGCTGGTGACGGCGGGAGTCATCCGGAGTGGAGCACGGCAGCGGGTCTGGCGCGACAAGGCCACGCTGACGGTGAACGGCGCACAGAACGCCCCGAGGAGTTACCGGGCTCAGCTGGCCTATGGCTATCACCTCTTCGAGTCCGGCCAGCGCGACCGTGCGCTCGAGACCTACCAGCTGGCATTGAGTCTGGCGCCGCGGGGGCACGGGTGGCGCATTCGCAACGACCTGGCCCGTCGGTTCTTCGGGGTCCAGGAGCCGGCGCGCGCAGTGGAACAGCTTCGCGCCAGCGTGGCGGAGGCTCCCGAGCGACAGGAGACCTGGAACTACCTGATCCTCGGGCTGCTGGAGCTGGGAGAGTATGCCGAGGGAGGCCGAATGGCGGAGGACGCCCTGGCCCGCGGCGGAGAACCCAACGTGTTTCGAGACCTTCGTAACCTGGCCGACAGCGCGGCCCGTGTGGGCGCGCCACCTGGCTCCATCAGGGTCAGGGTGGTGCTCGGCCCGCCGCCCGAGTCCCGATAGGGTGGCTTACGCGGAGGCGCGGAGACGCGGAAGCTCGCAAAAACAAAACGCGGATTACGCGGAGGAAGCGGAGGTTCGCGGAGAGATCGAGCGCTCTGCGTAACTCCGTGACCTCCGCGTAATCCGCGTTCTGTTTTTGTTTTTCTCCGGCTTGGACATCCCAAAAAAGCAGTGGGGAGGGTTTCCCCTCCCCACTGCTTGCTCCACCTGTTGAGAACCGACAGCGATCACGGGTCGCGGTTGATGCATCCCCCCGAGGCCAGCGGATTGTTCTGCTCGTCGAACGAAATCGGGAGGTTGTATTCGTTGCCGAACGTGCCGCCCTTGTTGTTGCCGTTGATGATGTAGGGCTTTCCACCGCCGCCGGGGAACACCACGTCCGCGGAGCGTCCGTACTGGCGAACCAGCCGGCGCAGATCGCCCAGCCGGTGGCTGCTCAGGTAGAGCCAGAATGCCCGCTCCCGGAACATCATGTCCTCACGCAGCGCGTTGGTGCCTGGATCGGCGAGCGGAGTGAGCGCGGGGAACGCCGACGGCGCCGGGAAGCCCGCCGGGTAGACCGTGGGGATCCCGACGGTCTGGGCTCGAAGCGTGTTGAGGGTATTCAGCCAGGCGGTGTTGTCGCCGGCCTTGAGCGCCGCCTCCGCCTCGATCAGGCGGGCCTCGATCCCGGTCGCAATGGCGAGCGATGCGGTTTCGCTGGCGTACTTGCCCTGGTCGTACTGCGGGGTGGCGGCGTCGAATCCGACGTCATTGGCCGGAGTCCGGGCCCAGGGTACCCGCGGGTCCATGGCGTCCCGGAAGGGAAGCCCGTTGGTACCGTCCAGATTTGCCACGGTAAACCGCTCGGTCTGGCTCAGGAACACGAAGACGCCGTTCTGCTGCCGGCCCAGCGCCAGGGTGTGGGTGGTGTTGTAGGTAAAGTTGGTGGGAACACCCGCCACGGCGGCTGCCGCCGCGGCATGCTGACCCAGGTTGAGCAGCGCCCGCGCCTTCCCGACCTTGGCGAAGTTCGACGCGCCGGAGGAATAGACCAGGGCCGAGTCGAAGCGCTTGATGGCCTCGTTGAACAACTCCGTCGTGGTGAGCGGCGGGCCGAACTCGATCGACCCATCATCACCGGCGGTGCTGATCGGCACGCCGGAGCAGTAGTTCTCCCCGAAGTAGTTGAATATCGTGCCTTCGAGGCTGAAGGCCTCCGCAATACGCCCGTCGGTTAGCGGCGTGGCCACCACGGTCTTGATGATTTCCGACGTCCGGGCCGCCGACCGGCGGGCCCGCTGAATGTTCCGGAAGACCGCCAGGACCGTACCATTCCGGAGGTCGATCGGCCCGCGCTGGTCGTACTCCTTCCGGGTGGGGAAAGTCTCGGAATTGCCCAGCTCGTCCGCGAACGATCCGCTCACCAGGATCTGCCCCTCGGTGCCGCCGTTGTCTCCCACCACCGCCAGGGAGAACTCTCCCAGGGCACCGGCGTACAATGCCGCGAGGCCCTGCGGCGTCGAAAGGTTCGCCGGATCGATGATGTCCGGGTTTTCTACTTTGAGGATCTCGCTCGGCGAGCAGGCCGCGAGGGCCAGCATTCCCGCGTAGATCCCAATCCGCTGCATGCGGGTCATGACGTCAAGCTCCGATCAGAAGGAAAGGTTGGCCCGCAGGATGAACGTCCTGATCTGCGGCTGGGTCAGGAAGTCATAGACGCCAAACCCGTTGAAGGACGCCTGCCCTTGCCCGTTCACTTCGGGGTCCACGCCGGTGTAGCCGGTCCAGGTGGCCAGGTTCCGGCCCGCCAGGCTCAGACTGGCGTGGGTGGCGCCGACCAGGCCGGCAATGCGATTCGGCAGGCTGTAGGTCAGCGACAACTCGCGCAGCTTGAGGAACTCACCGTTTTCCAGGTACCCGTAGTTGCTGGCAAAGCCCTGCAGCCGGCGCACCACGGCTCGGGCCTGGATATCGAGCGGCGCGCTGGGATCGTGAATGCCCTGGCAATTGTTGCCGGTGGCGGTACAGCGGAATACCTCGGTCAGGTTGTACACCTTGTGGCCGCCCTTGTAGTCCAGCAGGCCCTGGAGGCGAACGGCGCCCCGGAAGAGGCTCAGCGTCTGGCTGAGGGACGCTTCGCGGGTCGGGGTGGGCGAGCCGACGAAGGTTGCAGTCGGCTCGACCGTGACCTCGGCCAGCGTGATGATGCCGTCATCGTTGGCGTCGTCGAAGGTGTACTTCCGCTCCCAGAACCCGCCGAGCGGGTACTTCTCGGTGTGCCGCTGGATGCCGCTGATGACCGGCGGGATGCCAACACCCAGCTGGTCGAGCTCATTCTTGATTTTGCTACCGGCGAGGGTGAAGTCCCAGGCAACCTGCGGCGTGTTGATCACCCGCGCATTCACGGTGATCTCGACACCCCGGTTGTTGACCGAGCCCAGGTTCTCGAGCCGCGTGGTCGAAACACCGAGAGACGGTGCCAGCACCCGCGCAATCAGGGCGTCCTTGGTGCTCTTGCGGAAGTAGGTCGCCTCGAGGTTGATGCGATCGGAGAAGAAGCTCGCGTCGAAGCCCAGCTCCAGCTCCTTGGACTTTTCGGGCTTGAGGTTGGCGAGCCCGAGGTTCAGGAAGTTGACGGAGCTGGTCGAGGCACCGTTCACCGACGACGCCGTCGGAGCGACGAACGTCAAGGCATCAAGCGAGCCGGGCTGGAGGCCCGACGCTCCGAAGGCTGCCCGGATCCGGAACAGCGACATCCAGGAGCCGAACGGGAAGCCGGGCTCGTCAGATATCAGATACGAAAGGCTCGCCTTGGGGAAGACGATCGCGTCGAAGTCGGTGCCGAAGGAGCTGTTGTCGTCCACCCGCAGCGCGCCGGTCAGGAACAGCCGGTCTTTCCAGGTCAGCTGCTCCTCGGCGAAGGCACCCAGCTTAGTCGTGGTCGTGGTCGTCTGGCTGGCCGTCAGGATGGCCGCGCCGTCGATGTCCTTGCTGCCGAAGGTCAGTCGCTGGCCACCCGCCTGGTTCTGGAAGAAGATTTCCTTGCCGAACTGGGCTCCAACCGCGGTGCGCGAGGAGAGGTTCGACATCAGGCGGACGTTGGCCGTGAGACCCGTGTTCACCGTGTAGGTCTTGATCTGGGTCCTGGTGTCGAACTTGTTGCCCAGCGGCGTGGTGCCGAAGGCGGGGCCCAGGGCGGTCGGGTCGAACTGAATGTCGGTCCGGTTCCCGATGTCATACCCCACCGTGGTGAGGGACGTCAGCCAATGGAGCGGGCGCCAATTCATTTGCGAGCTGCCGCTGAACCGCTCGATGCCCTGCTCCCGGAGCAGCGAGAAGATTTCTCCCGGCGCGAAGAATCCCCACCCGGCTCTTCCCAGCGTGTCGGTGGTGCCAAAATAGCCGGAAGGCAGCATGCCCAGCACGTTGTTGTCGTTCTGGGGCAGACGAACCTTCGAGGTGACGTAGCCGATGTTGGTCTGGACGTCGAGGTTTTCCCGGAGATGGGTACTCAGGTTGCTCCGGAGGCTGATCCGCCGGTTGACGTTGGGCCGGATCACGTTGTCGTCGAGCTCGGTGACGCTCCGCGCCGTCAACAGACGCCGCTTCTCGGCGTCGGGAAGCTTGAAGGTGCCGGCCTCGTTCTCGAACTCGCCCGAGAGGAAATACTGGATGGCGTCATTGCCACCGGACACGTTCGCCCCGAACTGCGAGCGATACCCGGTGCTGATCGGCGTCATCGAATCGAGTTTCAGGGGATTGGTGATGAGCAGCTTTTCCTGGGTGCAGGTGCCCGCCGCCACCGAGACCAGCAGACAGGTGCCCAGTTTGCCGGCGTCGGCACCGGACTGGATGCGGCCCACTCCGCGATAGTTGTCCAGGTAGTCGTTCTTGTCGTAGGACTGTCCACCCTCGAGATACACGTTCCAACGAGGCCGGCCGGCGCGACCCTTCTTGGTGGTGATCCGGATGACCCCGTTGGCCGACTCGGTGCCGTAGAGCGTGGCGGCCGAGGGGCCCTTCACGATTTCGATCGATTCGATCTCTTCCGGATTGATGTCGTTCATCCGGGAGGTAGTCTGGCCGCCGGTGGCCAGCTGCATCGAAGAGGGGTTGGTGTTCAGCTTGATGCCGTCCACGATGATGATCGGCTCGTTGGAGAGCGACACGCTGTTGGCGCCCCGAATCCGGACCCGGGCTCCGGTGCCCACCGTGCCCGAGCTGGGCAGGATGGTCACTCCTGCCGACCGCGCCTGGAGCAGCTGGTCGAGGCTATTCACGGCCTCGCTCGCGGTCAGCGAGTCCGCCTTGATGGTGCCAACCGTGTGGCCCAGCTCCAGCCGGCGCTGCTCGCCGGTGGCGGTGGTCACGATTTCTTCGAGGGTAAAGGCCACGACGCCGAGCGCGAAGTCCAGTGTGGCGGTCTGGCCGGCCGCGACGGTCACGGCCTTCTTTTCCGCCCCGTAGCCGACCGCGATGACCCGCACGTCATAGGCGCCGGGCGTCACGTTGGCAAAGGAGTATTTGCCGTCGGGCCGAACCGTCACCACCTGCCCCGTTTGGGAAAGTTGGAGCCGGGCGCCCTGGATGGGCTGGGTGGTTGCCCTGTCGGTGACTGTTCCCGCAATGGTCCCTTGCTGGGCGGCCAACGGCACCGCCAGAACTGCCAGCCAGGTGAACCCCGCGAGCAGCCGCCGAACGCTGGTAAGTGGCCTCATGGGTCGGATCCTCTTAAACGGAATGGGACGAACAAGAAAGCCTAAGCTGCGATCCCCGGAAGGGAATCCACACCGCTCAGACCTGAGATGATATCATGTTTCGTGCCGAATGGAAGTCCCCCGATACCCTTCTCTCCCAAGCCTTTAGCCAGCCGGCCGACTTCAAGTGACACGTTCAGACACGACCCGGACACCCCGAAGTGTGTCCAAGCGACACGACCCGAAAAACCGTGCCCGGTGATTATTTTTCGAACCTTACCCACGCGATTGGAGCACCCGTGAACCCCCTCTACGTGATCCTGGGCCTGGTGGCTGGGGTCCTGGCAGGCCTGTTCGGCATTGGAGGCGGAGTCATCATGGTCATCGGCATGGTGAGCGTGATGAAGCTCTCCCTTCACACGGCCACCGGAACCTCCCTCGCCGCCATGCTGCTCCCGGTAGGGGTGTTCGGGGCGATGGAATACTATCGCCGCGGGAATCTCGACATCCGGGCCGCGCTCCTGCTGGCGGCGGGTCTCACGGTCGGCGCGTGGCTGGGCGCGAAGCTGGCCCTGCAAACGCCGGCCGGAGTGCTCCAGCGTGGTTTCGCGGTGTTCCTCCTGGCGATCGCGGTGCGGATGTGGGTCACCGCCAAGTAGTCAGGAACCGTGATAACTTCCGGGCCATGAGGCCACTTCCGCGCCCGTATTCCCCGGCGCTCGCCGCCGCACTCAGCCTGATCGTCACCGCCTGCTCCCGTCCGCTTCCACCGGCCGACCCCAGTATGATCGCGGAGTGGATGCAGAGCTACTACGGGCTGGTCCGGGCCGAGCGGATTTCACCGCCGGTCGCGACCCGGGTGGTGGCGTACTCCGCCGTCGCGCTCTACGAGGGAATCGCCAGCGCCACGCCGAGCCTTCGGACGCTCGCCGGACAGCTGAATGGGCTGGATTCCCTGCCCCGGGCAGAGAAGAGTCGAGTGTATGACCCCGTTCTGGTTGCCCTGGCGTCGGAGCGGACGGTGCTCGACACCCTGTTCGTAGAGGGGCTGCCGGGGACCAAGGCGGCCCTCGCGAACCTGTCGGACTCGCTCACCAATGCGCGGATCTCCCTCGGCATCCCCCAGGATGTCCAGGACCGCTCCCGCGAGCTGGGGGTCCGGATCGGCGAGGCGGTGCTCACCTGGGCCGCGGCCGATGGGTTCGCGGCGACGCGCACTCGGCCGTGGAAACCACCGGTCGGTCCGCAGTACTGGGTGAACGACACTCCGGAAAACGACTACGTCCCCCAGAATCTTTCGGGCGGAACCGACCTGGTGGCGCTGGATAACCCCTCGGCAAGCCTCCGTCCCGGGACGGCCAGCGAACGCAGCCTGGTGGTCAATCGTCCCAAGTCCACGACTATCAAGACGCTCAAAGCCATCAATCCGACCGGAGCCACCGAGCCCTACTGGGGCACGCTGCGTCCGTTCGTGATGCGAACGCCCAACGAGTGTGCTCCGCCGCCGCCGGCGGAGTTCTCCACGGACCCGGCCTCCGCCTTCTACGCCGAGGCGAAGCGAGTCTACGAGGTGAGCAAGTCGGCTACGGAGGAGCAGCGCCTCACCGTGCTCTATTGGGCCGACAACCCCGGTCAGACCGGAACCCCGACCGGCCATTGGCTCAGCATCGGGAGCCAGATGGTAAGCCAGCTTGGCCTGTCGACCGAACGTGCCGCCGAGCTGTTCGTGCTGGGGACCATCGCGCAGGCGGACGCGTTCATCGGCATCTGGCAGGAGAAGTACCGGGTCAACCTGATCCGGCCTTACACCTACATCCGCCGGCACATCGATCCCGTGTGGCAGACGGTCATCACCACGCCGTCGTTCCCGGAGTATCCCTCGGGACACTCCGGCCAGTCCGCGGCAGCCTCAGGGGTCTTCACCGCGCTGCTGGGTCAGGTTGCCTTCGACGACAGCACGAACCTCGCGATCGGCCATCCGGTCCGCCGATTCCCCTCGTTCAGCGCGGCAGCCGATGAGGCGGCCATGTCTCGGCTCTACGCCGGGATCCACTACCAGATGGGCAACGAGGGCGGCAAGACGCTGGGACGCTGCGTGGCGGAGAAGGTCCTCGAGCGAGTCCACACGCGCGTGAAGCCGCAGTGAGGTCGGGAGGCCGCCTCGGACTCGCGGCGCTGGCGCTGATCTCCGCTTGCGCTCGTTCGGCAGCGCCTCCCCGGGAGTGGCACGACGAAACCGGTTACCGCTGGCGGGAGCTCGACGTTCTCCAGGGCGTGGCTCCCGGCTTTACGCAGCTCACTCCGCGCGCCAGCGGCATCACCTTCGAAAACTTCGTCAGCGATTCGGCCCTGCTCCAGAACCAGCTGCTCGCCGACGGGGGAGGCGTGGCCTTCGGCGACGTCGACGGTGACGGGCTGGTGGACATCTACCTCTGCCGCACCGAAGGCTCGAGCGCGCTCTACAAGAACCTCGGCGGCTGGCAGTTCCGTGATATTGCCGCCGAGGCCGGGGTCGCCGCACGGGGCCGATCCTCCACCGGAGCCGTTCTCGCCGACCTGGACGGCGACGGGGACGTGGATCTCCTGCTCAACGCCCTGGGCGGGCCTAACGCGCTGTTCCTGAACGACGGGAAAGGCCACTTTGCGGAGGATTCCACCTACCCGGGAAGAGCCTCCCGGGCCGGGAGCACAACCACCACCCTCGCCGATGTAGACGGAGACGGCGACCTCGACCTCTACACCGCGAACTACAAAGCGTACACCGCCATCGATCGCTACAGTCCGCAGCAACGGGCCTTCGATCAAGTGGTGCGGCGAACCGGGCCGCAAAGCTTCGAGGTGGCGGAGCGCTTTCGCAACGACTACCGGGTGATGATGCTGGAAGACCGGCAGGCCGTGGTGATGGTCCAGCGCGCCGAACCGGATTGGTTCTACCTGAACGAAGGGGGGCATTTCCTGCCGGTACCGATCGCCCGGTCACCCCGCTTCGTGGACGCGGCGGGCCGGGAGTTCGACGAGTCCCCCGACAATTT
>Ga0070699_100004828_pt1 | contig 11899 bp, 18 predicted proteins | sample KBSK1503metaG_FD_65473 | JGI IMG/M metagenome (GOLD analysis project Ga0070699, IMG submission 65473) | Corn, switchgrass and miscanthus rhizosphere microbial communities from Kellogg Biological Station, Michigan, USA - KBS K1-50-3 metaG | ecosystem: Host-associated > Plants > Roots >...
CGCACCGCAGTACGCCAAGCTCCTCAACGCACCGGCAAGGATTAGGGTTCCTATGTCTCCTCGAGAACAGGGGAATACGGGCCTCGCTTCTGCAAATCATTCACGGGCTCCCCAGGTGCGACGGCTCTCTTCGAGAGAGCTGCAAAATCCCTTGTCGTCTGACCGCTCATCCGTAAGAAATCCGCGTCAGCGGCAGACCTGAGTGCCGAGTCAAAGCCTTCGTTCTGGCCCCTGACTTTGCGGCCGGCTTGAGGCCGCTGCCGGCCGGAGAAGTACAGGCAGCATCCTTTAGCCGGCGGGTTCTGTTGATGCGCCGAGCGGTTCAGGAAACCATCCTACCAGCGCCCACGTTCTACTCGCGTGGATAGAAAAGCGATGGGGCAGTTAGGTGGCCACCCGTCTGGAGGCACTGTTGGCACTGTTGAGGTCGCGACGAGGAAGAGCCATCGACCTCTTAGCGCTTGCAGCCCTGGTAACTGCGGGATCCGCCCTCATCGTGAACCGGCAGGCAAAGCGCGCCGAGGCGGATCATCCACCGAAAGGGCGCTTTGTAACAGTGTCCGGGACACGTCTGCACTACCTTGAGCGCGGGCACGGCCGCCCCCTGGTCTTCCTGCACGGCAACGGCACGATGCTGGAAGACATGCTGATCAGCGGCGTCATTGACCAGGCTGCTCAGCGCTATCGCGCAATTGCGTTCGACAGGCCTGGCTTCGGCTACAGCGAGCGACCGGGTACTCGGACGTGGACGGCGGCGGCGCAGGCATCGATACTCCCAGAAGCCTTCAGGCTGCTTGGCATTGACCGGCCCATCGTCGTCGCTCACTCGTGGGGAACTCTGGTCGCTCTCGCGCTGGCGCTGGACCACCCCCGTCACGTGTCGGCGCTGGTTCTTGTGTCGGGCTACTATTACCCGACGCCCCGTGCAGACGTCGCCCTGCTCTCGCCTCCGGCGTTGCCGGTCGTAGGCGACCTGCTGAGCTATACGGTTGCTCCGCTGATCGGAGAGCTGATCGCTCCTGGGATGATCGACAAAATGTTCTCGCCCCAAGGCGTGTCACCGCAGTTCGCTCGGGACTTTCCGACCGCGATGGCGCTGCGGCCTTCGCAGGTCAAGGCCTTCGCCGAGGATACGGCGCACATGATCGCGGCGGTGGACCGCCTGAGCGCCCGCTATCGTTCGCTGTTCCCGCCGACGGCGGTTCTCGCCGGAGACGCGGACAAGATCGTGAGCTACCGGCAGGCTCAGCGTCTGCACGGCGAGGTTGCGGGCAGCCGCCTCGATATCCTGCCCGGCGGCTCGCATATGGTTCACCACATCGCTCCGGAGCGGGTCGTACGTGCCATCGATGCCGTCGCTTCGGATGCCGTTGCTTCGAGGCGCGAGGTGAGCGGATGAACTGAGGCGCGTTGCAGCAATGGGCGGCCGGCGAGCCGACACAAGTCCAAAGGCGGGGGGCTCCCCACTCGGCCAAAGTGCGCGTCGGGCGGGAGCACTGCTGACGCGGCGCGTGGTTTACGCGAGCACATGAACAAAACTTTGCGCCGCGACGTTCTAAAGTAAGGACCACGTAGGAGTAGTGCCATGGCCCAGAGCACTTACACCGGCAGGCCGGATCAGATTTCCGACCTGAAGGAGAATGCGAACGAGCAACTCGGCCGCGCGGCCGAGCGAGCCGAGAGCGTCGCCAACCGAGTGGCGGGGCAAGGCCGCGAAGCCGGCGAGCGTGTGCAAGAAGTGGCAGGGAATTTCAAGACTGCTCTCGACAAGTCGGTCCGGGATCAGCCTATGGCCACACTAGCAACTGCAGCAATGGTGGGCTTCGTGCTCGGCGCTCTCTGGAAATCCTAAGCCAAGCCAAGGGAGCGCACGGTGTTTGCAGGCCTGATTAATGTAGCGAAGACCGCCGCGAGCGGCCTCCTCTTAAAGTACGTCGCACGTGCATCTGTCGCTGTGCCGTTCGCGATCGCGCTCGGATTCGCGCTGGCAGCCACCACCGTCATGTTGGTTCAATGGTTCGGCCAGGTCGCCGCCTACTGGATCATGGCGGCCGGCCTGGCAGTGGTCGGGCTGATCGCGGTCGCCGCTGTTTCCATAAAGGAGGAGCAGGAGGAGAAGGCCGAAGAGCTGGCCGAGCAGACCGATACGCAGAATGTGGTGTCGGACGCGACTGCGCAAGCCTTGGGACAGGCCCCGTTCGCGCTGCTCGGCGCCCTGGCTACAGCTCCAAGAGGGGTGACGACCTTGCTGCCGGTCGTCCGCCTTCTCGCGCGCAACCTGCCGCTGGTCTTGTTGGTGGTGATGATCGGGGCACTCTTCTGGCCGCCGGGAGCTCAATCGGAGCAGCCCGCCGAACCCGAGGACACCGAAGCCGAGGACACCGAAGCGGAGGAAGACCTGGGCCGTCCGGTTCCATTGAGGCCGGTTCCGGAGCACGCCTGATCACGCGCGGCTGCGGGTGATCAACTCGAGGCGGCTAACGCCAGCGGCTCGGCAGAATGCTGTCCCGAATGCTGTCTCGACTGGGGCAGGTTCCTGAGCAGCGAATCAAGTGTGCCGTGCTGGCGCCGCGGTCCAAGCTTCCAGAGTGCGCCCACCGCGAAAGCAAGGCCGGCAGCAACTGCCATCGCTGTGTAGGGGCGCTCCCTAATTGCATCGGCGATGTCGTCCGTGAGACTAACCGCGCGGCGGCCCGCCTCTCGTGCGCCCTCACTCATCTGCTCCATCGTGCTCTCGGTGTGTTCGCGTGTGCGGTAATCAATCGGTGCCATCTTGCGAACCCTTTGGGAAGAAGTTTCGTTTCAACCGTCAACGCTAGGGTCAAGATGCTGTTCCGACCTGGGAGACGCGGCCTAGCGGTTATAGACCTGGCTCGCGCCTGAGCGCGTCCTTGTACCGCCCTTGCCGCCCCACAAGGACGTGTTTGGAGCGCCCGATTTGATCTTGTTGCGGCCTGTCCTTGCCGCGGAGGGGCGGCGGATACGCGAGCGGCGGCGCGTGGCCGACCTGGGCGACAACCCCTGTCAGTATCAGCCTAAGCGTGCCGGCTGGTCTCTGCGTTGACTGGCGGGCCGTGCCATCAGATGGGCCGCCTGAGCGGCGCAGGAAGCCGTGGTGGAGCTTCGGCTGGTCGCCGGCCCAAGTAAACACCCGCGCAGCCCGACGCCGAGAGGGCCGGCTGGCCGGGCGCGCGGTCCCGGCGTTAGACAACTCGCAGTCTGTTTTGGGCCGGGCGACGCCTTACACTACCCCATCATGCCTAGAGAACTGGCGCGCGCGACCGACGCACTGGCCGAGTAAATGGTCGAAGAAACCGAAGCCGCAATCAGCGAAACTCTTGACGGGCTCGGCCCGACCGATTTGCAGTTCCTTGCTGGTGCGATGATCGGCAAGGGCGAGGAGCGGCCCAAGAATGATCAGCAGCTAGGGCGGTATCTGCGCGCGTCGGAGCGATTGCTGGACCGCGCCATCGCTGCGGGCTTTGGCCGCTGCGCGTTTGCACATGCAGTTGCGTAGTCCGCCCGAGCACGAGCTCGAAGTAGGCTTTGGAGGGCGCTGGAGACCTGCTTCAGAGCGCCAACGCAAGAAGATATGCTGCTGCGGCTGCGAGCGTCGCACCGACCGCGACCCTCTCCTGCAACGGGAAGTAGGCGTGCGATCTCTTGCCAATGTTGAAGAGCTCGTAGTGCGCGGCCAGCGAGATGGCATGACCGACCGTCAAAATCAGTACGATACCGAAGGATCGCACTGCTCCGTTGGCCGACCAAAGTCCCAAAACGGGCGCCAAGAACACGCAGGAGACGCTGACAGCCATCGCCAACAGGTTGATGATGTCGGCCACCGGCAACCATGTCGGCTCGCCTTTCTCAGACGCGGATGATTCGCGATTTATCCGCCACCCCAATGAGGCAGCTTGCAGCGCCAGGAGGACGCTTGCGGCTTCCCATAGCTGACCGATCTCAATGTTCATGTTTGCGTTACATCTTGAGCCAATGCGCCGACTTCACACCGGCTATCACCAGCAGACGAGTGAACGCGCCACCGGAGAAGCCCAGGTTCGCTGCGCGTCTTGCCCTTCCTCGACTTCTGGATGCGGCCCGCATCCCGGGCAAGCAAAGCCCCCAAGGTCGTATCCAGGCGGTCGGTGACCATGCGTTCGATCAGCCAGCGTGGCGCACCGAGCTGACATGCTTCCCAAATAGAATAGCTGGAGATCATGCCCGAGATCACGTCGCTGGCAATCGGCACGAGGCCGAGGCGAATGATGCGATCCTAGCCCATGCGAATGTTGGCCTCCTTGGGATCACAAACATGTCCTGACCGCGCGTTTCGCCATTAACCAAGCCGATTAGGAAGAACTCACGGTGCTGACGGCGAACAGCTCATCTGCTCCACCGTGCTCTCGGTGTGTTCGCGTGTGCGGTAATCAATCGGTGCCATCTTGCGAAACCTTTGCGAAGAAGTTTCGTCAACCGTCGACGCTAGGGTCAAGATACTGTTCCGACCGGCGACCTTCCCGAGTGGGCGGAGCTGGATGCGTACAAGGCAATGGTGCTCAACCAGAAAGACAAGGTCAAGGTGACGCTGAACCTCGTCCGACCTGCGCCGAGCGGCTGGCTCGACCGAGTGCTTGATTTGCCGGTACCCCAATCACGCTCACGTTGCAGACACCGAACTTTGACTTCGCGCAACGTGGGATCCGGGAGCTCGTACGGGTGCGGTCGGTGAACCCGGGAACCTAAGGTCCCGTGGCCTTGGGGCGGCGGCGTTGCTGCAGGTGGCGTCGCACGCTCGCCGCTGCGAGACAGCTGCCGAAGCTTGGTCGCGGCACAGCGACTCGAGCAGGCACTGGGCAGGCTATCACACTCTGTTCTGCACTGACTAGGAAGCCCTCCGCCTAGGAGACCGGGCGGGGGCTTTTGCTTGTTAGGGCGGTCGCTATCTGACCGAAGCAGACCTGCGGGGAGCTGCAGAGAAGTGCCACGAGCCGCCGTTCAGATCGTCATCCCGACAACCGATTTCCTGTTCAGGCGGAACTGCTACGGCCGCGGTTTGTTGTTGATCAAGACGCTCTATGGCTTGCGTGCCAAGGCATCATGCGGCGCGAGAAACAGGAAAGCTGGACGTGGATACCCGCTGAGACCCGAGTGCAGGCCGGCGGTCGGGCGACAGGTGCGCTTGTTCTTGCGATCGCGTGCTTATCCATTGGCATCGTCATTGGGCGCGTCTCGATATCAACTCAGGACGATAACTCCGCCGAGCACGTGCGCACCCCGGCTCAAGTGCACATCCCGGCCCCTGAAGCTTCATCTGAGCTGAGCGAGTCGTCCGAGCCGGCGCCTTCGGCCGCTGAGACGGAAGCTCCAACCTTACCTCTCGGGAACGAGCCACGAGACAAACAAATCGCCAATGTCTCCCCCGCTCCTAGTGATACGCCCGTACTGCTCAACCCGGGAACTTCAGGACCGCCGAGGACGCTTGAGGAGGATAGACGGCCGACGCGTTGGAAGCGCGCATTGGTCAAGAGAAAGTGGAACAGCCCATCCGGCGGCTCGGTTGCGAGGCGGTCCCCGGGCTCGAGCCGCGATTACCAGGCTCTCCGGCAGTACGTGCTCGGCAAGTAGGATGTTTACCAACCAACAGATCGCAAGTCGAATGTCCCCGAGGGGCGGACTACCGCGCTTTTGCCGTGCGACAGCTACAAAGCAAGGAGCATATGCGTGACTTTGCCGCTCGTCGCCCGTGTGGTGGTCGTCCTCAGTCTCGCGTGCAGTGTAGCTCAAGCGCAGTCTTCACGCTGGTCCGAATATCGTAACGAGAAGTATAGGTTGACGCTCAAGTATCCATACGACCTCTTTGTCGTCGAGCGGACGGCTGAAGCGGGAGACGGGCAGGTGTTTGTGACCCGCAAGGGAGACGCACGCCTGCTCGTGGGGGCGCTGCTCAACGACGCTGGCTTCACTCCGGCCACGTATCAGGACTACATCGCGCGTCAGTCGTACGGCGAGTATGAGATTACCTATCGACCGAAGGGCAGAACGTGGTTCGTTCTGTCCGGCGAAGGCGACGGGAAAGTGTTCTACGAGAAGGTGATGTTCAGCTGTGCGGGGCGCTTGATCAGCAGCTTTGCCATGATCTATCCGAAGGAGAAACGCGCCGTCTTCAACCCGATTGTCGAGCGCATGGAGGACACGTTTTGGGCTGGCGAAGCTTGCGACCGGGCCGGCTGACCTCGATGCGCAATCCGATGCGTGTTTGGACTGCTCGGCCCGGTTCCTGAGCTGAAGGACACGGCCGGCACCCCTTGCGGTTGGGTTTGCCTGCGGTACGTCAACGGTGCGGGTCATGCGGGGCGCTGACCCGCTCAGCAAGGGGCACTGCATGAACCAAAATCTGAGACATAGGACTGACCAGCAACGGCCAGTGGCGATGCGTCGGCTGCACGACAGCGGCGGCAAAGCGAGGCAGAACTACGAGATGGAGAATTGCTACCAGCACGCCGACCACTACTTCAGAGTCATGAGAGGTACGGGCGATGTGCGGAGAAATTAGCTATAGGTTTCACATTCTCATCGCCGTTCGGCCGAACGGCGCAATGAGCGTGATTGCAGATTGGCCGCACTTGCCGAAGCAGACCGAGGTCCAGCAGGAGATCGACGCGGCGCGCAACGGGTTCGTGACGTTCGTGCTGTGCACGCCGACGTCCATACTGTCGGCGGACGGCAATGGAGGCGGCGCCAGAGGCGGTTCACTCGGATTTCACCACCGGCGCTGAAACTCGGCATCAGGTTTCGGCAGCAGCGTCTCGCGCTTCATCGGATCCACCACACATCGACGCCCCCTCGGCTCGTTGAGCTCGGTCGACATGCTCGGTCCCAGCCATGGGGTTGCTGCATCGCAGTCGGGTCACATAGAGCAGCAGAGCGGCTCCGGGTCAAAAGCGTCGCAGCATGGTGGTCGGCTGCAGGACCGCAGCGGACGTAAGTCTCTGCCTTTCGCCTGGTGCAGGCCGTTCTGTAAGTTCTGGTGCGCTCAGTTTGCGCTCTGTCCAGCCAGGATTTTCATCGCCCGCGCCGTGATCGGCGCGACGTGCCCAGGACGGATGTCGAATTATTCGCGCCGTCCCTATAACGGAACGGCTGGAGGACGACCCTCATCCTCGTCGGCGTAGCCGCAGTCGCCCTCGGGGCTCGGCCGCGATCATCGGCGCACCAGGCCGGCGGCGTTCCTCGACAGCAGAACCTTCCGCGCGCCCGGCTCGCGCATCGCGCGTCTCGCGGGTTCGCCGGCATCCGTCACCTAGGGCGGTACATCAGGCCACCACGGTGTCGGAGCAGCCGAGACGAGGTTTACTCTCTTCGGCCATGAGCCCCAACTTTTCCAGCAACTGGCGCCGACGAACCGTTTCTTAGCCCCTCGATATCCTCCGGTTTCTCACGGTCGATGTGGGTGAGACCATCGCGCGCTCCAATCTGAGCATGGATCAGCTCGTCAAGCTTGGCATGTATTGCCTGAATGTCCCGGTGCTCGGCGCGCTGAATGAGCAACGTCATGCTCCATGCTGCGAGCACCGCAAAAGCATGCCAACCGAAGGTCTCGCGGTCGAAGATAAACCAGAAAAACCCGTAGGCTGCGACCACCACGAACGCCACGCCAATGGGTGCGCAGCTAGGGCACCGAGTTGCGTGAGTGCGCGCCGAAAAGAGTTCATGTGACTCCCGCCTCGCTGGCTTTCCGAGAATTGTCACTTCCGTGACAACGCAGCCATCCCCATTAGCGTCGAGGCGCCTTGGGGCTCTAACGGTCAAGCTGTACCGCTGGGACCGTCTATCCGATTCGCAACCTTTGATTGCAACCGTAAGCTGCGCTAACAATAGGCAGCTTTTACTATTGGAAGCCGCGAGGCCGCCGAGCGGCCCGTGTGCATCACAACTTGCGGCACTCGGCCGGCGGGCAGGACTTGTGGTCCATAACCGCCCGCAGCTGCTTCAACAGGGTCGGACCAATCACCTTGTCGGTTGAATAGCCCTCAGCCTTCAGACGCAACTGAATGTCAGCAGTCGTTTTACAGTGGCCGCTTCGGGCCAGCTGAAAAGCGAGTTCGAGGGGGGTGATGTCCGGGGTGGGCATAAGTTAGTTTCCTGCAGCATCCCCGAAGCACTTACGACAACGTCTACGCTCAAAATCCGTTCCATCAGAGGCGCTTAGCCGGACGCAACTGAAGCGTGGGGTATCCCTGTCCGCAAGCATGGCTAGCCCACGGAACGCCAATACGCACCCCCACGTTTGCCTTGAAAAGGCGAACCCGCACAGTCGTACGGCAGGAGGCAACAATGAAACGCTCAACCAAGGTTATCGCAATCTCCACCATGGTGCTCGCGCTGTGGAGCGTCAGCGCCACCGCTGGACCATGCACGCAGCAGATCGCAGCGCTTTCAAAGCAGATGGCACGCAGCGATGCCGGCTCAGGTCCTACCGGAGCCCGCCCGGCGCCGACGGCCGGTGACCAGAAGGGGCAGCACCCCGCTACGTCGCTGATTGCCAAGGAAACGGAAGGTAAGGCGACATCACCCGCGGACGTGCAACGTCAAACGCAGATCAAGGGCGAGGCGAGCAATGCTCTGGCGCTGGCGCGAAAGCTCGACGCTGAGGGCAGATCCGAATGCATGGACGCAGTGAACATTGCCGAGCAGCTGTCGCGGCTCTGATGGCCCGGTGAGTAGGTTAGCGCGGCGCGGGCGGAACAACGAAGGCCCCGGCGTTCAAGCCGGGGCCAAGCATGGTGGGCGAACCCGGCTCAGCGGCCTACGCACTGCCTGTAGCGTCGTATAATCTCCTGGCAGTTCCCAGCGGTATAGCCATAGCCGCGCACATTGACATCGGCGTCACGCCCGCCCGATCGGCGTCTGCGCTCGACGTCGATGTCAACTCGGGTGCGCCCCTCGGTTCGGGCTCTGTCGTCACGCCTACCGCCACGGACTTCAATATCGGTGCGCTGCCCGCCACGCGCGCCCTTCTCGCCCCTCTCGCCCGTGCGCGTCTGCCCGCTCTTCTCTCCCGAGCGCGTCTGTGCACCTCGGTCACGCTGATCTTGAGCCGCACCCCGGTCGCCACCCTTGTCTTGGCTTGCGCCCGCATCGCGACCCTTCGCGCTAGGCTCGAAACTCTTACCGCCCCCCTCCTGACCCCGCATCCCGGGTGAACCCTTCTCGTCGCTCTTCTGCGCCTTTTGCACTGGCGTCTCGACGCCCGTGACCTTAGGGCCCGGAGGAAGCGCCGTCGCACCGAGAGTACTTGCAGCAAGGGCGAGTGCGGACCCGCCAACGGTCAACGTCAACAGGTTTCTCATGGCTAGACATCCTTTTCGATGCCCACCGGTAGCCTGAGGTGTGAACGTTGAGGTCGATAGCAAGTTGCCGTTAAAGCGGCCAAATACCAATGGCCCCGGTCATGGGCTTGACCGGGGCCTGTGTCCCGGGCCCGCACGGCAACAACACCGGGGCTGGGGAACGCCGTCAGCGTACCGCTCTATGGTTAACCACCGGTAAGCGGCGTGGACTCCAATCGAGCCGAACCTACGCGAGAACAATCAGCCGGGGCGCGAGTTCATGATTGGAGTAGGCGAGGCGGCGTGAGGCGCGTGACGGATGGGTCATACAGCCAAAAGAAGACGATTGGCCCGGCGCGACACGCATCGCAAAGCTGTGCACGCTCATTCAGAGACTGCGCCGAGGATGCGACGCAAGCTCTGCGGTTGCGCTCCTCGAACCATTCCTTAAGGTCCACTCGCGCCAACCCCGTATTCGGTCGTGCGGCGTGCGACAAGCATTTGTCTCGCGGCCAGCGCGCGAGTTGCCTGAGCTCGGGCAGCGTATAGCGGTGCGAGCCACGTATACGATGTCAGCGCCCGCCACCCCGGCCCGTCATGCGCGAACGGGCACCTTGCGATCCCCCGATTGCGGGGTGCCTTTTCGGTGAGGAGCGCCCTTCTCCCACCCAATTCGCCCACCGTGGCTCTGGCGCGCGCCCTCGTCTCCACCTCGACTCGGTCAGGTGGGCACCCCATGTAGATCTGTATCAGAAGGCCAACGTTCGATAGGAATTCTGTCGTAGCATCGAATAGTCTCAATAGGAGCAAGCAAATGCTGAAGGAGACCTGGAGCAAGCCAGAGGTAACGGAGCAGCAGATCGGCCTTGAGGTGACGAGCTACGCCCGGGCCGAAATCGAAGCTGCCTGAGCGCGCTGGCGATGTGCTCGGCGCGACAGACACCGCGCCGAGCACTTTGCTTTCGCCTTGCGCTCGGAGATATCGTTCTTGCGTGGCCAAGAACGGTAGCTTTGACCCGCAGTGGCTTGCCCACACGGCGGTCCGAATAATCCGAATAATGCCCCTCGAAGCATCGAGATCTCGGCCATAGCGATCGGGTGCGGCCCGCCTCCGGGGCGGCGATTAGGTGGATGTAGCGTGACGTCGCCATACCGCAAGGTCGGTACGAGCACCTGCTCGACGTAGGCGAGGAAGCTCTCGCCGTTGATGGCGCCGTCGAAGACGGCTGGCGCCGTGAGACCCTCGGCTCTGAGCGCGCCGATGAAGGTCGTGGTCGTCTTCCAGTGACCGTGCGGCACGGACGCCACGAGACGCTGGTCGCGTTTGCAGCGGCCATAGGTGCGCGTCATGTTGGTCTTGCCAGGTCTCGTCGATGAAGACCAGGCGATCGAAGCTCAGGCTGCCTTGGGTTTGGCGCCAGTCCTGTCGCGCCGCGGCGACATCGGCGCGGGCCTGCTCGGAAGCATGGCATGTCTTTTTTTGCACGACAGGTCGAGTGCGTCCAGCGTTGCCGACATGGTGGCGATGCAGACCTTCACGCCCCGCTCCCGCTCCGACCAATCCACCAGCTCGGCAAGCGTTGCGTCGCAATGATCGGCCACGTGCGCGGCGAGCGCTTCGAAGGTGGCCATCGAGCTTGCGACCGGGCCGGCCGGCGCGCGGCAGCGCTGTCGCAATGCCATCACGCTGCCTGCGCACCAGAGCTTCAGCATCGCGACCGGGCCCTTCCGACCAGGTTTCTTCTCGTCAATGGTTCTCCGCGCAGCGAGCACACCTGTCCCGGAGAAATGTCGAAGACGCACCGCTTGGTGGAGGTGGCGCGCGCCGCGCTTGCGGCAATAGAGGGTAGCGAGTGCCAAGTCCTCGACCTCAGTCGCGTCTGTTCCGAAAACGGCCGGAATATCCATCCTTGCAAGGCCTGTTTCTCGACGTCACCGGCGCTCTGTCATTGGCCGTGCTCGTGCTATCCCAATCATGCGCTGGGCCAGACCAACGACTGGATGAACGAGATCTATCCGATGTGGGTCGCGGCGCACGGCATCATGATCGTCTGTCCGGTGCACTGGTACCAGGCGCCCGCGGCTCTCAAGTCGATGATGGACCGAATGGTGTGTGCCGACGGCGGCAACCCTGATCCCAGTAGTACGCAGGGCAAGGATGCCGAGCGCGCAAAGCAGCTCGAGGAGAGCTGGGACTATCCCCGCCACCTCGCGAACCGCGGCTTCTCCGTCATTGTTCATGGCGACAGCGCCGGGGCTGAGAACCTGCATCGCATGCTGACCGACTGGCTCACGGACATGCATCTTCGTCCCGCGGGCGACATCGCCCTGCTCGACCAGTATGTGAGCTATTACAAGCCCTATGCCACCAGCCATGCGGACCTTGACGCCGATACGGCGTTGTTCAAGGAGGTGCGCAACGCGGCGCGTGCACTTCATGAAGCGGCAGTACGCTACAGGGCGGGAGAGCGCGCAGCCGGCTGCGAGCTTCAGGACCCTCGCCGGAAACGAAACGTATCCACGTTGGTGCTGCCTTGTATCGGAAAAGGAACCGCAGCGGCGGGTGAGCG
>Ga0070699_100004829_pt1 | contig 11898 bp, 7 predicted proteins | sample KBSK1503metaG_FD_65473 | JGI IMG/M metagenome (GOLD analysis project Ga0070699, IMG submission 65473) | Corn, switchgrass and miscanthus rhizosphere microbial communities from Kellogg Biological Station, Michigan, USA - KBS K1-50-3 metaG | ecosystem: Host-associated > Plants > Roots >...
CACGGGCTCTTCGGCAAGCCGACCGTCATCAACAACGTCGAGACCCTCTGCATGGTCCCCGTCATTCTCCGCCGTGGCGCCGACTGGTGGCGCGCCCAGGGCGTCGGCGGCAGCGCGGGCATCAAGTTCGTCGGCGTCAGCGGCCACGTGAACCGACCCGGGGTGTTCGAGATCTCGATGGGGACGACGATCGCCGAGGTGATCCAGCGGGCGGGAGGCGTACTCGACGGCAGAGCGCTCAAGGCGGTGGCACCGTCCGGCGCTTCGTCGGGATTTCTGCCGGCAGACCTCGCGAACGTCCCGCTCGACTTCGACGCGCTCGCCAAGGCCGGCTCGATGCTCGGCTCGGGCGCCATCTGCGTCGTCGCCGAGGGCACGTGCATGGTCGACGTGGCCCTCAGCGTGGCGCGTTTCTTCGCCCGCGAGTCGTGCGGCAAGTGCTGGCCGTGCCGGGTGGGGTCGGAGAAGATCGTCCACATGCTCGAGGCGGTCACCTGGGGCGCGGGTGATGCGGAGACGCTCGGGCCTCTCGACGAGCTCGGGCAGACGCTCGTCCTCACCTCGATCTGCGGCCTCGGGCAGGTGGTGCCGAACGCGATCGACTCGGTGCGCCGCTACTTCAAGGACGAGGTCGACGCGCACCTCCACCAGCGCCGCTGTCCCGCCGGGACGTGCGTCATGGAGCCGCCCGCGCGCGTCAACGGGGGCTTCGCGCCTTCATGATCGACGTCACGATCGACGGCAGACCGGTGTCCGTCCCGCCCGGCACGACGATCTTCGACGCCGCGCGCGCCGTCGGCATCGACATCCCGACGATCTGCCACCTGCCCCCGCAGGAGCCGGCGGGCGTGTGCCGCGTCTGCGTCGTCGACGTCGGGGCACGGGTCTTCGCGCCGGCCTGTGCTCGCGCCGTCGAGCCGGGCATGAAGATCACGGCCACGGGAGAACGCCTGGCCGCGGTGCGCCGGAACCTGGTCGAGCTGCTCATGGCCGACCACCCCGCGCCGTGCGCCCGCCAGCGCGACACGCAGGACTGCGAGCTCGAGCTCCGCGCGCGGGAGCTCGGCGCCCGTCCCGGTCGTTATCGGCCTGGCCTGCCGAAGCCGGTTCACCAGCCCGGCTGGAAGCCGTCCGACGACTCGCACCCGAACATCGCCGTCGACCATTCGGCCTGCATCGTCTGCGACCGCTGCGTGCGGGCCTGCACGGACATCGCGCACAACTTCGTGATAGGCCGCGCGGGCAAGGGCAACGCGACCGTGATCACCTTCGACGCCGGCGCCCCCATGGGGCAGTCGACGTGCGTGTCCTGCGGCGAGTGCATGACCTCCTGCCCGACCGGCGCGCTCATGAACAAGGGCTTCAGCGAGGCGCGCCTCCCCGAGGGAGAGCCGGTGCCGGTCGAGGTCCTCATGCGGCTCCCGGGTAAAGACCGGCGGACCCCGCTCTTCGACGGCATCTCGCCGAAGTTCCTGGCGAAGACGCTCTCCTCTGGCGGCATCGGACGCAACGAGGGTGCGATCGTCCGCCGCACGTTCCATGCCGGCGAGGTCATCTGTCGCGAGGGCGATTTCGGCTCGACGGCGTTCTACGTCGTCGACGGGAGCTGTGAGGTTGCGATCACGACGCCGCTCTCGCGCGTGCGGAACGATCCGGGCGGAGCGGCCGGCTGGTTCCTCAAGATGAAGAGCCGGCTCGTCGGCCGCGAGGACCGCGACGTCGTCGGGCCGGCGCCGCTCATCCCGATCGACGCGCCGATCGACCTGCGCCGCGACGCTCCCGTGGCGAAGCTCAACGCGGGCGAGCTCTTCGGCGAGATGACCTGCCTCAACTTCTACCCGCGGTCCGCCACGGTCCGCGCCGCCGAGGACTGTGTGGTCCTCGAGATGCTTCGCCCCGCCTTGCAGATCCTCCTCCGCTCCAAGGCCTTCCGGGCGCAGATCGAGGAGACCTACCGCCACCGAACGCTCGACACGCACCTCCGCAGCGTGCCGCTCCTCGCCGGCCTCGGCCAGGAGTTCATCGAGTACCTCCGCGAGCGCGTCGAGCTCGCCCGCTACGAACCCGGCCAGGTCATCTGCCGTCAGGGCGAGCCGGCAGACAGTTTCTTCATCGTGCGGCTCGGGTTCGTGAAGATCACACAGCACCGTCCGGGCGGAGACCTCGTACGTGCATACCAGGGACGCGGCGGCTACTTCGGCGAGATGGGCCTCATCCAGGACGCGCCGCGGAGCGCCACCTGCACGGCGGTCGACCATGTCGAGGTGGTGCGAATCTCGGCCGATGACTTCCGGTTGATGCTCGAGCGCTTCCCCGAGGTCGCCAAGGACCTGCTCGCCGAGGCCGAGCGTCGCGCGCGGGAGAACGTCGAGGTCGAGGCGCACACCGCCAACGTCGACCTCGAGGACTTCCTGCGTCAGGGCTTGATGCAGTCCCAGAGTCTCCTCCTCCTCGACCTCGACCGCTGCACGCGCTGCGACCTGTGCGTGAAGGCCTGCGCCACGGCGCACGACGGCGTCACGCGCCTCGTGCGCGAGGGGCTGCGCTTCGAGAACTACCTGGTGGCGACGTCGTGCCGCCAGTGCCGCGACCCCCTCTGCATGGTCGGCTGCCCGGTGGGCTCGATCCGCCGTCGCGACACGCTCGAGATCCAGATCGAGGACTGGTGCATCGGGTGCGGTGTCTGTGCCGAGAACTGCCCGTACGGCAACATCAACATGCACGGATTCCGGGTCACGGTGGACGACGACCAGCGCCCCGGCCGTCGCAAGGCCGTCGTGCGCGAGAAAGCGACCGTCTGCGATCTCTGCAAGAACCTGGGATCGGACCAGGAGCCGAGCTGCGTGGTCGCCTGCCCCCACGGAGCGGCGATCCGGGTGGCGAACCCGCGGGAGTTCTTCGCGGCCCGTCTCGGCGAGGAGACCGCGGGCCGACGCTGAAGGACGACCTGCCATCGCGCTGATCGACGTCCGCCATCGCCGCTGGATCGCCGCGTCCGTCGTGCTCGGCGCGGTTGCGACGGCCTTCTACGTGCCGTATGCGCGGCAGGCCCCCCAGGGTCCTCGCGGCAGCACCGGCGTCGGGCTCGGCTTCGGCATCGCGGCCGCCGCGCTCATGGCGTTCGAGTGGCTGCTGAACGCGCGCAAGCGCGTCCCGACCTGGAACGTCGGGAAGGCGGAGACGTGGCTCAAGGGGCACATCTGGCTCGGGCTGCTCGCCGTGCCGCTCGCGCTGTTTCACAGCGGCTTTCACCTGGGCGGGTCGCTCGCCGCGGCGCTCATGATCGTGTTCGTCGTCGTCACCCTGAGCGGGGTATTCGGGCTGGTCCTCCAGCAGTTCCTCCCCCGCCTCATGAGCGTCGCGGCGCCTGGCGAGACGATCTACGAGCAGATCCCCCACGTGATCGAGACGCTTCGCCTCGACGCCTACGAGACCGTCGCGGCCGTGTGCGGACCGATCGCCGAGGCGGAGGCGGAGCGCGGACAGAGCGAGGCGATCCAGAGCGATCCGCGCCGGGCGCGACAGGTGCTCGGGCGCCAGCCCGCGGCCGCGCCGGCCGAGGGCTCGGCGCCGCTCCGCCGGTTCTACCTGGAGACCGTCCGGCCGTTCCTCATGGGAGACGGCCGGCACGGCTCCCTGGCCGACGCTCGCCAGGCCGAGCGGCTCGTCCAGGGCCTTCTCCGGCTCCTGCCGCCGGTGCTGCACGACGCCGCGGGCGACCTCGTCGCGATCGCCGCCGAGCGCCGGGACTACGCGGTGCAGGCGCGCCTGCACCGCTGGCTCCACGGCTGGCTCCTGCTCCACGTGCCGCTCGCGGCCGCGCTCCTCGTGCTGCTGGTGGCGCACGCGGTCCTGGCCCTCCGCTACACATACTGAGGCGTCATGGCCACACGCCTCAGCAGCACCAAGCTCCGGGCCAAGCGAATCGAGCTCGACTACTTCACGCGCCGGCATCCCCTGCGGACGTGGCGCGTCGTCATCACGCTCGCCGGCTTCGCCATTCCCGGGCTCTGGGTCGGACGCGAGCTCGTGCGGAACGACCAGCGTTCGGTCAAGCCCGGTCCGGTGAGCGTGGCGCACGGCCTCTTCGGCAACCGGTGTTCGGCCTGTCACGGCGAGCCTGCCGTGCAGCCGACCGCAGCCGTCGCGCCGCTCGCCCGCGACCCCGATCACCCGCGCTGGCTCGGCGCCACAGACGCCGCCTGCCGGCGGTGCCACGACGCCGCCGACCACGAGACGAATCAGACGGAGGCGCCGTCGTGCGCGAGCTGCCACACGGAGCACCGCGGCCAGCGGGTCCTGCGCCAGGTGAGCGCGGCCCGCTGCGTCCAGTGCCACGGAGAGCTCGACGCGCACGTACGTGGTGTCATCCGCGTCGTCGGGTCGGACGCGCGTGCGATCCGCGGCTTCTCCGACGGTCATCCGGAGTTCGCGGTGTGGGTGGGACGCGGCCCGGAGGCCAGCCGGGCGCGCCTGGACGCCACGCCGGCTCCCGAGGACCGTGCGCAGGTGCGGTTGAACCACGAGCTGCATCTGAAGCCCGGGCTCCGCGGTCCCGCCGGCGCTGGAGGCGTGCAGCTCGCGTGCGGCGACTGTCACGAGGGACCCATGGCACTCTCCGGAGTCCGTTTCGCCGGGACGGCGCGCCCCGTGCCCTCGCCCGGCGATGCGCCCGATCTCACCCCGGCGGAGGAGCCGTCGTACATGGCGCCCGTGCGATTCGTCCGCCACTGCGCCGGCTGCCACCCGAACACGTTCGACGCGCGCTTCGCCGACCTGCCGGCGCCGCACGACCGCCCCGAGGTGATTCACGCTTTCCTGCGCGGTGCCTACGCGAACTACCTGGTCACCCACGCCGATGAGCTCGTGGACGTCCGCCGGAGTCTCCTTGGACGCGAGACCACGGTGCAGTCCGCCGACGCGTGGGTGAACGACCAAGTCCGGGAGGCGGAGGCATTGCTGTTCAGGGACCCGAAGCGCTGCCAGGAGTGCCACGTGCTCTCCTGGGAGCCTGGAGCCGGGCTGCCCACGGTCGCGCCGACGGAACTGCCCGTCCGCTGGCTCCCGCAGAGCCGCTTCGACCATGGCACCCACCGGCTGCTCGCCTGCACCGAGTGTCATGCGGCGCCCGCAAGCGAGCGGACGGAGGACATCCTCATGCCGCGCCGCGCGACCTGCCAGCGATGCCACCACGCCGGCGGGGCGTCGGACCGCTGCAGCGAATGCCACACCTACCATGGGGCGACGGGCCCGGTGGAGATGAACGGGGGACGCGCGATCGCGCGACTGCTGGGGGAGCCGTAGATGCGACGGAGTTTCGGCTTCGCGAATGCGATCGTTCCCCTGAACGACGACGGCTTCCGCTCGAACGTGATCCCGCTGGTCGGCGTCGAGGCGACGTTCTGAACGCCCGCCCGGACGCCCGTGGCGAGGGCGTGCGGGCTGTCACGAGTCTTCCTTGACTCGGGAACGGATAGCGAGCATGTCGCCACGTTGTGGCGCGCCGGCTTCGCCGGCCGCGCCATGACGCTCGCCTCGTCCACGGGACGCCGCACGCTCGCTCCGTTCCCGACCCGAGACGAAGTCTCGGGTCGGATTTAGAACCGTCCGAGCGCGTCGTAGGCCGCGTACTTGTACAGCTCGGTGAGCGTCGGGAAGTTGAAGACCATCTCGATCAGGGTCTCGACGGTGCCGCCGAGAAGGATCAGCGTCTCCCCGAGATGGACGAGCTCCGTCGCCTGCTCGCCGATGCAATGGCAGCCGATCAGGCGACGCGTGTCGTGCTCGAAAACGAGCTTCACGAGACCGTCGCGGTCACCGATGATCTTGCCGCGGACGTTGTCCCGGTAGAAGGCGCGCCCGATGACCGGCCGCACGCCGCGGCCGATCGCTTCGGCCTCCGCGTCGCCGACGCAAGACACCTCGGGGACCGTGTAGATGCCGTACGGGACGAGTGCGCTCACCTGCTGCTTGTACGCGAAGCCGAACGCGTGGCAGACCGCGACGCGGCCTTGCTCCATCGAACTCGAGGCGAGCGCTGGAAAACCGATGCAGTCGCCCGCGGCGTAGATGTGAGGGACGTTGGTGCGGAACCGTCCGTCGACCTGGATGTGGTCACGCTTGCCGAGAGCCACGCCCGCCGTCTCGAGCCCGAGGTCCCGGGTTACCCCGCTGCGCCCCGCGGTGAAGAGCAGCTCGTCGGAGACGACCTCTGCGCCGCCTTCGAGCTCGGTCACGATGCCGCGGCCTGGCACGCGGCGGACCGTTCGGTAGCGCGCGCCGAGGTGCAGCTCGACTCCGAGGCGAACCATGGCGACGCGCAGCTGCTCGCTGATTTCCGCGTCGAGGAAGGCGAGCAGCGGGGTCCGCGCCTCGACCAGCCTCACGCGCACGCCGAGGGCGGCGAGCATCGTGGCGTACTCGCAGCCGATCACGCCGCCGCCCAGTACCGTCAGCGAGGGCGGTATCCGCTGCAGCCGAAGAATCGTGTCGGAGTCGTGAATGCCCGGATCCGCGAAGTCGATGCCGTCGGGTCGGTAGGGCGCTGACCCCGTGGCGATCAGGAAGTAGTCGCTCGTGACGCGTCGCGATCCGTCCGGCGACTCGACCAGCACCGTGTACGGGTCGACAAAGCGCGCGTGCCCGGCGAGCAGGGTGACGCGGTGCCGCTCGAGGTTCGCGCGGACGCGCGCCACTTCGAGTGCGCGAACCGCCTCCTTGCGGCTCAGCAGGTCGGGCGCTGCCCGCGTCGGATCCACGTGCAGGCTGACTCCGTAGAGCTCGCGTTGTCGGTGGCCGGAGAGGTAGAGGCTCGCCTCGCGCAGCGTCTTCGAGGGTAGCGTGCCGGTGTGAACGGCACCTCCGCCCGGCTCCGCCGCTTGCTCGACGAGCGCAACGCGTTTCCCGAAGTAGGCGGCCTGGGCGGCTCCCTTCTCCCCCGCGGGGCCGCTGCCGATCACGAGCAGTTCGAAGTCCGCCACGCCGGATGACGGCTCAGCTCCTCGCGTACACGCTCAGCCAGGAGTAGTCGGAGGACGTCTGGCGGAGCCGACGGGCCATGAACGAGCACGCGTTCAAGTAGACGGCGGCAGCGAGCGTCGGCCGCGCCAGCAGCACCTCTCGCATGCCAGCGTACGGAAACGTGACCAGCTGGGTCGCCTCGGCCACGCGGGCAGAGGCCGATCGGGTACCCGCGTCGAAGAACGCCACCTCGCCGAACGGCTCGCCCGCCCGGATCGTGGCGACGACGGTATCGGCTCGCGAGGAGAGGATCTCGACGAGGCCGCGCTCCACGACATACATGGCCTCCGCCCGATCCCCCTCTTCGAAGATCATGTCACCCTTCGCGTAGGTCTTGCGCTCCGCGACCGCTTGCAGCGCGGCGACCTCCGAGGCCGGGACGCCACGGAAGAGGTAAAAGGCTTCGAGCGAGACGGGAGGTTCCATGGTGTCGGTTCTTACCGCGTTGGTCGCGGCGATACCAATGTCCGACTCACCACCGCCGCGCCCCGGTCGCACGCCCGCTGGACCGATGTAGCCCGGGGCTCGCGTGTCCGAGGCGACTCAGCACGGCGCCGAGGTCGCCGCTCTCGACGGGCACCCCGTCGCGGAACGCCACGACTTCTCGCGCGGTTGCCGGGAGGCGCGGACCCGGCAGCAGGATACCCAACAGGTTGAGCGGGTCGGCGGCCGCCACGATCACCAGCTCTCCCGGCTCGTGGTGCCGCCGGACCGCGCGCAGCGTCTCGACCGCCTCGGGCAGCGCGAACTGCTCGCCGACGAGTCCCGCGACGAAGCGGCCGCCGCGCACCTCGCCGCGCGCCTCGAGCGTGCGCAGCGCGCCTAGCAGCGTCCGCCACGACGACACCCGGGACTCGCGCGCGGTCAGCTCGCGCGTCACCACGCCGTAGCGGCGGAGGAGCTGGCGCGCGAGGCACATCGGACCGGCGTCGCCCGCACCCTCCTCCGCGACCCGCCGGAGAAGAGACCACCGTCCCGCCGCCACCAGCCGCGGACGACCGGCCCCGATCGCCGCGAGGCGGCGGCGACGGCGTCGCTCCGGTCCCGCCAGGAGCGCGCGCAGCGCCGCCATGCCGTCGCCCGTGACCAGCCCGCGCGCGACCAGCGTCCAGAGCGCCTCCTCGACCTGGGCGGGCAGGAGCCCCGTCCCGCGCGCGATGTCGCCGACGAACGAAGCTCCGTGATCCTCTAGGAAGCCGAGTACCGCCCGAGCGGTGGCCGCCATGACGGTCGCGTTCCCCGGCGAGGCGGGCGCGAGGAGCCAGCCGAGGTCTTCCCGCAGCACGAGTGCGAGGGGCAGCGCGCGGGAAGGCGCCTGGCCGCGCCGCGGCGGCGCGCCGTCGACCTCGGGGGCACCCGCACGGAGGCGCCCCCACACCACCGCGCCGGCCAGGCAGAGGTGCTCGAGGTCCGCCGGGTCGTAGCGTGCGATCCGCGCGGGCAGCACCTGCGTCTCCCACGCGCGCGCCGGCAGCTCCAGCCCCTGGAGCTGGCCGATCACCTCGAGCACGCCCGGCCGTCCATGGAGCTGCGTGCCGGCCTCGAGATGCTGCCAGCGGAACAGGAACCGCATCAGGTCGGCGGCCGACACCGGCTCGATCTCGCGCCGCAAGCGGGCGAGCGTCAGCCGGTGGATGCGCGCGAGGAGACCGCGCTCGCACCATTCCTCGCCCGTCACGCCGGGCGTGAAGCGCCCGCGCAGCGCCATGCCCGTCTGCTCGAGCGCCGCGAGCCCGACGCCGATCGCGGCTGGTGCGAGGCCGGTGCGCGCGGCCAGCCCTTCGGCGGTGATCGGACCCGTGCACTCGAGCCAGCCGCCGGCGACCGCCCGGCGCGCGTCCTCCTCGGCGAGCTCCTCGCCGCGCGGGGCCGCCACCTCGATCGGCTCCGGCGCGAAGCGCGCCGCGGGATTCAGGAGTCGGACCAGTGTCACGCGCTCGGCGGCCACCAGCGCTCGCCACGCTCCGTCGGACGCCCAGGTCGCGCGCCGGGCGGCCACCAGCTCGGCGGCGAGCGCCGTCCAGCCCGCGGCGTCCACCTCGGCGCCCGGCACGAGGACGAGCGACGACAGCGCGTCGTGCAGCTCGTCGGCATCACGGGCCTCGGGCCACGCCTGCTCGCGGACCGCAGCGATCGCCGCGGCGTCGAGCGCGCCGAGACCCCCGGCGAGGTCGGGATCCATCCGCCTGAGCGCCACGGCGCGCGCGCGACGTTCCTCGAGCGGCGCGTCGTCCAGGTAGGTGTACGGGTTCGAATGGAGGATCTCGTGCGACAGCACGGAGGGCGCCGGCGTGTCGATGACCCGCGTCTCGATCGTGCCACGCGCGAGGTCGGCGAGGACCGCGTCGAGGCCGTCGGTGTCCATCGCTTCGTGCAGGCAGTTGTCGAGCGTCTCGCGCACGAGCGGATGGTCGGGGACGACGATCGGCCCGGTGGCGTTGTCGGCGCAGGCCGCCTGCGCGGGGAAAACCGCGGCGAGCAGGTCGTCGGCGCGCATGCGCTGGAGCGGCATCGGCACGCGCCGGCCCCCCTGGAAGCGCAGGAGGGCGAGCGCGCGGGTGGCGTTCCACCGCCAGCGGTTGGTGAACATCGGCGAGGCGAGCATGGCCTGGGTCAGGTCCTCGACGAGCCGCTCGCGCCGCACCATGTCGAACACGCTGTCGAGCGGAAAGCTGTGCTGCGGCCCGAGCGAGAGGACGAAGCCGTCGTCGGTGGCCGCCGCCTGGAGCTCGAAGTCGAAGGTGACGCAGAACCGCTTGCGGAGCGCGTACCCCCAGGCGCGGTTGATGCGCCCGCCGAAGGGCGCGTGCACGACGAGCTGCATCCCTCCGGCCTCGTCGAAGAAGCGCTCGGCGACGACGCACCGGTCGGTCGGCAGCGCCCCGAGCCCGGCCTGGCCCTCGGCGAGGTACGCGACGATCTGCTCGGCGCCGTCGGGGGTGAGCCCGCACTCCCCGACCAGCCATTCGACGGCCGCACTCCGGTCCCCGAGCCGCCCGCCCACCTCGCTGCGCAGCGCGGAGACCGCGCCCGACAGCTCGCGCGTGCGTGCCGGCGCCTCGCCGAGCCAGAAGGGGATCGTCGGCGGCGCGCCGCCCGCGTCCTCGACCCGGACCCGCCCTGCCTCGACGCGCCGGATGCGCCACGAGCGGTTGCCGAGGAGGAAGATGTCGCCCGCCATGCTCTCGACGGCGAAGTCCTCGTTCACCCGCCCGACGGTCAACCCCGCCGGCTCCTCGACGACGTCGTAGTCGGCCGTATCGGGGATCGCCCCGCCGCTCGTGATCGCCGCGAGGCGCGTGCCGCGTCGGGGCCGCAGGCGGCCGTGCACGCGGTCGAAGTGGACGAGGGCCCCGCGCCGGCCCCGCCGGGTCGCGACACCCTCGGCCAGCATGTCCACCACGGCGTCGAAGTCGTCGCGGGCGAGCCGCCGGAAGGAATGCGCCCGGCGCACCAGCGCCCACAGCTCCTCGACGCCGATCTCCCCCGTCGCCACCGTGGCGGCGCACTGCTGGGCCAGGATGTCGAGCGGGTTCTCGGGCACGCTGAGCCGGTCGAGCTCGCCGGCACGGACCGCCCGCACGCCGGCGGCAGTCTGGACCAGGTCGTCGCGCGTGAGCGGGAAGAAGACGCCGCGGGGCACGGCGCCGCGCGCGTGGCCGGAACGACCGATGCGCTGGATCAGCGTCGCGAGGGCACGCGGCGCGCCGACGTGGCACACGAGGTCGACGCTCCCGATGTCGATGCCGAGCTCGAGCGACGCGGTGGCGACCACCACCGGCACGGTCCCCGCCTTGAGCCGCTCCTCGGCGTCGAGCCGGAGGCGTCGCGCCATGCTGCCGTGATGCGCCGCGACGCGCCCCTGCCCGAGCCGCTCCTCGAGCTGGTGGGCCACCCGCTCGACCAGGCGCCGCGTGTTGACGAAGACGATGGTGGTGCGCTCGGCCCGCGCGTGGGCCGCGATGCGCTCGTAGACCTCGGCCCAGAGCTCGTGGGTGGCGATCGGGCCGAGCTCCTGGTCCGCCACCTCGATCGCGAGCTCGAGGTCGCGTCGGTGCCCGACGTCGATGATGCGGCACGGCCGGGGCTCGCCGCCCGCCGCCGTCCCGACCAGCAGTCGCGCCACCTCCTCGATCGGTCGCTGCGTGGCCGAGAGGCCGATGCGCTGGAGCCGCCGGCCGGCGAGCGCGTCGAGCCGCTCGAGCGAGACCGCGAGGTGGACCCCACGCTTGTCGGCGGCGACGGCGTGGATCTCGTCGACGATCACGGTGCGCGCGCCGGCGAGGAAGCGGCGGCTCCCTTCGGCCGTGAGCAGGATGTAGAGCGACTCGGGCGTGGTGACGAGGATGTGAGGCGGACGTCGCGCCATCGCCTGGCGCGCACCGGGTGGCGTGTCACCGGAGCGGACCAGCACCCGGATCTCCGGGGGCGCGATCCCGCGCGTGACGGCCCGGCCGGCGAGCTCGGCGAGCGGTGCGGCCAGGTTCTTCTGGATGTCGTTGCCGAGCGCCTTGAGCGGCGAGACGTAGACGACGTCCGTCCGGTCCTCCAGCAGGTTCTGCTCCGCCAGACCGAGCAGATGGTCGATCGACCAGAGAAAGGCGGCGAGCGTCTTGCCCGAGCCGGTGGGTGCCGCCAGCAGCGTATCCGCTCCCGCCGCGATCGCGGGCCAGCCGGCGGTCTGGATCGGCGTCGGCTCGCCGAAGCGATCCCGGAACCAGTCCGCCACCAGCGAAGAGAACTCGCTCACCGGGTGCCCCCCAGGACTGGTATCATCGTGCGTCGGGTGGCGCCAATCCGCGTCGCGTCTTCCCTCGCGCCGGAGGGCGACGAGCGGTTATAACGCGTCCGTGGCCGCTCGGTCCGAATCCCGTCGCA
>Ga0070699_100004831_pt1 | contig 11894 bp, 8 predicted proteins | sample KBSK1503metaG_FD_65473 | JGI IMG/M metagenome (GOLD analysis project Ga0070699, IMG submission 65473) | Corn, switchgrass and miscanthus rhizosphere microbial communities from Kellogg Biological Station, Michigan, USA - KBS K1-50-3 metaG | ecosystem: Host-associated > Plants > Roots >...
CTCCCCGAGGGCCCTATCGGGCCGTTCGGGGGCATCAAGCCGAGGGCGCTGTGGACCGTCGTCCTCGTTTTCAGCGGTCTCAATTTCGCCGGGTATGTGGCCCGGCGCCTCCTGGGCGATACCCGCGGGTACCCTGCGATGGGGGCGCTCGGAGGGCTGGTCTCCTCCACGGCGGTGACGCTCAGTTTTTCCCGCCGGAGCCGGCTTCAGCGCGGGAGCTCGGTGCCGCTGGCGATCGGCACGCTGGCGGCCTGTACCGTGCTCGTCCCGCGGGTGCTCGGGGTCATCCTGGTTCTCAACGACGCGCTGTTTCCCGCCGCGGCCGTCGGTCTGGTACCGGTCCTGCTCGCTGGGCTGGCCATGCTCGCTGTCCAGTGGCGGCACCCGGCGCCGAAACTGGACCACCCCCCCGAATCGGAAAGCAAGAACCCGCTCCACTTGTGGTCGGCGATCAAGATGGCGGTCGCCTTCCAGCTGGTCATGACGCTGCTGAGCCTCCTCACTCAGCGATTCGGTGATGTTGGCGTGCTGGCCACTGCCGCCGTGCTCGGCATGACCGACATGGACGCACTCACCTTCGGCATGAGCCGCCTTGCCGAGACGGAGGCCCTCGTCGTCACGGCCGCGAAGGCAGTGGTCTTGGGAATGGGCGTCAACTCGATCTTCAAGGCCGGACTGGCCATGGCGCTGGGCTCACCCGAGTACCGCCGCGCAGCGGTGCCTCGGCTACTCCTGCTCGCCGTCGCCGGAGCCGCGGGCTTCTGGCTGATTGGGAGGCTGATTCCGCCCGGCTGACCGGCAGCCCTGACTGGGTCACGTTGCGGTCACGGGGAAGAGAGAAATTGCGGCCGTCACCAATCGGAAGAAGCAGCAACATGTCGCGCGGAATACGGACCAGAATCGTCCCCACGGCCGGACTGCTGTTCGCTCTCCTCGTTCCCGGCAGCGGCGCCGCTCAGGCGACCCCGGACCTGGGTCGCCTGGGCCCGACCTCAGTGATTCGGGCCACTCTCTCCGACGGTCGCACCCTCACCGGCCGGTATGCCGCCGTCGGCGATGGCCGGCTGGGCGTCAGCTCCGACGCCGGCACCACCGACACCCTCCAACTCACCCAGCTGCGAACCCTTTCGGTACGCGGCCGCAACACCAAGACCGGCGCGATTATCGGGGGCTCGGCCGGGCTGGCCGCCGGTCTGTTCTTTGGCTGGATGATCGGGGCACTTGACGACTCCGCGGACCCGGACCGGACGGGTCCCTTCCTGGTCACCGTCCCGTTGTTCACTGGGAGCGGGGCACTCCTCGGTGCGGTGATCGGAGCCGCGATTCCCAAGTGGAAGAAGGTCTATCCATGAGATCCATGAGATGGACCTCCAAGATCTTACTCGGAGTGATGCTTGTCGCCCCGGCGGGGCTCGCCGCCCAGGCGACGATCGGGGAATTCCGTCTCACCGGCCTGGCAGGCGGGGCATTTCGGCCGGGTAACTCCGACTCTCCTCCCGACTTTCCGCCCCCAGGCGCAGGGGGACTGGCCGGAATCTCCGCCAGCCTGAGCTTTGTCCATGACGCCTTCAGCCTCGGGCCCGAGGCGATGGTGCTCCGTGGCACCCATCGCCGGATGTACGAGCTCGGAGGCGTCGCCCGACTCCAGGCGGTGCGGGGCAAGGTCAAACCGTTCATCCTGGTGGGAGCGGGATGGTATAGCTGGGACCGAAAGATGGTCCAATCGTTCGATCCCGCCGCGGGAGCCGTCTGGACCGCTGACAGGACCAGTTTCACCGGGAATGTGGGCGGCGGCGTCATGATTGGCACGGGTCGCACGGCGGTGGTCCTGGAGGTTCGAGGCCACAAGAGCCTGGACCATGACGAGTTCTTTGGCTCCCGCGATATGCTCTCGATCGCGGGGGGCGGTCGAGTGTCGTGGTAGTGGTGCGGTAGCGCGCTCCCCGCTGCGTGCGAAGGATGCTCCTTGCGGCGGGACGCATGGCTAGGGTGGCGGCATGCGCCAGCCCGAAGTCGTGCTCCGGCTCTTCCTCCCCGAAGTAGCTCCGACCGCTCTGGATCGCTTGCGCGCCACGCTGCCGGGCATCCTGAGGACCCCCCTCGGCCTCGAGATTCCGCTCGACGATCACGCTCCGGAAGAGATTCTCTCGCTCTTTCTCCAGTATGGCATTACGGCTCGGGCCACGTGCATTGCGCTGCGTGGGCCGTCCGGTTGACGCCACTCCGCCCGGGACCCAAGTTTCAGCCGGAAATCACTCCGACCTGAACTGAGTCCCCTTGCTCCAGCCTGCCGCCGTCAGGGACGTTTTCACCAACATCGCCGAATTCTTCGGCACCAGCCGCGGCGCGGTGGTCCATCGGATCATCGTCGTTGTACTGATCTGGCTGGCCGCCTGGGCGGCCTACCAGCTGGTGCGCCGCATCGCCCGCAGGATCATCGCGGCGGTTGACGACGGCGACGATACCACCATGACGCAGGCGGAGCGACGGGGTCACACCGTCGCGCAGATCGTCCGGAGCGTCGGGCGGGTGGTCATTCTCCTCATCGCGGGACTGGTCACGGTGGGACAATTCCTCCCCATCGGGCCGCTCCTTGCCGCGGGCGGTATTCTCGGCCTGGCCGTGTCCTTCGGCGCCCAGAGCCTCGTCAAGGACCTGATCGCCGGCTTCTTCATCCTCTTCGAAAACCAGTTCGGCATCGGCGACGTCATCGAGGCCGCCGGCAAGAGTGGAACGGTCGAGCGGATGACCATGCGGGTAACCATGCTTCGCGACCTGGGTGGCGTGCTGCACGTAGTGCCGAACGGACAGATCACGACGGTAAGCAATCTGACCCGAAGCTGGTCGCGCGCCGTAGTGGAAGTCAGCGTCGGCTACGGAACCGACCTTGATCACGCGCTGACCGTGCTGCGGGACGAGCTCGCCTCGTTTCAGAAGGATCCAGTGTGGTCCTCCCGACTCGAAGGCGTGTCCGAAGTGCTGGGGGTGGAGCAGCTGGCCGATCATGGCGTCGTGATCCGCACCATCCTCCGGACCGCGGCGGGCGCCCAATGGGAGGTGGCACGGGAGTTTCGCCGCCGGATCAAGAACCGGTTCGACGCCGAAAAAGTCGGGCTGCAGTGGCCGGAGCGGCTCGCTCCCAGGCGACCCATGCCGGCTTCCGGCACGGCGGCCGGGTTCCCGGGGGGCGCATGACGCTCCGTCTCCATGACACGCTGACCCGGAAACTCCAGGACTTCACGCCGCTCGCCCCGGGAAGAGTCACTCTCTATTCCTGCGGTCCAACCGTGTGGAGTTACGCCCACATCGGGAATTTCCGGACCTTCCTGTTCGTGGATTTGCTGCGACGGTGGCTCGCGGCGCGGGGCCACGAGGTCTACCACATCATGAACCTGACTGATGTGGACGACCGGATCATCAAAGAGGCCGGGAAGCAGGGCACCAGCATCGGCGATCTGGTGTCGCCGTTCATCGTCGCGTTCCACGAAGACCGGGAGTACCTCCGGATCGTGCCGGCACACGAGTATCCCAGGGCCACCGAGTACGTCGGCGCGATGGTGCGTCTGGTGGAGGGTCTGCTGGCCGGAGGCGCGGCATATCGGGGCGAGGACGGCTCGGTGTACTTCGCCATCGACCGATTCGCGGCGTACGGGCGGCTCTCCCAGCTCGACCGGAGAGAGCTCAAATCCGGGGCATCGGGTCGGGTATCCACCGATGAATACGACAAGGAGAACGCCCGGGACTTCGTGCTGTGGAAGGCGGCCAAGCCCGAGGACGAGGCGGTCGGTGCCGCGTGGGACGCCCCCTTCGGCCGGGGCCGCCCTGGGTGGCACCTCGAATGCTCCGCTATGGCCCTCGAGCTGATCGGCCGGCGCTTCGGGATCAAGGTTCTCGATATTCACACGGGAGGAGTAGACCTGATCTTCCCGCACCACGAGGATGAGATCGCCCAAAGCTGCGCCTACACCGGCGAACCTGAGTTCGCGAGGACATGGATGCACGGGGCCTTCCTCCGGGTGAGCGGTGCCAAGATGTCCAAGCGCTTCGGCAACATCACCACCGCGCGGGATCTCAAGCAGGACGGCATCGACCCGGGCGCGATCCGTCTGCTGGTCTATCAGACCCACTACCGCCAGGAGCTCGATCTGACCCACGAGGCGCTCACCGCGGCCGGCGAAGGCGCCCGGCGGCTGGGTGAGTTCGGCCGGCGGCTCGAGCAAGCCCCGGGCTCGGTGGATGACGAGGCGTTTGAGGCGGCGGCGGAGCAGTTGGAGCGGGGGTTCGTTCAGGCCATGGACGATGATCTCAACTCCCCCCGAGCCGTCGCCGAGCTCTTCGATTTCGTATCCGCCGGCAATCGGCTGCTGGATCAAGGCGTTCGTCCTGGGAAACGTGCCCGGGAGGCCTGGCGCTTTGCCGACTCGGTCCTCGATGCCACCACTCGCGCCACGGTGCACGAGATTCGGCTTGGAGGCACGGCCGCGTCTGCGGAGAATCTGCAAGCGCTCCCGCCGAACGATCCCGACGGTCAGCGGCAGTGGGCCGAAGCGTGGGCCTCGCGTCGCCTCGCCGCCAAAGGCAAGAGGGACTTCGCCGAGGCCGACCGGATCCGGGCCCTGCTGGCCGGCAATGGGTGGGAAGTCCGGGATCGGAAGGACGGGGTCGCGGAGGTGTCTCGAAAGTCTCCTCAGTGACGTCGACGCCGCTCGAATCCGACGAGCTGGCCGGGCGGCTGCAGGCCGCGATGGGCGAGGGCTACCAGGTCGAGCGCGCGCTGGGGTCGGGCGGCTTCGCCGTGGTCTACCTGGTGCGCGATCTCAACTTGAAGCGGCGGCTCGCCGTGAAAGTGCTTTCCCCCGACCTGATCACTTCACGCACCGTGCTGGAGAGGTTTCGCCGCGAGGCCGAAACCGTGGCCCAGCTCAGCCATCCGCATATCGTTCCGCTCCATTTCATCGGGCAGAAAGACGATCTGCTCTACCTGGTGATGGAGTGCATCGACGGCGGGAGTCTCGCGGATCGGATTGAAAAAGAAGGCCGGCTGCCACCGGCGGACGTGTCCCGCATTCTGCGCGAGGTGGCGAGCGCGCTGGAGCATGCCCACAAGCGGGGTGTGATTCACCGGGATATCAAGCCGCACAACCTGCTGATCGAGGCGGAAACCCACCGCACGCTCGTCACCGACTTCGGCATCGCCCGGACCGCGGAGGGTGGCTCCCTCACCGCAACGGGTATGCTGGTCGGGACGCCCGCCTATCTGAGTCCTGAGCAAGTCGCGGGTGAAGGTGGGGATCACCGGGCCGACATCTATGCGCTCGGCGTGGTCGCGTACGAGATGCTGACGGGGATGCCGCCATTCACCGGTCCGACGCCGACCGCGGTGCTCATGAAGCGGCTCGGGGAGCCGCCTCCATCACTGGCCAAAGTTCGGCCCGAGGCTCCCGAGCTGCTGCGGGATGTCATCGAAGGCATGCTCGCATCCGATCCGGCGCAGCGCTTCCAGAGCGCAGGGGACGTGGTGCGTGCGTTGGACGGGCTGCCCCCGGCCTCCGGCGGGCACGCCACCGGCGAGCTGCGGCTCAAGGGTCGTCGGCGGCGGGAGAGGACGCGGGGGATCGCGCTGGTCGGCATCGGCGTGCTCATCGCCGCGGCCGTCGCCGCCTTTGCGCTCACCAGAGGCGGGGGCACGCCTGCGGTCGTCGACACCATCGATCCGGGCATGGCGATGATCCCCGGGGGCAGCTACACCGTGGGGATCGATGCCGGCCAGCCACTTTCGCGGCCGGCGCACACCGTCGCGCTCGCGCCCTACGGCATCGACCTTCACGAGGTCTCCGCGGGCGATTATGCGGCCTTCGTGGCCACGGGCCGGGTCCCTCCGCCCTGGACCGCGCCGCCCGACAGCCTGATTCCCGTGACGGGAGTCACCTACGCCGAGGCGGCGAGCTACTGCGGCTGGCGGCATCCGCCGGACGGACGGCTACCGACCGAACCCGAATGGGAAGCAGCCGCCAGAGGTCGCGCCGCCCGGCGTTATCCCTGGGGCGAGGCCTGGAAAGCCGGTGCCGCCAACACCCAGTCGGAAGGACGCGGCGGTCCTGCGCCGGCCGGCAGTCATCCCGATGGGGCCACGCCCGAAGGCGTGCTCGATCTCGTCGGCAACGTCTGGGAATGGACCATGACGCCGATCGCGCCGTATCCGGGCGGCGCGCCGATCCCGAACGTGCAGCCCTCCCAGTACTACGTCATTCGCGGTGGCGCCTTCAATACGCCTGACTCGTCTGCCTCCCCAACGATGCGTGGCTACGCTCCCCCCGCAGCAGACCGCTCCGCGCTCGACAAGACCGGTTTCCGGTGCGTGATGCCGGTGCGGTGACCTGCTTGTACCGGCTCCGGCCGGGTTCTAGGTTCTTCGAATGCTTCGTAACGCCGTTCGCTGCAGCCTGCTTGCCGGCGCGACTGTTTTCCTTCCGGCCGGTGCGGCGCTGGCACAGTGCCCGGATGGGACCCCCCCGCCGTGCGGGCGGAGCGCGGTGCCGGCCCGTCGCGACCCACCCCTCGACGAGCGCGCCTGGCTGGTACTCCCATTCATCAATACGGCCGCCGTTCCCGAGGCGGCGATGCTCTCCCAGGCCAGTGTAAGCCTTCTCTATCAAGACCTGGCGCGCTGGCAGGATGTTCGAGTCATCCCCGACGACCGGGTGGCCGACCTCGTACGCACGCTCTCCCCGGCCGAACGCGCGAGGCCCGGCCTCCAATCAGCCCTGGGGCTGGCGCGCCGGGTCGGAGCGGGCAGGCTGCTGCTCGGCGATTACCTCGCTGTTGGGGGCCAAGCCCAGCTCAACGCGAAGGTGTATGAGGTCCGATCCGGCCGACAGCTTCGGCTGGTCCGCGAGCAGCTGAGCAATCTCGCCTCGCTGGACTCGCTCACCGCGGGGTTCGGCCGCGTGGCGCGAGGCGCGCTCGCGGTCCCGGGACCGGCCATTTCCCGGGAAGGAGTCGGCACGACATCGCTCGAAGCCTACGCGGCCTACCTGTCGGGGCTCGAGGCACTGAACGGCATCCAGATCGATTCGGCGCGCGCCCGGTTCCTGCGGGCGACCCGCATCGACAGCACGTTTGCGCTCGCCCACCTGCGCGCCTCGCAGACCCACATCAGGTCCACGTCCGTTCCCGGGAGCGATCCCAACCGCGCCGCCGCCCTGCGCTTCGCGGCCACGCTGCCGCCCCGCGAGCGTTCGATGCTCCAGGCCGCCGACGCGAGTACTCGCGCCGACTATGGAGAGCTCTGCCGGCTCGCCCGGGGTTTGGTGGCAACGGATTCCTCGGATGCGGAAGCCTGGAACCTGCTCTCGAGCTGCCACCAGGACGTCCGGCTGGTCATCGGCCCCGATGGCGACAGCAGCCGGGCGGTCGTTCGAGGTGATCTGAGCGCGGCTCTCTTCGCGGCGCGCCGGTCCTACGCACTCGACCCGACCGGCCCCTGGGCCGGCGCCTTGCCAACCTGCTGTCCATCGGCGCCGGGCCCCAATGCCTCTCCGGAGTAACCGGAGTCTGCCCGCCACGGCAGCTCTTCGCCACAACGGGCTGGGTGACCGGCGACTCGGTGCGCTACTCCGGGCTCCGCTGGTCCGACGTCAAGCACGCTCCGCCGTATATGTCGGCCGCCTGGGTATCCCGGTACCAGGAGCGGCTGCGGGAAGCGCGGGAGATCTACCGCCGTTTGGTCGCCAGCAAGCCCGACAACTGGTTGCTGGAGTGGATCCTGGCGCGCAGCTCCCTCAGTGTGGGTGACACCGCCGCTGCCGCGAGCGGATTCGCCAGGGTGCTGGCGATCGGCCCCGACTCGGCCCCGATGTTCATGCTGGCAGATCGTCGCGATCTCGCGCTGGCGCGCCAGCGTCCTGCAGAAGCCGCGGCGCTCGCCGACTCGGTGCTGGCCTTCCCGCCGGCCCTCCGCAATTACTCCTATTTCAGCATGCTGGGCCGCCCGTCCGAGGGGGCCGACACGACCATCGGCTCGCGTCAGGCTGCGGCGTGGCGGCCCATCCTGCTCGGCGTGCTGCCCCTGGGCTTCGACTCGCTCGAGACTGCGATCGCCGCGCGGCTCTCCGGACCCCAACGAGACGATTTTCTCCAGCTTTCCACGCTCGCGGCGTACCACATGCGCCGGACCGGCCCGGCGCTCGACACGGCGGCTCGGCATCCTGTCAAACGGTTTCAGGCCTGGCTCGCTCGGGGCGATTCGTCGCGGGCCCGCGCGACGCTCGCCGAGTTCGACAAGGAACTGCTGGCGCGCCACGCCGCAACCTTCGATGACGGCGGCTGGCTGTTCAACGCCGAATCCCACCTCGAGCTCGGCGATTCGGCCACGGCACTCGCCCGCCTCGTAGAATGGGAACGCCGTTGGGTGTTTCTCTCGCGGGAGTCCATGATCCTCGAGCAGTACTACTGGCAGCGAACGACCCCGAGGCTGTTCGGCCGCACCTGGCTGCTGTACGGAGACCTGGCCCGGGCCGCCGGGCGCCGGGCCGAGGCGGGCAGGGCCTATCAGATGGTGGCCGGATTGTGGGCCAACGGTGAGCCCCCGGTACAGCCCGCCGTCCAGCGGGCTCGTGACGCATTGAAGCAGCTAGGTTTCCGGCCATGATCGCTGGAAAGCTCGGCCGCCGACTCGGGGCCACCGCGCTGCTGGCCCTCCTGCCGTCCGGTGTGGCACTCGCTCAGTGCCCCGACGGCACCCCGCCACCGTGTCGCGCTGCCGGTCCCGCCCCCGCGGTCCGACGGCCTCCACCGCCACTGGATGAGCGAACCTGGATCGTCGTTCCCTTCGAAAATGTGGCGCGGGTGGCGGACATTGACTGGCTCAAGAACGCCAGCGTCAATCTCCTGTATCTCGACATGTCCAAGTGGCGCGACATCCGGGTCATCGACGATGAGCGCGTGGCGGATCTGATTCGTGAAGTACCGGAGGCGCGTGGCGGCGAGCAGATCTCGCTCCAATCGGGCATCGCGGTGGCCAAACGCGCCGGCGCCGGCAAGCTGGTGATGGGCGATCTGCTCAAGGTGGGCACACGCACCCAGGTCGTCGGCAAAGTGTTTGACGTCCGGACCGGCCAGCGGCTCAGGACCGTGCGGCAGGAAGCCTCGAATCCCGATTCCATCATCGGCGCATTCGGCCAGCTGGCGCGGGGCGTGCTCAACGTGGCCCCGCCGGCCGGCACCAGTCTCGGTACCATCGGCACCACCTCGGTGGGCGCCTATCAGGCATACCTCGCCGGCGTCGGGTTCCTGAATCGCTGGCTGCTTGACTCCGCTCACACCCAGTTCGCCAGGGCCATCACCCTCGACTCTTCCTTCGCGCTGGCGCACTACAAGCTGGCGCTGGTGTATGGCTGGGAGTCTCCCGCGACGCCGGAGGGGCACCGGCACGCCGACCAGGCTTTGCGACTCGGCACCACCCTTCCCCCCCGGGAAAAGAGCCTGGTCACCGGGTACGCCGCCTTCACCGACAATCGCTGGGGCGACGCCTGCAGAATCTTCGAGGGAATGATCCAGAACGATTCGACTGACGTGGAGGCGTGGTACAACCTGGGGGAATGCAGTTACCACGATCTGGCGGTGCTTCCCGTACCTGGAGACACCTCCCGCTATGTATTCCGGAGCAGCTGGAACACGATGCTGGCGGCGTTCCGCAGGGCGCTGGAGCTGGACCCCACGTATCACCTGGCATTTCAGCACATTCAGGACGCCTTGCTGGCCGTCTCCCGGCAGGGCTGCCGGATTCTCCCCAACCAGAGCCAGTGCGCTTCGCCTGGCGGAAATATCCAGTCGGTCATCCGGCGGGGTGGCGATTCGCTGATCACCGTTCCGTTCAACATCACCACCGTCCAGGGCGCCCAGGAACAGGCGAGGGATCAGTCGGAGGCCAGGCTTGGCCGGGTCCGGCGTCAGAACCTGCTCGAGGCCCGGCGAGCCGCCGAGAACTGGCTGGCGGCGGCTCCGGATGAATCCCGGCCGCGGGCGGCTTATGCCCGAATCCTGCTCCGCCTGGGCCAGGTCAAGGAGGCGGACTCCGTCATCAGGCTCGCGGGGCCCAACCGCACGTCGACGGGCATCAATGCCGTGATGGACCGCTTCGAGATCGCCCTCAAGCGAGGCAATGGGGCCGAGGCCGAACGCATTGCCGACTCGCTTCGTTCTGCTACCGATTCGGTCCGAACCACTCGCAACGTCGGCATCATTCTGGCCGGCATCGTTGGGAAGCTGGGAGGCTTACCCTCACTGACCAACGCGATTCAGGGACCTGACATGGTCAAGCGGTATTTCGCGCTCCAGCTTCGTTCTTTTATAGGTCTCCAGGCCGACAGCCTCCTCGACGCGGAGAAGCGGTTGAGCGATGCTGTGGTTGGCACGCAGGGAATCGCCCGCGCCACGATCGTCACGTCATCCACGATCGTGTTCGTAGATCCTCGGACTCGGGAAGGCCGGTGGCCGGCGCTCGACTCGGCCAGCAGCGATCCTCGGGTGGTGTTGATGTCCGTGCTGGCCGTCGCTGACTCGGGCCGCGCCCGGCAGGCCCTGGCCCGGTTTGACTCGATGGCGGTGACGCAGCAGGACGAGCCGGATAACGGCATGGCCATGGTCGGCGCTTTGGGGCACCTGCTCGTGGCGGATACTGCCGGCGCGCTGGCTCGGCTCCGGCACTTCCGGGACGTGACGTGGTTCCAGTCACCCGCGCTCGACCAAGTGGTCGCCGGCTTTGCCTTCGAGGGCATGCTCTGGCCCCGCACCTTCCTTCTGCTGGGTGACCTGGCAGCCGCTCGGGGCCAGAAGGAGGAGGCGGCGCGAGCATACCGGCAGTTTTTGGGCATGTGGGAGCACGGCGATCCCGAGGTCCAGCCGCAGGTCCAACGGGCCAAGGAGGCCTTGGCTCGACTCGGGGGATAGTCGACGAATTGCCGGTTACGGTTTTTATTCGGTCGAGTTGTTCGAGCACTTGGTGGCCTCCGGAGCGATCGATCTGGAGGCTTTTTGCTGCGATCAGGATTGGGTCCGTGGCGGCACCGATCGCCGGCCGTGCCGGTCCGGTTGACTGACAAAGCGGAGTGAGCTAAAATACGAGTCTGTCACAATCTGCGTGCTTTTGGCTGGCGTAGCTCAATCGGCAGAGCAGCGGTTTTGTAAACCGCAGGTTGAGGGTTCGAGTCCCTCCGTCAGCTCCAGTGTCGCAGGATATCGCTACGGGTTTTCAGAACCCCGCTCGGTGAAGCGGGGTTCCGTTTCCTCGGCAGTGTGATAGCGCGGTGGGGTGGCCGAGTGGCTAATGGCAGCAGACTGTAAATCTGCCGGGCTTCGCCCTACGAAGGTTCGAATCCTTCCCCCACCATGTGGGGGTGAGCAGTGAGCAGTGAGCGGTGAGCGGGACGTGCCCCGCGGCGCGGCAAGGAGAGCTCCGCTCACCGCTTACCGCTCACCGCTCACCGAAGTTGCGGGTGTAGCTCAGTTGGTAGAGCATCAGCCTTCCAAGCTGAGGGTCGCGGGTTCGAGTCCCGTCGCCCGCTTGAACAAGTCGGTAGGACGGTAAGACGGTAGGACGGTAGGAGGGTTACCGACGTACCGACATACCGGCCTGCCAACTGAGAATGCTCGCGTAGCTCAGTTGGTAGAGCGCATCCTTGGTAAGGATGAGGTCAGCGGTTCAATCCCGCTCGCGAGCTCTGAAGACGGGATGACGGGAAGCTGGGAACAGGGAACTCAACCGGGCACCGAGCCATGGCGAAAGCAAAATTCGACCGCAGCAAGCCGCACGTGAACGTCGGGACGATCGGGCACGTGGACCACGGGAAGACGACGCTGACGGCGGCGCTGACCAAGGTGAGCGCGGAGAAGGG
>Ga0070699_100004832_pt1 | contig 11893 bp, 7 predicted proteins | sample KBSK1503metaG_FD_65473 | JGI IMG/M metagenome (GOLD analysis project Ga0070699, IMG submission 65473) | Corn, switchgrass and miscanthus rhizosphere microbial communities from Kellogg Biological Station, Michigan, USA - KBS K1-50-3 metaG | ecosystem: Host-associated > Plants > Roots >...
GGTCGGCGCGATGTTCGCGCTCGCGGTCCTCGCTTCCACGATGCGGCGCAAAGGGGTCCTGCGCGGGGCGCTGGACGCGGCGCTCGATGTCACACCGGTGCTCGGCGGAGTCAAAATGATCGCGGAAAAAATACGGGGACGAGACTTCATTCCTGACAGGCCTCCAGTCCGCTCCTAAATCTGACGCGCCGGGCGGACCGCAAAAGCGGTCCGCCCAGCTCAGCGCGCACGCGTCTTCCGGACGTCGCCCGCCAGGATCGTCCAGGCCATCCAGAATCCACCGGCGGCCGCCGCCAGGAAGAGCAACATCGCAAGCCCTGGATAGCCGAAGATCGTGAACGTCGTCGGCACGCGCGTGAGCATGGCCGCGCCGACAATGAGCGCCGCCAGCACGAGGCCGAGGGCGATCCGGTTCGCCACCTTCTGCAGCCCTTCGATAATCGATCCCTGGTCGATCACTTCCACCTTGAATTTCAAATCGTTGGCGGCAAGCGAGTCGAGAATCTTGTTGATCCGTCGGGGGAGCCTTTCAGCGAACTCGCGGACTTCGAGCGCCGCCGCGAAGACATTGGACGGCGTGGCGCTCTTGAGCATGCGCCGCCGCATCAGGCTCGTCGCGTTGCGGCGCATCGACGCGGTCGCGTCGAAGTCCGGATCGAGGACTCGGCCAATCTCGTCGAGGTGCAGCAACGTCTTGCCGAGCAGCGCGAGGTCGGGCGACATTTTCAATCCGTGCCGGCTGCCGCTGCGTGACATTTCCAGCATGACCCGCCCGACGTTCATCTCCCGCATCGTCGTACGATGAAACCGGCCGACGAGGTCGGTCATCTCGCGGCGCATCTCGGCTTCGTCGAAGTCCTCACGCCGCTCGCCGACCGCGATCACGACGTCCGCGGCTTCTTCTCCCCGCCCCTCGCCAATCGCCAGCAGGAGCCTGAACAGCTGCTCCTGCAGCGGCGCCGAGAGGCGTCCCACCATCCCGAGATCGATCAGCGCGATGCGACGGTCACTCGTGAGCAGGACATTTCCCGGATGGGGATCCGCATGAAAGACGCCGTCAAGCAGAATCTGCTGGAGGTACGCTCTGAACAATTCCTCCGTGAGCGCCCCGCCATCGACCTCTGTCCATTCGACGCGGCTGACCGCGGTGATCTTCGCGCCACCGACGTAGTCCATGGTCAGCACCCGCGCGGTTGAATAGTCGTCGACCGGCAGCGGAATGACGATGTGCTCGAAGTCGCGGAGCTGGTGGGCGATCGTGATCAGATTCCGCGCCTCTTCGCGGTAGTCGAGCTCTGACATCAGGGTGCGCTTGAACTCATCGAGCAGGCGCGCGGCGTCGATGTGACGATACGCGCCCCCTATCCGATCGATGACGACAGCAATCTCGCGCAGGGCGGTCAAATCCTTCTCGACTCGCTCTTCGACGCCTGGACGCTGCACCTTGACTGCGACGACGCGGCCGCCGCGGAGCACGCCGCGATGGACCTGTCCAAGCGACGCCGCCGCAATCGGCACCTTATCGAACTCGGCGAACGCGCTCGACATGCGTACGCCCAGCTCGTCGCGGATCGTGCGCTCGACCTCCTCGAACGGAAACGGCTCGACGTGATCCTGCAGACGCGCGAGTGCATCGAGGTACGCGGGTGGAAGGAGATCCGCGCGTGTCGAGAGAATCTGTCCAAGCTTGATGAACGTCGGGCCGAGCGATTCGAGATCTGTTGCGAACGCTTCGGCAGCCGCCGGATCGGACGCCGCAGCATCGTCGCCCGCCATGGCTTTGGTGACGAAGTCCGCGCGACCGTATTTCGCCACGAACCACGCGAAATCTTTGTAGCGAGTCAGGCGTCCGCTCATGACGGATTCGCGGAGCAACGGCCGTGCCCAGGCGGACCGTCAGGTCCGCCTTTACGACATCGCAGAGGCGGGTCTTTAGACCCGCCTCGCGATCGATACGCGTTCCGTGTGGTTGAGCTTTTGATTGAAGGATCGATCGGCGAAACCCGGTGGTAAGCTCGATTTCATGGACGACAACAAGCGCAACACCGTGCGCTCGGATCGCCGAGCGAAGTCGCGCAGCGGCCGGCGCGAAGACGATTCGCCGCAGCCGTGGTACATGCGCCGGCGCCTCTGGCTGACTGCCGCGTCCATGGTGTTCGTCGGCTGGAAACGGATTCGGCGAATCGTCCGCCCCTCCAGCCGCACCGACGTTGCCGCCTAGCTGGTCCGCATCTTGCGCACGGCGCAGCTGTGTTCTGGAATCAGGCGTGTTCGAGTGAATCCGCCCGCGACGGGTGTTGGGAACGAATACAGTTCGGCCGAGGAGAGTTCTAATGGACTTCGCAATCCGACACGCGCTTGACGGAAAGCGGGGCGCCGGTACCGCGCGGCAGTGCCCGCAGTGCCGCGAGGATGCGCTGGTTCTCCACCGCCGTCACGTCAGCCCGGCGCATCTGGGTACTCCGCTCGTCACTGAGTTCTACGGATGCGACTGCTGCGACGCTCGATATCAGTACTCGCCCGCTGAAAACCGCTGGCGGCCTATCTATCAATAGCAAGGTCAACCTCCAACTACCAACTTCCAACTCCCAAGGCGAGTCACACCTTCATCAGCACTGGTCGCGCTCGACGTCCAGTCGCGCGCGTAATCGCATCCGCATACAAGCTGACCTGACCGCTGTACTGCATCAGTAGATCGCCTTCCGCACGATCGGTCTTGAAATCGATCACCGTCACCAGGTCGCCAGCCTCGAATGCGAAGTCGACCACGCCTTCCACGAGCACTCCATCGATCACCACGGTCACCGGCGTTTCGCGAAGGCATCGTCCGGCGTCCTGCGCACGTCTCGCCTCGCCGAGCAGCGGATGCGCGAGCACTGATCGGACTACGGCGGTCGCCGAGTCGATTTCGGCCTCGGTTGCGTCGACGATGCGGCCCTGTGTGCGGACCACGGCTTCGACGGTCATCGCATCCGCGTCGAGTGCTACGGTCGCAAGCGCCGCATGCACGAGCGTGCCGTATCGCGGACCCGCCGGACGGCCAGGCGCAAGATCGAACGCGATGACCTCGACGTCTTCCGGGATTCGGGATTCGGGGTTCGGGATTCGATCCGCCTGGACCCCGGATCCCCGATCCCGTGGCCCTGCCGACGCCCACTCGGTCGCCGTTCTCACCTTCAGCGACGGCACCCTGCCCGCTGCGATCGCGTGCTCGCGCTGCTGTCGCCACGTGCGATAGCGCCGCTCTCCCGCGGCCACCGTTTCCGCCGACACGTCCTTCGAGATCAATTCCTGTCGCCTGAGCCCGAAAGGCGGCTCGGCGCCGAGCCGCAGCGCCGCGGGGTCCCACCAGACAACGTCGTATGAGCCCGCCGGCGTTTCGCCATCGAAGTGATGGAGGCCTGGACATACGGTGCTCGCGCGCGCAGTCTCATCGTCCGGACGCCAAAGGACCGAGTCTTTGCGGAAGGAGGGGCATCCGGGGGCGGCGTGTTGATTGCGAGCGGTCGCACGCGGCGGGTAGATCGCGCTGTTGAGCGCGCCGATCCAGCGATCGTACGGTTCGTCGCCGACGGCCGGCACGACAAGGAGATCGCGGGCGCGGGTGGCGGCGACATACGCGACGCGTATCCCTTCCTCGCGCTCGCGCGCCTGTTCGAGCGGCTGGTGCAGCAGCAGTTCCCGGGGAGACCACCCGCCAATGCGTAGCGCACAGAGTCCGCTCGGCGCATCGAGGTGGCGTGACGCTTCGGCGGGCGCAAGATTCGCGGTGATGTCCGCAAGAACGACGACGGGAAACTCGAGCCCCTTGGCCTTGTGGACCGTCATCAGGCGCACACCGTCGCTGCCTTCCTCGACGATCGGGGCTTCCGTCGCCTGGCTCTGCTCGGCTGCTTCACGAAGGTCGTCGACAAATCCGCGGAACGAGATGCCGCCGGACAGATCGTACTGACGCGCGAGCTCTGCGACATGAAGCACGTTGGCAAGGACCTGCTCCCCGGCACGGCGCAGCGCGAAACCGACGTGGGCGCGCGTCTCGTCGAGCACTCTCGTGATCGTGTCGGCAACGGGCACGTGGTTTCGGCCATTGTGGAGCCGCGCCAGCAGGTGCAGCGCGTCTCCGACGGGCACGAGGTGATCCGGCAGCGCGTCGGGAACTCTGAACGGATTGAACGACCGGCCGAAGCGGTGGTGATAGTCGAGCAGATCCTCGTCGCCAATCGCAAACAGCGCGCCGCGCAGGGTTGCGAACACCGACAACTCATCATCCGGCCACTCGATCGCGGCAAGCGCCGCGCGCAGCGTCTCGATCTCCTCGCGGTTGTGAAACGCGCGGCCGCCGACGAGCAAATGCTTGATCCCGCGGGCCTCGAGCGCGTCGAGGTAGGCGCGCGTCATGTCCGTGGTATAGCTGACGAATCGCCGGAAAAGAATGCAGATGTGACGCGCTTCGACTTTCACCGCGACCGCGTCACTCCCGCGGCGCTCGGTGACCGTCCATCCGCTCTCGTGGATGAGCCAGTCAACAAAGGCGCCAACGGCGTCGGGGAGCGATTGCTCGATGGCCACGCCGGACAGATTGCGCTTGCCGTATGGACGAGGCACCGGAAGAGCAACCACCGACGGCTGCACGCTCGCCGGTCGATACGGCGTCATTGCCACGTAGCCTGCCTGGAGCGTTTGCGGATCCTGACGCATCGCTTTCCCGAATGAGGCGTTCACGACGGACTGGATGTTGGGTACGCTGCGGAAGCTCGTCGTGAGCGGGATCCTGATGGCTCCCTGCCCGACGAGCTGCTCGCACACGGCCTGATAAATACCGACGTCTGCGCGGCGGAAGCGGTAGATCGACTGCTTCGGATCGCCGACGACGAACAGCTTGCCGGGGACGGGACGGACGTGGGTCCAGTCACGTTCGCGCCAGTCGTCTGCGGCCAGGAGCATCAGGATCTCGGCCTGGAGCGGGTCGGTGTCCTGGAACTCGTCGATGAAGATGCGCTGAAATCGCGCCTGGAAATCGCGGCGCACCTGGTCGACGTCGCGAACGAGGTCCCGCGCGCGCAACAACAGATCGAGGAAGTCGAGCGCGCCGGTGCGCATCTTCAGCTCTTGATATCGCTCGATGCTGCCGCGCAATTCGTCGCGCAGCAGCGCCGCAAGATCCGCATCCGCGTCCATCGCGAAGCCATCAAGCGCATTCAGCAGCGACTGGTGCGCGGCATGCACGTCCGCCCGCGCAACGCCCTTGCCGAAGGTCGAGCCGTAGCCTTTCCGCGCGCGGCGGAAATCCCGATCCCGGCGCAGATCGACCAGTACGGCTTCGGCCGCGTCGTAGTCACCAGAGGCGATCAGCGCACGGAGGTCCTCGCTGGCGCGGCGTGCCGGAGCGGTATCCAGAAACAGCGCGTCGCTCGTCTTGGACGGTTGTGCGGTCAGCCCGGCACACGCGTGGAGCTGTGGCGCGATCGCGTCGACCGCCCGGTCGCGATCGAACGGGGGACGTGACCAGGGCGCGGGAAAGTCGCGCCATTCCGCAAGGTCCCAACCGGCACGGCGGATGCGCTCGACCGGGCCGTCTTCATCCGGATCGCCGGTCGCCGTTGGACGGCTCGTGCGGCGAAGAGATCGCCGCACGCCTTCGGGCGCTTCCCGCAGCACCTCCTGAAACCACGCGTTGAACGCTTCCTCGTAACAGCGTCGCGCCTGTCCCTCGGTCAACACCGTGAACAGCGGATCGATCCCGGCCTCGACCGGCCGCTCGCGAAGAAGGTCGGCGCAAAAGCCGTGAATGGTGCTGAGATGTGCCTCTTCGAGATTCTTGAGGGCGTTCTCCAGCCGCAGGCGGGCGACCGAGTCACGTTCAGCCGCGTGCCTGGCGCGCTCGAGCTCCTCGCGCAGCCGCAGCTTCAGCTCGCCTGCCGCTTTTTCGGTAAACGTGACGGCGACGATCGTGGTGACGTCGGCCTTCCCTTCGAGAATGACGCGCAGGATGCGCTTCACCAACGCAGTTGTCTTGCCGGTGCCGGCCGCCGCTTCAACGACGAGGGTATCGTCGAGCGCGGTTTCGATCTGACGCCTGGCGTGATGGTCGGCACATGGCCCGATCTCGTTCATGGGCGGCTCCGCAGCTCGGTGAGATCGCTCAGCCGCTCCTTCGGCTTCCGGCCGACCCGCTCTTCCTCGTTCGGTCCGCAGACCGGACGGAAGTCGCACCACACGCACGCGCCTTCGGCGGGCGCCGCCGCGAGATTGCCGCGCTCGATGGCACGATCGACGATCTCCAGCGCTTCGATTCCCATCCGACGCGACGCAACGTCGAGCTTCACGGGCTGTTCTTTGTAGCCGCCGGCAACGGTGCAGAAGGACAGGCGCGATTCGACGACCTTCTTCCCCGTCACCTGTTCCATGACCAGCGAATAGAGCACCGGCTGCAGGACAGCGCCACCCCCGATCACGAGCGGGGGCCTGGTGCGATCCTTCCCAGTCTTGTGATCGGTGACTCGGAGCGATCCATCCAGGCTGTGCTCTTCGACCAGATCAATCGAGCCGCGGAGGCTGAAGCGGTTGTCGATGGTGACGGCGTCGCGAACGCTGCGTGGATCGCGTTCTTCGTCGATGAGCAAACCGAACGAGAACTCGAAGTAACGGGGCACCCAGCCTTCCACGCCGGATGAGACGCTGCGCGCCCACCCTCGAAGGTCGCGAGCGATCGCGCCGACCTCTTCCCGCCAGACGCGCTCGATTGCAGGGACGAGCTGCTCTCGATATTCGTCGGCCACTTTCGCCATGACCTCGTCTAACACGACGAGCGCTGATTCGACGGACGCGCGCGTCACGGGCAGCGTGCCACGATCTTCCAGCTCGCGGAAAAAGCTCGCCTGCATGCGATGGACGAGACTTCCCTTCGTCAACGGATCCAGACGCTGCAGGGGATGTGGCTGCTCCGCGGGCTGGAGTCGGTAGATCGCACCCAGAAGAAACTGGTAAGGGCACGCCGCAAACCGTTGCAAGGCCGACAACGAGTACGGACGCGCGCCGAGACGGTGCGAAGCGAGCGCGTCGCGCGTTCGTTCGTTGACGCGCGTAAGGCCATCGAAATGCGACCAGCTCTTCTCCGCGCGGGCCCACCGATCCGTGACCGATCGCCGGAGCGCCGGATTCTGCTTCAGGATGTACTGGGCATGTCCGCGGACGGTGGCGGGGTCACCAGCATCGAGCAGCGTTCGCAGCACCGAGAGGTCATGCTCCTGATCGTCGATCGCTCGATCGGGATCGGCTGGCGCCGGCCAGGCGAGACTCGGATCGCCAGCCTCCGCCGCAGCTCTCGCCAGCGTTTCATGATCGGGAATGCGGCCGGTCGCGCCACGCAGCACATCGAGCGCGTAGAAGGACGGCACACGGGCGCGCCCTTCCGCGATTTCGAGACGCGGGTACGACACATACAGCCGTTCGCTCGCGGCGCCTGCCGCGAGATGCAGCAACAGCCGCTCTCGTCGTCCGCGTTCTGCGCGAGTGGGGAGCGGTGTGTGGCGCCGACCCCCGGAGTTGCGGCGCGGATCCTGTGGGTCCGCGTTCAGTTGTTCTCGTGCGCCATCGAGCAGCAGCGGGTCCTGCCGCAGCTTTGGCGGAAACATACGCTCGGCAAGGCCCGGGAGGAACACGACTCTGAATGCGCGGCCGCGAGCCTGACTCGGATTCGTTACGAGCACGCGTCCGTAGCGGCGCGGTGGCGGTTCGCTCTCCACGAGTCGCAGCCGCTCCGACAGCACGCTTCGGACTTCGGCCAGTGCCACGGGGCCGACCGTCGCCATTGGCCGCAGGTCGGCAAGGATGCGCAGAACGTACGCGGGCGTGTACAGGACCCGCGGCGCCAGCGCCTCCAGCTCGCGCAGCCACGCGCCCCACGTCGCTGACTGCGGCCACGCGGCCATCTGCGTGATCAACGGGAGCGCGAACGCGCGGAGCTCCGAGAGGCGCGCCAGGTCGCGCTCGATCCCGAGGGCACGCGCCGACTCCGGATCGTCGCGCCGCACCTCTTCACGCTGTCTGGTGAATTGCGCGGCCAAGCCATCGAGCCTCCTCGCCCATCGCGCGGGGTCGCCGCCGATGACCGATGCGTCGACAATCAGCCGCTCCCAGCGGCGCGGCGCCGGCAGCGATCGCGCCTCGCCCGCCGGTTCGTCCGGATTCGCATCGGTTCGAAAGCCGGCAAATACCTCGTTCGTCGGGGTCAGACTCGGGTGAAGGCCATCACGAGGGTCCGACCCCAGCACCGGGATCTGACCCAGCGATAGGTATTCGGCAAATCGACGGGCCGAGAGTCCTTCCACCGCGCACGCCAGGAGGGCGAGAAACGCGCGGCCGGCTGGATGTGGCCGCCGCGTCCCGCGATCGAACCAGGCTGGAATGCCCGCACGGTGGAGCGCGTGCTCGAACAGGCCGTGATAGTGGTGGGGCGCGCGCACGAGAATGGCCATGTCGTCGAACGGCACGCCGCGGCGGGCTTCCTCGAGAATCCGGCGGGCGATTTCGACCGCCTCGCGTCCTTCACCTGGCGCGGAGAAGAAACGCAACGTCGCATCCTCGTCGCGCTCCGGCGGCGTTTCGTCGCTGAAGAGACACGCGCGCAGCTGCTCCAGGCCGGAAGACGTGGGCTCGGGGATGCATTCCACGACGCCGCCCGCCCGTTCGAGGACGTCGCGCGCATTGCGATCGTGGGACGGCACCGTGCCGAGAATCGCCCCAGCGACGCCGCACAGCGCGCAGATGAACTGCTCTTCCGCCTGGGAGTCGAGGGCCACGTCGAGCAGCAGCAGTGGCGCACGGAGCTCAGCGAGGTCGGCAACAGCCGCGGCAGCAATCGAGAACAGACGCGCGCGATCCGCGGACGCGGCTTCGACAAGCTCTTCGTCCACTCGAGCGAGGAGCAGCATGAGATCCGCTCCGGCGTCTCCGGCGTGCCGAACCGCCTCCGGCGTGATGCCAGCCACACGCAACTCGCCGAGCGTCTGCGCAAGCGCGCGCGGAAAACCTGGCGTCGCGGCCACACGCGCCAGGTATGTGAGCGCGCCGCCACGGGATGCGTCAAACGCAGCACGCGCGGCCACCGCTTCGGCGCCAAGCGGCGTCGCCGCGGCAATCCCCTGTCCGGCGAGCCGCGTCACCGCGACGCGAGCGGCGATCTGCGTCTGGCTGTAGCGTGCGAGGCCGACCGTCGCACCGCGCTCGACAGCAATCCGCCGTGCGAGATCATCCGCCGCGCCGCGCGTGGCGCCGACGATCGTGATTGGCTGGTCAGCGGGAAATTGTCTGAGAAAGGATGCGGCGGCCTCGAGCCGCGCGGCGGCGGATGCCGCCTCGAGAATGCGGAACGATCGTGATGCGTTCATCGACAAGCCTGCCCCGGGCGCCATGCCGGGAATCCGGGAACGGCAACACCACGTCGCCGTGCAGAAGGAAACCTATCACAGAATCTGAACCTGAACGACGATATCGTTCACCTGAAATCCCCTTGACCCACCAAGGCAGCGGAGGCAGACTCTGCACACATTCCAGAATGACGTGTCCGGTCCGCACAACTGGCTGCTGAGGAGAAAAGGCATGCGCAACACCACGCTCGTCGTGATCGGTGTAATCGGCGTGTTTGGTCTGGGCGGAGCCGTGACGCACGGTCAGCAAGCGGGGCGAAACGGCGGGGCGCCAGCACAAGGAAGAGGGGCGGCGCCGCCGGTGCCAGACTTGCCGATCGGCAAGACTGCCTTCTGGACGAGCGCCGATATCCAGGCGCGCTGGAAGGATAACGAGGCCAACAAGCGGATCAACTCGCGGCTCTTCAACGGGCCGACGAACATAAGCGCGAACGTCCGGATCGTGTTGCCCGGCGACCCCCCGGTGACGCATGAGACCACGGCCGACCTCTGGATCGTGACGGAGGGGACGGCGACAGCAAGGACGGACGGCCAGATCGTCGACAGTAACGGCACCAAATCGATTCGGAACGGTGTCCAACGCGCGGTGAGCCCGGGTGACATCCTGTATGTTCCGCCTGGCGTGCCCCACCACTTCACGGACATGAAGGGCTTCAGGGCCTGGCTGATGCGCTTCGACACGGTCGGATTGGTCCGGACGCAGCCGGCGCCGGCGGCTGCGGCGCCGGCAGGGCGGGGGGCAGGAGCTGCCGAGCCCGCGGGAAGAGGGGGAAGAGCGGGAGCCGCTGCGGCGCCACCAGTGCCAGATTTGCCGACGGACAAAACCCTTTTCTGGACGAGCGCGGACATTCAGGCGCGGTGGAAGGACAACGAGGCAAACAAACGAATCAACTCCCGGCTGTACAACGGACCGGCGAACATCAGCATGAACGTCCGAATTGTGTTGGATGGCGACCCACCTGCTACGCACGAGGACACGGCCGACCTCTGGCTGGTGACAGAGGGGACGGCGACGGCGCGGACCGACGGCGCAATCGTTCAGACGAACGGTAAGGGCACGATTCAGAACGGCGTCCAACGTCCGGTGCACCCAGGCGACCTTCTCTACGTGCCGCCGGGCGTGCCCCACCATTTCACGGACATGAAGGGTTTCAGGGCTTTCCTGATCCGGTACGACGTGGTTGGGTGGAGGCAGAGTCAGCCAGCAGGCCAATGAGTTAGGCGCTCTCGTTCACGCGTCTGGGTTCTCGCTTCTGGGTTCGTATTCATGTTCGGTGCTGCGTTCGAGGTCCTTCGTTCCGGGTTCCGCCGCCGTAGAGATCGCCTGTTTGTTCGATGGAGGGCGTGAAGCGTGAACGACGTTAGGGCTTGAAGCGGGTTCCCTGCCTGCGAAGCCAGCCTTCCAATCGCCGAGTGCAATCGCAATTGCAGCACGCCCATGGCTCCGTGCCGTTCTCGTCGCGGCACTGGCTTCGCGCGTGCGCGTCCTTGATGCTGTCGAAAAGGAAGAACTCCTCCCAATAGGGCCGCTCTTCCTGGAGCGGGGTCGCACAGAAGCACGTCTCAACCCATTTCACGCGCCCATCGGCCAGCTCGCGCGCCTGCGACATGTCGCGCAGGTATTCGTCACCCGCAACCGAGCCGTCGCCAAGCGAGCCGTCCTCGATCGCGTGTCTCAACGCGTCGCGCTGTCCGTCTCTGACTCTCGCCGTAACCAGATATCTCATCAATCGCCTTGGGAGTTGGGAGTTGGAAGTTGGGAATTGGTCAAGGAGCAAGCCGCTCGCGTCGCCATGCGCCGTCGTCCAGCTTGACGTAGCGCAATCGATCGTGCAGGCGATTGACCCGCCCCTGCCAGAACTCGAATTCGTCGGGAACGACGCGGTAGCCGCCCCACCAGTCCGGCCGCGGAACGGGGCCGTCACCGTACGTCCGCTTCACGCGCTCGAATACCTCATCGAGCGCATCGCGGCTCTCGATGGTTTCGCTCTGTCGGGAGGCATAGACGCTCAACCGGCTGTCGGGTGGACGCGTCTCGAAGTAGGCGTCAGACTTCGCGGGGCTGACACGCTCGACCGCGCCGTCGATCCGCACCTGGCGCTCGAGCGACCCCCAGTAGAACAGCAGGCTCGCGCGCCCTGTGGCCTCCATCTCGCGCGCCTTGCGGCTCTGGTAATTCGTGTAGAAGACGAACCCGCGGTCGTCCATCTCTTTGAGCAGCACCGTGCGCACCGACGGTCGCCCGCCCGGCGTGGCAGTCGCGAGCGCCATGGCCGTCGGGTCGGCTTCGATATCGCGCACCTGTTCGAACCACACGGAGAACTGGCGCATCGGATCGGGATCCGAATGCGCCTCGCTCAAAGGCTCACCGAGATATTCACGTCGAATGTCGGCAAGGGACATGAGATTCAGGATTTACGAATCTCGGAATTCGTCAATTCGTCAATTCGTCAATTGGTCACGAC
>Ga0070699_100004833_pt1 | contig 11892 bp, 4 predicted proteins | sample KBSK1503metaG_FD_65473 | JGI IMG/M metagenome (GOLD analysis project Ga0070699, IMG submission 65473) | Corn, switchgrass and miscanthus rhizosphere microbial communities from Kellogg Biological Station, Michigan, USA - KBS K1-50-3 metaG | ecosystem: Host-associated > Plants > Roots >...
AGCGCCAGGTCGTCGAAGAGGTGCTGGAATTCGGCCGGCAGTACAAGTTCGGCCTCGAGGCTGGCTCCAAGCCCGAGCTGTTGGCCGTCGTCGCCGTCGCCGACAACGACACGCCGATCATCTGCAACGGGTTCAAGGACGCCGAATTCATCGAGACCGCGATGCTGGCGCACAAGATCGGGCGCAACATCATCCCGGTCGTCGAGAAGTACACCGAGCTCGGGTTGATCCTCGAGGCGGCCGAGAAGCTGGGCGTCCGCCCGCAGATCGGCATGCGCGTCAAACTGGCCTCACGTGGCAGCGGGCGCTGGCAATCTTCCGGCGGATTCCGCTCGAAATTCGGTCTGACGGTCACCGAAATCATGCGCGGCCTGGACGAGTTGAAGTCGCGCGGCATGCAGGACTGCCTGAAACTCCTGCACTTTCACCTCGGCAGCCAGATCACCAACATCCGCATCGTCAAAGGAGCCTTGAACGAGGCCGCACGCGTCTACACCGAGCTCGCCAAGCTCGGGGCCGGGCTGCAATACCTCGACGTTGGCGGCGGTCTCGGCGTCGACTACGACGGCTCGCAGACCAACTTCGAGTCGAGCATGAACTACACGCTCGAGGAATACGCCAACGACGTCGTCTACCACATTCAGACGGTGTGCGACGAAGCCGGTGTGGCCCATCCGACGATCGTCTCCGAAAGCGGCCGCGCGGTCGTCGCCTATCACAGCGTGCTCGTGTTCAACGTGCTGGGCGTATCGGGCTTTGGCGACGAGGCGATCCCGACTACCCCGAACGAGCAGTGGGAGCAGCCGCTGCACGACCTCGTGGAAACGTTCAACAACGTGACCGCGCGCAACGCGCTCGAAGCCTTCCACGATGCGCAGCAGGCGCTCGACATGGCGTTGAGCCTGTTCAACGGCGGCTATCTGCCGCTGGAGCAGCGAAGCCTCGCGGAAAACCTGTACTGGGCGATCCTGACCAAGCTGCGCCGAATCACCCAGGGGATGGATGAAGTCCCCGAGGATCTGCAGAACCTCGACGAACAGCTGTCCGACACCTATTTCTGCAATTTCTCGTTGTTCCAGTCGATTCCCGACAGCTGGGCGATCAAGCAGATCTTCCCGGTGATGCCGATCCATCGCCTGGACGAGAAGCCGGTCAATCACGCCGTGCTCGGCGACATTACCTGTGACTCGGACGGCAAGCTGGATCGTTTCGTCGATCGGCGCGACGTCAAGAAAACGCTGCCGCTCCATCGCGTCAACGGTGGTTCGTACTATCTTGGCGTCTTTCTGATCGGCGCGTACCAGGAGATCCTGGGCGACCTCCACAATCTGTTCGGCGACACGCACGCCGTTCACGTGAGCATCGACGAGCACGGCACCGCCCGCCTCGACGCGCTCATCAAGGGCGATACCGTGCGTGAAGTGCTCGATTACGTGGAGTTCGACGCGGAGATGCTGCTCGGAAAACTGCGAACGGATGTGGAGACCGCCGTTCGCGATGGACGGCTGGATTATGAAGGCGCCGGTCGCCTCCTCCGCTTCTACGAAGACGGCCTGCACGGTTATACCTACCTCGAAGGGTAAGGATCACGCGCGCGGCCGATCGCCGATCGGCCTCAACGCGCGCAGCAGTCCACCGGCGCAGCGGCAGTGTGCCTGCGGCGGCTCGTGTCCACGATGTTCCCCGGGGCGCCGTGTCCTCGCGAGCCTCGACCATGAGATCTCGTCGAGACCGCGACTGAGTCAGCGCACGGATCCAGTCGAACGCGAAGCCGACCGGATCGCAGGTCAGGCCCTCCGCCGCCGCGGATCATGGGAAGCGCGATTCGGTCGCGACTTCTCGAACGTTCGCATCCATACCGATCGCCACGCAGACGCCGCCGCACGGTGGTATGGCGCTCGTGCGTACACCCATGGCGAACACATCGTGTTCCGGGATGGCGAATTCGCTCCCGAGACGACCGCCGGAGCGGAGCTGCTGGCGCACGAGCTCGCGCACGTCGTGCAGCAGCGCAGCGGCATCCTTCGCGAGGCCAGCGCCAGCGATCAGGCGACGTTCGACTCGATGATCGAGGAAATCCGCGGCTGGGACACGTACAAGAATCTCGGGTCCGACGACAAGACGACGGCCGACAGAATCTTTTCAGACGCACGCGACCGCGACAACGCGCTCTACTACGCGCAGAAGCTCCAGCTGCTGTTCAGAATCCCCAGCCCTGCAGACCTCACGCCTGCCGAACGCGCGCAGGTCGAACAGGAAAAGACGGAGGAGAATCGCGGCAGGATTGAAGAGTCGCTGGAAGACGAGACCGAACGAGCGAAGCAACCGGGCTACCAGAAGGGCGCTGAGGAAGCGGCCGCGTCCGCGCGCGATATCACGAAGGCGTGGCAGACTCGCCAGGGCGAAGGCGCGACCTACCGGGTCGACCCCAGCGATTACAACAATATCGTCGTGCAGGCACAGCTGCACCTGGTGCCGGCCGAGGGTTCGCAGACAACAAAAGCCGACATCGACAAGATGACGCGACGCGTTCGCGCGGAGTCCGCGGAACCGGACGACCCCGAAGTCACCGTCGAACAGGGCATCGAACGCGCCGCAGCTCGCGTCGGCGGCTACATCCTGGATCTGGAGTTCGTCAACTTCGACGCTCGAGACGTCTTTACCATCCAAGTGGATGTCGCCGGCCATCCGGCATCGGACAACGTCATCGGCGGCGCCGAGGTCCTCGCGCACGAAGTGCACCACCTGCTGAACCTGCCGGATCGGTATGACTATATCGAGGCGCACGCCGAGAACAAGTCGATGACGATCCATGATCGATTGCACCTGTTCAGACGGCAGATGACCCGCGGTATCGGCGATCCGCTGAGACCGTACTCGATGATGTCAGGATCCGGGCACCCGCACCTCACCGACGAGGACGTGTGCCTCGTCGCCGATCCGGACAATGCCGAAGCCTGCATCGCGGCGCGCAATAGCGTTGCGCTCGAGAAGATGCGCCTGCGCGCATGGCTGGACGCCGTGAGCACCTGGCGCGGGCTCGTCGAGATCATGGCCGGAGGACAATCGGAAGCCTCATCGGCCGTCGAGCAGTTGACCGACCTGGTTTTCCGCCTGTCGGTACCGCTGTCGACTCTCGCCTCGCGGGCGCTTGCAATGGCCACGGCGCTCGGATCGGGGCTTCAACTCCAGATCGTCCTCTCGACACCTCCGGCGTCGTTGAAGGAGGTCCGCGAGGACCTCGGCAATCGTGGAAATCTGAAGTGTCAGCAGGTTCCACTGTGGGCTGACACCGCGGCATCCGCCGCGGGTGGAGGAGGCACACACACCGGTCCGTCCATGTCGATTTGCTCGTATGCCCTTCTCGAAGATGAGAAGTGCCAGACACAGAGCATGCTCGCGGCCGCCGCGGAGATGACGGGAGCAATGCAGCCGAGCGGGAGCGGATGTCCGTACTACGAATGCACCCACGTATCGGGCGGAAACATCTACTCGGCCGACGCGTGGGCGCAGTTCGTGTACTGCTTCAGTAAGAAGCTGGGATAGCGAGTCCCCTAGCTGGCGCGGCGTCGCTGGTCGTAGAACCTGCGAACCGCGCGCTGGAAGCGTTCGTTCAGCGGACCGGCGACCTCAGCGGGCACCGGACCCAGCCGCATCCACTGCGCCTGGGCGTTGCGCACTTCCTGTTCGGCCGCGCGCCAGCGCGCGTCCTCGGTTTCCACGGCACGGCCTCCGGTGATCGTGTTGGCGGCCAGCCGCTCGCGCCACTGCTGCGCGAGAAGTTCCGTTGGCGAGAGCGCGGCCTGCGGTTTGGCCTGCGCGGGCACGAGTTCCTCGACCTTCGCGACCAGCTTCTCCATCCGCTTGCGCGTCGTGCTCGGATCGAGATCGGTCCCGGCAAACGCATTCGGCCACGTCGCGACGATGCGGCCGAGCGCCTCGTGATAGCGGGCCGCCAGATCCTGCTGGACCGCGCGCGGAAGCTCCGGCGCCTGCTGCCATCGCGTGCGCGCCTGCTGAATGGTCGCGTAGAGATTTTCAGGCGCGGATCCAGCCTCCGCCCCTTCGGCCGGCAGCATCGTCTCGAGATCGCGAATGACGACGTCGCGCGCGGCCGCTTTCTCCTGCAGCGCGAGCTGATCGCGATGCTTGTAGCGATCGAAGAAGCGATCGCATGCCGTGCGGAACCGCTGCCACACGGCCTCTGACTTCGACTTGCGAACAGGGCCGATCGTCTTCCAGTCCGCCTGCAGGTGCTTGAGTTGCGTGGCGGCGGCGTCCCATTCCGTCGACTCGGCCAGCGCCTCGGCCTTCTCGCACAGCGCTTCCTTGCGCGCGAGGTTCGTGGCCCATTCGTCCTTGCGCTTCTTGAGATCTTCCTGACGACGGGTGAAGAAGCGATCGCAGGCGCCGCGGAATCGCTCCCAGATCGCCTTCTCCTGACCGCGGGTGACCGGACCGATGGCCTTCCATTCGGCTTGCAGCGCCTGGATTTCGGCAGCGGTCTTGACCCAATCGGTCGAATCCGCGAGTGCTTCGGCGCTCTCGCAAAGCGTCTGCTTCTTTGCGAGATTCGCGCGACGTTCCTCGTTCTGCGCGGTCAGGTACGCGGACGTCCGCGCGAAGACCTCGTCCTGCGCCGCCTTGAACCGGCGCCACATCGCCTCGCCCTGCGCCCGCGGCGCCAGCGCAACCTGCTTCCACCGGTTCTGCACCTCGCGCATGCGGCGCCCGGCGACTTCGAGGTTCTCTTCGGTCTTCAGCGATTCCATTTCGCGACAGAGCTCTTCCTGCACCTGCAGGTTCGCCCACCGCTGCCACTCGTCGGCGTCGCGCATCTCCTGCACGCGCGGCGCGAGCTTCGCCCGTGCCTCTTCCAGCTTCGCTTGAATCTCCTGGCGGTCCTTTTTGGACGGGAGCGGCAGCCTTTCTTCCAGGGCAGACCGGATATCCCGCAACGCGCGGTCGCCTGCTTTCAGCGTGAACTGCCCGTTGGCCACCAGCGCGTCCACATGTCTGCACAGCTGCTGAAGGCGTTTGAGATTGTCCTGTTCCTGCCTGGCGCGAATCTGCTGGAACTGCTGCTCTTTCTCCTCGAGCGTGGTGATGGCACGTTCGAGCCGATCGGCCGCAAGTGGATTTGCGGCGGGATGCTCCCGCAGCACGTCGGCATCGCGACGCAGACCACGCCAGCGCGCGACCACTTCCTCGAGCGGCTGTTCGGAGACGACGAGATGTTCGAGTTCGGTTGCCAGCGTCTCGAGCCGGCCGGACGCAGCCTCGGCGAGACGGCGGCGGCGCTCGCCGTCTTCGAAGGCGCGACACGCATCCTGGAATCGCCGGGTCAGCGACGCGGCATACTCGGAGGGCATCGGCGGCAGCGCATCCCATTGCACTTTGAGCTCGGCGATGCGGTCCTGGGCGCTCACGCCCGACAGCGTCTCGATTTCCTGAACGATCGCGAGTCGATCGGCCTGCTCGCGGGCGAGTGCCCGCGCACGCTCTTCCTCGGCCGCACGCTCCTGCTGCCGCTCAGCGATCGCTTCGCGCACGGCATCGCTGGCCGCCTCGAACCGTTGAACCAACGCCTCCTCGACGATGACATCGGCCTGCAATTCGGCCCACGCGAGTCGAACTGAGGCAAGCGAGGCCCCAGCTTCATCAGGATCGGTGTTGGTCACCAACGCTTCGGCGCGACGCAGTAAATCAATGACGCGCCCGCGATCCTCGGCACTCATCTGAACGTGCTCGACCAGTGCCGGTTGCGCGGCTTCCTCGATCTGTCGGACCTTGGTGCGGGCACGACGCGCCGCGACTTTATTGCGCGCACGTTGTGCAATCGCCCCAAGCGATTCCACATCGTCGATCCGTTCCAGCGCCGCAACGGCGCTGTCGGTATGCTCGGACTTCAACGCGACGTTGAGCGCTTCCTCCGGATCGGTCACGCGGGCCAGGGCATGGAGCCGCGTGGCGCTGTCCGGCGCGTGACGACTGATGGAGCCCAGCGACTTCGGATCGTCGATGGCGTCGACGACCGCCGTCCGAACTGCGGGCGTCGCGTTCTCGCGTGCAACGAGCGCGGCTTCCCTCAAACGCCCGAGGGTGACCAGATGACGTACGACTTCGGTGGCGCGCACGACGTCCTCGGTCTCCGCCCCGAGACCCGCGAGGTTGCGAACGGCCTCGCTTCGGACGTCCTCGTCCGGGTCGGTCCGTGCAATCTCGGCAAGCACGCCGGGGTCGTCGAGACGGGCGGCCGCCGCCCGACGCACCCGCGCCTCGGCGTCCTCGCGTGCAAGCGCCCGCAGTGCATCGGCCTCCTCGGGCCCAAGTTCGTACACCGCCGCCGCGCGCACCGCGGGGTCCGCGTGCTTCCAGCGTGGCAGAGGCCGCAGTCGTTCGAGAATGCTCATTCCGTCGATGCCTAGCTCAAAGGGGACAGGCCCGGCTGGCAACCGGAACTGCCTAGTCTACACTGGCCGTAAGTCTTTACATGTCCCGTCACACGGGCTTTGCCAATCCGCCCCGCCTCTGACTCGTTCCGCGGCGGCGCAGCCGCGCGGCGGCTCGAGCGGATGCCACATTCTGCGCCCAAGATCGCCACACACGCGGGCCATTTACCGGCGCGATCGGGGAGGGCTGGCGCGCGATCGAGCGTGACCCAGGCGTGTTTGCTCAAGGTGGAAGAGCGCGACCTCACCAAGGACGCCAACCGAAATTTTGGATCATTGCGAACGACGCGCCGTAGCCCCTCGTCCTCTAACTCTACGCCAGTCGTACGGCCGCCAAGGTCGACAGCGGTGCTGTGCAGAATGGGTACCAGCTTCAGCATCACGTCTTCTTCTTTTACGCGAGACCTGCATCGCTGGATGGTGCAACACGGGACAGTAGGCCGCGGGCAGTAAGCAGAAGGCAGAAAAAACAAGAAAGGCCGGCGGATTCTATCCGCCGGCCCTCTGCGTACTGCCTACTGCCCGCTGTCGACTGCCCGCTGTTTACTTCACAAACAGCATTTCCCGATACGTCGGCAGTGGCCAGATCTCGTGCGGAGTCAGCACTTCGATCTGATCGCCCAGTTCACGGAGCTTCGCCATCGCGGGCACGGTCTTGTCCCGCATGTACTTCGCATGCTTCTCCGCGGACCCGTTGCTGCTGTGTGCGAGAACCGACTCCAACGCGTCAGCCTGTGCCTTGAACTTGTCGACCAGCTTGGTATAGGTCGACAGCAGCTTCTTGCCCTGCACGCTGGTGCCACCGCCCGCTTTCACCGCCGCGACGCTCTGGCCGATCTGCTTCTGATACTCGAGCGCCGCCGGCAGGATGTAGCGGTTCGCCATCAGGACGGCAAGTTGCCCTTCGACGTTGATGGTCTTGTTGTAGTTCTCGAGGAACACCTCGTGCCGTGCGTGGACCTCGCGCTTGTTGAGGATTTTGAACCGATCGAGCAGGTTGACCGCGTTCGGGCTGACGAGCTCCGTCAGTGCGTCGACGGTGTTCTTGTGGTTCAGGAGGCCGCGCTTCTTCGCCTCCTTCTCCCACTCGGCCGCGTAGTTGTTGCCGTTGAAGATGATCCGTTTGTGCTCCTTGATGATCTTCGTCAGCAGCTTGCCAACGGCCTTGTTCAGATCGTCTCCCTTGGCGGTCGCCGCTTCGAGGTCGTTGGCGATCCCCTCGAGGGAGTCAGCCATCGCCGCATTCAGCACCATGTTGGGCCACGCGATGTTCTGCGACGAGCCCACGGCGCGGAACTCGAATTTGTTGCCGGTGAACGCAAAGGGGCTGGTGCGATTGCGGTCGCCCGCATCGCGCGGCAGCTTCGGCAGCACGCTCACGCCGAGATCCTGGACGCCGCCCTGCTTGGTCGACTTCGCGCCGCCACCTTTTTCGATCTGGTCGAAAATGTCGGTGAGCATGTCGCCCAGGAAGATCGAGATGATCGCCGGCGGCGCTTCGTTGGCGCCGAGGCGATGATCGTTGCCTGCGTGCGCGATGGTCGCGCGCAGCAGCCCCTGCCACTTGTCGACGGCGCGGATGACTGCCGCGCAGAACACGAGGAACTGCACGTTGTCGTGCGGCGTGTCGCCGGGGCCGAGCAGGTTGTTGCCGAACTCGTCGGAGAGCGACCAGTTGTTGTGCTTGCCGGATCCGTTGACGCCCGCGAACGGCTTCTCGTGCAGCAGCGCCGCGAGCCCGTACTTCGGCGCGATCTTCTTCAACAGCTCCATGATCATGAGCTGATGATCGGCGGCGACGTTGGCGTTCTCGAACACCGGTGCGATCTCGTACTGGCTCGGCGCGACTTCGTTGTGCCGCGTCTTGACCGGCACGCCGATCTTGAACAGCTCCATCTCCGTTTCCGCCATGCAGGCGAGCACGCGCTCGGGGATCGAGCCGAAGTACTGATCCTCCATCTCCTGACCCTTGGGCGGCGCCGCGCCGAAGAGCGTGCGGCCCGCGTTGATCAGATCGGGGCGCGCGAAATAGAAATTGCGATCGATCAGGAAGTACTCCTGCTCGGGACCACAGGTGGAGAACACGCGTTCGGCGCTCGACCCGAACAGCTTCAGCACGCGGACCGCCTGCTTCGACACGGCGTCCATCGAGCGCAGCAGCGGCGTCTTCTTGTCGAGCGCCTCGCCCGTCCAGCTCACGAACGCCGTCGGAATCACCAGCGTGACGTTGTTGCCGTTGACGTGCAGCCACGGCGGGCTCGTCGGATCCCACGCCGTGTAGCCGCGCGCTTCGAACGTGCTGCGCATGCCGCCGGACGGAAAGCTCGACGCATCCGGTTCGCCCTTGATCAGTTCCTTGCCGCGGAACTCGGCGATCGCGGTACCGTCGCCCGCCGGCGAGAGGAAGGAGTCGTGCTTTTCCGCGGTGATGCCGGTCAGTGGCTGGAACCAGTGCGTGTAATGCGTGGCGCCGTGTTCGACGGCCCAGTCCTTGAGCGCGCTCGCCACGGCGTCGGCTGTCGAGCCGTCGAGCGGTTCGCCGCGCGTGATCGTCGCGCGCAGCGCGTGATACGCGGCCTTGGGCAGACGCTCCTTCTGGAGCTTGTCGGTAAACACCAGGCTGCCGAACACGTCGGCACCTCGAGCGGCGGGCGCCGACGATGTGCGGTCGGCAAGCGACCAGTCGCGGATACTCTTGGCGGCTTCGGCCAGTGCTGCAGATCCCATGTACGCTTCGTCCTTTCCTTCCTGCGTAATCGTTCGGCTGATTGGAAGTAGCCGGCGGCAATGCGGGCGCGTGCCACCGAAGTAGCAGCGAATGCCGAATTATCCTGGATTCAGTTGAGTGGTCGCAATACGCCTAAGTGGCGATCTGACGCTGAGGGAGAAATTTTTGAGTTGACGTTGTGTTGTTTCTGACATTTTTGAATCGATTTTTCCAACTTGAGACAAATCTGGCTGGCGAAAACGGATCCTGGGCTGTCACAGATCCGCTATGCTTCGGCGCAGAGACATTCGCGATTCGTCAATCGTGATTCGTGATGTCGCCGCCAGCCGCGCTTCGATCACGTCCCGCAATCACGAATCGCGAGTCCCCAATCACGAATTGAACGCGGAGGTGTATCGATGACGCCTGACGACTTCTTCGCGCTCGCCAAGAAGCACGAAGCCGAGATGGTCGATCTGAAGTTCGTCGACATGCTCGGCAGCTGGCAGCATTGCTCGTACCCGACTGAATTTCTGGACAAGAGCACGTTCACCGAGGGCCTCGGCTTCGACGGATCGTCGATACGTGGCTGGATGGGGATCCACGAATCGGACATGCTCGCCATCCCCGACGCCGACACCGCGCGCATCGATCCCTTCTTCGCCAAGCCGACCGTCAGCGTGATCGCCAACATCGTCGACCCGATCACCGGTCAGGCATTCTCGCGTGATCCCCGCTATGTGGCGCGAAAAGCCGAAGCGTATCTGAAGGAAATCGGCATCGCCGACACCTGCTTCATCGGACCGGAGCCGGAGTTCTTCATCTTCGACGAAGTGCGCTACGAGCAGAATCAGCACCGCGGCTACTACGAGATCGACTCGGCCGAAGGCGCGTGGAACACGGCACGCATCGAGGAACCCAACCTCGGATACAAGCCAAGCTTCAAGGGCGGCTACTTCCCGGTCAGCCCGACCGACACGTATCACGATCTGCGCGGCGAGATGGTCCACGAGATGCGCAAGATCGGCATCGTCGTCGAGGCGCATCACCACGAGGTGGCAACGGCCGGCCAGAGCGAAATCGACATGCAGTTCCAGCCCCTGCTGAAAATGGCCGATCAGTTCATGTGGTACAAGTACATCTGCAAGAACGTCGCGAAGCGCCACGGCAAGACGGTCACGTTCATGCCCAAGCCGATCTTCGAGGACAACGGCAGCGGCATGCACTCCCACACGTCGCTGTGGAGAGACGGGAAGCCGCTCTTTGCGGGCGACGGCTACGCCGGACTGAGCGAGATCGGACTCTACGCGGCCGGCGGTCTGCTGAAACATGCGCCGGCGATCCTCGCCTTTGCAGCACCGACGACGAACTCCTATCGCCGTCTCGTGCCTGGCTTCGAGGCACCGGTGAACCTCGCGATCTCCGCCCGCAATCGCTCGGCGTCCATCCGCATTCCGATGTACTCGAAGAGCCCGAAGTCGAAGCGCCTCGAGTTCCGTTGTCCGGATCCGAGCTGCAACGGCTACCTGGCGTGGTCGGCGATGCTGATGGCGATGATCGACGGCATCCAGAACAAGATCAGCCCCGGAGATCCGCTCGATCGCGACATCTATGAGATGACGCGTGAAGAGATGAAGCACATGGGGATCCGGACCACGCCCGGATCATTGGAGGAAGCGATCACCGCGCTCGAGGGAGACCATGCGTTCCTCACGCGCGGCGGCGTGTTCACCGATGACCTCGTGCAGACCTGGATCGCCTACAAGCGCGAAAAGGAGCTCGATCCGATCCGACTGCGGCCGCATCCGCACGAGTTCTACCTGTATTACGACAATTAAGGCGCTGCGATCCTTGTCAGGGGGAAGAGTGTAGGAGAGGGGATGGGGCTGTCTTAGGCAATAGTCGTCGCCTTTTCCCTGAGACAGCCCTGCCCCCTTCCCCCTTTCCCCCGTCCCGCTTACGCTAATTGGGTGAGCTCAATCAGGACACAGCTCCAGGACCTCCTTTCGCAGCGGATTCTTGTGCTCGATGGTGCCATGGGCACCATGGTGCAGCAGTACCAGCTCAGCGAAGCGGACTTCCGCGGCCGCCGGTTCCGTCATCACACACACGATCTCAAGGGCAACAACGACGTCATCATCCTGACGCGGCCGGACATCGTCTCGGCGGTCCATCACGCGTACCTCGAAGCCGGCGCGGACATCATCGAGACGAACACGTTTTCGAGCACCGCCATCGCGCAGGCGGACTATGCGCTGCAGTCGGTCGCCTACGAGCTGAACGTCGAAGGCGCGCGGCTCGCGCGCGAGGCGGCGCACGAATGGTCGCAACACACGCCGGAGCGGCCACGTTTCGTCGCCGGCGCCATCGGACCGACCAATCGCACGCTCTCGATCTCACCCGACGTCAGCAACCCTGCCCTGCGCGCCTCCACCTTCGACTTGTTGAGGAGCGCGTATCGCGAACAGGTACGCGGCCTGCTCGACGGCGGCGTCGACCTGCTGCTGATCGAAACGATCTTCGACACGCTGAACGCCAAGGCGGCCATCGCCGCCGCGCTCGACGAGTTCGAGGCACGCGGCACGGAGCTGCCGCTGATGATCTCCGGGACGATCACCGACCGCAGCGGGCGCACGCTCTCCGGGCAAACGCTCGACGCGTTCTGCGTCTCGATCGCGCACGCGAACCCATTCTGCGTCGGCCTGAATTGCGCGCTCGGCGCGCGCGAGATGC
>Ga0070699_100004834_pt1 | contig 11888 bp, 13 predicted proteins | sample KBSK1503metaG_FD_65473 | JGI IMG/M metagenome (GOLD analysis project Ga0070699, IMG submission 65473) | Corn, switchgrass and miscanthus rhizosphere microbial communities from Kellogg Biological Station, Michigan, USA - KBS K1-50-3 metaG | ecosystem: Host-associated > Plants > Roots >...
GATTGGCCATGCAGCAAACTGGAACTGCGAACCTTTTGGCTGGCTGGATGCATGGATTGGTCCAAAATTGGGATATTCACTGGATTCTCTTGACGTTCTTCCTTGCCACCGGTCTTGTGACACAGATCATGTCTGACGCAGCGACCACAGCCTTATTTGCTCCTATTGCCATTGCTTTGGCCCAAAGCCTCGACCTGCCACCCGAACCCTTTGCAGTAACCGTTGCGATGGCTGCCGTGACATCCTTCTTCACTCCCATTGGTCACCATGGAAATCTATTGATCTACGGACCAGGTCATTATCGATTTTCAGATTTCCTGCGCGTGGGAATCCCTCTGACCATCATGATTGCCATCATCGTTTCATTCATGGCCCCTATCCTTTGGTCTGGGTGATCATTGAACCCTAGATGGCAGAATTGAAAGCGAGGCGTTTCATATACAAGAGGGGTTAACAATATAAACTCCCGAGGAGAGATTCACATGCTCAACACTATTTCGCAAAAATTTCACCAATGGACCACCGGATGGCGCGTCATCATTTTGCTTGTCGCCGAAGGATTAATGATGGGCTATATCATGCCGCTCGCAGGTGGGCTGCTGGCGCTCGCGGCCAATGCAAGTGTGACTCCGCTCGATTTGATGTTTTTCTACACCCCAGAGAAAGCCTTCGCCATGCTGGACAAATATGGTGAGGCCGGGCGTGCGCTGTATATGAAGATCGAACTCACCGCTGATATTATTTACCCAATTGTCTACACTCTCTTCTATGGCCTTCTGCTCTCATGGCTTTTCCAACGCGCTTTTAAGCCTGATAGCAACATGCAGAAATACAACATCATGCCTGTGGGCGCGTGGTTTTTTGATCTATTGGAAAACGTGGGCATCGTTTCTATGCTGGCAATGTATCCAAACCAGCCAGCTATCCTGGCATGGCTGACGATGGTTTTCGGGTCGCTCAAGTGGCTGTCCTTTGTAATCACTATCATCCTGGTATTGGTCGGTCTGGTGCGAGCCGCCATGAACGGCTTTAGAAAACAAACCGAAACTCAACCCTTAAGAGGGGTGTGAAAAAAGTATCGTCCCTTTAGAATTTCATTTGAATATCGGAGCATCAATCAAGTATCCAAACTCTGGATACTTGATTTTTATTTGGGAACCATTTCCTTTCACAAGAGATATGACATGTCCCGTTACATTCTGGCTTTCACCTTGTGCGTTGCACTAACAGCTTGCAGTTCCTTGGGTACTACACCAACAATACCTGCAACTTCTCCAACCATTGAACCCACTGCAACCATACTTCTTACAACAGAGATCACCCATACACAGCCGGCACAAAATGTATACGAGGAGAATCTTCATCTCTTTGATTACGACACGGGGTCACCCGTGTCAATCACCGAAAACTCTGTTCAACTGGAAGATGGATACACGGTCCATGATATTTCCTATCCGAGTCCACAGGGTGGAGACGTACCTGCTTATCTGCTTATCCCTGATGGAACAGGTCCTTATGCAGGGATTCTCCTCATGCATGGCTCTTCGGGGTCGCGTGAGACTTTACTTTCACTGGCACGAGATCTAGTTCTCACGGGTGCAGTCGTTATGACCATTTCTGGACCAGCTGCACGAGTAGCGGGCCGAAGCTGGCTGACTTTCACGCCACAGGATCGGGAGGAACAAATCCAATTGATCATTGACCTGCGCCGCGGCGTGGATGTGCTCATCCAGCAACCAAATGTGGATTCAGCCAGACTTGGTTATATCGGCTATAGCTACGGCGCCGCGATGGGAGGCCTGCTGGCTGGCGTTGAACATCGCATCAAAGCCTATGGATTGATGGTTGGAGATGGCGGCCTGGTCACGCACTTCACGGATGGAGATGAACCTGTTAGCGGATTCGAAACCGTTCCTACCGGAATGCGTGAAACCTGGTTACAAGCAATGGAGCCAATCGATTCCATTCATTATGTAGGTCACGCCTCACCCTCCTCTTTGTTCTTTCAAAATGCCCGTTATGATTCACTTGTGACGGAAGAAGATGCCATGGCGTATCAGGAAACTGGGAGTGAGCCGAAGAAAGTCGAATGGTATGACTCGGGTCATGGCTTACCTGCTCAGGCCTATATCGATATGGTGGACTGGCTAGCAGAGCAGATTGGCATCGACGCTTCCAAATACCAGGGATCGTCCTAATACTGACAGAGCGCTATAAGATGCTCCTGTGGAGGGATGTAAGAAAGCTCCATTCTCTTTACAATCCAGACCTGATTTAAATAGAGAGTCAAGTATCTACATCATTGAATAGATGTTTGACTTATTTTCAACATTTGGTTGTGTGGAGGCGATGGACATTATGATACTCAACAAAGGCGCGCGAATCGCGGTAGTTGGAAGTGGGATCTCTGGCATTGCTGCGGCTAGTACTCTCAAAAAAAATGGGTTCGTACCGGTGGTGTTTGAAAAATTTGAAAAGATTGGCGGGGTCTGGTCAACAGCCTATCCAGATGTTCACTTGCAAAATATTTACACCCAATATCACCTCTCCGATTTCGACTGGCCTTTCAAACCTGAACTCCACCCCACCGGCGAGCAAATCATGAAATATCTCACGGCAGCCGTCAACCATCACAAACTGGATGTTCGCCTAAAACATGAAGTCATTGAGATGAAGGAGCAAGAAAAAGGCTGGCTTGTTCGTTATCAAAATACGGATGGCGTTCAGGAAGAGTCGTTCGAATATGCGCTCCTTGCGGCAGGGCAGTACACAGATGGGAAGAACCTGCCCCAATTCCCTGATCAGGAACAGTTCAAAGGCAAGATCCTGACTGAGCGCGACATAACGTCGTTGGATGTCTTTAATGGCAAACGCGTAGTCGTTGTCGGCTATGGCAAAAGCGCATTGGATATAGCAACTCTGGCAGCGGAGCGAAGAGCCCAGGTCCATCACATCTTTCGCACACCGGCCTGGTTAATCCCGGAATGGATTTTGGGAGCGCATTTCACTTACGCACTCTTTACCCGGTTTGGCAATATTATGATGACCTGCTGGGCACAACCCACTGCCATCGAACGCTTTCTGCATAATAAACTTAGCTTCATCATCTCCAGTTTCTGGAACTTTATTCAGTCCATTGTGCTGTTCCAATTGAATAGAAATGGGAAGGGAAAAGATCAGGCTGCAAAAGATCGATTGAAAGTGCTTGTACCTGAACATAAGATTCTCATAGACTTTCGCTCATCAGGCGCATTGGGGCCGGAAAATTATTATCCCCTCGTAGCCGATGGAAAGATCCTGCCTTATCGATCCGAGATCGAATGCTTCTCCCATGACTCCGTTCAGTTGAAAAACGGTCGTGTCATCCCCTGTGATTTGGTTGTTCTTTCAGTTGGATATTTGACTCCCACCTTTCCATTCCTGTCCGAAAAGTATCGAGCCATGCTCGAAACTGAAAAAGATGGCGTGCAACTTTACAGGCATTTGATTCATCCTCGTATTCCACGACTTGCTTTCGCCGGTTTCAATCATGGCTATATGCATGTTCCATCCGTTGAGATTGGAACACAGTGGTTATGTGCCTATTTACGCGGCGAACTTCAGGTTCCACCCGTTGAAGAAATGGAACGGAGTATTGAACACATTCGCCAGTGGAAGCGCGAGAATATCAAGTTCGAAAACGCACGCTCTTGTGCCGTTAGTACACGTTTTCAACAGTACATCGACATTTTGCTGATGGAACTGGGGGTCTCGCCTTATCGAAAACTGCCCAATGTGTTTGCAGAAGTCTTCAGCCGATATGAAGCTTCAGACTACAAAGATATCTACAAAGAATACGAACGCAAGAAGGCAAAACGAACGAAGTTACTTCAAACTCTGCCTCTTGACACTTAGATCTTTATCCACCACACGCCGGTACATTCTGGCAGGACAACCCAATTATTTTGCTTCACCTTATGGCCTAATTCATCGCCAAAGAAAAAGCGTGACAAATCTTCTGCCTCTTCAATGGATTCAAACTTGTAGTCGGTTCGAATCCATTTGTGTTGGAATCCGACTTCATCCAGCCACGGATAATACTCTTTGAGATGTTCCAACTTAATAGGCGACTCATTCCCTGTACCCAGCGATTCAAACAGAACGATAAAGCTGTCTGGCCTTAAGACGCGTTTCATCTCGCCCAGCCATTTTTCCAGCTCAGCCTTCCACGTCTCAGGATTCCACACATAGAGATACGCCACACTCCAGCCAGAGAGGACTAGATCGGCCGAATGATCTTCCACAGGAATGGAGCGATGATCTGCCACATCCACCTGCCAGTTGGTTAATCCACTGGCTTCAAACTTTTCCCTACAAACCCGTAACATCTCTTCGGCTGTATCGAACGCCCGCATGGTCCCGGCCCGCGGCGCAAGCATGACTGCGAGTCGCCCGGTTCCCGCGCCCAGGTCAAAAACATCCAAACCATCCACTTTTACAATCTCATCCAAAGCGTGGACGATATTCCCCTGATAATCTTCGCGGGCAATCAGGGCTTCATAACGATCTCCATCACTTTGATAGATTCTTCTTTGATGCTCAGACATAAAACTCCAAAACAGTTCTCAAGAGTGGGATTGATACAGCAACATCGTGATAAATTATAAGGCATTCCAACTTTTGGAGGCGCAATGGATGGCAACCCTAAAACTCAATTTGATTTCTGGCTCGGTGAATGGGATGTGACCTGGGGCGAAGATGGCAAAGGCTCCAATCACATTCTACGGATCATGGATGACAAAATTATTCAGGAAAACTTCTCTGCACCCGATCTCAAAGGGATGAGTGTGTCTTCTTACGATGCTGAACGCAGCCTGTGGTGTCAAACGTGGGTAGATAACAGCGGTACTTATCTGGATTTCACTGGCAAGTTTGAGAATGGGAAAATGATCCTTGTCCGTGATGCCATTGTTAGAGGTGAAAGCTGTAAACAACGGATGGTTTGGTACAACATTGAAGCAGATCAGTTCGATTGGAATTGGGGGCGCTCCGACGATGGCGGCGCAATGTGGCGCATAGTTTGGCAGACTAAGTATATAAGGAAACAAGGAACATAGTAGGCATCATTGGCGTCCAGTGCTTAAGGATGCCATATGCGAAGAAAGATTCTTTCTTTTGTTATCTTATTTGCTCTTACAGGTCTATTTGCGTGGTCACCTTGGTTAACACAAGCCACTGCTTCAAACCTGGCAGAAACTCAATTTAACCGAGCTTGGAGTGGAGTTATAGATGGATGCGGGACGTCCGGAAATAATTTGGGCGCAAAGGAATACCGTAAAGTTCCGTTTGGCGCGTATGTGATTTTGGATTATCAATGTGGATTGGTGATGCCAGGCGAACCGTCTCTTCATACGATAGTTTATGTCACGTTTGTGGGAACTACATTTGGTTACCCAACGCCATAATTATTTCTGTTTTAGACCATTCATTTTATTTTCAGATATCGTTAGGCTATAATTCGCGCATGTCACAACTTTCCCCCTCTGCTCAAAAAATTCAAGATTTACTTAATACTCTCGGATACAACTTCACCGTGATTGAACATGCTGAGTCCACGCGCACGGCACAAGAAGCCGCGGATCGTGCAGGTTGTGAACTGGGTCAGATAGTCAAATCACTGATCTTCAAGGGAAAGGAATCGGGCAAACCGATTTTAGTCCTTACCAGCGGCGCAAATCGCGTGGACGAGAAACGCATCAGCGAGTATGCAGGAGAAAGTATCGGGCGAGCCGATGCTGATTTTGTGCGAGCAGTGACCGGCTTTGCCATTGGAGGCGTGCCGCCTCTTGGTCACGTCCAGAAAACGGAAACGTATATTGATGAAGATTTCCAGCCTTATCAAACCATATGGGCAGCGGCAGGAACTCCCAATGCAATTTTTGAATTGCCAACGGATGTTTTGCCAGCTCTGACGCAAGGGAAAGTTGTGAGAGTCAAGTGAACGATATTTATAACTATTGGTTTTATGACGTGACACTTTCAAGCAGTGGAATGCCAGCGGCCGAACAAATGAAATCGGTGGCAGAGGCAGGTGTGCAGGTGGTGATTAATCTCGCGCCGCATGATGTTCCGCGTGCGCTTCCGGGTGAGGAAGAATTGGTCAAAACTTTGGGCATGGAATACATTAACATTCCGATCGTTTGGCGCGCACCTGAAGCAGATTTGTTGACCCGTTTCATGGAATCGATGGATGCAAACGCGGGCAGAAAAATTCATGTGCATTGCGAAGCCAATTATCGGGCATCGGCTTTCATCATGATGTATCGTGTCTTGCGACTCGGCTGGAAAAAAGAGGATGCCATCCCCATCATGGAACGGATGTGGAATCCGGAGGATTTTCCAGTGTGGCAGAAGTTTATTGATGAACAACTCGAGCAAGCGTAACTCCGTCATTCCTGATTCAGCCAGTTATTCGTTAATTTCAAATTAAAAACTTTTGATACCTTTAGGGGTGATTTTTCAATTGCAACAGAGCCTCCTTTGGCGTAGAATTAACATATCTCACCCAAGGAGGCTCAATGGCTACAACTGTTACTCCCGAAACCCGCCCGATGACAGAAGAGGCGGACTTCCTACAAATCAAATCCGTTGACCACATACACTTTTACGTGGGCAACGCCAAACATGCCATGTATTATTGGTGGAAGGCATTTGGCTTCAAGCCTATCGCCTATTCCGGGCTGGAAACTGGCAACCGCGACTTTGCTTCGTATGTTCTTGAATCGGGGCAGGCGCGGTTTGTTGTTTCTGCACCTTATACGCCTTCCAGTCCACTCGCGGCACATCATATGGTACACGGAGATGGAGTCAAAATTATCGCGCTCGGTGTTGATGACGTGGAAAATGCCTGGAAAGAGACGACAGCACGCGGCGGTAAATCCGCCTGGGCACCACGCGAAGAAAAGGATGATTCCGGCATCTTCCGCACCTCCGCCATCTGCACCTATGGCGAAACGATACATATGTTCGTCGACCGCGATGACTACAAAGGCACCTTTGCCCCCACCTACAGACCGATTCAATACCAAGCCGAGTCAACTGGCCTAGCTGCTATTGACCATATGGTAGGCAACGTGCAACTGGGCAAAATGGATCATTGGGTCAATTTTTATCATCAAGTAATGGGCTTCCGTCAACTTCTCCACTTTGATGATAAGGATATCTCCACCGAATATTCTGCGCTTATGTCCAAGGTGATGCAAAACGGTAATGGACGCGTCAAGTTCCCCATCAACGAACCTGCTGAGGGACGCCGCAAGAGTCAGATCGAAGAGTATCTCGATTATTATCTCTCCCCTGGCGTACAACACATCGCCATCATCACTGGCAACATCCTCGAAACCGTTGAGCATCTTCGCAAGAACGGCGTTGAATTCCTGCGTGTGCCTGATACCTATTATGAAATGCTTCCTGATCGTGTTGGCAAGATCAAGGAAGATATGAAAGCCATTCATGATCTCGGCATTCTCGTAGATCGTGATGACGAAGGCTATCTCCTGCAAATCTTCACGCGCCCCATTCAGGACCGTCCCACCATGTTCATCGAAGTTATTCAACGGCATGGCTCGCAAGGTTTCGGCAAAGGCAACTTCAAAGCTTTGTTTGAGTCCATCGAAGTGGAACAGGAAAAACGCGGCAATCTATAAGGAACTGTCATTGCGAGGCGATAGCCCGAAGCAATCTCCCATGTTACAAGGAGATTTCTTCGTTAGACTTCGTCTTCCTCACAATGACAGTTAATAACAATATGAAATTCGCCACCATCTCAACGCTTCGTCATACGTCCCAACCTGCTCTGGTGGATGGAGACCGAGTCTACACCCTGCCTTATCCCGACATGCTGGCGGTCATGGCTGCAGGCGCTGAGGTTGCCGCAAGCAAGGCATCGAAGGGTGCACTTACAGAGGATGAAGTGAAGTTTCTGTCACCAATTCGGCCAAAGACGTTGCGCGATGCCTATGCCTTTGAGACTCACGTCAAAACGGCCAACCGCAATCGCGGTCAGGAAGTCCCTGAGAACTGGTATAAGTTTCCGGTCTTTTATTTCTCCAATCCCAACAACGATTTGGGCGATGGGGATGAGATTCCCTATCCGTCCTATACCAACGCTATGGACTATGAACTGGAGATTGCCGCAGTGATCGGCAAAGCTGGTATCAACATACAGCCCGAAGATGCTCCCAATCACATTTTTGGTTACACCATCTTCAATGACTGGTCGGCGCGTGACTTGCAAGTACAGGAAATGAAGGTGAATTTTGGCCCCGTCAAATCGAAGGATTTTGCCTCTTCGTATGGCCCGGTCATCATTACGCATGGGTCGATTGCTGATCGAGCAACGGGCCGCCCAGGCGTTTACGATCTCTTCATGACCGCGAAAGTCAACGGCGTTGAATTGTCACGTGGCAATTTCAATGACATTTACTGGTCCTTCGGCGATATCATTGCTCGTGCATCTCAATCTGTCATGTTGTATCCTGGTGACGTAATTGGTTCAGGCACAGTCGGCACCGGTTGCCTCTACGAATTGACCAAAAATCAAGGCCCCTGGCTCAATGAAGGTGATTTGATTGAGCTTGAGATAGAGAAAATCGGCGTTTTGAAAAACACCATTGGAAGGAAGGAATAATATGGATGATCAATTCGTACATGAAATCGAGCTGTACTTTCCCGACTCCTTCAAAACGCTGTTGGAACATGAGGTCAACCGTTCGCGTCGCTATCACAATCCATTGACCCTCATTCATCTTGTCGTTGAAACAGAACCACCCAGCCCAGAAACACAATATGCTGCCGAAGTATTTGCCATCAATGTTCTGAACATACATCTGCGCGAGACAGATATTCCATGCAGAAACGGCAGTGAGTTCCTGGTATTGATGCCAGCCACAGATGAAGCAGGAGGGCGTGTTGCTTGTGAACGCCTGGAGAGTATGTTTGACATCAAGCATCAATCCGATGATCGTGTGTCTTTCAAACTCATGGTCTTCATTGGGATGGCAACTTTGCCTGGAGACAAATCCCTAACCAGTGCCAAACTGTTAGAGCAAGCGGCGCAAGCTTTGCAGCACGCCCGCGACCACCACAGCACAACTGCAGTAATGTATTCTGATATTGCATAACCAACATGGAGGCACGCCATGCAAAACGTCTCTGCACATGCAATTAAGTTACTTCCTCCGGAAATATTCAAGACCTTGTTGAATCATGAGGTGAACAAGTCACGACGTTACGGCGATTCGTTGACTCTGATCGACCTGATGGTTGAAATCGATCCGATTACCCCCGAAGCTCGCCAGAGCGCTGAAACATTGACCATTGATGCCCTCAACCATTCCTTGCGCAACACGGATGTCTCATGCAGGCGAGACAATGATGTTCTGATTTTGATGACGTCCACAAGCATACCAGGGGCACGCACCGCCTGCGAACGTGTAAGAAAACTGATGACTACCGAACATAAAACGGATAGCGGTATAGTCTTGAGATTATCCGCCTTCATTGGGATGGCTACACTGCCCATTGACTATGCCATAACCAGCGATGAACTTGCGCAGAACGCCTTACACGCCATGCAACACGCCCACACAAATCGACTGACCAGTGTGATTGCATTTTCTGAAATACCAAAATAAAAGGAGTTTTGAATGCCCTTCTATCACAAACTTGGACAAATCCCCCACAAAAGACATACACAATTTAGAAAACCAAATGGCGAACTCTACCGTGAAGAATTAATGGGACTGGAGGGCTTCTCATCGCTCCAATCCATTCTGTATCACAATTTCATTCCCCCGCGTGTCAAGCAGACGGAAGACCTGGGCTCGCGACTGCCTGAGACTGTCGAATTTGGCCCTATTCGCCATCGCGCCTTCAAGACTTCCGATATTCCACTCGGCGGCGATGCCGTATCTGCACGAATTCCACTACTGGCAAATAAAGATGTGATTCTGGGTGTTGCACGCGCCAGCAAAAGCATGGATTACTTTTATCGTAACGCTCAATCCTATGAGACCTGGTGGGTACATGAAGGCAATGGTGTGTTGAAATCACAGTTTGGGAATCTCAAATTTCGCAAAGGCGATTACATCGTCATTCCGTTTGGTACAACCTGGCAAATGCACATTGACGGAAGTGAAGCGCGCTTCTTTACGATTGAAAACCCCTCACAGATCGAACCACCCAAACGCTATCGTAATGAATTTGGTCAGCTGCTCGAACATGCCCCCTACTGCGAACGTGACATTCGTCCACCAGAAGATCTCGAAACGCATACTGAGCGCGGCGAGTTTGAAGTGCGCATCAAAGTCCGCGACCGCTTGAGCAAACACATCCTTGATTATCATCCCTTCGATGTGGTTGGCTGGGATGGTTATCTCTACCCGTGGATTTTCAACATCGAAGACTACGAGCCAATCACCGGGCGTGTCCATCAACCACCGCCAGTACATCAAACATTTCAGGCCCACAACTTCGTTGTATGCTCGTTCGTGCCGCGCCTATTCGACTATCATCCTGATTCCATTCCTGCACCCTACAACCACTCCAATGTGAACTCGGACGAAATCATTTACTATGCCGAAGGCAACTTCATGTCCCGCAAAGGCATTGACCGCTCTGACATTTCCATGCATCCTTACGGTTTGCCCCATGGTCCACAACCAGGGATGACCGAAGCATCTATTGGTGCGAAGGAAACAAAGGAACTAGCTGTGATGGTGGACACATTCTATCCGTTGAGTCTCACAAAAGACGCGCTCGAATATGAGAAGCCTGAGTATCAGTCTACGTGGATGGAAGGCAGTGGAGAATAAGCGAATTTGAGAATTCGGAAGTCTTCCAGACTTCCGAACTTTGTTTATAATCCACTCATGAATAAGCATTCCCCAACCACATCCAACAAAGACTCAAACTTCAACACAATTTGCAGGCATGTCGTCAAAGAAATGAAACGGCTTAAAGTGCCGGGTGTTTCCATCGGTATTTACCACAAAGGTAAAGAATGGACAGCAGGGTTCGGCATTACAAGTATCGAGAACCCACTGCCCGTAACGCCAGATACATTGTTTCAGGTCGGTTCCATCAGCAAAACCTTTACCGGCACATTGCTCATGATGCTCGCCGAACAGGGCAAAGTGTACCTGGACACGCCAGTCTGCAATTACCTCACAGACTTCACGTTGAGCGACGAGAACGTCGCGAAGAAAGTTACTATACGTCATCTACTCACTCACACCGGCGGCTGGGTAGGTGACTATTTCAACAACTTTGGCGATGGGGATGACTCGCTTTCTCGAATGGTGAAAGACATCGCCAAACTTCCACAAATTCAGCCACTGGGCAAAATCTGGTCTTATAACAACACAGGCTTCAACGTCGCATCACGCGTGATCGAAGTCGTCACAAAGAAACCTTATGAACAAGTCATTCAAGAGATGTTGTTCAACCCACTGGGCTTGAACATGTCTTTTTTCTATCCTAGCGACATTCTCTTCACACATCGTTTTGTGGTGGGTCATTACATCGAAAATAAAAAGGTCAAAGTGGCGCGTCCGTGGGCGATTGGACGAGCAGGCAACGGCGTAGGAGGAGTCGTGAGCACTGTCAGGGATTTGCTCAAATATTCGCGCTTCCACATGGGCGATGGAAAAATCAATGGCAGGAGAATCATTCAGAAGAAATCGCTCGAGGCGATGCGCAAAGTCCAAGTCAACGCGGGTGGGCGCGGCGATATGGGCATTACCTGGTTCATCCGCTATACAGACAAACTCACCGTATATGCACACGGCGGCGCAACTCACGGACAGCAGGCCTATTTCTTTTACATCCCCGAAAAAGATTTCGCGCTG
>Ga0070699_100004835_pt1 | contig 11882 bp, 11 predicted proteins | sample KBSK1503metaG_FD_65473 | JGI IMG/M metagenome (GOLD analysis project Ga0070699, IMG submission 65473) | Corn, switchgrass and miscanthus rhizosphere microbial communities from Kellogg Biological Station, Michigan, USA - KBS K1-50-3 metaG | ecosystem: Host-associated > Plants > Roots >...
TGACTGCTCGCCGACGACCGGGCAACGTGCCTGGCGCGAGGTGAATGCAGCGATCCCCTACGTCAAGGATCCCCGGGTCGACGCGTACATCGATCCCCTGCCGGCATGGCAGCGGGAGGTCCTTCAGCACGTGCGGGATCTCATCCATGCGGCCGACCCGGAGGTCGAGGAGACGATCAAGCGGACCGTGCAGCCGTACTTCGTCCTCGACGGCAACGTCTGTGCGTTCCTTGCCGCGAAGGACCGCGTCAACGTCTTCCTCTACGACGGCGGGATCGCGCCCGACCCCGAGGGCATCATCTCGGCAGGCCACGGCAACAAGACCGGCCGGATGATCAGCTACCGCGAGGGCGACACGATCAACGAACGCGCCCTCGTGGCGCTGTTCCGCGCGATCATCGCGGACAATCGGGCCGGCGGCTGGCGGAAGATCAAGCGGGAGCGGTCCGGCGGGTAAGCCCGGCCGTGTGCGGGATCACCAGGCCGGCACGCGCTGCTCCTCGAGCCACGACTCCGGCTCGCGCCTCGGTCGGAGCAGTTCCGTTCGTCCCCGGCGGATGGCCACCTCGGCCGGGACCGGGTGCGAGAGGAACAGCGGCATCGATTCCGTGAAGCCGTAGGCGCCCGCGTCGAGCACGGCGACGAGATCGCCCACCTCCGGACTCGCCAGGGTGACCTCGGTCGCAAAGACGTCGAGGCCCGAGCACAACGGCCCCGCGACCGTCACCGGCATGAAGCGCGCGGCGCGCTCGCCGCGCTCGCCGCCACCGCTCAGCCGACGAACGCGATGCTCCTGCCCGACGAGCGCCGGTCGCAGCAGATGATGGACGCCCCCGTCGAGGATGACGACCTCGCTCCCGTCGATCGACTTGCGGTCGACGACGCGCATCACGTAGGCGCCGGCCGGGCCGACGAGGAACCGTCCGGGCTCGAGCAGGATCGTCGCATCGCGGATGATCGGGTCCGCCGACCAGTCGGACGCCAGCCACGTCAGCTGCCGCCCGAACCCCTCGACGTCGAACGGTTCGTCGTGCGACTCGTACGGGATCCCGAGGCCGCCGCCGACGTCGATCAGGCGAAGCGGCACGCCGATCGTCGCGGCCAGCCCGCGAGCGAACGCCACCGTGGCCGCGATGTGGTCGACGAGCGACCTCGCGTCGAGGACGTTCGAGGCCCCGAACCGGTGGAACCCCAGCAGGTCCAAGGTTGGAGACGCTGCGGCCCGCCTCGCACACGCGAGCAGGTCGTCGGGGCCCATGCCGAACTTGCCGGCCCCGTCGTCGCCGACGAGCCGGACGCGCTCAAGCCGGGAGGCGGCGGTCGCCGCTCCGCGCAGGAGGATCGGAACGCGGAGCGATTCCTCATCGGCGATCGCCTCGAGCCGGGTCAGCTCCGAGGGCGACTCGACCGTCACTGCCCGGATTCGAGCGCGGACGGCGGCACGGAGCTCGTCGTCTCGCTTGCCCGGGCCGGTCATGACGATCCGCTCGGCTGGGATGCCGGCGCGCAAGGCCGTCGCGAGCTCCCCGCCGGACGCCACGTCGGCGCCCAGGCCGAGGCCCGCGAGGTGGTTGACGACGCCGAGCGACGGGTTCGCCTTGACCGCATACGCGATCTCGACCGACGGCGGTAGGGCCGCCCGCAGCGTCTCGACCTGTCGCGTGACCACGTCGAGGTCGTACACGTAGAGCGGCGTTCCGTACTGCTCGGCGAGGGCCTCCGGCTCGACGCCCCCGAGCCGGCCCGCCCGGAGGATCTCATTCCGGGCCGGCGGCCGGCCGCGGCGTGGGGCGGCTGAGTGGTCGACGCTGCGGCCAGGGGCGACCGGCGCCGGGATGCGCCCGACGCTCATCGCAGCGCCTCCTCGAGGGCGACCCTCGCGTCCGTGCCGGCATCGCGGTACTTGACGACGAGCGCCGTCTTGACGCTGAGCCCGTGCTCCCTGGCGAAGGTGCCGCCGGCCGGCCTGGACCCGGGGACGACAACCGCACCCTCCGGGACGATCAGCGGCTCGCCGGCCGAGCCTTCGATGACGCGCTCGCCGACGAGGTCGTACAGGCGCGACGTGCCGGTCAATGTCACCCCGGCGCCGATGACCGCTCGACGTCCGACGAGGACGCCCTCGAGGAGCGTCGAACCGGCGCCGACGAACGCGTCGTCCTCGACGATCACGGGGCGCGCGCCCGGCGGCTCGAGCACCCCGCCGATCAGCACGCCTGCGGCGAGGTGGACTCGTTCGCCGATCTGCGCGCACGACCCGACGAGGACGTGCGAGTCGACCATCGTGCCCGCGCCGACCCACGCGCCGACGTTGAGATAGGACGGCGGCATGACGATCACCCCGTCGCCGAGGTGGACGCCGGCCCGAACGCTCGTCCCGCCCGGAACGATCCGCCACGGGCCGTCCAATCGCTCGCGCGGCGGGAGCGACGCGCGGTCGCGGAATTGGAACGGCCCGACGGCCCACTCCGCTTCCGTCCGATCGGCGAAGAGGGCGAGGATGGTGGCCTTGACCTCCACGTTGACGCGCCACCCGCCGGGGACGGACGCGTCCGGTTCCGCCGCGCGGACCCGTCCGGACTCGAGGTCGGCAACGATTGTCGCCGGGGCTGCGGCCGAGACGGTCATGCGACCGCCCCCTGCTCGCGAACGGCGATCCGTCCGCCCGCGGCCTCGACGAGCCCGCACTCGCGGAGGAGCGCCTCGAGGCGGCTCCGCGCCGGCTCATCGAGCGTCAGCAGCGGGGCCCGGACCGCGTCCGTCGCGAGCAGCCCCATCAGCGCCAGCGCGGCCTTCACCGGAACCGGGTTCGGGCCGCCCTGGAAGTTCGCCAGGAAGAGCGGGAGCCAGCGGTCGTGGTGGCGGCGTGCCGACTCCCAGTCGCCGGCCAGGGCTGCCGCGCAGAGCGAGGCCATCTCCGACGGGATCTCGTTGCCCGCGACGCTGACCACCCCGTCGCCGCCGAGCGCGAGGACCGGCAGCGTCCAGGCGTCGTCGCCGGCGAGAACCGCGACGTCGCGCGGGCGATCGCGGCAGATCCGGGCGATCTGATCGAGGCTGCCCGACGCTTCCTTCACGCCGACCACCATCGGATGGTCCGAGAGCCGGAGGAACGTGTCGGCGTCCACGTTCGACCCGGTCCGCGACGGGACGTTGTAGACGACGATCGGCAGCCGGCCCTCGTCGGCGACGGCCCGAAAGTGCGCTTCGAGCATTCGCGCGTCGGGGCGGTTGTGGTACGGCGCGACGACGAGAGCAGCGTTCGCCCCGAGCTCCGCCGCGCGGCGAGTGGCGCGGATCGTTGCCGCCGTGTCGTTCGTGCCGGTCCCCGCGATGACGCTGACGCGGGCCCGGGAGGGCCGCTCCGCGACCGTCTCGACGGCCGTGGCGATCAGCCGCTCCCGTTCGCGAGTCGAGAGCGTCGGCGATTCGCCGGTCGTGCCGCACGGAACGACGCCGTCGATACCGGCGAGGATTTGCCAGCGGACAAGGTGCCGGAACGCCTGCTCGTCGACCTGCCCGTCGGCGGTGAACGGCGTAATGAGCGCGGTGAACGCGCCGCGAAGCCCCGGGCGCGACGTTGCCCCGGATCGTGCGATCGGTGTCATTGGTCGAACCTTTCTCGTGGTCTGGGAGCTTGGGTATCAGGCGGTCGCTGAGAGCGCCGGCCGTGCCAGCAACTCGTCGACGACTCGGTCGAATGGGTGGATGCCGGGCGTGCGGTGCGCCAGGAGGAGCCACTCGGCGGCGGCCAGCGCGCCGGCGGCGTACGCCGATCGGTCGCGGGCGGTCAGCTGCAGCTCGATCGTCTCGCCCGGCGCGTCGAACCCGACGCGATGCATGCCGGGCGAATCGCCCGCCCGGATCGACGCGACGTCGATGGCTCGGCCGCCGGTCCTCGCGCGCAGGCGGCGTCCGATCTCCAGCGCGGTGCCGGACGGGCGATCCAGCTTCGAGCGCCGGTGCCACTCGAGGACATAGGGCTCGAATCCATCGACCGCCCCGAACAGCTCCCCGGCGAGATCGACGAGCCGCAGGAACACGGCGGCGCCAACGCTCAGGTTCGGCGCGACGACGGCAGCGGCGCCGGCATGGCGCAGCATCCCTTCGACGCGGCCGACGTCGTCCGCCCAACCGGTCGTTGCGATCACGATCCGCCGGGCTCCACCGTCGAGCGCAGCCGCGACGTTCGCGACGACCGCGTCGCCACGCGACGCGTCGAAGACGATATCGACGCCGCGGAACAGCTCAGCGGGGTGCTTGCCGGCGCCCGGCCGACCCATCAGTCGGGGCTCGGGCTCGCCCCTCACCCGGAGTTCCGTCGCGATCGCGTGACCCAGGCCTCCGTCGCCGAGGATCGTCGTGTCCATGTTCGATTCCCTCGCTGCTGTCGAGGGCCGTCGGTTCGGGGAGGCTGCGCTGAGAGCGCGAATCAAAAAGCCGCGGTCACCAGTGGTGTCCGCGGCCCCTGGAGCCTCCGGTCCCGGAGGCCCTCTTCGGTCGACTTGCGCGCCGTCAGAGCCCCAGGGCCCGTGCCTCCCGGCAGGGCCGCCAGAGCTTCTTCTCCGACTGGGTCGTGAAGATGTGGCGCATAACGCAAGTGTTGCGCATAACGGCCATGCCTTGCAACTATTCCCCGCTGAAAGCCTCAGCCCTCCATCCGGAGCTCTTCGAGGTCGAGCTCCCGCTCGACGGCCCGCAGCGTCTGGTCGTTGATCTCGCCACGGTCGCGGAGCTCGATGACCGCGGTCCGCTGGGCGGCGATGATCGCCGTCTGGATCGCGACGTGCTCGGTCCGCTCCTGACGCCGCTCCTCGTTCTCCTCGGGATCCTCGGTCGCGAGGTGCTGCGTCCGGTCGCGCAACCCTGACTCGAGGCGGTCGAAGAGCGGTTGGTGGGTCGGCCATTCGGGTCGTGCCCGTTCGATCTCGTCGAGGCCGGCCTGGTACGCCGCCGCCCGCGCCAGCGTGCCTTCGTCGCCGTCAGGCTCGACGCCGTCCCAGCCCGCGCGCCCGAGCACGTACGGCAGCGTGAGCCCCTGACCGACGAGCGTCACGAGGATCACCGCGAAGGTCAGCAGCAGGATCAGGTTTCGCTCCGGGAACGCAGCCGGCAGCGCGAGGGCCGCCGCGAGAGACACGGCGCCCCGGAGCCCGGCCCAACTGACCACGAAGGTGAGTCGCGTCGCGAGCCGCGGATCGCGCCTCGCGATCACTCGCCGCGGCGAATTCGGCAGCATGCTGCTCGCGAAGACCCAGACGATCCTGGTGAGGACGATGACGGCGCAGATGAGCGCACCCAGGGCCACGAGGTTCAGGGGATCTCGGCCGCCGAGTCCCTGGAGGACGTCGGGCAACGCCAGCCCGATCAGCACGAAGACGAAACCGTTGAGGATGAACGTGATCATCTTCCACGTGGTCTGCCAGAGGACCCGGCTGTTCGGCGTGAGGATCTTGCCCAGCCGGCTCCCGATCACGAGCCCGGCGGTCACGGCGGCGAGCACGCCCGACACATGGGCCTGGTCGGCCGGCAGGTAGGCGGCGAAGGGGACGACGAGCCCGATGGCGACCTCGACAGGCGGGTCGTCGAGGCGCCGCAGGATCGCCCCGGCGACGCGGCCCACGACGACGCCGATCGCGATGCCGCCGATCGCTGCGACCGCGAAGTTGCCAAGCTCCGTCGTCAGGACGAACGCGCTGGTCGCCGCGGCGACCGCGGCGCGATACGCGACGAGTGCCGTCGCGTCGTTGAACAGAGCCTCGCCCTCGATGAGCGTGACGATCACCCGGGGCGCGCCGAGCCGTCGGAAGACGCTCGTCGCCGCGAGCGCGTCGGTCGGCGCGACGATCGCCCCGAGGGCGAAGGCGGCCGGCCAGCCGATGTCCGGGATGGCGTTGTAGGCGACGACCGCGACGATGACCATCGTGAAGACCACGAGCCCGATCGACAGGCGGAGCAGCGGAGCCACGTTCGCCCGCAGGTCGCGGACCGGCGTCTCGACCGCCGCGCCGAACAGCAGCGGCGGCAGGAAGACGAGTAGGACGAGGTTCGGTTCGAGCTGGATCTTCGGCAGGCCCGGGACGAAGGCGAGCGCGAGGCCGCCGAGGACGAACAGGGTCGGGTACGGCACGCCGATGCGGCGGGCGACCTCGAACAGGACGGCGATCGCAACGAGCAGCAGGAGGACGGCGGTCAGGACGTCCATCGGGCTCGTGTTCGTCGTGATGGGTCAGTGGGCGTCGGGAATCGGGCGGGCATTCGTCGGTTGGGCAGGGGCTCGTGTTTCGGGGTCTCCAATCGTACCCTGTGACTCGATGGCGTCACCCCAGACCGGCATCTTCGCGCTTGGCACTGCGTCGCACGCGTACCTCGAGTTCGACCTCGTGCCGTCGGCCGACGCCGCGCTGGCCGTCGCGCGGGTCGCCGCCCTCCGCGAGCCGAGGACGACGATTGGCGGGGTGAACCTCGTCGCCGGCTTCCGGCCGGAGCTGTGGGCGATGATCGCCCCGGAGGCGACGCCGGCCGGTCTCAGCGGCTTCAACGAACCGGTCTCGGCCGGTCCCGGGTATGAGCTGCCCGGGACGCAGCACGACATCATGGTCTGGCTGACCGGCGCGACCTACGACGTCGTTTTCGACCTGTCGCGGGCGATCGTCGCGGAGCTCGCGCCGCAGGCGACGCTCGCGCACGAGATGGTCGGCTGGCCGTACCACCATGACCTCGACCTGACCGGGTTCATGGACGGCACGGAGAACCCGACGCTCGTCGAGGCGACGGCGGTTGCGCTCGTGCCGGCCGGCTCGCCCGGCGAGAGCGGATCCGTGCTGCTCCTCCAGCAGTGGGAGCACGACGCATCGGCCTGGGAAGGCCTCCCCGTGCCGAGCCAGGAGTCGGTCATCGGTCGACGGAAGAGCGACAGCGTGGAGCTGGATCCGCGACCGCCCACGTCGCACGTCTCGCGCACCGACCAGGACCAGTTCGGGAAGATCTTCCGGCGGAACATCGGCTACGGGTCAGTTGCCCGCCACGGGACGATCTTCGTCGGGTTCAGCGCGACGCAGGCCACGCTCGCCGCGATGCTCGACAGCATGGTCGGCCGGGACGGCGGGCCGCCCGACGCGTTGACGCGGTTCACCCACGCCCTGACCGGCGCGTACTACTTCGTGCCGTCGGCGGAGAGCCTCGCCGCGTTCGGGGCCGAGGACCGCGCCTGACCGCCGGCTACTCCGCCTTCGGGAGCAACTCGAACATCGGGTGCTTGCGCGCCTTCGCGATGTAGTCGTCGAGCGTCGAATCGGCACGGAACCCGAAGAACCGCCCGACGACCGGCCGCATCAAGCGGGACCGCATGTAGCCCGCGAGCGCATCGCGCAGGATCGGACCGCCTTCTTCTGGGTGGATCTCGACGGCGTCGACATCTTCGGCGTCGTGGCCCTTCGTCACGATCGCCTCGCCGGCCGCTCGCAGATTGTGGACCCAGTTGACCTCGCCGAACGGCGACTGGACGAATCGTCGCCCGTCGAGCTCGACGATCGCGACCGGGAAGGTCCGCGGCACGCCGCTCGTGCGGCCACGGACCGTCAGGAGTACGTTCGGCCCGAACGGCATGCCGACGCGAAGCAGCCGCCGGATGATCGGATTGAGGATGGGGATGAGCGACGGCGCGCTGGCCGTCCCGATGGCGGGAGTGGTGGACATGATGGATGCAGACTCCAGGTACTGAACCGACGCCCCGCGGCGTCGACGGCCGGAACCCGGCCGCAACAGGAGCACGCGGCGCGAGGGCCAGATGTGACCGGCCGGTCTGGCCGACGCCGCGGTCACGTTTGGTCCGGCTGATCCGTTCAACCGTCAGATGACCCGATCCGACGACGCCTCCGCTGCCTCGCCGACCGCGCTCGCGCGCGAGTTCGAGCGTCACCGGGCCTACCTGCGGTCGGTCGCCTACCGAATGCTCGGGTCGATGACCGAGGCGGAGGACGCGGTCCAGGAAACGTGGTTGCGACTCGACCGCCGGCCCCCGCCTGACCTCGACAATCTCCGCCCCTGGCTCACGACGGTCGTCGGCCGGATCTCGCTCGACGTGCTGCGAGCCCGTCGGTCGCGGCGCGAGGACTACGCGGGGTCGTGGCTGCCGGAGCCGATCGTCGGCGCCCACGAGACACCCGAGGACGAGGCGATCCTCGCCGACTCGGTCGGGCTGGCGCTGCTCGTCGTCCTCGAGACGCTCCAACCCGCCGAACGGCTCGCCTTCGTGCTCCACGACGTCTTCGGCGTCCCGTTCGACGAGATCGCGTCGGTCGTCGATCGGTCGCCGGAGGCCGCTCGCCAGCTGGCCAGCCGTGCCCGTCGCCGGGTCCAGGCCGCCAAGCCGGAGCCTGATGCCGATGTGGCGGTCCAGGGCCGGGTCGTCGATGCGTTCCTTGCCGCCGCGCGTAACGGCGACTTCGACGCCCTCCTGGCGCTCCTCGACCCGGACGTAGTCCTGCGGACCGACGGCGGCGGGCGCGGGCCGCTGGCACGGCCGCCGGTCGTCGGTGCGGCGGGGGTCGTCGAGGTCCTGAAGGCGCGAGCGGGGACGTTCGCGCCGCTCGGACGACCAGCGATGGTCAACGGAAGCCCCGGGGTCGTCGTCGGGGCGCCGGGTCAGGTCGTGGCCGTCGTCGGGTTCACAGTGGTCGATGGCCGGATCCGCGAGATCGACATCGTCGGCGACCGGGCGAAGCTGAGGCGGTTCGGACAGGGTTAGCGCTCTTCGAAACGTCTGGGCGTCAATCCGCCCGGTTTGCTGCAACGAATGCTTATTACACCTTGTTGCAATAAGCTCGGCAGCGCCGCTATCGTTTCGCGGACTGACCGCCCGGAGGACCCCTGCCATTCGTCGTCTCCGCCGTCTCGGCGCGCTCCTCGCCGCCTGCACGTTCGTGCTCGGCTGCGCGGCGTCGAACGGGCCGCCGAGCGCTGCCGCCGGCGATGGCAGCTCGGCGAGCGTCGGCTGGTCGGACACGCTGACCGGCGAGTCCGACAAGCTCGATGTCGCGACCACCGTCGCCCCGATCAGCTCGATTGCGCGGAACGTCGGCGGGACCGCGATTCGCCTCCGCGGGATCATTCCCGACGCCACGAACTCGCATACGTTCGAGCCGGCCCCGTCGGACGCGCGAACGCTCGCCGAAGCCGACCTGATCGTCGTCAACGGCCTCCACCTCGAGCAGCCGACCGTCGATCTCGCGGAGGCGTCGAAACGCCCCGACGCCGAGATCAAGGCGCTCGGCGACAGCGCGATCGGCAAGGACGACTGGCTCTTCGACTTCAGCTTCCCGGAGTCCGCGGGCGACCCGAACCCGCACCTCTGGATGGACCCGAAGCTCGCGCTCCGGTACGCGGAGCTGATCCGCGAGTGGTTCACGACCGCGGACCCCGCGAACGCCTCGACCTATGCCGTGAACTACACCGCCTACGAAGCCCGCCTCGACCAGCTCGACACGATGATCCGGGCTGCCGTCGCGACCGTCCCCGAGCAGAACCGGAAGCTCCTCACGTACCACGACTCGTGGGCGTACTGGGCCCGCGAGTACGGATTCACGGTGATCGGCGCCGTCCAGGCCTCGGACTTCAGCGACCCGAGCCCCCAGGAAGTCGCCCGGCTGATCGAGCAGATCCGCGAGGAGCACGTTCCGGCGGTCTTCGGGTCGGAGGTCTTCCCGAGCCCCGTCCTCGAGCAGATCGCCCGCGAGTCCGGCGCGCGCTTCGTCGACAAGCTTCGCGACGACGAACCGCCCGGCGCCCAGAATGCTCCCGAGCACACGTACCTCGGGATGATGAAGAGCGACATGCAGGTGATGATCGAGGCGCTCGGCGGCGACCCGGCGATCCTCGGTCCGCTCGTCGTCACGGACTCGTACCAGCCGTGAGCGTCGCCCCTCGCGCCGACCCGCTGGAGCCCCTCGTCCGCTTCGACCACGTCACCTGCGGCTACGACGGAGAGCCGGCGATCCGCGACCTCGATCTGTCGATCGCCGGGGGCGCGTTCGTCGGGATCGTCGGGCCGTCCGGGGCGGGCAAGACGACGATCCTGCGCGCGATCGTCGGGGCGGTGCCGCGCGTCCAGGGCACCGTGACGGTTGGCGGCGAGGCGGTGACCTCGCGGTCGATGCCGGCCGTTGGCTGGGTCCCCCAGCTCGAGACGGTCGACTGGCAGTTCCCCGCGACGGTTCGCGAGGTCGTCCTGATGGGCGCCTGGAGCCAGCGTCGCTGGCAGGCGTGGGCGACGCGATCGGAGCGGCAGCGCGTCGATCGGCTGCTCGATCGGCTCGGGATCGGCGGGCTCGCGGATCGCCACATCCGCGAGCTGTCCGGCGGCCAGCAGCAGCGGGTGTTCCTCGCCCGGGCGATGATCGGCGACCCGGCCCTGCTGCTCCTCGACGAGCCGACGAGCGGCGTCGACCTGAAGACCCGCGACGACATCCTCCACCTCCTCGCCGATCTCAACGGCGAGGGGATGACGATCGTCCTCACGACCCACGAGCTCAACACGGTCGCGGCCCACCTGCCGTGGGTCGTCTGCGTCAACGGGCGGCTGATCGCCGAGGGCGATCCCGACGAGATCTTCACGTCAGACGTCCTCGGCCGAACGTACGGCGCGGACCTTCGGGTCGTTCGACAGGACGGAATCGTCCTCATTGCCGACGCGGCGCCCCACCGCCTGCGCGATGCGCTCCGCCACCGCCACGACGGCTTCGAGCACGCCCACCACGAACACGAAGGGCGGGACCACACCCACTCCGACGCCGGCGGCGGCCCTCGCCCATGACGATCCTCACCGAGCCCTTCTCCTTCGAGTTCTTCCGCCAGGGCCTGATCGCCTCGCTCCTCGTCGGGGCGCTGTGCGGGATGCTCGGCGTGTACGTGATCCTCAGGCGGATGAGCTATATCGGCCACGGCCTGTCGCACAGCGTCTTCGGCGGGGCCGTGATCGGGTACGTCGCGTCGCTGAACTTCTACGTCGCGGCCGGGCTCTGGGGCTTCTTCTCCGCGCTGCTGATCAACGCGACGGCACGGCGCCGGAAGATCGGCGCGGACGCGGCGATCGGGATCATCACGACCGCGAGCTTCGCGATCGGCGTGGCGCTGATCAGCAAGACCCGGAGCTTCACCCGGAACTTCGAGGCGGCGCTGTTCGGGAACATCCTCGGGGTCACGACGACGGATCTCATCGTCGTGACGGTCGTCACCCTCGGCGTCGCGGCGTTCATCCTGCTGTTCTACAAGCGGCTGCTGTTCATGACGTTCGACCCGGAGGTCGCCCCGATCTACGGGATCAACATCGGCGTGGTCGACAGCCTGTTCGCGCTGGCGATGGCGGCCACGATCGTCGCGTCGATCAACGTCGTCGGGGTCACGCTCATCGCGGCCACGTTGGTCATCCCCTCGACGACGGCCCGATTGCTCACGGATTCGTTTGCCCGGATGCTCGTCGTCTCGACGGTCATCGGCGCCGTCGCGGGCGTGGTCGGGATGTACGTGAGCTACTGGTTCGACATCTCGTCGGGAGCGACGATCGTCCTCCTCGAGGCGGCCGCGTTTGCCGTGACGCTGTTCGTGACGACCGTCGCCCGGCGGCGTCCGTCGTGGGCCGACCAGCCGATCGCGCCGCTCGCCCGCGACCGGCCAGCCGACGACCTGGGCTGAGAAATCGGATGCGCCGGCGGTCGAGACGACCGCCGGCGCGAGGATCGCGGGGAACGCAGGGGAGACTCAGCGGGCGAAGAACTCCTTCAGGACCGGCCCGAGGGCGTCGGCGCTGATGTCGTGCGACTGGCCCTCGATCGCCGCGCGCTTGGCGTTCGGCAGCGCGTCGACGATCGCCTGGGCGGCCTCGA
>Ga0070699_100004837_pt1 | contig 11881 bp, 10 predicted proteins | sample KBSK1503metaG_FD_65473 | JGI IMG/M metagenome (GOLD analysis project Ga0070699, IMG submission 65473) | Corn, switchgrass and miscanthus rhizosphere microbial communities from Kellogg Biological Station, Michigan, USA - KBS K1-50-3 metaG | ecosystem: Host-associated > Plants > Roots >...
CTGTTTTCCTTCCGGACCGACATGGTGCACCGTGCATCGGGCATGACCGCCGAGCGATCAGCCCGATTCACCCTGCTCGCCCACTACGACGTGTGGGGACCGCGCTGGACCGGCAGGGTCGCCTGGCCTGCCCGCTCGCTCAGTGCAGACTGGGGCGAACTCATCGAGAAGGCCACTCCCCGGGAGCGGTCGGTCTTCGGATTCCCCGATCCCGGAGACCCGTACTGGGACGAGCAAACCTTGGCCGACACCCAAGCGCGCTACCCCGGGGCCGATCTAACGCCCTATCGCTGAAGGCGACAGGGCGGTCGCCCGTCTGCAGCGAGGGCCTTTCCGCGTAGGAGAGATGCCCTCCAACGCCGTCTCGGAGTCTCGCCATCAACGAGGCAAACGTTGCCTGCCACGGCACTAGGAATACCTGAACGGCATCTTCCGCTTCTCGATGGAACGTCTCAGGTGCGCAACTGAAGCCCTACGGCGTTCCGAATCGCCTTCTCCAGCCGATCGAAGTCCTGTGCCCCTTTCACATGAACGTAATAAACGTCGTGGCGTCCTCTTAGTACGTCAAACGCGTCGGGACGCAGAGGTGTTCGAGTAACCAGGAGGGCAGCTACGGGTCTCGGTCGCTCTTCTCCGAGGTCGTTGATCTGTCTGAAGAGATATTCCACTGAATCCGGCGACAGCATTTTCGTGGAGGATCGAATTTCGACCAGCACAGTTCGGTTCGGGGCTTCCAAGTGGAGATCAGGGCGGCCCGTACGCTTGTTCTCGACCAATCTAAATACGAACTTTACTTGGCCACCCGGCAGAGTATTGATCACGCCATTGATCATATCCACTATCTGGGTTTCGTAAGTTACAGCGCCAACGCCTGCCGCAGCGAGCTGCGGAGCAGCCTCCGCGAGCTCGCTCAGAGCATCAAGCAGCGCGGGCTGCGCCTCCCTTGGGGTCTCGTCGGCTACGCGCTCCACGAAGTCCTGAACCCCCTCCCAGGCAGCTTCGTTCTCCCCGATCTTGAGGCGGGTCGGCATCCGGCCGCCCATACCAACCAGCAAAGCACCAGACCGACGAGCAGGAGCGCAACAGGGCCCGCTTCAAGGTGCGTGATGAAGACTGCAGCGGCCCCCGATCCCAGGCCTCCAAGGCCGAGCAAGACCGAGGCAGCCCGGTAGCATCGGTTGATCTTGAGCGATAGAGGTCCCGTTAAGGGGGTGGCCGGGACCGGGGCAGATGGCACAAACGAACGTTACTAGGTCCGGCCTGCCTGCTAGCGGCTTTTCTGGGGCTGCGAGGAGGGTCCTCACTGCTTTTTGCACTGAGCGTGGAGCACGCAGACCCGGGCCAGCCCAGGCTGACACTTGCCGTCGACCATGCCAAATGGCGGCGTGACCAGCGCGCTGGCACTTCGCGGCAACGCCGCGCTTGTGATCGGACGATTGATGTGCGACGCGGTTCTGCCACCTGATGTGCGACACATGGTCTAGGAAACTGGGGTAGCGGTCCGCGGCCGCTGGCCCTTGATGCTACGCACCGGCTGGGTGGTGGTGCGGCGAATGACCCGGGTGTCGCCGTCGTCGAGCTCGACGGTGAGCGTGGTGTCGGAGACCAGCACGCTGACGGTCTGGTGCTTGTGGATGCGGCCAAGGGCGATCTTCTGCCCCACGACCATGATCACGCCGGTGTTGCTGGCCCGGCGCTGCACCCGGACCGGTGAGGCGGAAGGGCGGGGCGGCGGCCCGGCCGGGCGGACGCCGCGCAGGCTCCTGACCTGCCCTGGGGTGAGGGGGTTCTTGCGGGTGCGGAGCAGCTCGCGGGTGTCCAGGTCGTAGAACATCAAGGTGGCGGGCTCGATCCGGATGCCGACCCGGCGGCCGCCGAGGATCTCCGCGGCGAGCAGCTGCTGCCCGGCCAGGCAGACCAGGCCGAGGCGGGACACGCAGCGTTCCACCTCGACCGCGTCCCCGTCCTCGATGGGTGGCAGCGGTGAGGGACCGGCGGGGGCTGCGCCCTGGGCGAGCAGCCGGGCCAGGTCATTAACCGACAGGTGGGAGCGGACGGTCTTGACCCGGATGCCGCCGATCAGCACGTGGATCAGGTCGCAGTCGGCCCAGATCCGGGCCACCATCCCGGCCCGCTGGGTGCCCATCCAGAACTGCCGGTGCTCCACCCACAGGTTTCCCGACGGCGGAACGACCCGGCCGAACTCCACCGGCCCGCCGTTCCCGATCACCGGCGTGGCGGGCAGTGACGAGCTCGTCATGGGCATTGTGCTGGCAGGCCGCTGCTCAGCGGGCTCCGGCCCGGCACCGGGTGGGCTGCCCAGGGCAGGCGGCAGCCACAACTCGATGAGTTCGCGCTGAGCGGCGGGCACCGGGGCGAACCACTCGGCCGGGGTGACGGGCACCTTCTCATCGAGTGCCTGGTGCGGCCGGTCGGCGTTGTAGTGCCCGACCCAGGTGTCCACTGCGGCCTGGGCATCCGCCACGTGGGTGAACGGCCCGGCGGTATCGAGGAAGTCGGGGCGGAAGGTGCCGTGGAAGCGTTCCACCTTCCCGTTCTGGTTCGGTGAGGCCGGGGCGGTCAGCCGGTGGGTGATGCCGTTCTTGCGGCAGATCTTGTCGAACAGCACCTCGCCGTTCCTGGCGCCGTGCTTGCCGAAACGATCAGTGAACTGCTTGCCATTGTCAGTGATGATCTCCTCTGGCACTCCGAATCGCACAAGCGCCCCGGCCAGCGCCAGGCACACCGCCCGTCCGGTCGCCCGCTCCACGACCTTGGCGATCACGCAGTAGCGGGAGTGGTCATCGACCGCGGTCACCACCTTGGCCTCCCGCAGCTCCCCAGTCACCGGGCTGACCAGCCGGATCCCGCCCAGGATGTCCATCTGCCACAGCTGCATCGGGCCCGGCCGCTCAAAACGCAGGTAAGAGTCCTTTGGCCGGTTGCGGGGACGGGCACGCAGCAGCCCCTGCCGGTGCAAGATCCGGTCGATGGTGCGTTCCGACGGCACCTCTAAGGTCCCGGCCGCCCAAGGGCCAGGCCTGCGGAGCATCTCCAGCCGGATGTGCCGACGATCAGCTAATTCCCTGGAGGGGCGATCACGTAATTCCGCACCTGGTCCTTGGTGTTGATGGCGCAGTTGCTGGCTTCCTCTCGTCAATGTCGTGGGGGTCATCGGTGGCGCGGTGCACCTGGTCCGTCGGACGCGCCGCGCCCTGGGAGGGGCAGGCTGGGGCCTGCCCGTATTTCCTGCCTGAGGGGCCGCAGTGGTCTCCGGGGTCAAGGCCGGCCCGCAGGGCCGTCGCCGCAGGCGATGCGCAGCAGCCTTGAGGCCGGAGGGGCGGCCCCGTACCCTTGCGCGGCGCGTCCCCCCAGCCCGGGCGCGGCAGCCGTCTGGGGGTGAGCGGCGGCGCAGCCGCCACCTTCTTGGTCATGGCGGGCGCGGGGTGGCGGGGGCGGGACCGGGACGGCCGGGGCGGCGCCGGGGGCGGCAGCTCTTGCCGTCCAGCAGCAGGTGGTGGCTGGTGTTGAGGACCCGGTCCAGGATGGACTCGCCGACGACGGCGTTGGGGAACAGCGGGTACCAGTCTGACGGTGACCTGTTGGAGGTTAGGATCAGCGACCGGCCGGGGCGGCCGATCCGTTCGGTCAGCAGCTCATACAGGTCGTCGGCCTGGGCGGTGGTGAACTCGCGCATCGCAAAGTCGTCGCAGATCAGCAGGGGGATCCTGGCGAGCTTGCGGATGCGGGTCTCGAAGCTGCGGTCGGCGTGCCCGCCGGCCAGGTGGGCCAGCAGCCTGGAGCAGGTGGTGAAGGTGACGTCGTGGCCGCGGCGGCAGGCCTGGTGGCCCAGCGCGGCGGCCAGGTGGGACTTGCCGGTGCCGACCGGGCCGTAGGCGATGATCCCCTCTCCGGCGGCGATGAACTCCAGCCGGGCCAGGTCGCGGATCTGCGCGGCGGGCAGCTTGGGGTTGTAGCCGAAGTCGAACTCTTCCAGGGTGGCGCCGGCGGGGAAGCGGGCCGCCCTGATCCGCCGGGTGATCTTGGCGGCGTCGCGGCGGGCGAGCTCGTCCTCGCACAGCACCTGGAGGAACTCGGCGTGCCCGAGGGTCCCGGCCCGGGCCTCGGCCAGCCGGGCGTCGATCGTGTCGAGCATGCCGGACAGGCCGAGTGCCTTCAGGGCGGGGGCGAGCCCGGCCGGGGTCCCGGCGGTCACCGCTGCTCCCCGCCGAACGCGTCCGGGCCGCGCAGCCAGGCCGGCGCCGTGACGCCGTGCAGCGGCAGCTGGACGCCGTCGTGCTCGGTGCCGGCGGCCAGGATGACCTTGACGGTCCGGTAGGACGGGTCGCCGGCTTCGATGGCCCGGGCGCAGGCCGCCTCCAGCCGCCCGTCGCCATGCCGCTGGCCCAGCCGCAGCACGCCCTGGGCCTGCCGCAGCCGGAACAAGGCGTTCACCGCCAGCAGCTCCCCGACCAGCGTGGCGCAGGCCGGGCCGACCATCCCCGCCTGGGACTGGCACCAGGCCGGGGTGCGCATGAAGAACCCGGCCTTACCCTCGGGCAGGTCGGCCCAGTCGGTGCGCCGCCCGCGGGGCTGGAACACGTGGGTCTTGACCGGCTGGCCGTCCAGGTAGAACTCCACCATCGCGGCCGTGGCCCGCACGTCCAGCCGCTTGCCGATCAGCCGCCAGGGCACCGAGTACAGCGTGCGGCCCGCCACCACATGCGCGTCCGGGGCGACCTTGGGCCGGCTCCAGGTGGCCGGCTCGAACGGCTGCTCCGGCAGCGGCCGCAGCGCCGGCGCCTCCTCGGCGGCGAACACCTCCGCCACGGTGCGCCCCTCCAGCGCGCGGGGCCGGCGCTGCCCGGCGACCTGGGTGCACCAGGCCCGCGCGTCGGCGGTCATCGCCGTCACCGACGGCCAGCTGCGGCCTGCGAAGAAGCTGGACCGGATGTACCGCTGGTGCGCCTCGATGGTGGCCTTGTCCCGCGGATGGTAAGCGCGGGCCGGGTCGACCAGGCACCCGTAGTAGGAGGCCAGCTCGGCATACCCGCGGTTGATCTTCGGGTCATACAGGTCCGGCTTGCACACGCCCGCCTTGAGGTTGTCCGGCACGATCCGGCGGGGCGCCCCGCCCAGGAATTCGAACGCGGCCACATGCGCCTGCACCCAGGCGCGCTGGGTCATGCTCACGGTGGGGCGGACGAACAGGTGCCGCGAGTACGGCAGCACCATCGAGAACGCCCACACCCGCCGGCGGCGGCCCGTCGACGGATCCGGCCACAGCCCCAGGTACCCGTAATCCACCTGGGCTTCCTCTCCCGGCGCGCCCGGCGGCCGGGCCATCCGCACCTCCTGCGGCCGGGCCCCCGCCGGGAAATGCGCCCGCACGTAGCGGCGCACGCTGGCCACGCTCGCCTCGAGCCCCTGCTCATCAGCCAGCCGCTGGTGGATCACCGACACCGGGACCACGCCCACCAGCGCGGCGATCCGGTCATGGTGCACCGCGATCTCCCGCCAGGACACCTGCCGCACGCCGGTGCCAGCGATCTGCGGGAACCACTGCCGGGCCAGCGCCCGCCACTGCTCCTCGGTCACCGGCCGGCCACCCGGCGCCATCCCGGCCGCCTCCGCCGGGGCCACGTACCGGCGGACGGTCTTGGCGTCCACCCCCAGGCTGCGCGCGACCTCCACCTTCGGCCGGCCCGCGTACCAGTGCTGCAAGATCTCCGTGACATCGACCATCGTGAACGTCCTCCTCGCCATCTCGGTCCTCCGTCCAGAAGCGGACGAAAGACACACTCAGCTCGAAGGACCAGGAGCGGAACCCCCGCGCACCCGACGGCGCCTAGGGAAAACGCTGATCGAGGGGGTAGGGAATTACCTGATCGCGGCGGCTCCCTGACTAGGGAATTTCGTGATCGTCAGCACGGATGCGCCGCGATCCCCACCGCGGATGCTCCCGGCGCATCTCCGCGACCCTGACCTCAACAACCTCAGCGACCTGACGCGGAGACGAGTGCGGACGGTGCGACCGGTCAGCCAGCCCGGCAAACTGCCCGGTCAGATACCGCCCAACCCACCGGCGCACTGTCGCCCGGTGCACTCCCACCCGGGCGGCGACCTCCACCACATCAGCACCATTCAGGACCGCACGAACCGCGTCCAGGCGCTGCTCGACAACCGACAAGACAACCAGTGCCAATCCCGGCCTCCCCAGTCTCGACGCCCGCGGAAACGTCGCACCAGAGTGGCCGAAACACGCCACTGTCGCAGATCACATGGCGGAGGAATGTCGCACGTCAGTCGCCGGAGGACACGGCAACGCCGCGCTGCATTGCCGAATTGAGCCATATCTGATCAAGGCGGCGCCTCGCGGCGCCGCTGGCCCGGCGTCAGCGGCGGGCTCTGCCTTGGAAGGCCCGCCCGTCGCACGCCGGGCCATACCCGCAGGGCAGCAAAGATCACCGCGGGTCACAGGTCACGTGCACCGGTACAGCGCACTGCCCGTCTTCCTCGCTCCCAATTGCCCAGCTCGCAGCCGCCGCGTCTGGGCCGCCCTTCGGCGTCGCTTTCGCCCAGCCTAGACCCGGCGTCTACTCGCACGGATCCGAGCGCCTGCGGGATGCCCAGCCAGAGCCGCGCAAACGCGATCGCGAACGGGGGTCACGCCCCGGCCCCGTTCTGCCGCCTATAGAAGTATCGTGTTGCCATGAACCTCGTAGCCATTATAATTGCGGCGCTGGCTGTCGTCGTATCGCTGGTAACTGTATTCTTGCAACGAAGGCAAGAGCAGCGGGCGGCCTATCGGGAAATTTACACCACTCTCATGTCCGATGATCTCCATCAAGGACGGTGGATGATCAGAAAGATCTCGGAGGCTAGCGATATCCCGAAAGACGAACTGGATATTCGTCTGCTCTATCGAACCCTCGGAGTATTCGACAACATGGCGATGTTCGCACGCCATAAGGTAGTCCCAGTAAAGTGGGTGTTGGAGGTCTGGCACCACCCTCTGAAGGAAATGCGCAAGGGGGTAGAAACCCTTCGAAAGAATGCTAAACAGAGAAATGAGAGTTCGGTGGCGGAACCATGGCCTCAGCTTTGGATCCTCATTGACAAGGCCGAGTCGTATCACAGCACGCTTCCCTGCTGTCCGCTGGACAACAGCTGGCGCGGTCGGATTCGGCGATTGGCAGCGCCAAGTCGCTGGCGGCGGCTGAGGACCAGAAGCGGCGCGGCGACATGACCTAATGCTTAGGAGGTTTCCTTGGGCCGCAGGTCGGCATGGTGGGCTAAAAGTGCAAGAGTCCTGGTTGGGCTCAGATCCGGGAATGGCCCGTTGAGTGTACGTGCCCGCCCCTCCAGCATCAAGGCGGCGCCAGCGCTCGGCCTCTGCCTAATGAGTGTTACCGGGTCGGCCGTCCGGCAGACTCGGTGTCCGGTAGCCGCCGACGGGTGAGCACTCCCTCTGCCGGGGCCGGTTGAGCCCTGTCCCAAGACCGTGCCCCCGCCGGTGGCCGGGAGAGCAAGATCGCTGCTGGGATGTCGTGCCCGCCGGGCGCGTGAGCACTGGTTCATTAGGCCGCTGACGGTTCTCCCGCAGGCTGCCGGCGTGAGCTGGGATCTTTGCTGGGAGAGGCGATGCGGCTGCTGGACGACATCGAGGTGATGGACACGGCGGGCCGGGTGCTGGCGCGGGCGCGGCTGCCCGAGGGCGTGGCCGGGATGGCCCGGCTGCATGAGCTGATCGGACTGCACCTGGGCGAGGACGCCGAAGGCGCGCAGGCGGTCATCGGGATCGAGACCGACCGCGGGCCGTGGGTGGCCGCCTTGGTCGCGGCCGGGTACGCGGTGTTCCCGGTGAACCCGCGGCAGGCCTCCCGGTACCGGGAACGGCACGGCGTGTCCGGCGCCAGGAGCGATGGCCCAGATGCGCACGTGCTCGCCGACATGGTCCGCACCGACTCTCACCAGCTGCGCCCCGCAGCCGGTGACAGCCCGCAGGCCGGGGGCATCAAGGTGCTGGCCCGCGCGCACAAGACGCTGATCTGGGACCGGACCCGGCATGTCCAGCGGCTGCGGCATCAGTTGCGCGAGTACTTCCCCGCGGCGCGCCACCGGGGGTCAGTAGCAGCAAGTTCCGCGGGCGGTGACCTTCACCCGGCGCGGAAGTATCAGCCCTCCACGGCAGCGGTCAAGGGTTCCAACATCCTTTGCCCGCGCCCCTCCACAGGCGCACACTCCGTTCTTAGGATCAAGCGCGGCTCCGCTGCGCTCCGCCGCGACGGCGCCGCCCGCGCCGCGCTCTGGCTTGAGGCCCCGCTTGCGCGGACGCGCCCAGCATTCCGCGCTGGGCCGCGTGCTCAGGAGGCTCACCCCCGTTTCCCGGTTATCCGGCGTGCGCTGGCCGGCCGGCTCGCGCTAGAGCGATAACCCGTAATCCGTAACGCAACCCGGCCCGGGTGGTCACGATGATCAGGCATCGATCCGGGGCCGGTACTCGAGCAGGACCAGCCGTGAGTCGAGGACCGTGGTGTCGAGGAGGTCCAGGGAAGCCCTCGGGTAGCCGGCCAGGGCCGGTTCCTGGCCGGCCTCGCCCAGGGTCAGCGGGAACATCATGATCCGCAGCCGGTCGACCAGTCCAAGCCCGACCATACTCCGCACCAGGGAAAGGCTGCCGATCGAGCGGAGCGGATCAGCCGACTGCTGCTTGAGCGCCCGGACCGCCTCGAGACCGCCCCGGACCAGCCGGGTGTTGCTCCAGGCCAGCGGCTCGGTGAGGGTGTTCGACACGACCGCCTTCTGAAGCTCGGTCATCCGGGTGCTCGCCTCGTCGGTCGCCGATGCCGAGATCCGCGCCAGCGCCTCGAAGGTGACCCGCCCCATGACCAGGAGCTGGGGCTCGCCCACGGCGTCGCGGACCCAGCTGTCGAGCTCGGGGCCCGGGTAGCCGAAGAACGCCTGGTCGCCCCCGGCGGCGAACCCGTCAAGCGAGACGAACAAGTCAGCGATCAGCTCCGCCATGGTGAATCTCCTCCGCGCTCGCGAGACTCATCCCCCCGGGGGACGGCGGGTATGCTCGCGGCGTGGCAGGCGATGTGCGGCAACCATCGATGAGACTGAGCGCGACGGTGCTCGGCGCGCCTGACGCCCAGGAACTCGCGGCCTTCTACCGCAGGCTCCTCGGCTGGACGGCGCGTAAGGACCAGCCAGGCTGGGTGACGCTCAGCGCGCCCGACGGAGGCGCCGGGCTGTCGTTCCAGACCGAGACGGCCTACATCAGGCCCGCCTGGCCCGCCGGACCGGGCGACCAGCAGATGATGTCGCACCTGGACATCGAAGTCGACGACCTGGCCGCCGCCGGAGCCCACGCGGTCGCCGCGGGCGCAGTGCTGGCCGACTACCAGCCCCAGGAGGACGTCAGGGTCTACCTCGACCCCGCTGGCCACCCCTTCTGCCTCTGGGCCCGCCGAACTCCCCCTGCTTGATCCCTTGAAGGAACTCGGCCCAGGCCCGGTCAGAAACGGCAAGCTGAGCCCCGCCCCGGTCCTTCGAGTCGCGCACCGCCACGACGCCCGGCCAGTTAGAGGCGACCTCGACGCAGTTCCCTTGGTTCCCGCTGCTGTAACTGCTCTTGCGCCACTGGGCGCGGCTTAGCTGGTCCATTGCTCCTCAGCCACTCTCCCGATCAGGTCCCGCGATGGTCCACGAGGGAGCGCCTCGGCTCTCAAAATGTCGAAGGTGGCGCTCACCGTCGCAACCATGGATGGCGCATCGGTAACCTGCCCTTGGTTCGGTCCCTCCACGTACACGGTACTCGTGCCGTCGGCGCTCGCAATTGCAAATGCGCCCGACAAGCCGACATGCGCTCCGACCTCGGCAGGAACTACCTGGAAGGTGACCCGTGGCCGGTCAGCCACGTCTGCCAGGAGCATCAGCTGGTCGTGCATGATCTTCTCATTGCCGATGCGGCGACGGAGCACTCCTTCGTCTACGATCACCCAGAACGACGGCGGATCGGGGCGTTCGAAGATCGACTGGCGCTCCAGACGCACGCTGACGAGCTGCTCCAGCTCGTCGGGGCTGTCCGCCGTGCGCCAGGCCCCGAACAGCACACGCGCGTAGTCCGCAGTCTGCACGAGGCCGGGAACCAGCAACGGCTCCCAATTGCACAGGGACGTGGCCCGCCGCTCCGCTTCAACCCAGTCACCGAACCAAGACGGATAGCCGCCGTTCCAGCGCTGGATCAGTGTGTAGATCCGCAGGAACAGGCCGTCCGCAGCGGGCAGGGCCTGGTCGCAGCGTTTCGCGAAGTCCCGTGACGGTGCGCGGTCGCCGGTCTCGACCTTGCCGACCAGCGCGCCCGAGTAGCCCATGCGCTGGCCTAACTGCTCCTGGCTGAGTCCGGCCGCTGCTCGCGCCCGCCGAAGCTCGGCGCCGAAGAATGCCAGCGGGCTCGCGCCCGGGTCAAGCTCACGAATCAAGGGCATCCGGCTCACCCTTCTCGACCTGTCCCTACGGCGCGGATTGGCGTCCGGACACATCCCGACGACAGCCCGCCTTTAGTAGAGATCGTAGTTCTGCCCAGAGATGATGGCTCCATGATCCCCGCCCCCGTGCCCGCGGCGGTATCCGCGCGACCGGAATCGGCGCAAGCCGCGACATCGTCCTGGCCGGTGCGGACTCACCTTGAGCTGCGCGCCCTGGACTCGGCCGTACCGTGCGCGCGAATGCACGCCAGACAGGTAGTCAGGGAATGGGGCCTGCCGGCATTGGCCGACACCACAGAACTGATCGTCTCAGAATTAGTGACGAACGCAATCCGTGCCTCGGCAGGCCTGATGTCGCCAGTCGTAAGGCTGTGGCTCGTCTCGGACCATAAGTGCGTCGTCATTCACGTATGGGACGGCAGCAACGAGATGCCGGTGCGCCAGGACGTGGCCCCGGATTCCGAATGCGGCCGGGGCCTGCTCCTGGTAGAAAGCCTCAGCCGAGACTGGGGATGGTACAGAAAGGCCACCGGCAAAGTAGCCTGGGCGATGATCTGAGCTGTCACGGGCGGGGCGGGTACCTCGTCTCGTGGGCATGAGAATCGCAATCGCCGGAGGAACCGGGACGCTGGGACGCCGCGTCGCCGAGGAACTGCGCTCGCGCGGACACGACGTGCGGGTGCTCAGCCGCAGCTCAGCGGAGTACCGGGTCGACCTGACGACCGGGGAAGGGCTGGGCGCCGCGCTGGAGGGCTGCCACGTCGTCATCGACGCGACCAACAACTCGTCCAGGGACGCGGCCCAGACGCTGGTCGCCGGCTCGCGCCGGCTGCTCGAGGCCGAGCGCGCCGCGGGAGTGCGTCATCACGTCGGCATGTCGATCGTCGGCTGCGAGAAGGTGCCGATGGGCTACTTCCAGGTCAAGGCCGAGCAGGAGCGCGTGGTCGAGCAGGGACCGGTGCCGTGGAGCCTGGTCCGGGCCCGATTGTCCGCGCTTGCCCCGCCGGGGCGCATCGTATTTGTCCCGGCGCCAGCCTCACCACACCGGCCACTTTCCCTCGTTAGAGTATGGTTGCGGCCTGGACTGGTGATGCCGGTTCGCTTGTGACCCAGCCACGGCGGAGGTTGCCACCCGTGAGCGAAACGATCGCCGGATCGGCCGTCGGCGCGTCTCAGGGCGCCGGCGGGACGTCGTCGGCGCGACGCGGGCTGGCGCTGCATCCGGTCGGCTGGGTGATCGTGGCAGCCACCCTCCTGGCGCTGGCCCTGCGCGTCTACCAGCTGGCCCGTCCAGGCGAGCTGTTCGGCGTGGCCTGGTACGACGACGGGGTGTACTTCGGCAGCGCCGTGCGCCTGGTGCATGGCGTGCCGCCCTACCGCGACTTCGT
>Ga0070699_100004842_pt1 | contig 11877 bp, 17 predicted proteins | sample KBSK1503metaG_FD_65473 | JGI IMG/M metagenome (GOLD analysis project Ga0070699, IMG submission 65473) | Corn, switchgrass and miscanthus rhizosphere microbial communities from Kellogg Biological Station, Michigan, USA - KBS K1-50-3 metaG | ecosystem: Host-associated > Plants > Roots >...
TGGATGGCCGATGGATGGTGCGTAGGCGAGTTCCCACAAAATATCATCGGCGATCAGCGTCTGCCATTGCGCGTTGTCGTCGACGAGCGTCTGGATATGTCGTTGTAAGAGATCGGAAGCAATCGTCATCTAAGCCTCGTTGTTAATGGTGATCTTCATAATACGTCCTGCTAGCCACCTCGCCGGAGCGCGCTCAATTGGGTTACTCAGCGAATGTGGCATCAGGATGCCCGGTGCTATTGATGCCCGAAAAGTCAGCCGTTCGATAGATGGGCCACTTGGCCGCATAATGCCCGACCCTTACAAGCGGGTACTCGCTGCTTTCCAAAATTGTCGACGGTTGGTCGGCAACTCTTACCTTGGGATTACTTCAGGTTTGCCCGTCACTCGCGAAGAATAAAGGAATGCCAGATCGAGCGATGTCTCCCGGCCGCACGCGACGGACGGCTTTCGAGCTAGTTCGATCGCTGCGAGACACCAATGGGATTGCGAACTCTTAGACTAAGGATCAGGCCTCCCGCCGCAATATAGACGAGTGCTATGAACGCGAAGCTGGCTGCAAGTGAGTGCGTTCGATCGTTGAGAAACCCAATCGCGTAATTTCCAGCAAAGCCGCCGAGTTGCCCGATAGAATTGATCAGTCCGAATGTAGCGGCGGCCGCAGCTTCGCTTAGCAACATCGTCGGTATCGCCCAGAAAGCGGGGTAGTAGGCATACAAGAAACCGCTGCCTAGGAGCAAACACGCAATCGCCAACGGGACTTCGTGGCGGAAGACGGTCAAGAGCCCGAACATCAATCCGGCAGCGAGCAGCGGAACAGCACTGTGCCAGTGCCGCTCGGCCGACCTATCCGAGTGCCAACCGTTGATGAGCATCCCGGCAATTCCCATCAGAGCTGGAATCAGCAGCAGTGAAGTCACCGTCCGGTTAGAAAATCCCGAAAGGCGCTTCACGAAGGTGGGTATCCAGTAGGTGGTTCCAAGAGCTCCTGTGAGAGCCAGGAAGTATGCGAAAATCAATCGTAGAATTCGCAGGTCGCAGAACGCTTCCATGATTGTGTAGTTTCGAATCTTCTTTTTTGCTTGTTGCTCCGCTTGCAATTCGCTGACGAGCCAGTCACGTTCGTCCTGAGGTAGCCAAGATGCTTGCACCGGCCGGTCCGTCATATAGAAGTAAGTAATGATCCCCACGACGACGGCAGGAATCCCCTCCAGAATAAAGAGCCAGCGCCAGCCAGCGAGCGACTGCCAACGTACCCCGAGGAGCCAGCCTGCCAAGGGCGAGCCGATCAAAGCAGCGGCGGGATTAGCTGCATATAAGCAAGCGATGGCTCGGCTGCGGTCGCGTGCGCAAAACCAATGTGTCAAGTAAACCATCATGCCGGGGAAAAAGCTGGATTCGGCAGCCCCCAAAAAGAAGCGGGCCGCATAGAACTGTCCGGCAGAGTGCACAAAGCCAGTCAGAATCGTAACGATTCCCCACGAGATCATGATTCGGGCGATCCATTTCCTCGCGCTCCAGCGTTCGACGATGACGGCTCCGGGTATCTCGAACAAGACGTAGGTGATGTAGAACATCTCTGATCTGCTCGAACACTCTCTTGCCCTTACCTATGCTCCATGCGTACTGCTTTAGGCGATCGTTGCTGATGTAGATTGGCGGCCCATACTTCATCTGCCCGTATCTGCCCATCACCCAGAGCAATTTCAGTTTCTCGTCTTTGCCTGAAGCCGGACTCTTGATAATTCCAGATAGAAGCTTGTGAAGTCCCCGCAGGCCAGTAATTTTCATTGCAGCTTCAGCGCTATTGTCTGAATCCGAGATGACGGCAAGTTGAGCGGGGAAGCGAACAATTTCAGCCTTGTCTTTGGTTCCCGACTTTGGGTCGCGGCTCGCCACTAAGGCCTTGGAGTACTCCAAAGCGATGTAAGCGAATTGGTCTGTGAGCGCACGCTTGATGTCTTCGACATTGTCGAACACTTTGATCCAGTTGTTTTCTGATTGCGACGTGACGAGATCGATGAAATCGAAGATGCGCACATCATCAACCACGCCGCTGAAATCCGCCTTCGGATTCTTCTTGTACACGGCGCGAGCCAGTTCGACATCGCGCTTCACGAACGTGATAATGGGTTTGCGTTTTTTGAGGGCGCGGCGATACTCCTCATTGGTGATTGATTGCTCGCTGCCCACGAATGTTCCCCCGCGACGCCCACCGATCAACAGGACAAAGTAATCGCAGTTGTCGACTTGGTCCAGACATGCTTCATGTGAGTGCTTGCCGAGGCTCACGCCGAATTCCGGGGTGTCCGATCTGATCGGCTCGTGCCCCAGCGTCTTGAGGTGCTCGGCGACAGCCGCGCGCGCGTCGGCGAAATCGAAACATGTCGAACTGAGAAACGTTCGCGGCTTAGACATTTGGTAAGGTTCATCATACGCGAGGCAACCAGAGTGTACGCGCTTCGTGGCGCGGTCGCCCGCAATATCAAGGGCAGGGGTTCCCGGCCCGACGCAGATCGTGCCTCTCGCGGCATCTGAGCGGCACAGCGGCGGTTCCTGACCGGGGCTGTGGCCTCAGTAATCACTTCAAAAGCGGCCAACGGAATTGGCCGTCCAGGACTGAGATTGTTCTACCCTGCGGCCTCCTGTGGTGGCAAGTCGGTTTTGGTGCGCCAGCTCCGCGGGGTGTCAATGTCCCAGACGCCGCTCTCGTTGGCCGGTTTTCAGGTGATACTCATTGGCCGGTTTTGGGTGATCGCTGAGGGTGGCGCTAACCCGTGTGTCTTACCTGTGATGCTAACCTGTGTTGGGGGTACAAAAACCCAAAAAGACGGTCCTCTGGGATGTTGTAAATTGTTTGTAACGTCTATTCAGGGTAGGTTGACACGGTAGAGGTCGGCAGTATACCAGGCGGCAAAAAGAGACGCCCCCCGCCCACCACATGGGTCGCCGGCCAGCAACGACCAACGATCGCGAAAAACAAGTGGGTCGCTTTCGTCCAAGACGGAATAAGCGAACTTGAATCGATCGCATCCTCAGCCCGACATGTTAACATAACGCGCGTCACAACCCGTGCCGAACTTGGCGACGGTATATTTTTGCGAGGGAACTTATGTGTCGAAGCCCAGTTCAAGAGCCTGATCGCGGCGGTCGCGGCGAACTCGTATGACGATTTTGTCGTCAACGGTTACGTCAGCTTCCAAGCTGATATCCGGCCTCAGATGCTGAAGGCGATCAGTGTGCAGATTGCGCCTCGAATTAAACGGGGATACAGCGCCGAAATATCTTGGCAGACTGAACCGAAATAAAGGGTATATTCAGCACTTATGGAAACTGACATTCAAGGATGGCAAAGTGACCGACTTGTAAGACTTTACGCAAGGAGGGAATCGTTCCTGTCTAACATGCTTCCTAACAGTAGGCTCTGTGACGCAGAGAAAAAATGCGGCCTGTTTGAGGCCACAGCCAGAGGTTCCAGTTCTTTGGTGTTCTTGCTGTCCGGCGCCGCGACAACTGCCGGACGTATCACAGGAGCCGTATCTTGAAACGCATCGTCATTTGCTGCGACGGCACATGGAATCGACCGGATCAGGTCCACAACGTTGAGGTTTGCGCCAGCAATGTGACTAAGATTGCTCGTTGCATCGCACCCGTCGATGCTGTCGGTGTCCAGCAGATCGTGTTTTACGACAAGGGTGTGGGCACTGGTCATTTTGACAGACTTCTAGGGGGCGCCTTCGGTTGGGGCATCAAGAACAAAATCCTCGACGCCTATCGTTTCCTTATGTCCACCTATGACCCCAACGATGAAATTTTTTTTCTCGGTTTCAGTCGTGGAGCTTATACAGTACGGAGCACATTTGGACTGATACGCAATAGTGGCTTGCTCAAGCTTGAATTCGCGCACAAGCTTGAAGATGCTTATTCCCTTTATCGACGACGTGACGACGCCTCGCACCCGGATGCTGTGGAATCGGAACTTTTTCGAAGGAGTTATTCTTTCGAACCTCGCGCCAAGTTTATGGGAGTTTGGGACACGGTAGGGGCGCTGGGTATTCCCGTAGGCGGTCTATTAGGGCTCATCAATAAGCGTTGGAGCTTCCATGACATGACTTTAAGCAGCCAGGTTGACAATGCCTTTCACGCGCTCGCTATCGATGAGCATCGCAAGCCCTTTCAGCCGTCGGTCTGGGAGCAAAGCCCCAACGCAAACGGCCAGTTACTCGAGCAAGTATGGTTCGCGGGCGTGCACTCCAATGTCGGTGGCAGTTACCCACAATGCGGCCTCTCTGATGTCACCCTTATGTGGATGATCGTCAAAGCCGAATCCCGCGGGCTCGCTATCGACCACAAGTGTTTGTACGCGATGAATCATCCACGGCCCGATCCTCTAGGCATGCGCGAATCTTGCTCACCCACCGGACTGGAGAAAGTGCCCCACTTTACCCAGCAGGCAAGCTTTGAGGCCCGTTTCTCTGAAGGACCCATTGGCAGTCCGGTTTCAAAGACTCCAGCAGGCGAAGGCAATGCGATCACAAACCGATGATTCGGCGAAAGCCGGGTTGACTTTTTCGTTCAGCATCCAGTGGGAACTCGTTCGAGGCTCCAACAAGCCCACTTAGGATTACTTGCGGTTGGCCGACTACCCGCCAAGAGCCTCGGCTTCCCGCAAGCATTTGTTCCGGTTCTTGGCATGAAGAGAAAGAAAGAGAGCAGAAGAGTTACCTGCTCTCTTGCTCGCCGCTCCTTTAACCTGATGTCCTGGGCTTACACCATTCATTAGCGTCGGGTTCCGTCTATCACTGCGGGGTTAGGAACCGGACTCCGAATCGACCGAAGGACAGTCGCCGCTGAACCTGTTCACGGTACTTTCCGAAAGGACTCCCCAGGTTGCTCGTTGGTCGCATTTATTGGCGTCTGGTTGAGCCTTTCTCCGGACTCATACGAAAGACGATTCTTAAACAAGTGAAGACAGCAGCGGAATCACAGGCTGAGGTTTGAGTTGAATTCGATGCGATCAGCACAGGTTTCCCATCGTCAACGGACTCAGGCTTTAATGGCTTTGTTCGAACTCTCTTTCGCAATCCAGAGGAAATGAACGCCCACGTAAGTTCCAATGGCTTCGGTGATGAGTAATAGATACGGGGTCAGGACAAACGTAGTTCCCCATGCATCCAAAGGCTGCGAACGGATATGATCTGGGCTAACCGCCAGAAAATGGTGATACAGACCGAATAGCAACGAACCGAACAGCGAAATCGACAGGAGAATAAGGCCGAGTCGTTTTTCGACTGTCCAAAGGAGCGCCATTGCGATCAACGGAAAGATCAGCACAACCACGATGACGAAGATCGAGGCAGGTGGAGCAAGGCCGACGCGGAGTTCACGGTGGGCAAGACCATGCACGACGTTGACCAGCAGGTGGGCAACAACAATAGCGGTCGCGTACTTGACTGATCGGTTCACGCGGTTTAAAGGCCCGCTGCATTATCGGCTTGAATATTCTCAGATTGAGGCGCACTGTGCCAAGCTCCGGCTATTGGTGCACGCCGCCCAGCGACCGCTGCACGATATTCGCGAGATGTGGGAGGTTCATCATGCCATCATCCACCACTAACGAGAAGCGCACAGTAGTACGCGGCCTTGGCGAGATTGCGCTCCGCGTCAACGATCTGGCTGCCATGCAGCAGTTTTACGAGCAAGTCATCGGTTTGTCTCTTATGACCCGATTTCCGAACTCCGCATTCTTCAAGATTGCGGACGGCTACGGAGATCACACTCAAACGCTCGCCTTGTTCGACCGCTCCGAGAGCCCCGGTTATCGACGGACGGACGCTGCTACTTCCACCATTGACCACATCGCGTTCGAGATACCCCTTGCTGATTTCGCAGACGAACTGAAGAGGCTGGACGGTTTGGGACTCCAAGTCGAAACCGCTGAGCACGCATGGGTGCATTGGCGCTCGCTTTATGTGAGCGACCCCGAAGGCAATCAAGTGGAACTGGTCTGCTACGATGCCAGCGTGTGAGGGTACCATTGAACATGAGCAGAATACATCCAGAATGCCCGACTCAGACCCTTATGATCGCCGGGTAGCAGCCGATGTCCTCGTTCGACAAGAGCCAGACGAGGAAGAAGAGGAAGACGAAGGCGACGGCACGGAAGATGACGATGATGACGATGACGACAAGGACGATGACGGCTACTCGGAGTGAGCGTGCCCTTATTTATTTCAGAGGGTGAAGGATGAAGCGCGAACATTTCGTCAAGGTAGTCGAGGAGTCTCTTGACTCGCTCCCACAAGAATTTCGCAGTCGCATTCGTAACGTTGCTGTTTTGGTAGAGGATATGCCGCCGAACCAGCCATCACCGCAGTCGGGGCAGCAAAGGCGGCTGCTTCTGGGTATCTTCCATGGCGTGCCCACGACCAAGAAGAGCGTATTTGACCTGCCGACAGGGCCCAATCACATCGTGCTCTATCAGAAGAATATTGAAGCGGTCTGCTCCAGCGAGGCCGAAGTCTGCGAACAAATCCGCCTTACGGTCATCCATGAACTGGGCCACTATTTTGGGATGGATGAGAACCAACTGAAGGATGTTTAGCTCACTTCGCTAGAATCAGAGACTGTAGCGGATGGCAACACCGCGACTCACTCCCGAACAGATGGCTCAGGTTTCCGGCCTCGTTGAGCAATACATTGCAACCCAGCGCGAAAGGTACGCCTCCCGTGCCGTCCCGTCATCTTTACAACTCTCCCCAGTTCTCGATGGCACGCGACTCATCGTGTTACAAGGCAAACGGGTAGCCAATCCCGACTTCTATCCGATGTTGAGAAGCTTGGGTTTCAATAATCTGCCCGACCAGTCCGCAATGGCAGCGATTACGTTTCGTGATGTTGTGGTCTCGCACGAGGCGTTCTCGAATGGATTGTTGATTCACGAACTCGTCCATGTCGAACAGTATCGGCAACTAGGCATCCCGCGATTTAGCGAGCTTTACGTGCGCGGATTTCTTGATGGTGGCAGGCTACGAGGCAATTCCCTTGGAAGTCAACGCATACGCGCTAGGCGGTCGGTTTGAACAGAGTCCTGCCAATCGGTTCTCAGTCGAAGATGAAGTACGGAGATGGATCGCGGAGGGCAGGTTGTAGGTTTGGCCAATGGAATTGATCCCCATCCCCGGCGCGGAAATCTACTACGACGAGCACTTCCTCCCAACCGAGGAAGCAACCCAGTTGTTCAACGCGCTGCTGAGTAAGTGCGCATGGGAACGCCACAGGGCTTCATTTGGGCATACGGTTCCTCGCGACGAAGCCTACTACGGCGATCCCGGAACGCATTACACATATTCGCGGCGAGAGTACAAGCCGCTTCCTTGGATACCGGAATTGCTGTCGTTGAGAGTCCATGTCGAAGAGGCCACTCCGGCGGCGGCCTATGTCAATTTGTCCTTGCCGAGAACTGGCTACAACGCCGTGCTCTGCAATCTGTATCGGGACGGAAATGACAGCGTCGGCCTGCATGCTGATGCTGAGCCGGGGATGGGGCCTGTGATCGCTTCTGTCAGTCTGGGTGCGGAACGCCTGTTCCGGCTCAAACGAAAAAATGGCTCTGTCGCATTTTCGAAACGGTTGCCGCACGGCAGCCTGTTAATCATGGCTGGCGGGACCCAGAAACACTTCAAGCATGAAGTGCCCAGGGAGCCGGGCGTGACTCAGCCACGCATCAACCTGACGTTCCGGCGCATAGAGCACACACAGCCGATTTCTATCCCATTTCCCTTACAGCCTCAGCCAGCACTCCGATGATCCGCAGCCCAGCCCTTAGGGTCGTGTCATCTTGGTCGAGGTCGGGATCGTAGACTGCCAGCGTGGCTGCTCTGACCCGAAAACGGGCAAACACGACGCCAATGGATTCTTCCATATCCTCCAGAGAAAGCCCACCGGGTACCGCATTGACCCACACCGGGCGCGACTGCGGGTCTAAGGAGTCCGCGTCGATGTGGAGATAGACCTCCGGCACGCGCTGTGCCAGCCTGTCGAGCGCGACCTGCACGTCCCCCTGCGGCCTTCCCTCGTACCACTTCACCACCTGAATGGCAGAGTGGTCTAGGCGCTCCTTCTCGGCTGGGTCTAAGTCGCGCACACCCAGCATGAGCATTGCACGTTCGGGAACCGGGGTGCTGTTGTCGATCTGCGCCCAGTAGTTCCGATAGCAGTGCCCGGTGATCACGGCCATAGACATGCCATCAAGGTACCCGCTGATCGTCGTTTCCGGCGTATTGAAATCGCCATGCGCATCGAACCAAACGACACCGCAGTGCCCATGGTCGAAGCCCGAGAGTATGCCCTTGCTGACATCGCAGCCTCCGGCCAGTACCAAGGGAAACTACCCCGCCTCGATGGCTCGCCGGACAACGGGTGCGAGTCGCTTGCCCACAGCCAAGGAGGACGCGTTACCGCTGTCGCGAAACGGCTCGCCACGGTCAACCTACTCCATGCTTACGACGACACTCTTGGCAGCCAGCGACTTCTCCGCCCCGGCCCGCAGGAGACACTGCGGCCCCTTGCTTGGGCCCAGACGCTCGTCGCCCAATATAAGGAACCTGAATCAAAGATACGTGCACGCTTTTTGTCCTCCCTTATGTGACGAAGCCCATGTTGCTCACTCGACGCGCACGGCAACGGATTTCAGCGATTTGGGCGCATCGGTTCTACCTCCCCGACGAAACTCTCACAGATGAACCTCAGTATCGCGGATGCGTTGCGAGAGAAGCGGAAGTTGGCGAAAAGTGCGGATTGTGTAGGTGGGGCGAACATCCTTGGGCGAGGGTGTTTCATCAGCACTGCGGTAAGAGCGTCCGCATAGCCAGACAGTGCGGATTCCGTGTTGTTCGCCACCCGTGATGTCGGTGTTCAGTTGGTCGCCGACAAACAATACCTCATGTTTACTCAATGCGCACTTCGCCAAGGCAAAATCAAAAGAACTCGGGTGCGGGCTTTCGAAATCCCGCGTCCACCGAAGTTACCACCCACGCAAAGAACCGTCCGAGGCCAGCCCTCTTAAGCCACTGGCGCAGCTCCGCCTCGGTAGCTGTGCGTGTGTTCGCCCAGACTGCTAGCTACTTTGCGGCGCAAAAATGGATGTTATGAACGAGCAAGGTCCGGAACCTGGCAGGTGCATAGTGTGAGGGTCTTGCATTTCCGTCTTTTCTCTTTTGTTGCCGTAGTTCGCACCACGATACCTTAACCACTGTTATTGCCTGCCAAGAACCGACCGATATTGATCAGATTATCCGCGATCACGCCCAAGCCCAGCGCTGCATGCCAGCATCCCCGCGATAACGACAACGATTAAGCCCGTGACGCCGTTTGAGCACACTGATACGACCCTCCGACCCGGTTCGCCACTTCTGGCCTCTCCGGAAAGAGCGTTTCTTTTGATGGCGACGTCGTTCCGGGCTCTTGGTCGAGCGATTGGGCACGGAGATTTGCTTCACCCCCATCACTTCCAGTTCGCGCTCGTTGGCGGCAGAGTAGAACGCGGCGTCGCCGGCCACCATGCGGGGAACTCGTCCGAACTGCTCTTGGTGCTTCTCCACCGCCGGCACCAGCAGATCGGAATCGCTGGGCCGTTTCGCGAACACTTCGTAGTTCGTGACGATCTGATTCTCCGCTTCCTGGATCTTGATCATCTTGCCAAACTCGGTCGGTTTGCTCGCCTTCCCCTTGCGGATCACTTCCGTGCTCGGCTCGAAGACACTCACCAGTTTCCCCGGCACATGAACATCGCCACCCAGCACCCGCGCTTTCGCCTGCCCAATTACTTGTTGCACTCGCGGCAGCATCGTTTCCAGTTCTCCCCGCAGGTCGCGCAGAACACTTTTCTGCGTGCCCTGGGCGGCTCGCTTCACCCCGCTGGCGATCTCTTGCTGGAAGCGCTTCGCCTGGTTGACCACCTGACGCGTCGTGCGCAGCAGCTTGCGGTACCCTTGTTTCATCTTTTCCTGAACCTGCGGTCCTTTGCTGCGGCTGGTGCGCGCGATTTCCATCGCCCGGTGTCCGATGCTGCGCATCCGATCGCGCAGCGCAGCTACAATATCGAGAGTTGCATCGTTCATGGCGGCGGTGTGCGAGAAACTGCTAAATGACGACACGTTCCTCTCCATCGTCGAGGTAGACCTAGAAACTGGGCAACATCGGAATCCCACTGATAATATTTCCTTCTTCACCGACGCTTTTTTCCATCGCAATGTCGAGATTCGCGCCGAATTAGAAGAAGGCGGATTTTCGATAGTGACACAGGTTCCAATCGAAGGATTGGGCTCTATGGCTAGAGACATCGATTCCATCTGGGCTGAGCCACATGGTCGAAAAGTGCTGTTGAGTCTGTTGGAGCGGACAGAAATGATCGAAGAGGTCAGCGGCAGTTCTTTCCACATCATGACGGTAGGGCGGCGGCGGGAGTAGCAGCCTGAAATGCACTAATTTATGCACGCCTCCACTGATAGCCATGGGCGAACGCCTTCGTGCGAGTACAATGCCTGCGTTTAGAGGGAAGACGGTATGAACTGGGCGCGACTCGTGGCGATCATTGTTGGTGCTGGTGTCGTCTCGTCCCTCACTGACTGGTTCTTCGCAGGGGATTGGCTTCATCGCCGCTACACTTATCCCGAAATCTGGCGTCAGGGTGGCGAAGGGAGAGCGATTGCTCTGACCAGTCCGCTACCATTTCTGACCTGCGGGGTCTTTGCATATATCACCGCCCGGCTGGGTCTTCATTCTGTATCGGGCGCGATCAAGCTGGCGGTTGCGATGTGGCTGATCGGCCCGTTGCCGCTGATCCTCACTAATGCCGCATTTATGAAGCTGCACCGGGTGTTTGTCGCGTCCTACGCGACAGGGTGGTTGGTAAAGCTTGTGATCGTTGCAGTCGCAGTTGGCTGGTTCCTTCGTTGACGCCGACAGGAGGATCGATTCGTGTCGTTTGGCTCCCAGCGCCTTTAACCATGATCTGCTGAGCGCAGGTGTGACTCTCGCCTTCATGCGTGCCTGGCGAAATAACCGGTCTATTGAGCGGATGTGGCCACTCGCCGCGCGCCTGGATGGAAACACCCAACCCTCCCGCCTTTCGCCGCAGCGCTCCCGAAGAATTTCGACGACTCGCCTACTCATCGGAACGAGCCGTCGTCCTTCTGGAGTTTTGCTATCGGGCACGAAGATCAGCCGGTTATCCCAATCGAGATTCTCAATGCGCATCTGGTAGAGTTCGCGTTGATTTCTCATTCCGGTATCGCGCATCAAGATGACAATGTCGCGAAAGAGGTCGGCTGTTCGCTTTCGCCACTGGCAATCAGCGGCCGCAGCAAACAATATTCTTTCGGCGGCATCATCGAGTCTGAGTGATCGTCCGTGCTCTTTCATAAGCTTGATTTTCGGAGCACGGCTGATCAGTTTCCATTCCTCGGCTTTGTGAAGCATGCGCCTGCGTCCGCCCGAAAGGTACAAAAACCGTGCGGTCACCGGGTCTGAGCCGGTCAGGGCCTTTATCCGGCCTTCGTTCACGCACGCCTCCTGGAGACACCGGAGATCCTTAATCGTTCACAACTTTTTACGTATTTTTACCCCCAATTGACACAGGCACTGTTCCGTTCAAGTATGTTTCGTGCCGGGCTGATCCAGGTAGCGGCCCGGATCAGGAGTTCACCATGAGACCGAAACGGCGCTGGAACGAGCGAACCCGACTGATACTGACCCTCGAACTAGTCTAGTGTCCCGTAGATAGCTAGACGTATTATTCTTCTCCTTTGCGGCGGCGCCGGGGTTCGGTGCTCCCCGGTTGAATCGATTCCAACTTGGCGCGCGCCCGCTCAATTT
>Ga0070699_100004843_pt1 | contig 11876 bp, 9 predicted proteins | sample KBSK1503metaG_FD_65473 | JGI IMG/M metagenome (GOLD analysis project Ga0070699, IMG submission 65473) | Corn, switchgrass and miscanthus rhizosphere microbial communities from Kellogg Biological Station, Michigan, USA - KBS K1-50-3 metaG | ecosystem: Host-associated > Plants > Roots >...
GCGTAGGACTGCGGCACGTTCACGTACACGCGCAGCGGATCGGTCTGCGACAGAACGAACAGCGCGCGCCCCGCGCCGCCGCCGGCATCGATCAGGTCGCCCACGTCCACGTTGCGTTTGGTGATCACGCCCGAGAACGGCGCCAGCACGCGCTTGAAGCTCTCGAGCTGGCGCAGCCGCTCGACGTTGGCGTCGGCCGCGGCGAGGTTGGCGCGCGCCTGCGCATCCGCGCTGCGCCGCTCGTCGAGCTCCTGCTGCGATACGGCGTCGCGCTTGCGCAGGGCGTCCCAGCGCTCGAGCGTGCTGTGCGCGAGCTCCAGGCTCGACGCCGCCTGCTGGCGCGCGGCCACCGCCTGCGAGAGCTGCTGGTCGATCTCGGGCGTCTCGATCTCGGCGAGGAGCTGGCCCTGCTTCACGCGGCTGCCGATGTCGACGTGCCAGCGCTTGAGGTAGCCGCTCGCGCGCGCCGAGATCGGCGCCTGCACGTAGCCCTGCAGGGTGCCGGGGAGGACAACGGTCTGCTCGGCGGCCCCCGCCTTGGGCGTCGCGACGCGCACGTACTGCTTGTTCCTCTCGGCGACGCTCGCCTCGAGCGCTCTTGCGTTCGACATGCGGCTGAAGACCGTGCGGCCGCCGGCGAGCACGAGCAGCGCCAGCAGCGCGACGGTCAGGATTCGCGCGCGGCGGAGGATGGGGTCTCGTTCTGCCATTGGCCTTGCTTTCGGCGCATCAGTCGCAGGTGGACGGCGGCGTAGACTACCGGAACGAAGAGCAGCGTGGATACGGTGGCGAAAAGCAGGCCGCCGATCACCGCGCGGCCGAGCGGCGCGTTCTGCTCGCCGCCCTCGCCGAGGCCGAGCGCCATCGGGATCATGCCGATGATCATGGCGAGCGCCGTCATCAGCACCGGCCGCAGGCGCGTGGCGCCGGCGGCGAGCGCCGCCGCGACGGGCTGCACGCCGGCGTCGCGCTGCTGCCGGGCAAATGCAATCACCAGGATGCTGTTGGCGGTGGCGACGCCCATGGTCATGATCGCCCCCGTCAGCGCCGGCACCGAGAGCGTGGTGCCGGTGATGAACAGCATCCAGGCGATGCCGGCGAGCGCCGCCGGCAGCGCGGCGATGACGATCGCGGCGTCGATCCACGACTGGAAGTTGACGACGATCAGGAGATACACGAGCACGATCGCCATCAGCAGGCCGATGCCCAGGCCGACGAAGGAGCTCTGCATCGTCTCGACCTGCCCGCGCATCGTCACCTGGCTCGCGCGCGGCAGCTTCGGGCGCACGTCGTCGACGAGCTGCTTCACCTCGCCCGCGACCGCGGCGAGGTCGGTGCCGTGCACGCCGACGAAGACATCCACCGCGGGCGAGATGTTGAAGCGCGAGACCACCGGCAGCTGCTTGCCGGCGTGTGCCTCGACGAGGTTGCCCAGCAGCTGCGCCTGCGTGCTGGCGGCGGCGATCCCGGTGGCGGCGATCGGCATGTTGAGGAGCGCATCGAGGCTGTCGACGCTGTACTGCGGCGCCTGCACCGCGATGTTGTAGACGACGCCGTTCTGCGGGTTGAGCCAGAAGGCGGGCGCGGTCTGCGAGCTGCCCGAGAGCGAGAGCAGCACGTTCTGGCCGACGTTGAACGCCGAGAGGCCCACCTGCTGCAGCCGCGTGCGATCCATGCGCAGGTCGATCGCCGGCCCGTCCATGCGCTGGTGGATGTGCGTATCGACCGCGCCCGGGATCTGCTGGATCTTGCGCGTGAGCTCGGTGGCGAGCGCATAGTTGCCCGCGAGGTTCGGCCCGCTGAACTGCACGTCGATCGACGCCGGCAGGCCGAAGTTCAGGATCTGCGTGACGATGTCCGCCGGATGGAAGAAGAACTCGATGCCGGGGAAGCGCTTGGGCAGCTCGGCGCGCAGCATCGACACCAGCTCCTCGGTGGGCCGGTGGCCCTTCTTCAGCGACATCAGGATCTCGCCGTCGAGCGTACCGATGGTGCCGGCGTTGCTGTAGGACAGATTGATGCTGGAATTCGGCACGCCGAGGTTGTCGAGCACCGTGTCGAGCTCTTTCGGCGGCACCAGCTCGCGAATCGACGCCTCGATGTTGTCGGCGATGCGCGCCGTCTCCTCCACGCGCGTGCCGGTGGCGGCGCGGAAATGCAGCCGCACCTGCCCCGCGTCGACGCTCGGGAAGAAATCGCGGCCGAGCACCGGATAGAGCAGACACGATAGCAGACAAAACCCGAGGAAGAGCCCGGCGAAGGCGCCGCGCTTGCCCAGCACCGCGCCGAGCACGGTCGCGTACGCCGAGCGTGTGCGCTCGAACTGCGCATTGAAGATCCGGTAGAACGGAAACTCGCGCGGCGGCCTGCGCAGCATCAGCATGACGAGCGTCGGCACGAGCGTGCGCGACAAGAGGTACGAGGCGACCATCGCGAACACCACCGCCTCGGCCATCGGCACGAAGAGGAAGCGCGCCACGCCCGAGAGGAAGAACATCGGCACGAAGACGATGCAGATGCACAGCGTCGACACGAACGCCGGCACGCCGATCTCGCCCGCGCCGACCCTGATCGCGCTCTCGAGCGGCTCGCCCGCATGCAGATGGCGCTCGATGTTCTCGATGGTGATGATCGCCATGTCGACCAGGATCCCGACCGAGAGCGCGAGGCCGCCGAGCGTCATGATGTTCAGCGTCTCGCCGAGCGCGAACAGCACCAGTATCGACGTCAGAATGGAGAGCGGAATCGTCGCGGCGATGATCAGCGTCGTCTTCCAGTTGCCCAGAAAAAGGAGCACGAGCGCCGCCGTCAGCAGCGCCGCGATCAGCGCCTCCACCGCGACGCCGCGGATCGCCGCCTCGACGAACAGCGACTGGTCGAAGAGCGGCGTCACCTTGATGTCTTCGGGCAGGACCTGCGTCGCGATCGGCAGCAGGTCGCGCAGGTTGCCGACGATGTCGAGCGTGGAGGCGCCGCTGTTTTTCAGTATCGAGATGAGCACGCCGCGCTCGCCATCGCGCCGCACGATGTTGGTCTGCGGCGAGAAGCCATCCCTCACCTGCGCCACATCCTTCAGGTAGGTGGTGGCGCCGCCCACCGTGCGCACCGGCAGCTCGTTCAGTCCCTGTATCGCATCGGGCGACGCGTTCATGCGCACCGTGTACTCGATCTCGCCGAGCTTGGCGGTGCCCGAGGGCAGGATCAGGTTCTGCGTGTTGACCGCGTTCACCACGTCGGCCGGCGAGAGCCCGCGCGCCTGCAGCTCCTGCATGTCGAGGTCGACCGAGATGACGCGGATCTTGCCGCCGTAGGGGAACGGGATGGCGACGCCCGGGATGGTGACGAGCCGCGGCCGCAGCAGGTTCACCGCCGAGTCGAACACCGTCTGCTCGGGGAGCGTCGGGCTCGAGAGCGCGAGCTGGATCACCGGGATGCTCGAGGCCGAGTACTTGATGATGAGCGGCGGCGTGATGCCCGGAGGCAGCTGGCGCACCTGCGGCTGCATCGCCGCCACCACCTGCGCGATCGCCGTCTGGATGTTGGCGGTGCCCTGGAAGAAGATCTTGATGACGGTCGAGCCCGCGAGCGAGGTCGACTCGATGTGCTCGATGTCGCTCACCGTGGTGGTGAGGCCGCGCTCGCTCGAGGCGGCGATGCGCTGGCCCATCTCCTGCGCGGGCAGGCCGCTGTAGTTCCAGATGACGGAGATCACCGGGATGTTGATCTCCGGGAAGATGTCCATCGCCATCTTCGCCAGCACGAACGGCGTGGCGAGCAGGATGAGCATCGCCATGACGATGAACGTGTAGGGACGGCGCAGCGCGATGCCGACGACGCCGCCGCTTCCTTGACTTGGGTTTTGCCCGTCCCCCGCGGGCGAGGCTTCCATAGCGGCGCTATTGTAGGGGCGGGCGCCGGGACAATCTCACGCCGATTGTGAAGGGAATATGAAGCCGGCCACCAGAACTTCGCGGATCAGGCCTCACGCCGCCAGCTTGGCGCGCGCATCGCTATCCTGGCTCGCCAGGTAATCCTCGTAGGTGCCGCGATAGTCGATGACCGTCGCCGGCGCGCCGGCTTCGCCCGGCTTGAGCTCGATGATGCGCGTGGCGAGCGAGGACACGAACTCGCGGTCGTGCGACACGAAGACCAGCGTCCCCGTGTACTTCTCGAGCGCGCCGTTCAGCGACTCGATCGCTTCCATGTCGAGATGGTTGGTCGGCTCGTCGAGCAGCATCACGTTCGGCATGTCGAGCACCAGCTTGCCGACGATCATGCGCTGGCCCTCGCCGCCCGAGATGATCTTCACCGACTTCTTGGCGTCGTCGCCCGAGAAGAGGAGCTGCCCGAGCGTCGCGCGCACGATCTGGTCATCGTCGCCACGATCTTTTCTGCGCCAGCGGCCCAGCCACTCGGTGAGCGGCTCGTCGGCCGCGAACTCCTCCGCCGGGTCCTGCGGCCAGTAGCCGACGCGTGCCTTCTCCGCCCACTTCACATTTTTGTTGTTCTCAAGAAGCGAGCGCAGCAGCGTCGTCTTGCCGACGCCGTTCGGTCCGATGATGGCGACGCGCTCGCCCGCCTCGATCGTGAGGTCGAGCTTCTGGAAGAGCGGCTTGCCATAGCCCTTGGCGAGGCCCTTCGCCTCGATGGCGATGCGGTGCAGCTTCTCCTTGGGATCGATGAGAAACCGGATGAACGGGTACTGGCGGCTCGAGGGCTTCACCTCCTCGGGCTTGAGCTTCTCGATCATCTTCATGCGCGAGGTCGCTTGGCGCGCCTTGGCCTTGTGCGCGCGGAAGCGGCGCACGAAGTCCTCCAGGTCGGAGATGCGCTCCTTGGCGCGCGCGTTGGCGTTCTGCTGCTGCGTCTTGGCGAGCGTCGACGCCTCCATGTAGTCGTCATAGCTCCCCGGGTAGACGCGGAGGTTGCCGTAGTCGACGTCCGCCATGTGCGTGCAGACGCTCGAGAGGAAGTGCCGGTCGTGCGAGATGATCACCATCGTGCTCGAGCGCGCATTGAGCAGGTCCTCGAGCCAGCGGATGCTGTGGATGTCGAGGTTGTTGGTCGGCTCATCGAGCAGCAGGATGTCCGGGTCGCCGAAGAGCGCCTGCGCGAGCAGCACGCGCAGCTTCCAGCCGGGCGCCACCGACATCATCGGCCCCTCGTGCTGCGCCGTCGGCACGCCCAGGCCGAGGAGCAGCGTCGCCGCGCGCGCCTCGGCGTCGTAGCCGCCGTACTCGGCGTACTTCGCCTCGAACTCCGCCGCGCGCATGAAGTCGTCTTCGCTCGCGTTCGGATTCGCGTAGATCGCGTCGCGCTCGCGCATCGCCTGCCACATCTCGGCGTGGCCCATCAGCACGACGTCGAGCACGCGCTGGTCCTCGTAGGCAAACTGATCCTGGCGCAGCTTGCCGACGCGCTCGTTCCTGTCGATCGCCACCGTGCCCGCCGTGGGCTCGAGATCGCCGCCGAGGATCCTCATGAAGGTCGACTTGCCGCAGCCGTTGGCGCCGATCAGGCCATAGCGGTTGCCGCCGCCGAACTTGACGTTGACGTTCTCGAAGAGGGGCTTGGCCCCGAACTGCATGGCGATGCCGGAGGCGACGATCACAGGGAATTCCTAAAACAAGAAAGCTGGCCGCAGCCAGCTCGAGAGGCACGCATTGTAGCAGCGATAGCACACGTGGCGCGGCATGCACCTTATATTCGGTTCTGCCATGCGCCGCCTTCTCGCCGCATCGTCGCTCGTCCTCGTCTGCGCCGCCGCGCACGCGCAGTATCCCGACAAGCCCATTCGCCTCGTCGTCGGCTTCACCGCCGGCGGGCCGACGGATCTCCCCGCGCGCTTCATCGCCGAGCGCCTGGGCGCTTCGCTCGGCCAGCACGTCGTGGTCGAGAACCGGCCCGGCGCCGCCGGCCAGATCGCGACGCAGGACGTGCTCGCAAGACCGCGCGAGGGCTACAACCTGCTCCTTTGCACGCATTTCGAGGCCATCAACGCCGCCGTCTATAAGAACGCCCCGTACCAGCTCGCCGACATCGTGCCCATCAGCCAGGTCGCGCGCTACTACTACGGCGTGATCGCGGCGAACGACGTCCCGGCGCGCGACTGGGACGAGTTCGTCGCCTACGCGCGCGCGAATCCCGGCAAGCTCAACTACGGCATGCTCGGCAAGGGCTCGGCGCAGCACATCCTCGCCCTCGAGCTCGGCAAGCTCACCGGCATCGAGATGACCGGCGTGCCGTACAAGGGCGGCGCCGACGCGCTGCACGACGTCCTCGCCGGCCGCGTGCAGCTCTACGTCTCGCCCACGCTCGCCGTGCTGCCGCCTTACAAGGCCGGCCGCGTGCGCCTTCTCGCCGTCACGAGTGCGGAGCGTCTCGCTGCCGCGCCGGAGATCCCGACGCTCGCGGAGAAGGGCCTGCCGTTCGTGCGCTTCGGCTGGCTCGGCGTGTGCGCGGGTGCGGGAACACCGCAGGCGGTGATCGCACTGCTCAACCGCCACATCGTGGCGGTCGTGCAGTCGCCCGAGTATCGGCAGATGAGCGAGAAAGCGGGTTCGGTCGCGCTCTCCTCGACGCCCGAGGAGCTCGCGAAGATCCTCGAGCAGACGTACGAGCAGACGGCGAAGATCAGCCGGGAGTTTGGGTTGCAGCTTTAGGGCAGGATGGCGCGCTGCTCACGCGCGTCAGGCCGCGTCGTGGAAGATGATGCCGGCGCTGAAGCGACGCCCCGAGCGCACGCGGCTCACGCCGTGACGGAGCTTCACGCGATACGTACCGCGGGTGCCGCGCACCGGACGCTCGTTGACCGCGAAGATCACCGCGTCGCCCTGCGCGAGCGGCACGACCTCCGCGCGCGACTGCATGCGCGGGCGCTGCTCGGTCATGACGAACTCGCCGCCGGTGAAATCGCGCTCGGGCTGCGACAGCAAAATGGTGAGCTGCAGCGGAAAGACATGCTCGCCGTAGAGGTCCTGGTGCAGGCAGTTGTAGTCCCCCTGCCCGTACTTCAGGAGCAGCGGCGTCGGCCGGCGCTGCCCTGCCGCGTGACAGCGCTTGAGGTACGCCTTGTGCTCGGGCGGAAAACGCGCATCCATTCCCATCGTCGCGTTCCAGCGGTTCGCGATCTCCGCGAGCCGCGGATAGAGCGCCGCGCGCTGGGCGGCGACGAGCTCGGGCAAGGGGTAGTCGAAGTACTTGTACTCGCCGCGGCCGAAGCCGTGGCGCGCCATCACCACGCGGCTGCGGAAGAGACCGTCCTCCTCGTAGAGTGCGGCGAGCGAGCGGCACTGCGCCGGCGAGAACAGGCGCTCGACGAGGGCGCTGCCGCGCTCGTCGAGGCTGGCGCTCAGCTTTTTCCAGTCGATTTCCATGCCGCATATTCCTTGGGCAGGCAGGCCGCGCACGGCCGGTATCCCGCGGCACGCGCATGCGCCCGGTTGAGAAAGAAGACGCGGCTGCGCACATAGCCGCCGCGTGCGATGGCGCGCAACGCCGCCGGACAATCGAGGCGGCCGAAGATGCGCTTGCCGCGGTGGCCGCCGAGCGTTCCCGGCCGGCCGCTCGCGAACGGCTTGCCGTCAGGGCCGATGAGCGTCCACGTACGCTGCATGACGCAGTCTAGGTGCGGCGCAGCGCGCAAGCGCTCCGCTTCTTGCTGACCTGTCCCCGATTCACCGTAGTTGCGGAACGCGCAGGTGCTCGTCGCTCGCCTGCTGGAGGGCGCAGCCGAGCGCGATAAGCGTCTCGTCGCCGAAAGGCCGTCCGATCAGCTGCAAGCCGATCGGCAGACCTGCTGCCGAGTGCGCCACCGGCACGACGAGCGCCGGCACCCCGAGATAGTTCATCGGTCGCAGGAAGCCCGACATCTCCTTGATGGCGGTTGCATTCGCGCCACTGGGATCGGTGTCGGCGATTTTCGGTGCCACCGCACGCGCCGCGGGTGCGACGATGACATCGACGTCGCCGATCGCCTCGAGATGCGCGGTGAGTGCCGGACCCCGCCAGCGCAACGCTTCAAGATATTCCACGCCACTGTAGGCGAGACCGCTTTCCAGGCGAGCGCGCACCGGGGGTGTGTAGTCCTGCGGGCGGGTTCGCAGCCACGGTGCGTGAAAGGACGTTGCTTCCACCGAAAGCACGACGAACGCCGCGGCATCGATTGGCTTCGGATCCGGCAGATCGAGAGAGACGACCTTCGCGCCGAGCTTGCGCACCTTGGTGATGGTGTCATCCAGCGCCGCGGCAACGTCCGCCTCCAGGTCGTCGACATAAAATCTCTTCGGCACGCCGACCTTCAGCGAATCGGCGCGACGCCGCGTAGCCGCCTTGTTCCAGGCGGGAGCGCCGGCAGTGACCGCATCGAGCGGATCCTCGCGGAAAATCAGCTCGGCGATCAGCGCGCAATCCTCCGCGCTGCGGCAGAGCGGCCCCACCGTGTCGAGCGTGAAGGAGAGCGGCATGACATGGGCGCGGCTGACACGACCGTAAGACGCCTTCAATCCCGTCACGCCGCAGAAATTTGCCGGAATGCGGATCGAGCCGCCGGTGTCGGAACCGAGCGCGGCATAAGTGAGGCGTGCCGCGACGGCCGCGGCCGGGCCCGATGACGAACCGCCGCTGATGCGAGCGCTGTTCCACGGATTGCGCGCCGGGCCGAGATAGGCATTGTGTCCCGTCGGTCCCATGGCAAATTCCACCATGTGCAGCGCGCCGATGCGGATCGCGCCGGCCTCCTGCAGATGCCTGATGACGGTCGAGCTCTGCGATGCGATCCATCCTTCTCGTATCTTCGAGCCACAGCCTGCGGGCTTGCCCGCGAAGTAGTACATGTCCTTGTGGGCCATCGGCACGCCATGCAGGGCGCCCTTCGGCCCGGACCGGGCAAGCTCGGCATCGGCTTCCTTCGCCGCAGCGAGCGCCTCGTCGGCTTCGATGCGCACGAAAGCATTCAGCCTGGGCTGCCACTGCTCGATTCGCGCGAGCAGTGCCTGCGTGACTTCGACCGACGACAATTTGCGCTCACGGATATGCGCTGCAACTTCCGTGAGGGAGAGCAACGCCGGATCGCTCACCCCTTGGCGCCCTTGCGCGCGATGGCCACGAAGCTCGCCGGCTCGATCTCGAGCGCGAGCTCGAGAGCGAGCTCATCCAAGCACCTGACCGTGGGATCGACCGTCCTGGCCGCTCGCGCGGCCGCATCGTCCTCGATCGGCACGCGCGCAGCCTCAGCAAATGCCTTGACGCGCTGCGCTGTCACTCTTTCGCTCATCCTCTACTCGACCTTGATGTTGGCGTCTCTTACGACCTTCGCCCACTTCGCAATTTCGGCCTGGACGAATGCAGCGAAGTGCGGCGGCGTATCGCCGACGCCTTCGAAGCCCATTTTCGCGAGCCGCTCTTTCACGTCGGCAGCCGCGAGCGCTTTGGCGACTTCGGCCTGCAGCTTGCGCACGATGGCCGGCGGCGTGCCGCCCGGCAGGAAGAGGCCATTCCAGCCGACGATCTGGTAGCCCTTCAGTCCGCTCTCGTCGAGCGTCGGCACATCGGGCAGCACCGGCGAGCGCTTGAGATCGGTCACGGCGAGCGCGCGCAGCTTGCCGGACGTGACGTACGGCGCCGTGCTCGGAATATTCTCGACCATGAACTCGATCTGGCCGCCGGCGAGGTCGGAGAGCGCGGGACCTCCGCCTTTGTAGGGAACGTGCGTAGCCTCGATGCCCGCCATGGTCTTCAGCATTTCGCCGGCGAGGTGCGGCGTACTGCCCACTCCGCCCGAGCCGAAGTGGAGCTTGCCGGGGTTGGCTTTGGCGTAGGCGATGAATTCGGCCACCGATTTCGCCGGCACCGACGGATGCAGCACCAGCATCAGCGGCGCCGAGGCGACCAGCGTCACCGGGGCGAGATCTCTCAGCGCGTCGTAGGGCAGCTTGTACAGGCTCGGGTTAACGCTGAAGGTAAGAGGCACGATCAGCGCGACGTGGCCGTCGGGCGCGCTCTTCGCGACCATCTCGGTCGCGACAATGCCGGAGGCGCCCGGCCGGTTTTCGACCACGACCGGCTGGCCGAAACTCTCGGAGAGCTTCTGGGCGATGAGCCGGCCGACGATGTCGGTCGAGCCACCGGGCGAGAAGCCGTCGATCAGGCGCACGGTCTTGGTTGGATACGCCTGCGCCAATGCATTGCTCGCAAGCGCGAGCGCAGCGCACATCGAAATCAATCCGCAAAAGGTTCTGCTTCGCATATCACCTCCCCATCGCATCGGCCGAGTCTATACCGCTCATCAACGGCATCGGCTATGGTTGTCGTCCCGGGCAGGGGGGACCCACTATGAAACTCCGCATCGCCGAGAACTTCCGCGCCGTCTTCTACGCGCCCTTCTACGCCATCCGCGCGCTCGGTCTCGCCGCGCGAGAGCGCCTCGAGGTCGAATGGCTGCCCTCCGATGCGCCCGGCGGCGCGATCGGCGAGGTGAAGCGCGGCGCCATCGACGCGCAGTGGGGCGGACCGATGCGCGTGCTGAAGGACCATGACGCGACGCCCGACGATGGCGCGAGGCTCGTGTGCTTCGGCGAGGTGGTCGGGCACGATCCCTTCTATCTCGTGGGCAAAAGGAACCAGCCGGCGTTCGGCGCCGGCTTCAACCTGCAGCACATGGCCGCCCTGCGTCTCGGCGTCGTCTCCGAGGTACCCACGCCGTGGTACTGCCTGCGCGCCGACCTCGAGGACGCCGGCGTGCATACCGCCGCGATGCGCGAACGGGGCCGCCTCGTCGACAAGCTCACCATGCCCCGGCAGCTCGAGGCGCTCGCCGCGGGAAAGCTCGACGTCGTGCAGCTCTTCGAGCCCTATGCGAGCCAGGCGCTCGCCGATGGCAACGCGATCCTCTACGCCGCAGCATCGCGCGGCCCGACCTGCTACACGACCTTCATCACCTCGCGCGACAGCGCCGCGAAGCGGCGCGCGGAATTCGCCGCGCTCACGCGCGCGACTCAAGGCGCGCTCGACTGGCTGGCGAAGGAAGGGCCGGCCGAGCTCGCGCGCCTGACCGCGCCCTTCTTCCCCGACGTGCCCGAGGAGCTGCTGCGCTCGGCCTTCGAGCGCTATCACCACGCCGGCCTGTGGTCGCGCACCACGGCGGTATCCGAGGCCGGCTTCGAGCGCCTCGCGCATAGCTTGCATACGGGCGGATTCATCTCGCGCCGCGCCGCGTACAAGGAATGCGTCCACGACTTCGGGAGGACTGGATGAAGCGCGCTTTCTCTTCCTTGTTGCTGCTCATCGCTTTTGCCGCATCCGCGGCTGACGACTATCCAGCGAAGCCGATCCAGATGATCGTGCCCTTCCCCGCCGGCGGGCCGGCCGACATCGTCGGCAGGCTGTACGCACAGCACCTCTCCGCAATCGTCGGCGAGCCGGTGGTGATCCTCAACCGCGACGGCGCAAGCGGCTCGATCGGCACCGCGGCGGCCGCGCGCGCCGCGCCCGACGGCTACACGCTCATCTTCGGCACGACGAGCACCATGGTGATCAACCCGCTCGTCATGAAGAACGTGCCTTACGATTTCTGGAAGGACTTCGCGCTTATTGGCCTGATCGCGAACGCGCCGCACATCCTCGCCGTGCGCGAGGGCCTGCCGGCGAAGAGCGCAACCGAGCTCGTGGCGATGGCGAAGCGCGACCCCGGCAAGTACACCATCGCCTCCTCGGGCCCGGGCACCATCGTGCAGATGGCCGCGGAGCTCTTCAAGCAGGAGGCCGGCATCGATCTCCTGGTCGTGCCGTTCAAGGGCGGGCAGCCGGCGACGCTCGCGCTGCTCTCGGGCGAGGTCGACATGATCATCAACGACCTCACCGGGCTGAAATCCAATCTC
>Ga0070699_100004844_pt1 | contig 11876 bp, 16 predicted proteins | sample KBSK1503metaG_FD_65473 | JGI IMG/M metagenome (GOLD analysis project Ga0070699, IMG submission 65473) | Corn, switchgrass and miscanthus rhizosphere microbial communities from Kellogg Biological Station, Michigan, USA - KBS K1-50-3 metaG | ecosystem: Host-associated > Plants > Roots >...
AGGTCAGCAGGGCGCTCCGCGCCGAGATCGACGAGTACGCCAAGACCCACGGCATCACCCGATCGCGCGCCGCCGGACAGTTTCTCGAGATCGCGTGCGAAGCCCTGCGGGGCCGCGAAGACGTCCCTGCCGGCAAGGCCGAAGAGATCCTCGAAGCCCTTGAAGGCGTGTGCACGGTCGTCGAACTCGTCGGTCCGCCGACCTTCGGACTGCTGCGCCTTCTGTCGCACTGGGCCACCCAGAGCGGAGGCCTGAAGGTGTCCGAAGACGAGCTGCTCGCCGAGCTACGCACGGTCGCCGGCGACGAGTGGGAGCAGGCCGTCTCCGAAGCGGAACGAGACCTGAGCTCGCCCTGAAGAAGGCTAGGACCGAAGGGAGGCAGTGAGTGTTTTTCGTCGAGGCTCGGTACCACCGAGACCCGGAGAAGGTGCCGCAGCAGATCCGCTACATCTCGCACCGCGAGGAGCGGCTACCGAGCGGAGAGCGGCGGGAGCTCTTCGGAGTCGGCGACCGGTACAGGGCTCTCCGAGGAGATGAGAAGGCGATCGAGAAGTCGTTCGCCGAGGACTCCAAAGGGCTCCGTCGGCCGGCCTACTTCCGCTTCATCCTGACCGTCGACAACCGCGCGGCTGAACGCTTCGCGAGGTTGGACGGCGTCGCCACCGAGAGGGCGGTCCGCGACGCGATCGAGAAGACCTTCCGCGGCGCGGCGCGGGATGTCCAGGGCGTTCTTGCGATTCACCAGCACGGTGGAGACGGCCGGCCGTCGCACCCGCACGTCCACGCGCTCTTGAGCCCGCGCCTTCAAAACGGCGCGCCCATCCACTTCGCGCCGCGGGCGATCGAGAGGGTCAAGCAGCGCTGGGAGATCGAGGTCCTGCGCAGCCTGGAGCGCCACGAGCGCCGCCTCGTCCGACGCCATCCCCAGCGCGAGCTGATGCCCTTGACCCAGTTACGGCAACGCGGTTTCAAAGCGAGACAGGGGGTGTTGCGCGTCGAACCGCACTCGCCTCGGCTTCGGCGACTCGGACCCCTGACCCTCGCGTTTCTGCGGTCGCGGCCATCGCGTCGCGTGGGGAAGCTGGCGGGACGGAGCGCGGATGCCGCTCTCGGATTCCTGGATCGCGCGATGGAGATCAACCGAGATCCCGAGCGAGTCGCGCGACGAGTATCGCTGCGACTGCTGTCCAAGGCGCTGGCGGCCCCAATGCGGAACACCCTCTGGCTCGCCCGCGGTGTCGCTAGCTTTGGTGCGCCAACGATGGTGAAGGGCGGACTCATGGGCTCGGAGAATGGGCGCGCGCGAGCCGGCTCGGGCAGGCCGGACGCGCGCGCTTCCGGAGCGAACACCGAGCCAACCTCGGGTCCCTCTGGAGCCGGGCGCGCGCTGGGCGCTGACTATGGCCGTCTGCTGGAGCGGGCTACAGCAATGGGTTGCGACCCTGGACGGCAAGCAACCATTGTCGACGGCTCGGCATCCACCGCATGGTTAGAAGCGTCGCCGCCGCGGCGTCGCCACCCGGTACACGCAAGCTACCGCGCGTGCTTTGATCTGCCGGCACTCGACTTGCGTACGGGGACCGGGGGCTTCTTCGATGCGGCCCCCTTGTAGATCGTCGCCGCCGCGATCTTTCGCAACTTGGGGCGCAGTTCGGCGGGAAAGTAGTAGCGAACCAAGCTGTACGGTTTCTTGAGGGCGTTGACGGCTGGCGAGACCTTCCCGAGCTCAATAGGTCGTCCGGTTAGATCCTCCACATAGATCTGCGCGGCCGGTTTCGGATCATCTGGATCGTAGGGCTTATACGGAACGTCGACGGCTTCGTCCCTGCTAAGGGCGTACGTGGGGTCAAGGCCAGCCTGCTCTACCGCGCGCGTAGCCTGGATCTCGAAGTCCGCTTGGGCTGATCCCGTATCTGTAGCGTCTATTGCCTTGTAGAGCTTTCTCTCCACGAGCCCTCGACCCAGCGACGCCAGGATCGTGTCATCAGCCGTTTCGCACGCCTTAAAGAACTCCGTGACGGTGTAATCGTCGAGAGAGAGGTACTGTTCGAGGCTCAGCTTGCCCGCAAATGCTGACACGACCGCCGGTGGCGCGTCAGGTACCACCCTGGCGTGAGCATCGGGCCTTGAACCGGCTTCGTCGAGCAGGTGCTTGTAGCGCTTGAACAGCAGCTGAAGCATCTTCTCAGCAGCGCGTGTCGTCTTATGAAAATACACCGTGCTGTACATGTGGTGACGCGCAAAGACGTACGCCTCGGCCGTCAGAAGTGCCTTGCGACTCAGGTATAGTCGCCCTCTCTCTTCGTCCACGAACAAGTGGTGTATCAGCCACGGTAGATCGAAGTCTCCATAGTTTGTGCCGCTAGCGTGACTATCTCTGAGGAGATAGTCGAAGCGATCGGCATCCAGTTGGCTGGAGACGATCGCCGCTAGTTCCGGTCGAAGGGCTGTAGTCTTATCATTGTCGTCCTCATTCTCGTCTTCTTCGCCGAATATGGGCGCCAGCAAGTCGGGAAGCTTCGGATCGTAGTCTCGCAATATCGCCGAGACCTCAGTGTTCTCATCCAAGATGATCTCTTGCGTCCGGCTCTCGTGGCTGTCGCCCGTGACCTTCTCGAAGGCGTGCGAAAAGGGCCCGTGACCAATGTCGTGCAAGAGTGCCGCACTAAGGAGCGCGACGCGCTCCTGTGGCTCGTACTTCACGTCCTTCAGAGACTGAAGACGCTCAAACATCAGGCGTGCGGTGTGCATCACTCCGATAGAGTGAGCTAAGCGGCTGTGGTTGGAACCGGGAAAGACGAAGTCGCTCATTCCGAGCTGCTTGATTCGTCGAAGCCTTTGAAACTCGCGCGTATTGATGAGGTCTAGAAGAAGTCGTTCCTCAGGGGTGTTTTGGAAGGCTATGATTCGATGGATCGGGTCAAGAATGATCTTTGGCCATTTCTGTGGCATCGTTCACCCTTGGTTTGGTTGAACGCTAGCTGGTATACGAAGTTGCGTCAAGCGACACAACCCTCGACGCTGCGCACCAGAACCGCTACCGTGCGGCGACCATCAGCTTGGTGTCGAGTTCTTGATACCAACGGAGGGCCGCGTGGATCAACACCAAGTCTGAATCGCTTACACGACAGTCGGCGCCCGAGCGCGGGTGGGTGATCCGATTGCGCACGGCTACGGCCTCCAAGAACGTGTTCCACTCCGGCCCCGAGTCCACGAGAGGGTTGTCGACCTCCTCGGCCGCTGCGAAGGCGGCAAAGGACAGCTGCAACCCGTCCGAGACCCCGCTACCGTCCTGGTCCTTGAGCCTCTTCTTCTCGGACCGCACAGCCTCCCGTGCCCTCGATCTGGCCTCAGCTGAAAGGTGTGTGGACTCCTCCGCGACGTACCTGCGAGCGTAGTTCAACCCTTCGATGAGGGCGAAGACCGCGCGGACGTAGTTTCGCCGCAGTAGGGCGTCGTCGGAGCCGATCGCTCGGCTGCCGGCGATCCCGACGTCGGGCATGAGCTCGGCCGCGATCCCGGTCAAGACCAGCAACGGCGACTCTTCGCTCACAGACGATTCCTTTCATACGATCCTGGTGGAGAGGAAGTCCCCCACCAGGGCCATGGCTCGTCGGCCACGTGCTTCCGGGTCTACTTGGTCTTCGTCTTGTCAGGCTTGCCGTAGCCCAGCCCTCGCCCAGGCGTTGGTAGAAACGGATCACCCTTGACGACGGTGCGCTCCGGGCCGGTATCGACCCCGCGCGGCCCCACGATGGGGTACTGCCCTGACACTGGTGCGGTCTCGCCCGGCTTGTATTTCATTGTCAGGAGATTCCTCTCTCCTCGCCAAGGTTTGGGTTGACTGTCGGAACAGGAGGGTGGGAGAATCGGACTCCACGGGTGCTCTGGACACTCGTCGAACGTTTTTAAGGCGCCGTCCCGTACCAACGGGCAACACCCTCCGGTAGAACAAGCCATCCACCCTTCGGGCGTCATCGGGCGAAATGCCCGGCGGCGCCTAGGTTGATGGAGCATAACACAAATGTTATGTCTCGATCAACCCTCTAGAGCAGCTAGAAATAACACGCGCGTGATAGAATGGCTGCCGGGTCCCGTATACTCGTTCCTGACTGCCAGGCGCGAGAACGTGATCATCGCTTGGCTGGAGAGGGAACGTGTCAGCAAGGAGCAGCGAGCTATCTTCCAGCAGAAGGTTGACACGCTGGAACGCGGGGGCTCGACCGTATGCCCAGGGCTAATCTTCGGGCCGATCGTGAAAGAGATCTACAAACTCAAGATCAAGGGCAACAAGGGCATGGTGCAGCTCAGACCCATGATCTGTCGCGGGCCGTTCGGCGACAAGAAGGCCAACAGCACCCTACTCGTGGGGGCCATCGAGCGCGGCGGTCATCTCGACCCTGCTGGGGCTCCATGGGAGGCGCAGCTCAACCGGGAAACGCTTCTTTCTGACTGGACGAGGAGACGTCATGACCGGCTTTCGTGACCGACTGCGGGACTCCCTGCGCGATCCAGAATATCGGTACGCATACGCCGATAGCCTACTCAACTCTTGGATCGCGGCGCAGATTAAGGCAATCCGGGAGCAACGTCGGCTCACTCAGCAGGAACTTGCGGAACGGCTCGGGACCAAACAGGCCGGCGTCTCTCGTCTCGAGAACGTGAACTACTCCGCTTGGAAGACCGAGACTCTTAGAAAGATCGCCCGCGCTCTCGGCGTTAGGCTACGGATTACCTTTGAGACCTTCGGCACAGTTCTAGACGACGCTGAGCGCTTTAGCAAGCGCGCACTCGAGCGCCCCGAGTTTGAGAGTGACCCCGAGTTCTCCTGGCGCATTCCTGTTCAAGAGATACCCGCCTTCGCCAACACGGTTGCGTGGATGGAGAAGCAAGCGGCGCCGAGCAACCCGACCAACCCGTTTGCCCCGCGGCTACGCAATCCGCTTGCCTCGCGCCGCTTAGAAGGCCAACAAACTGTTGGGAGTCAGGATGAAGCTAGCAGCAGTCCTCTTGGCCCGAGTCGCCGCCTGGGTGGAAGTGGAGGAGTTGACCCCGCGAAACCAAGTGGGGAGGGACAAGCTCGGCGAGGCCTTGCGTGAGCGCTACTCCTTTCTGAAAGCGCCACAGACACTGGAAGAGTTTGACGTCCAGAAGGACGGCATTCAGTTTCAAAGCGGTCGTCATGGCGATATCGTCATTGAGCGCCTGATCTTCTACACGAAAGGAATCGTCGTAGAGACGCGATCGTCGACGAAGGACTGTGAGCAGGTGCTCGCGGATCTCATCGCCTGGATCCAAGCTCAGGCGGGAGTCACTGACGCACTCCGAATCATTCGCACGCTCTACGGGAGCCAGTTAACCTTTTACAGTGAACGCAGTCTCGATCTCGTGAATCCGCGACTCGCGGACCTCGCCACCTGGCTCAGCGATCGCATTGCCGATGGAATGGAAACGAGACTGTCGTACGGTGTCGTCGGCATCCACTTCGGCTTCGACGAGTTAACCTACCAAGTATCGCCGGGACGCCTGCTTATTGAACGTCGGGCCGAGGCTCCGTTCTCTGAGAACAAGTACTTCTCCGCAGCACCCCTAAGGACCGAGGATCACCTGGAGTTTTTGCGCCGTTTTGAGGCCGTATTGGATGGCACTGTCGAATCTCGACAGAGGTCTTGACCTTTGGGGGTGGTCAAAACGCCAGACGAGCGTCGCGAACCGGTGGTGCCTTCGCCTGACGTCACATCACCTGACCGCCCGCTGGCCTTCCGGTCGCGCAAGAACTCCTTGACGTGATCGTCGTGTACCACGCAGGCAAGCCGCTTCGCGCACCAGTCCCTAAGGACCTGCGCTCACGGAACACACGAGCGCTGCCGTGGCAACCTGCTGCACGCCTGGGCCCCGGCTCGCGCGTCTCGCGTCGATTTTGACGCGACTTTGACCAGAACACCGCGAACCAGCGGTATTCGGTGCGATATCCGACGTCGCGGGGCCGCTGCTAAAATCCTGGATCGTCTAGCTTCATAGGGTTTGGAGACGGTTGGTCCGGAACTTCCACGCGCTCCGCAATGCCCGCACGGACCAAGTTCCGCATAGCGGTCCGAGGCAGGTCGTGAGGAATCTGCCCCGGTAGCCCTGCGGCTCGGCACGCCGAGTGCCATGCCCGAAGGAACGAGACGATTGGCTCGCCATCACGGTGGAATACCAACGGCACGATGGGGCCCTCGCGCTTTAGCCGCTCGTGCTCGGCCCTCTGAGCTTCCAGGAGCGCGCGGAGCTCCGCGGTCATCGGGAACACCAGGCCCTAGCCGTTCTTGGTGGTGCCGGGGTCCAGCCGAACCTCGCCGCATCACAGTCGACTCGCGGCCACTCGAGCCGCAACACCTCCGACTTGATCCGCCAGTCCGTGATATGCCTTAGCCGATCTCTTGCCCCTGAGCGCCCGTTGGTGCGAGGCGAAGAGACAGCGAATCACGATGAGGGTACCACTGCCGTCAACAAGCCCGCGCAGGAGGTCGGGATATCCTCTCCTGAACCCAGTCATGGGGGATACGGAAGGCGACGAGCGCGCGAACGAACTTCTCAAGCTGCACTTGGAGATAGATAACTGCCGGATCTGCGAAACCGGACTGGTTACAGATCTTCAGAAGCCTCTAGGGTTAGACCGTGGAGAGCCAGGTAGGGTGATGATCGTCGGCCAGAGCCCGGGAAGCGCCGAGCTGGCCCGGCGCCGTGCATTCGCGGGTCCAGCCGGTAAGCGTCTCACCGACTGGCTGATTGCTAGCGGAGCGGACCCGTCAAGCCCCCGGGCAGGCATATACCTCACATCGTTGCTGAAGTGCGTTTGCCCTACACCATCGAAATTGCCGCCCATGCTCGCCAACTGTCGGCGGTTCCTTGTGCAACAGCTACGGCTGATAAGGCCGGAACTGGTCATTTCGCTCGGTGCAGATGCCTATGCGGAGTTGTCGTTCTCGGGCAAAGACTACTCCATGGCGTTGTGCCGCGCGGAGAACAGCCGTGACTACTTTCTCGCAGAGGCGCCCCCACACGGGTTTCACTTCACCCTGCTTCCGTGGCCACACCCAAGTGGCCGAAACCGTTACCTAAACGAGGCAGAAGTGAAGACGAGGTTAGCGGAGAGCTTCGCTGTTGTGCGAGCTGTCCTGAGGCAAGACAACGCATGAAGACTCGCGTGTACATAGCTGCAACCGCCATTGTCCTCACCTTAGGAATGGCGTTCTCGCGGATCATGCCGAGCCTCGCCGCACTCTGGGGACCGGTGACCGCAGCGACGTACTTACAGGCTTCGTTGACGATGATGGGTATATATGTGGCGATCGCGACCGCGACCTTATCCGGCTTGCTCATCAAGGAGAGTTGGGAGGCTGAGCAGGCGCGCGCTGCGCTCAAGAGCTACATGCAGGGTACCGCGAAGACGAAGCTCGTTCGTGACGATGACTTCTATGTCCAATTCTTGGCCGCAGCGCGCGCCGCACGGAATTACGTGTGGATCGCCTATCTTGCGCCCTACCCTCCAACCGAAGGCGCTGACCCCGCGCGCCTGCAGTACTATACGAAGTTGGTCGAGACCATTCGGCAACGAGGCGATGTCAAGTTTCGCCGCCTCATCCGTCGCACGCCTCGCAACGAGGTGTGGATCCGGGAGCTTCTTAACGCTCTCCGGAACCAGCCCAATATGGACATTGCCCTGCTCGACGACTCAGGCGCTGAAGAAAATCCGTTGGCAATCAGCGCTCAGGTCGTTGACGGTGAGAAGGTGTGGCTCGTTGCACTCGAGGGGCATGAGCGCCAAGCAGACTTCCGCGATCTCTTCATCGAGAGTGCCGAAGCCGCTGAGGCGATGAGGCGCTATTACCACAGACTGTGGGCGAGGGCCACGATCGTGCTCCGCTCCGGCGTTGTCACTAATGACGGCGCGGCGATTCTCGGCGCATAGGGCTGGTGTGATGGCCTCCGCGAAGTCAGCCAATCGGTTGGCGTCGCCGGAAGGACTCTTGGTCCTGTCGATACGATCGGAGCACGTCGCGCGCATTTTCGCGGGTCAGAAGAAGGTCGAACTGCGGAAGGCACTCCCGGTGGCGTCGTTCAGTCAGGTGCTCATTTATGAGTCGGGCGGTCGAGGACTCGTTGGGCGGTTCACCGCGGTCGCTGTACATGAGGGGGCACCAGACGAGTTGTGGCGGAAGTTCGGCGAGGTGGCTGCGTCGAAACACCGCTTTGATACCTACTTCGCGGGCCGGACGCATGGATATGCCATAGAGATCGCGGACCCGATCGAGTTCGACAAGCCGATCAGCAAGCGCAGCCTCGCCGAGCATATACCGGGGTTCCAACCACCTCGCAGCGCCTTCCTGATTCCGGCTGGTACGCCTGCTTTCACCGCTCTTCAGAAGCTCGTCGCATCTGCGGCACGCCGAATCGTCACGTTGCGACCTATCGAGCCTCGCGATCGTGCACTCTTCGTCGATCTTGTCACGAAGTATGTTGGGCGCGCATACGCTGACATCGGTGAGCCTTTTGCGCGGCGCATCCTCGAGGTGTCCGATCTCGGGTACGACCCTGATGGGTTCCTAACCATCAGCAAGCACGTGTTCTCGATCTATTCAACGGCAGGTGAGCACATAGGCTTCACTACGCTGACGCGGAAGTTCGGGGGAGCTGCGAAGACAGGGCCCACGGTTCTGCTCGGGCCATACCGGCATAAAGGCTACGGGCAAGCGACGCGTCGTGCGATTGAAGCTCACGCCCGCGCGAATTCCATCCGAAAGCTCTACTGCACGGCTCCTGAAAGCGAGACCGATATAGTCAACTATCTCCTTCGCGCTGGGTACCGTGTCGAAGCGCACCTGCAGGCCCATTACGACGTCGGCCATGGGGAGCTTGGCTTTGGGAAGGAACTTGACGTAACGAACGAGGTTCGCCTTGCGGCCAAGGCATTGCCGGTCCGTCGTGGCAACTTGGCGAATGCAAGCGCGTGGGAGCAAGCCGACTTGGTCGCGCAGGTCGAACGGTTGTTTACGGACTCATGGTTCCCAATCACCGCAGTGGTGGCGCGGAGTGTCGTGGAGGCTGCGTTGAGTGATGCAGCTATCCAAGGCTACGAGGAAAAGCCGCGCCGCCTCGTTTGCGTGCGCGACGGGGACGACTGTGTCGGTTGCGTCGTGTTGGTGCCGAAGCGCGGCGGCAGTTGTAAGGGTGTGATCCTGTTGGGGACGTCGCACGGCCGAACGGTGGTCAAGCTGCTCGAGGCAGCGGAGGCTGTGACCCGACAATGGCGACGCCGCAAGCTCTACTACCTTCACCCGATTGGCGACTACGCGACGGTTGACGCGCTACGCGAAATGGCATTCGTGACCGAGGGTGTGCTTCGCTCACCGTACAGACAGGGACAGGACGTCATCGTCCTATCTAAGTTCCTAGCGAAGCAGAGTCGCTGACGAGCCCCGAACGCTCCGGTCACCTAGAAGCGCGAGCAGAACGCGCAGCCGACCGCCGTACACCCTGGCCGGCGACGGTAGCGCCGCCCGTACCTACGCCCGGGCGGGTACCGCGTACCGCCCGGCGCGGCCCGTCGTACGACGGCCCGCAAGACCCCCTGGCGACGCGGCAGGCCTTCCGGCCGGGCCGGGGACGGACACACCCGCGCCCGGTAGCGGCCCGGGGCTGCGACCCGCGCCAAGCCGCTCAGCGGTGCGCGCTAGGCGCCCGTAGCACGGCCCGCCCGGCCCACAGCGCCCTGGAGGGCTCCCCTGGCGCCCTTCTCTTTTCGTGCCGAGGCCCCAGGGTTCGGCTTTAAAACGCGCACTTTAAACGCTCTGAGTTAATGGCCCAACCTTGGTCACTTGAACTCGGCAGCAGTGTGCAGATGCGGCCGAGGGCCTACGACATGCGACCGGGGGACTAGAGTGTGCTCGGGCGGCATGCCACCGGGCATCTGGACCGGCGTCGCGTGGAACTTCATGGAGCCGCTCGCTGCGAAACGTCCGGTGCACTTACTGCGAAAGTACCGATTCCCGCGTCAGCGCATCCGCGGACCGGTCGCACACCAAGCTGCCATGGCGTCCGACGCGCGGTACGTCGCCGTCTTGGCGCCGGTGCAAGCGCTGATCTCCGTTTTCCTTCGACTTTCCTCAGACCAATGGAAGCCAACCGCACCGCGCTGCACGACGGCACGGCCGAGACGAGTGCCAACTGACTAAGACGAAAGACTGGCGCATGGGGCATCGGATGGTCCTGCGGGGCGGAACCTACTGAAAATCCGCGTGTCGGCGGTTCAACTCCGTCCCAGGCCACCAACCTAATTCCAGCCTGAGACTGAGTTGGCCGATCGGGCCTCCGGGCCTGAGGGCCCGAATCCTCACTGACTTTGGCTGTACTTTGGCTGTTCTCGCGCTCCGCCTGATGGAGCACCGCCAATCGAGCGGAGGCATCGCGCAGCATTGCTTCATCTGTGATCGTGTACCGGCGGTAGATGCTCTCGGTCTTGTGGCCGACCGACTCCATGGCGGTCTTCCGGTCGACGCCAATCCGAGCCAGGTTCCGCGGGTAGGAGATCTGCGGGTGTACTATGCCGTAAAGGAAAAGCCTGAGCCCGTGGTGGTCATCGTCGCCGTGGGGATCAAGGTGCGGGAGCGGATCACGATCGGTGGGAAGGACCTCAAACCGTGAAGACCGTGGAGATCACTGAAGCCTCTCTCGCGGAGTACGGCCGGAAGACCGCCAAGGAGACCTGGGTGCTCACACGTCGTGGGAAGCCCGTGGCGGCCGTGGTGCCAATCCGTCGCGGTCTGGACTTCGAGACCTTCTCCTTGAGCCATAACCCTGAGTTCATTGACTTGATCAACCGCTCGTGGGCTGGGTACAAGGCCGCCGGTGGCATCTCCCTCGAGGAGCTGAAGCGCAAGTACGGCCTCAAGCGGACGTCCCCGCCTAGGCGCCGCCGCGCCCTGCGGTAGAGACGTAATCTCCCTCGGTCAGTGCTCCTCGCCGCTGGCGCCGTCGCTTGCTGGCCGCGGCCAAGGGCGACCGAGCTCCAGCAGCCCCGGGTATGCGGGCAAGGACGTTTGGATGCGTCGATGGGGCCAAATCGGCCCGGCCTATCGGTTCGACGTCCTATCGGTTCTCCCCTCGTGGTGGACCACACTCGCTGACCGCGGCTTGCCGCACAACCATCACAAACCCCGGCTTGCGGGCAACAAACTAGGAGGTTCGGTATGAAGATCGTCGTTATCGGCGGCACCGGCCTGATCGGCTCCAAGACCGTCGCCATTCTGCGCCAGGGCGGCCACGCGGTCGTCGCCGCCTCGCCCAATACCGGCATCAACACCATCACCGGCGAGGGCCTCAAAGAGGCCATGGCCGGTACGCAGGTGGTGATCGACCTCGCCAACTCGCCCTCATTTGAAGACAAGGCGGTGCTGGAATTCTTCGAGACCTCCGGCCGGAACCTTCTCGCGGCGGAGGCCGCAGCCGGCGTCCGGCACCATGTCGCGCTCTCCATCGTCGGAACCGACCGGACGCCCGAAAATGGCTATTTCCGCGCCAAGGTCGCCCAAGAGAAACTGATCGAGACCTCCGGCATCCCCTACACCATCATCCGCTCGACCCAGTTCCTAGAATTCCTCGGCGGCATCGCCGCTTCAAGTACGGATGGAAGCATCGTCAGGCTTTCGCCCGGCCTGTTCCAGCCGATCGCGGCGGACGACGTTGCTGCCATCGTCGCCGGTGTGGCGCTCGCCGCGCCGCGAAACGGCATCGTCGAGATCGCCGGCCCGGAACGAGCACCGTTCAACGAAATCGTCGCCCGCTATCTGAAGGCGGTCGGCGACCCGCGTGAGGTCGTGAGTGACCCCGAGGCC